>Ga0210399_10000261_pt1 | contig 42857 bp, 48 predicted proteins | sample IncBWC14MmetaG_FD_150865 | JGI IMG/M metagenome (GOLD analysis project Ga0210399, IMG submission 150865) | Forest soil microbial communities from Barre Woods Harvard Forest LTER site, Petersham, Massachusetts, United States - Inc-BW-C-14-M | ecosystem: Environmental > Terrestrial > Soil >... | reverse complement strand
GGCGCGATGAACTGGTTGGGCAGAAAGTGAAGAACATTATTCCAGAAGGCTTTGCGGAACGGCTCATCGCGGACGGTACGCGAACCGCGGCGGAGGCGGTGGCGCAGCAGATCGGGACGGGGATTGAACTATATGGGCGGCGGAAGGATGGAAGCGATTTTCCGATCGAGATCATGCTGAGCCCACTGGAAAGCGCGGAAGGAATTCTGGTCACGGCGGCAATCCGGGACATCAGCGTGCGCAAGACTGCGGAACAACATCTGGCACAGATGGAGGGCAGGTACCGCGGACTGCTGGAGGCGGCTCCGGATGCGATGGTGGTAGTTAACCAGGGCGGAGACATAGTGCTGCTGAACGTTCAAGCGGAGAAGCAGTTTGGATACCGGCGCGATGAACTGGTTGGGCAGAAAGTGAAGAACATTATTCCAGAAGGCTTTGCGGAACGGCTCATCGCGGACGGTACGCGAACCGCGGCGGAGGCGGTGGCGCAGCAGATCGGGACGGGGATTGAGCTCAAAGGGCGGCGGAAGCATGGAAGTGAGTTTCCGATCGAGATCATGCTGAGCCCACTGGAAAGTCCGGAAGGAGTCCTGGTGACCGCAGCCATCCGAGACATCACCGAACGCAAGAAATCTGAGCATCAGCTGGTGAAGACGGTGGGGGAACTGAAGCGTTCAAACGACGAACTCCAGCAATTTGCCTATGTCGCCTCACACGATCTCCAGGAGCCGCTGCGGATGGTAGCCAGTTATACGCAGCTGCTGTCCAAACGCTACAAAGGGCGTCTGGACTCCGTAGCCGATGAGTTTATTGCCTACGCGGTAGACGGGTCCAACCGCATGCAGGGCTTGATCCAAGACCTGCTTGCCTATTCACGGGCAGGTACAAACGAGAAGGGGCTCCGCGAGGTTTCCAGTGAAAAAGCACTGAAATACGCGCTTTCAAACTTACAAGCAACGATTCAAGAAAGCGGTGCGCTTGTGACTCACGATTCGCTGCCCTCTATCACCTCGGACGATACGCAATTGATCCAGGTCTTCCAGAACCTGGTCGGAAACGCCATCAAATACCGCAGCGCCGAAGTCCCACATGTACACGTCTCGGCCACGAAAAACGGCGGCAAGGATTGGATATTTTCCGTGCGAGACAATGGCTTGGGAATCGACCCCCAGTACTTTGAAAGGATCTTCGTCCTCTTCCAGCGCTTGCACGGGCGAGAACAGTTCAAGGGAACCGGAATCGGGTTGACCATTTGCAAGAAGATTGTAGAGCGGCTGGGCGGAAGAATCTGGGTCGAGTCGCAACCCGAAAAGGGGTCGATCTTCTACTTCAGCCTGCCGGAAGGAGGTGGCAAATAATGGAATCGATGGGAACAGGCGCGGTCCCGATCGAAGTTCTGTTGGTTGAAGATAGTCCTGGCGACGTCCGGCTCACGCGCGAGGCGTTTAAAGACGCCAAGGTGCATATCAACTTGCATGTCGCCTCGGACGGGATCGACGCAATGGCGTTTCTGCGTCGCGAGGGGGAGCACGCCAATGCTCCTCGCCCGGATCTGATCTTGCTCGATCTGAACCTGCCCAAGAAAGACGGCCGGCAGGTTTTGGCGGAACTCAAGGAGAGCCCGACACTGAAATGTATTCCAGTGGTTATCTTGACGACCTCTGCCTCCGAGGCGGATATACGGGGGAGTTATCAGCTCCATGCGAACTGTTTCATCACCAAGCCCGTGGACCTCGAGGGGTTCCTCACAGTGGTGAAAAGTATCGATAATTTCTGGCTGTCTGTGGTCAAGCTGCCACGCGAACCGCGCTCATGAAGGAAAAGCCACTCCACGTTCTTCTGGTTGAGGATAACGCGGGAGATGCCCGTTTGGTGCGGGAGATGTTCAGCACGGAGAAGCCGGGCAGTTTCGAATTGACGCACCTCTCGCGCATGAGCGAAGCCATGATTCATCTGGGGAAAGGCGGTGTAGACGTGGTGCTGTTGGACATGGGACTGCCAGACGCTTATGGTCTCGAAACCGTGCGGCAGGCGCACGCGGTGGCTCCCAGTGTTCCGCTCATTGTGCTAACGGGCTTGGACGACGAGGCACTGGCCGCCGAAGCTATGAAAGAAGGCGCGCAAGACTATCTGATCAAAGGGCAAATCGAGAATCGTGCTCTACCCCGGGCGCTTCGCCACGCCATCGAGCGCCACCGGATGCAAACAGAAACCGACGTCATCCGGACACAGCAGCTGCAGTTTAAGGATGAGTTCCTCTCACACGTATCGCACGAGTTGCGTTCACCCCTGACGGCCATCTATCAGTTTGTGACCATTCTCCAGGACAGGCTGGCGGGCGAATTGAATGTGGAACAGCACGACTACCTGGGAATCGTTTTGAGGAATGTCAAGCAGCTTCAATCGATGATTAATGACTTGGTCGAAGTCACTCGCATGCAGGCAGGTAAGTTGGAGATCGAACTGCAATGCACTTCGGTTTCCGAAGCAATCGCTTACGTCGTCAACACACTGCAGGGGGCAGCCACAGCCAAAGGAGTCGCCCTCTCTTCTGAGATAGAGCTGCGGTTGCCAACCGTCTGTGCCGACCCCACGCGCATTCGACAAATTCTCATCATTCTGGTGGACAACGCCATCAAGTTCACTCCTGCAAAGGGCGCGGTGAAGGTTCGGGTTCGGGTCTTTGGGGAAGATCCGAATCTCCTGGTTTTGGAGATCTCAGACTCGGGATGTGGGATCGGTCCAGACATGACTGAGCGAATTTTTGAACGCCTGTTCCAGACACCTGATCCGTCCACGGCAGGCCGTAAAGGTCTCGGGCTGGGGTTGTTCATCTGCAAGGAGTTGGTGACACGACAGGGCGGTCAAATCTGGGTCAGCAGCGTTCCTGGGGAGGGTGCCGTTTTTTTCGTTACCTTGCCTGTTTTTTCTCTGCCTAACCTCATCGCCCCAGCCTTCAAGGGGGAAAGACATACGGAAGCTCCCATGACACTTATGATGACAGAGATCGGTTCGCAGACCGGCTGGCTTTCCGAGGATGTGCGCGCCGAGCAATCTCAGCGGGTGCGCGACATTTTGCAGCGGTGCATGCACTCCGATCTGGACATACTCTTGCCCAAGATGGGCCCAGCGGGAGCGACAGAACTTTTCTTTATCCTGGCGATTACCGGCGAAATTGGCGGCGAAGCGATTGCGATGCGGATTCAGGAGCGAATGGACGGCAACGAGCATCTACAGAAAGCAGGGTTGACCACTTCGACCTCCTTCCGGTCGGTTGAAGCGATCAAACGAAGCGCGAGTGAATCGATGAAAGACTTTGTGGAGAAGGCGGCCATGCAAATTCAGGAACTTATGGACGAGGAAATCTTGTCGAGGATGGTGAAAAATGGGTAACAAGAAAATTCTCATCGTGGATGACGATCCGGATGTGCTTCAAGGGATGCATGTACGCCTCAAGGCTAACCACTATGATACTTTCTTTGCATGCGACGCGGTCGGGAGCATCACTGAGGCCCGGAAACACGAGCCGGATTTGATTATCCTGGATCTCGGCCTGCCGGCCGGGGACGGTTTCGTCGTCATGGAGAGGCTCAAGGATAACCCCTATCTCGCCGTGATCCCGGTTATCGTCGTCTCTGCTCGGGACGTTCTCGCAAACAAAGAGCGCGCGCTCAAGGCAGGGGCCAAGGCCTTTCTCCAAAAGCCAGTCGACAATGCCGAACTTCTGAAGGTCATTCGGCAAGCCTTGGGAGAACCCGCGCACGCGACGAAACCCGTCGTACATGACCTGGGGTCCCTGTAAGAAGGAGCGACTGCTTCCGCAAGTCGCCGTACCCTGGTCAAAATGTATGGACAGAAAATCAATCAAAGTACTGCTCCTAGTTGAAGATAACCCCGCAGATGTACGTTTGCTCCGCGAGATGTTCCACGAACAGAGCTCGCACAACACTGAATTGACGCACGTGGCTACCATGGGTGAAGCCGAGAAGCATCTTGCGGAGGGTATGACTGACATTATCTTGCTCGATCTCGGCCTGCCCGACGCCCAAGGACTGGAGGCGATACGGCGAGCCCGGGCGATCGCGCCAGGCGTCCCCCTGGTGGTGTTGACGGGCATGGACGACGAGTTGTTGGCTTCCCGAGCACTGCTGGAAGGTGTCCAAGACTATCTCATCAAAGGCCAAATCGATGCGCGTGGACTCCTTCGTGCCTTGCGCTACGCCGTCGAGCGCAAGAACATGCAAGAGGCATTGTTCGACGAAAAGGAACGCGCTCAAGTCACTCTCAACTCCATTGGCGACGCCGTTATTTGCACAAACGTCTTGGGAAATATCACCTTCCTCAATCCGGTTGCACAAAGAATGACGGGCTGGTCGCAGGGAGAATCGGAAGGCAGGCCCATGACCGAGGTTTTTCGAATCTTGGGTGCCGCGAGCCGTGAGACCTCCCCAAATCCGATGGAGATGGCATCGGAAAACGGTATCATCCACGTGCCCTCGAACTGCACCCTCATCCAGCGTGACGGATTTGAGATTCCCATCGATGCCACGGTCGCCCCGATACATGACCGAGAGGGCCGCACTACCGGCGTGGTGATTGTCTTCCGCGACATGGGCTCGACCCGGACGATGGCGCTGCAGCTGGCCCATTCCGCCAATCACGATTTCCTGACCGGTTTGCCTAATCGCAAGCTCCTGAACGACCGCGTTCGCCAGGCAATCGCCTCGGCGCCACGTCACATGAAAAAAGTCGCTGTGCTGGTTTTGGATTTGGATGGCTTCAAACACATCAACGATTCTCTCGGGCATCCGATCGGTGACAGACTGCTGCAATCTGTCGCCAAACGCCTGGTGGATGGCGTGCGCGGTTCGGATACAGTAAGCCGCCAGGGTGGCGATGAATTCGTCGTGCTGCTTTCCGAAGTCGAAGATTTAGACAGTGTTGCAGCTACGGTGAGAAGATTGCTGAAAGGGGGGGCCGAGCCCCACTCCATCGACCAGCACGATCTTCACGTCACCGCTTGCGTTGGGGTGAGCGTCTTTCCGGACGACGGCCCGGACCCGGAGACGCTGGTCAAAAACGCCGACACGGCGATGTACCAGGCCAAGGAAAATGGGCGTCAGAGCTTTCAGTTTTTCAAGCCCGCCATGAACGTGCGAGCAGTCGAGCGACAATCCATTGAGGGGAGTTTGCGGCGGGCGCTAGAACGGCAGGAATTCGCGCTGCACTACCAGCCGAAGATCAATCTGAGGACCAGAGAAATTTCCGGCGCGGAAGCGTTGATACGCTGGACACATCCCACGCGAGGGTCGGTCTCTCCGGCACAATTCATTCCCGTTGCTGAGGACTGTGGCTTGATTTTACCTATTGGCAACTGGGTTCTTCGCGAGGCGTGCAAGCAGGCCCGGACGTGGGTGGACGCCGGCCTGCGCCTTGGTACGATGGGCGTGAACATCTCCGCGATCGAGTTCCGGAATGAGAACTTTCTCGAAGGAGTGTTCGCCATTCTGAAAGATACGCGTTTGGATCCAACATCTTTGGAACTGGAGTTGACTGAAAGCGTACTTATGAAGCATCCCGAGTCCACCGCTTCCGTACTGCAAACGCTAAGAGCAAAAGGAGTGCAGGTTGCGGTCGATGACTTCGGTACGGGTTACTCCAGCTTGAGCTATCTTCAGAAATTCTCGATCGATGCCCTCAAGATCGACCAGTCGTTCGTCCGTCGAATCACCACCGCTCCCGACGAGACTACCATCGTCACGGCGGTGATCGGCATGGCCCGGAGCCTCAAACTGCGTGTTGTTGCCGAGGGCGTGGAAACGCTGAAAGAGTTGGAATTTCTTCAGGCTCACCAATGTGACGAGGCGCAAGGGTATTATTTCGGTCGACCGATCGTCGCCGAGCAGTTCGCCAAGTTGCTCGAAACCGGCATATCAGAGACACTCCGCTGCTGAGACCTGAGTTGGCATTCTCGGCGTCAGCTCAGCCCGATATTAGATGGCGATAATTCTCGACGCGGACGTCATCATTCGAGGTGCGCAGGGCACCTTCGACGTCAAGAAGTGGGTCGCTTCGCATCCCAACGAACAATTTGCGATTGCCGCGATCACGGTTGCCGAACTCTGGCGTGGCGTGGAACGGGCAAGCGGAAAGCGCAAGGCCACGCGCGAGCGGCACTTAAGAGCGGTCTTGGAACCCGTGCCGATTGTCCCCTATACGGAGCAAACGGCGTACGAACATGCGCGCCTCTGGGCAGAATTGGAGGTTTCCGGGAAAATGATTGGTTCTATGACCTCATTGTGGGCGCAACAGCTCGGGAGCGCGGAAGCAAAGTAGCGACGTGCAATACTCGGAACTTTGCTCAAATAAAGGGCCTAAGCGTGATCGAACCGACGTAGTTTGAGTGACGGTTCGTAGGAATAGGCACGGAGTTTCCAGGCGCTGCCAACGGCAGCGGGACACTTAGGTAGTCGCAGAAACTCGGACGGTACTACTTCTTAGTCTTTCTAACGATACGCAGCTTCACTTCTTTACCGGTGACGTCGAGAACGTACGCGTGTTTCCCCTCGATTGCAATTTTCGTCAGCGCATTTACCGCAATATCCGGTGCGTGGCTATCACTGTGCTGGCCCGGTTTGTAGCTATAGTCAGCAAAGAAAATCATATCGTCGGTCTCAATCGTATAGTGCATGGTGGTTTTTTCGCCCCACACTTTCCACGAAACATCGGTTTCCGAAGTAGCTTCTATCTTCGCTGTTTTCCACTCCCGCGTCTTCGCCGGGGACGTAGTCGCGACCAGCAACGTCAACATCAGAAGCCAGCGCTTTTTCATTGGGCCTCCTCTGCGGAGTATATGCCATTCCCAACGCTCCCGCCGGATCGCGCGCCACAGCCGACAGACAACCGTCAAGCGCAAATCGAGGGAAGGGGACCAACGCTCACAAGAACAATATCGCGAGCCGGACGGGGTAGCGCGCTGAATCGGGGGCTGGGCACGCGCCTGAAATCGCCCGGCTGGACTATATAACAGGCCTGCGACCCTGGATGATCCGGATCAAAACGACAACGAGCGCTAGGACGAGCAGAATATGAACGAGGCCTCCCAAGGTGAAGGAAGTTACGAGTCCCAAGAGCCACAGGATCAGAAGAATCACTGCAAGCGTGATAAGTAAGTCCATTTTGTCCTCCTCACATTCATGAGTGTCAGCCGCGCTTGGTCTCGGAAGACGTGAGCGGGGGAGCTTAATGATGGAGAGAGAGTACGCGGAGCAGTCGTGACGGGCCATCGGAGGAACGGTGTAGAGGTCAAAGGAATTCTGTGTAGCTCTGAGTATTGGCGCTTTTCGTGGTGGCTTCGAGCTTCTGGACGTCGGCTTTCAATTGGGCGCGGGCCTTCGCGGAAAGCTTCGCAGCTGAGGGAGCTTCAGGAGAGGAAAAGAAGCGCAAGAGTTGAGCACGCAGTTCAGGAGAGGCATCCACAAAATCCTTTTTGGCGAGTTGATTGAGGAGCTGCATACACGCGTTATCCTCAAGCCGATACACGCCGCGGGCCGTCACCTCGCCGACGTCGAAGTTGTCGTTGGGTAATGCCACTTGGCCATTGCGCAGGTCCGCCAAGAAAGTTCGGTAGCGATCGAGGGTGACGTTGAAGCTTTCTTCAAACAACTTTTCGGTTTGAGGAGTTGGGGTGCGAAAGGCGAGAATTCGCAGAGGGCCAATTTTGGGAAGGATGCGGTACAGAAAAGAAAGAAAGGTGTCGCCGAAGCCAGGTTTGCGGTAATCCCTTCCCCATTGCTTTTCGTAGCTGGAGCGCGAAATGTTGTAGAGAAATTTTTGGCGCGTTACTCCGGGAAGGTCCTTCTGAATATCATCCTGTTTGAGTTTCCACGCGATTCTTGTGGCTTGAGGAATGAGGGAGCTGACGGCGTGCCTGTAGGAGTTGATGACGCGCGGCTCGTCCTTGAGAACGGAGGTGAGATCCAAGCCATAGGTGTCCTGAAAGGCGCGTTCGAGGAGAGGCGCGGCGACTTCGAAGCCGATAAAGTCGTGGTAACTGTCGGGGGCGTAGCGGCCTTTGGCAACCTCGAGAACGTCAAAACCGAATTCGGTTTTGACGTGGGCAATCGGATTGTCCTCATAGGTCACCACACTGCCATATTTCTTTTGGAGTTCGGGGTAGAGCATGGGAACAGCGAGGTTGGTGGCCAAGCGATGGCCGCTATTGTCCGCGGCATAGTGCGCCATGGCTCCAAGGGCAAAGGCATAGTCGTTTAGATCCTGGGAATCGTGGAGGAGGGCTTCGATAAAATCGCCGCTGCGAAAATAGTGGGTAAGATCGCTAAGAAATTTGTTGCCGTGCGGGTAGTAGCCCATGTCCTGGACGATGGCGCCGCCGTAGGCGTAGGCGTGGGCTTTGCGCAGATCGTCCGCGGTGGCATTTGGAAAACGCGCGAGAAGGAGAGGCCGGACGTTGGTATCCCAGGCTGCATCGATGATGGCTTCGTGGGTCAAGACAGAGTAGGCCTCGGCGGGAGAGGGCCCTCCGAGACAAAGAGTCATGATGCAGATCAGTGTGCAGCGCAATCGATTCATCAATCGCACGATAGTTCCATCAGATGGTACCAGTCGCAACGAAAAGCGCGACAATTTTTGCGAGAGGCGAGCCAGGCTCGCATGCCAGCAAACCTGGCCCTTGCGTCTCGCCGTTAGCAGTTAGCGGTTAGCGGTTAGACTGCCTCGGATCAGGACTGGGCAGCACCACGCTTCTTTTCTTTTGCGTTTGCGTGGACTTCCGCTTCGTGATCGTCACGCGGCCTTTCTGGTGTTGCGTCTTCGCTCCGGAAGGAGCGAGCAAATTCGTCAACCTGTTTCTCGGCTTCCTGCTTCGCGATTCCGTAGCGTTCCTGAATTTTGCCGATCAGTTGATCGCGGCGACCGTGGATTACGGTGAGGTCGTCGTCCGTGAGTTTTCCCCACTTTTCCTTTGCCTGGCCAGCAAACTGCTTCCATTTTCCTTGCAGCTGATCCCAGTTCATCCGAGCCTCCTAATTTTTAGTTTTTCCGTAGCGCATAACTGTTCGGACTTGCGCCAGCCGGGAAGCGTGCCGAACCCAACAGAGACAGAGCAAGATAAGCACGCCAGGAGAACAGCGTACATACCGAGAAACACTGAAAAGTGAGAGAAAAGGGGGAGAAATGGACGAGATTCCACAGGGACTACAGGATTCATGGGAGAGCGATAAGGGTTCCACGGTATGGAGATCGCACTGCGCAAGGCTTACAACTGAAACGAATCGCGGCAAGGTTTTCGAACAGAGGACCAAAGCACGATGCCGGATTCAGGGCTCACGACGGTCTGAATAGTAAGGTCAGGAGGTTGAGATGCTACGTTGGGCATTGGGATTCTTTATTGTGGCGCTAATTGCCGCAGTGCTGGGCTTTTCAGGAATTGCCCTGGCCGCGGCAGGGATCGCGAAGATTTTGTTTTACGTCTTTCTGGTTCTTTTTCTTGTATCGCTGGTGAGCCATCTGCTTCGGCGAACCTGAGTTGGCTGCGTCAGGCTCCTGAATCGATCTGAAGGGGCAGGGCAGAAACCAACTCGGGAGTGTGGAGGGAGTATGGGCGGACGAACAATCCTGGGGATAGCGCTGGTGGTGATCGGACTTTTCGCGCTGGCGTATCAGGGTTTGACTTACACAACGCGGAAGAAAGTCCTGGACATTGGTCCCATCCAGGCAACGAAGGAAGAACATCACACAATTCCTCTTCCTCCGATACTGGGGGCCTTGGCGCTGGTCGGCGGGATCGTTGTGGTCGTATCAGACCGGCCTCGAAATTAGGGCTCCGATGGAAAGTACAAATCTTCGAACAAAGGATGGAGGATACGGTTATGAAAAGTATGGCGATTATCTTTGCGGGGGCATTGATGCTCGCGCCCCTGTCATTTGCGCGGCCTGCCGCACGGCCGGCGGACGAAGGTGCAAAAGATGAGAACAATCGATTGCAGAACGCCGGCACGGTGATTCAAGAAATTCTCGACGTCCCCGAGGACATTCCGCAGGACCTCATGGACAAGGCGCGGTGCGTGGTCGTTTTGCCGTCCGTTCTAAAGGCAGCGTTCGTGGTTGGAGGAAGCTATGGGCGGGGGACGATGGTTTGCCGAACGGGCAAGGATTTTTCTGGTCCGTGGGGCGCACCAGCGATGTACGCGCTGGAGGGCGGGAGCGTGGGACTCCAGATCGGAGGAGAAGCTACCGACTTCGTGATTCTGGTAATGAACAATCGTGGCGTGCAGAGTCTGCTGCATAGCAAAGTGAAGCTGGGCGGAGACGCTTCCGTCGCGGCGGGGCCAAAGGGGCGAACTGCTTCGGCGGACACTGACGCTTACCTACGCGCGGAATTACTGAGCTATTCGCGGGCGCGCGGCGTATTTGCCGGGGTATCGCTGGAAGGCACAACGCTGCGGCCTGACGAAGATGCGAATCACCGCTTGTATGGGAAAGAAGCTTCGGCGGCGCTCATCATTACCGAGCCGAAGTTTGATGCGCCGGAGTCGGGGAAAACACTTGTGCGGCGCTTGCAGAAGGCCACTCCTCAGCTGAAGCCGTAGCGGACGCAAATTAAGAAAGTTGGGCGAGGTGATGGTTGCCTCGCCCTATTTTTTGCGCTCCGTGCGACATCTTCCGGATGGCTGGGTGAAGCGGATCTGCATGGATACAAGATTCTGTTCAATTCCATCCAGCGCGGACCGTATGGTTTGTGCTTCTCTGGCGTCGTATATCTCGCTGCGACAGAGGCTCAGTTCGAACCAAGCACCAGTACAGGAGATGCTGCCGTGATGAACAGCCAAATCGCTGAATCGGAAAAAACGCTGATCGCCAGGGCGCGCGCAGGAAACCGTAACGCCTTCGGAGAACTCGTCCGGCGGCATTCGCACCAGGTCTACGGCATGTCTTTCCGGATCCTGAAGAATCGTGAGGATGCGGAAGACAATTTGCAAAATGTGTTCTGCAAAGCGTTCCGCAAGATTCAGCAATTTGAGGGAAACTCGCAGTTCTCGACCTGGCTGATTCGCATTGCCGTGAATGAAGCGCTGATGATGTTGCGCAAACGCCGGCCGGAGGAGGCAGCAACCTGTGCCGACGAGGGACGGACACCGGAGGGCCAGGAGACGAACGAGGAGCTGAGGGACTCGCACGCAGATCCCGAGCGGCAATACTTGACAAAGGAATTGGCCACAAAGGCCCTTGCGGCACTACACCCCACGCTGAAATACACATTCATACTGCAAAAAGGGGAAGGATGGACGAGCCGGGAATTGGCTACGGCGCTGGATATTACTCCGGAGCTCGTTAAATCGAGAATCTTCCGGGCGCGCGTGAAACTGCAGCAGCGGCTCTTGGCTCTGGCGAAGCCGGCAGCGATGGTGCTGCCAAACTGACCTTGGCAGCCTAGATAAGATCGGGTGAATGGCGTTGACGGCCTTGGCGTCATGCAAATCGGCAGGCCGCGATGGGCTGTGTGGCTTGAATCACGGATCCACCTTCGCCGGATAGCACATCGAGAGCACCGGCGAGCTCGGCCAATCTCTCCCGCATTCGGGCGAGGCCAATGCCGCCAGTGAGACCAGCGCGAAACAGGGCCAGCACGTCTCTTGCTAGGCCCTTGCCATGGTCTCGAACTATTTATTAGAAAAGGGTTCCTCTGCGCACGAAATCTCGACATCGATGGAGCGCGCGTAAGACGAGCATAGCTCGTGAGCGGGGGTCTTACCGCTCGTGAGCTAGGGTCTTCCCGTCGGTGAAAGACGGTAAGGCAGAGGACGAAATTCAGTTTCTAGGAAGAGATTCAAAAGACGGGGTTTTGCCTGCTTGCCGCTCGGTTATTGGGTGTGGTCAGAGGATCTCACCAATTACACTTTTCACGACCGTGCTGTCAATCCTTGGGCTAATATAGGTTCCCAGTCCGGTCACCACGGTAAGGGCCTTCACCAATTCCTGCTCGGCATCGGTTTTCAGGAGATACCCCCTTGCGCCAGCGCGAAAGGCGCTGCGCACCAATTCCGCTGACTCGTGAAGAGTCAGCAAGACAATCTTGACGCCAGGTTGAGTTTTTCGGATGGCGCGAGTCGCCTCGATGCCGTTGAGTCCGGGCATGGATAAATCCATGATGATGACCTCGGGCTTCAACTCTTCAGCCATGCGGATAGCGTCGCTGCCGTTATCCGCTTCGCCACAAAGCTCCCACTCAGGGAAGGGATGCAAGATCGTTTGGACACCACGACGGATAAATGCGTGGTCATCGACGATAAGCACTCTAGGCATGGTCCGGCGTCTCCGCGAGCCGAAGATAAGAGCGAGAAGCTCCGATTGGTGAAGAGCCGCATGTATTCTGAAGAGCCATCAAGATCCCAATAATACTAGTCGTCTATACCCGAGATCATCGCGCGTGCCCGCAGGGAGCGTCACGCTTCGATGATTAGATTTTTTACGGCGTAACGCACGACCTCGCTGACGGAATGCATTTCGAGCTTTCTCATGATATTGGCACGATGGGTCTCAGCCGTCTTGACACTTATACCAAGAGCTACGGCCACTTCCTTGCTGCTCTTCCCTTCCGCGAGCAGCTGCACAATTTCCCGCTCGCGCGATGTTAGTCTCTCGCGCGAATGAGCTTCGGGATCGGGCACGGAATTCTTGTTGGCGAACCCGTTCAGAAGCATTTCGGCGGCACGGGAGGTGAAAAAAGTTCGATGACTTGCCAACGCATCGACGGCGCTGACAAGATCGCGATCTGCGTCCGACTTCATGATATAGGCACGGGCGCCGGCCTCGACGATGTCACGAACGAGCTGGTCGGAAAAATGAAGAGTCAAGATGAGGATCCCTATCTTGGGGGACGACTTGTGGATTCTCCGGGCCGCCTCCAGGCCATTCAGGTCAGGCATGCTGATGTCCATAACAACGACTTCGGGCTTGAGTTTTTCGGCGAGTTCAACAGCTTCTCTTCCGGTTTTTGCCTCGCCGCAAACTTCCCATCCGGGCCGCGAGGTGAGGAGCTGTTTGAGACCCCGGCGAACAATGTCGTGATCGTCTGCAACGAGAATCTTCATCGTGATCATCCCCAATCTAACGGCAGCGTCTTCAGGCCGCCACGCGATGTTCGGTACCGGTTATCCAAGTTGCTGGCCCGATACCGCTGGCTTGAGATAAGCGTTCCAAAGTACGGACGATAGATATTACGATTTGGCTGTCAATCCCATACTGTTTTCCCTGTATTTTACTCTCTCGGAGCAATTCGTCGACCCATTTCGGCACCGGACTCCGAGCATAGTTACCCTTCGCAAGTTTTATTGGAGCACGCATTTCCGTGGAGTAGCGGGTTTCAAACGTAAAGGAAATCTCTCCGCATACCAAATGGCAACACGAGTTGTACACGATTACACCGATTGTTCGAGCCACAGTCTTGCAGTCGAATGAAGCATGGAGGGCAAGCCAAAATGCTGATCATACTTCTCGTCGTCCTTCTGTTGTTGAGTTTGGGCAGCCTGCCAACGTGGCCGCACAGCCGAAGCTGGGGCTACTACCCGAGCGGGGGCCTGGGGCTGGTAGTGGTAATCCTGCTCGTATTGTTGCTTCTTGGAAGAATCTGAAGTTGCCAACTCACGACGAAGGTCAGCAGCAAAAAGAGAAGCCTCGGCCTCGTCGGGTATGGTTGCGCAGATACTGCAGCGTTCGTTCTATGGGTTTGTAACTTCAGTGGGAGCAAGCTATCCGCGTTTGAAGTCAGAGGCCAGAAGCGCCCGTCCAATCGAAGGGAACAAGGAGGCTTACATGTTCATCGTTTTGTTTGGGATTTTGTTGCTGGCGTGGCTCGGTGGATTCTTGGTTTTCCACGTATCCAGTGCGCTGATCCACATTCTGTTGCTGTTCGCGGTGATTTCGTTAATTGCGCATCTATTTCAGCGCAAGACCGTATCGTGAACCGCGAGTGCGGCGCCCCCTTGCGCCTGGCGTGAAAGCTGGGAGGCGCTGCACGCGGACATTGCCGGCGGCGGGAAGGAACCGAGTGATTGTATGATGCGCAGCTCAACTGACTTGCTGCAATCGCGGCTGTTAAGCCGTATTGCCTGGCTGCTTTGGGGCATTGTTCTCGTTCTTCTGATGGCTTTTTGTTTTTTTGCCAGTTCTTTCTGCATTACTTTGCTACTGGCGGCGTTTCTTGCCATCCTCGTGGATCCCGTGGTCACAGCCTTGGAGCGTTGGCACCTGCCGCGTTCTGCTTCCGCGGGAATTATCATAGTTTCCGGAATGCTGTGTTTCGGTTTCCTGACGTATGCCTCGTACAATCGCATTTCCGGTCTCGTGGAGGCTGTGCCGCAATATGCGGAACAAATCCGCGAGGCAATAAGGCCTTTTAGCCAAAAGATTCGAAGAGTGCAAGAGACCGCGGGCAGCCTGAACCCCGAGACGTCGACAAAGAAAATAGCGGAAGTAGAGATCAAAGAGCCGCCCAGTTGGCCTTCTTACATTATTCGCGGTGTCGGAACAGTGTGGGGAGCCGTCATCATTATTGGAGTCGTGCCGTTCCTGATGTTCTTCAATCTGATTCGGAAAGAGCGAATGAATCAAAGGCTCGCAAGTACCTTGGGGGCGACCATCGATGTCCCTCAATTTGTGGGACGCGTGACTACCATGGTACGCGGGTTCGCGGCCGGCAATCTGGTGATCGGTTCGGCGATGGCAGCAGTGACGGTCCTCGTCCTGCTCGCCCTGAAAGTACAAGGCGCGGTGGTACTCGGGGTCGCCAGCGGTTTCCTGAACTTGATTCCGTTTCTGGGCGTGATTCTCGCCCTTGTGATTCCAGTCGCCGCGGCGCTATTGCAATTCCAAACGGCGGCCCCTTTTGCCGTCATTGTGTTAACCGTGGCCTGCCTTCATGTGATCTCCGCCAACTATTTAATTCCGAAGATAGTTGGATCGCGTGTGAACCTAGGGCCTGTCGCGGCCACAGCAGGAATCCTTTTCTGGGGCTGGCTATGGGGTTTGATGGGTATTTTACTTGCAGTGCCTTTGACGGCATTGGTAAAAATTGTGGCGGATAGCCATCCATCCCTGATACACATCTCCAACCTTCTCGCTGAAGACCCACGCCCCGTTTTGCCCTGGCAGGTTTCCGGCCAAGAACCTGTGCATAGGCCAGTCCCTTTCATTCGTAAGAGACTTCCGGCGAAGGTAAAGCTCGAAGGTTGAGAGAAACTGCGCCACGGCATTCGTTGGCTAGCAGATGATCAGCCATCCCCCGCTTTGCGGGCAGCTGTTGAAGAGTGTTCTGGCGCGCCCCACATCCTCCGCCCGACAAGGAAGCAAATATGTGCGGTTTGCTTTTATCAACGAGGAACTTTATGACCTTTACAAGTATCGCGGAGATGCTAGCCGTTTGGAGCGACACTCGCACGTGGTTGATTTCAGGTGCAATCCTGGCCGGCGCCGTTGGATTGGCGCTCCTACTGCATTTCGTCCTGTTCTTTGCGGTCGAAAGAATACTGCAGCGCAAAGACACGAATACAGAATCCTTGCTGACACGGCGGGCTAAGAAATCGACGCGAGTCATTTTTCCATTGCTAGCTCTAGTTCTCGTCATATCTCTAGCACCCATCCCGGGAACACTGAAAAACATTCTGCAACACGCTCTGGGACTGGGTGTGATTGCTCTCGTTGGGTGGACGATCATAATTCTGACGGAGCTGGCAGGAAACATCATCTTCGCGCGCTACTCGATGGATTCGCCCGACAACCTTAGCGCGCGCAGAATTCGCACACAAACACAAGTTTTGCAGAGGATTGTCACACTGACGGTGACCACCGTAACGGCGTCCATCATGCTGATGACCTTCCCAGCGGTGCGTCACGTCGGAGTGAGTCTGCTCGCGTCGGCCGGGTTGGCCGGGTTGATTGTCGGAATGGCGGCACGCTCCACGCTTTCCAATCTAATAGCGGGGGTTCAAGTGGCCCTTACGCAGCCCATCCGGATCGAGGACGCGATAGTCCTGGAAGGCGAGTGGGGGTGGATCGAGGAAATCAATACCACCTATGTTGTGGTGCGCTTATGGGACTTGCGACGGCTGATCGTGCCGTTGAGTTACTTCATTGAGAAACCATTTCAGAACTGGACTCACACCACAGCGAACATCCTTGGGACCGTGATGATCTATGCGGACTACACCGCGCCGGTCCAAGAATTGCGCGAGGAACTGCATCGCATTCTGGAAACGACGGAGCTTTGGGACAAAAAGACTTGGGCGCTCGAAGTGACGGATGCCACGGAACGGACTATCCAAATTCGAGCTCTGATGAGCGCGCGAAATGGACCGGCAGCCTTCGATCTGCGATGCTACGTGCGAGAAAGATTGGTGCAATTCCTCAGGGATAAATATCCTCTTGCGCTGCCGAAGCAAAGAGAAGAACAAATCGGCTCCGGACAAAATTAAACGGTCGTTTTCCGCATCCTCCAATTCTTTTACTCGGACCGAGCCGGGAACTCAATTCTCGACAAGCGCGGATCCAGTGGTGAGCGCACCCTCCGTTCATACAAGAAATGCCAGCGTAGTTTACAGGAAAGACCCGATTGTTGAGTGGATTGTGTCCCGGTAACCTGAAGACCTGAAACACCTCCGAGACACCCACCGAGAGCAGGCGTCTGACCGAACACAGGCGCCTGTTCTCTTCCCTCCTGTTGGACCGAGAAACGTAAAACGCCCGTTTCAAGGGTGTCCGCCTCTCCGTGTTGCAGAAAGGGGATGGCCGCCGTTTGGGACGAGCTAAACGGGGGATGGTATTTCCTGAGGGAGCGTGTGCTTCCAGTTTATCTCTCGTGGGCCAGCTGTTCGTGGACTACGCACCCGTTGCGAAGGCTGTAAATAAAATATTCGCCCGGCGAACTCGCGACCAAACGAGCCAATTGCGCACGCGCCTCTTCGAGTCCGTCCACAGCTTTGACCCAGAGCGGGTGACCATCGGGTAGTTTTTTGAAGATGTCGAACTTCGTGCCCATAGTTCTCCCCCCAATAGGATTCTTCGTACATGCTATACATAAGGCAACCGCGACACCAATCCCCTCATTCCATCAAATCACTTGGAATCAATGAGTTATTTGAGAAAAGCTCGGAGAGTGACCTGGTCGCGAGGCTCTCTTTGCGAATTTTCTTTCGAATCTATGTGTAATTTCTGCTCGCTTGACCGTACTAGAACTGAAGAAAATGTCGGAGCCGTCTTTGTTAACCTGTGGCTAATTGCCAGCCGCTGAATCGCACAAGGGTAGCGTGGCCGTGACGGTGGTTCCTCCTTCCGTGGAGGAGATCTGCAGGTCACCCCTGAGTTGCCGCATACGTTCACTCATGCCGCGCAGTCCAACGCCAAATGCGCCCATCAAGTCCTGGGCCGGGCCCTCCAAATTCTTTGCGAGAGTTCCCTTTCCTTCGTCAGCGACTTGGAGGACCACGGTTGCACCGTTGCTGCAGAGCCGGACAATTGCCGTGGAACTGCCAGAGTGCCGATGTACGTTCGTTAAGCTCTCTTGAAGAACGCGGAACAGCGCCAGCTCGAGGTCGCCACGGATCCGATCAAACTCCGGGGAAACCTCAAAGGTGGTCTTAATTCCACTCCGCTTTGTAAAACCTTCGAGATACCACGGTATCGCCGATTTCAAGCCTAGCTCCTCAAGCATGGGAGGAAACAGGATGTAGGATATCGTGCGAACTTCCTTGATAGCCTCTTCGATCATCTGGGAGCATTCGGCAAGTTCGCCGATATCCTCTCGCCGGGTTCGTTCGGCGACGGATTTGAGCGAATCGACTTTCATTTTCAGCCCGACAAGGTATTGCCCGACGCTGTCGTGAAGCTCCCTGCCGATGCGCCTGCGTTCCTCGTCTTGGGTTTGCAGAAGACGCAGAGAGAGTTGGCGGAGAGATTTTTCCGAATCGTGCAACTTTCGCTGAGCTTCCGTTCTCTCCGCGATCTCCCTTCGCAAAGCTTCGCTCACAAGTATTTTCTCGGTGAAATCACGCGTAACTTTTCCGAACCCGATCAGCGTGCCGTTATCGTCTTTTATCGCCGTGATGATCACATTGGCCCAGAAACGCGAGCCATCTTTGCGCAGCCGCCATCCCTCATCTTCAAAACGCCCGTCCTTGGCGGCGACCTCCAACTCTCGCGCGGGTATGCCCGCCCGGACGTCCTCCTCAGGATAAAAGATGGAGAAGTGCTTTCCGATGATCTCCGAGACGTCATATCCTTTTATGCGCGCGGCACCAGTATTCCAACTGCTGACATGGCCGTCGACATCTAACATAAAGATCGCATAGTCCTGAACAGCGTCTACCAAGAGCCGGAATCGCTCTTCCGTGCGACGCAAAGCAATCCTGGCTTCGCCGCTTGTAAAGGAGGAGTGGCCGTCCTCAAGAACGACGGCCGAGTGTTCCGCGCATACCCTCATTAACGGCTGAGCGTTTTTCTCTCCATAAAAATTAGCCACGGGATAGGCACATCGAAGGGAGAAAGAGTGTTTATTCGCCAGTTCGTTCCAAAGCTGTTCGAGCCGGATGGCAGCGTCAGTCTTGCCTTCGGTCCACAACAAGGAAACCATCTCGCCAAAGGCGGCGATTTCAGGACGCGCGGTCTTAACAGAAGCGCGGGTTCGATCAATGGCGCCGCCGACGATCTCGGCGAAGCGGGGGCCGTCCGGCATCCCTTGCAACATGATTTTGGCGAGGGTTTCGGAAGCGTCGAGCGCAACGTATCTACCTTGCTTGCTGGCCTTGTGGGTGTCCAAACCACGCGCCCTCAACCGTTGCTCCAGTCCTTCGACGTGTACCTCCGTGGCAATGAGGATCGCCGCATTGCCGGCACCAAGAGCAGGAGCGATAAAATCGCACAGCGCCTCAAGCAGAGAATCGCTTGCATGGTAGAAATAGGCAACATGCTCACCTGGAAGTGTGCTGGCGGCCTGCCATGGAATCGATAAATTCCTTGGGTCAGGGCTCAGAGCGCGGGTAGTCATTTCAGCCCTCCTATCTGTCGGATCGAGGGAGCATGCGCCATCGGATTGCTTACCCGGGGCATCGCAGCCACGTCAATCTAGTTCAGGAAGCATTCGTTTCCTGTTTTCCAATCGAAGGTAACACACTCATTTAGCGTAGGCATTACCAATCCTGTGACACCCGATTCGATTCCGGCTGCGCCAGTAGTAGTTATCTTGAAAGCTAAGCGCAACCCATCGTTTTCAAGGCATCCATAAGAATCCATCCAGTCCTTCGATCTCTCGCCCAACAATTTCCCCGGGAACCGCCCTCAAACTCCGGTCGCTAACGAAACCACTACCGTTGTGAGAGTCGGAGTTCGCGATGGAACCTCTTGTGCATGTACATGTCCTGATCTGCACGGGCCATCAGCTCTCCAAGCGAGGCGGAGGTACGGGGATCGAACCGCGCTGCTCCGATGCTGAAGGACAACCTATAACGCAAGCAGGCTGCGTTGGCCTTTTCGAGAATGTTCTCCATGCGGGGCACGCTGGCTTGACCGCTTGGAATAGAGGCGTCGGAAGCCAGCACCGCGAACCCTTTGCAGTGACATCACTCCCCCTCATCCTCGGCTTCGGCCAGCTCCACTGCGCGAGTCTAGTTTGCACGCCATCACCGAACTATCAGGTAAAAGCTGTATTCCCCATGTAGGGATACTCGTTCAATTCTCCTCCAGGGTCCCCTCACTGCCATTGCGCTCCCCGCTCCAGGATCATCGCCGAATACGGCATCGCCCTTTGCTTCCTACTCTCATCACCTGATGGGTACGGCGCTTATAGACCTATACGATTCCAGTCAGGAAGAAGGACGTTCGCTAGCCCGCGTCCGAAAAACCAAGCCTTGCAATCCAAGCAGCCCGAGGAAGCAGAGCAAGGGCCAGCTCAGGATCACCGGGCAGAAGGAAGCAAAATGCGCGTTATCCGATCAATAGGTTCTCTGTTGTTCGTTCTGGGAATCCTGGCCATCTCGGCGGCATCTTTCGCCCAAGTTCGTGTCGGAGTAGCTATCACAATTGCCCCGCCGGAGCTGCCTGTCTACGATCAGCCGCTATGTCCTGGAGACGGTTACATTTGGACGCCTGGCTACTGGGCTTATGGAGACGACGATTACTATTGGGTTCCCGGAACTTGGGTGCTGGCTCCGGAAGTTGGTTTTCTCTGGACTCCGGGATATTGGGGCTGGGGGGACGGCGGATATATTTTCTATGATGGCTACTGGGGTCCGCAGATAGGATTCTATGGCGGAATCAACTATGGCTTCGGTTATTTCGGTCACGGTTACGAAGGCGGACGTTGGGACAACGGTCACTTTTTCTACAACCGTGCGGTAACCAACGTAAACGTCACCGTGATTCACAACGTTTACGAGACACGGGTCGCAAACAATGCGACGGTCACTCGCGTCAGCTACAATGGCGGCAACGGCGGCATAAACGAGCGCCCGACGGCCCAAGAAAAGTCTGCCTCCCATGAGCGACATATCCCGCCCGTGGCCGTGCAGACTGAACACGTCGAGGCAGCGCGTTCTAACCGGGAGCTTCGCGCTTCCGCAAACCAGGGCAAGCCGCCTGTCGCTGCTACCTCTAGGCCGGGAGAATTGAAAGGCGGCGGAGTCGTATCGGCCAGAGAAGGAGGAGCGGTTCATGAGCCGGCAACACGCCCAGAAAACAACATGGGCCGCGGCAACCCTCCGGTTCACCCTAACGAGCTTCCTCGCGCCGATCGTCCCGCGGCGCCAAACACCGGGAATGCAATACAGGACCAGAAATATCAGCAGCAACAGGAAAAGTTGCAGGCGAAGCAGGACCAGGAGCGCCAGAAACTCCAGCAGAAGCAAGATCAGGAGCACCAGAAGCTGGATCAGCAGAAGGCCAATGACACGAAGAAACAGCAGCTAGAACAGCATCACCAGCAGCAGACACAACAGCTACAGCAAAAACACGCGCAAGAGCAGCAGAGGTTGCAGCACCAGCAGCAGCCAGCGCCGCACCCGGCGCCCGCGAGGCCTCCAAATCCTTAATCGTCAATTGGCCCGTTCCGGGCGAGGCGGGCGCGGGGCCATGGGTCGCAGAGAAAAACAACTGGTTGTGTGTCTAGCGATCCTAGAAAGGTCACAGCGCTCGTATTTCGATGTTCGGGGCGCGCCCGGTGCTTGAACCGCAGGGCAGGACTACTCTGAAAGGAAAGGGAGCTTACAAATGAAAACACGCACAAGTACAACTAAGGACGGGGTACTTTTGAGCAACGTAGCGAAGTCGATCGGAGCTGCGCTGGGTAATATCGCCGCGAAGGCTAATGCGGCGCAAAAGTCTCTGACGCAAAGTAGCGTGGTCCGTCGTGTACAGCGCGAAGCCAAGAGGTTCGTGCGGAAACGCAAGAGATCTGCGCGGAAGAGCGGAAATGCTGTGGGTGCAAAATTAAGGAGAAGCAAGCTGGCGAGGGCTGGCCGGCTCGGTGTTCGTCGCGCACCCTCATCGACGAAAGGAGTTGCTCGACGCAGATAAAAGAATTCCTGTGGAGTTAGGGCGCTCGCCCAAGCTAGCCTCGTCCGAATATCAAGCCTTGCGATCCAGGCGGATCGCGGATGCAGAGTAATCTGGGGCAAGCGCGGGATCACCGGGCAGAAGGAAGGATCATGCGTATTGTCCGATCAATTGGTTCACTATTGTTGGCGGCATCTTTCGCCCAGGCTCGTGTAGGAGTAACGATCACCACTCGGCGAGGGAAAGTCCGAGCTGAGGCTCTGACCCAGCTAGCGTATGAGCCTTTCATGCCATTGGACAAAAACTCCAAAACCTCTCGGGCATTTGCCTGTCATTCGTCACCTCCAGGCAAGTCCCCCAAGGGGTCCTGGAGAGTGATGATAATGGGTTTCTCCGAATCGCCGCGGAGGACCAGCACCAGATCGTCAGAGTTCTTGATTTCAACTTGAAACTCGCCAAATTCGTTTGTCAACTCGTGAACAAGATTCCCGCACTGATTAAATAGTGTGACGTGTAAGCCGCTGCCGAAAATTTCCGGGCGGCCCATATCCAACACCTGCCCGGTCACGACCACGCGGTCGTGGCCTGGCTTTGCTTCAATCTGCAGATCAATCTGGAACGGAGCCACACGATAGAGCACGTGTCTTGTCCCTCTGTAGTCTGCACGCGCGCCTGAAAAGACGGGCTCCAAGAAACTGTCGAACAACACCTCGATGACTGTGCTTTTCTCATTTCGACTGCCCACCCATCTTGCCGGACCAAACATGGCGGCAGCCTTGCGAACAGCTTGCTCTGATGGCTGATAGGCCGACTCTGCTGGGGCAAGAATTCGTACTTTTCGCCAGAGGGCCGCATGCTTCGTGCGCTTTTCGCAGCCACTCACCAGGTGCTTTTGAATTACCGCCATCTGCTCTGGAGAAGTTGTGCGATTGACAAAATCAACCCATTCCTCCCCCTTGAAATGCTTCATCGCCATCCCCCTCTGCAATTCTTTCAACTTCCGCTCCCCGGCGGATGGGTGCGCTTTTCGCCACCCGAAAAAAAGAGGAAATAGTGTCCGAGAAAATATAGGTGGCAAGGAATTAAATAAGTCCTTGTGTTTCAGGCAGTTTGCCAACAAGGACGAATGGAGCCCAAAAGTAGGGATGAGGAACTTCTTCGCGCAATTGATTCATAGCAGCTTGCAATGATCCGGCCATGTCCTTGGTTTCGATATAGCGCTTGTAGAACGCATGCATGAGTTTCGCAGTACTTTGATCATGAACGTCCCACAAAGAAAGAAGCAGGGAAGTTGCGCCCGCACAGAATAAACCGCGTTGCAGCCCCAGCAGTTCATCACCCTGTGCGACAAAGTTCATCCCTGTGGCGCATCCGCTGAGAGTCACAAGCTTTGCAGGGAGACGCATGTGGTAGAGATCGTGGAGATTCAAGTATCCATCTCCCAGGCGAATGCCTGAAAACATCGGGTTGTCCTGGCGGTAACTGCCGTGTGTGGCGATATGCAGAAGACCGCTCTCCGCGCCCTTCTCCTTGAGCTTGCCTGAGGTGGCCTGTTCTCCGACGAGCAGTTCAGAATGCGGAAGCAAGGGGGCAACAGACTCCACCTCGCCCAGAATGTGCGGGGCCCGCGCGTCGGGGATACCCATGACCAACGAAAAGGGTTGTTCACTTTGCGCCTTTTCCTGGCAGAGCGTGAATACGGTTGCGCTTGGCGCGTACGAGATTGTGTAGGCTTCGCAAAGATACTGGTCTTCATTTCGCAAAGCGTGGAAGGGAAGGAAGTGCAGGGCACCGTGCGGCACGAAAATCAGGTGTTTGCTGTCGATGTGTTTGCGTAGTGGAGCAAACAACTCATCGCAGAGCGATTTCAAATGGGCCCGCGTGGCATCCAGCAAAGGCCGTTCGAAACGCTCTGTGTATGCGACGCCCATTCGGAATTTTGAAATCTGAAACCGCAAAAGCTGCAGAAAATGCGTTATTCGAGACACTACGCCGACTGGAATAATCTCTGTCTTGTTTTTCTTGACGACTGCCGCGATGAGCTGATCGCCAGTCGAATAGTATTCAATCAGCGTTGTGTCCACCGGCAGATTGCGCTGCAATCGTTGCAACGAAAAGTCCGCGGGGGCTTCTAGCGTGGCATGCTCACGCTCGTGTGCTGGCAGTTCGCGTAGGGTTCGCAGCAGTTCGTTTTCGTGGGATACTGCTTTTTCCCGCAATCCCAGGATCCGTTTGTGAACGTTTTCCTCGGGGCGCAACTGCTCGAGTTCAATCCGGTGGTAATACCAGTTTAATTCTTTCCGTAAATCCCGAATCCGCCGCACAAGCTCGCTCTGACCTTCTTCGCCCAAGGCCAGGCTCTGGCCGCTTTGAAGAATCGTTTCCGTCATGCTTCGTGATTTTGCCGCTTCGATCCAGCTAAACACCTCGGCGGTTGAGGTCTCCTCTTCGCCCCATGTCAAATGCAGTTCCACCAGCGCCTCGTACACTTGCAACCGGTTCTTTATGAATGAAATCTTCAACTCTTCGGAATGCAAGCGGCTCCGCACCATCTCGAGGGATTTGCAGGCGTCGCGGTAAGTCTGCAGGGCAGTCTTGCGCTCGCCTCGGATGTGGGCAATTTGGCCGCGCAGCAAATGTGCTTGGTAGAAGAATACGGGTGCCTGAAGCAGGTCGAGTTTCGACATAGCCGCTTCAGTTTCTGTTTCCGCGGTGGCAAGGTCACCGAACTGCAACGCGATGCGGCCCAGTAACAGGTGTGCGAGAGCCGCTTTGCCCGAAAGCATGGTCTGATCGAAAAAAACCGCCGCGGCAGTGCAGAGCTTCCTCGCGCCGAAATACTGGCCTTCGTGGAACAGGAGAAGTCCCTGATACAAATCGAGCAGCCAAGGCCAGACAAGATTCTTCTCTTTCTCAAACATTTCGCGGGCCCGCGCAAAACGCTCGAGGGATTCGGCAGTTTTTCCCTGTTGCCCGCACGCGATAGCTTCGTTTGCCAGACTTTTAGCTACCTCATAGCCCATGCCGAGCTTCTCGAAGCGCAGAAAGGCTTCGCGGGCCATTTGCCGGGCTTCCTCACTCAAGGTCAACTCGAGATAGATCTCCGACAGGTCCATATAGCAGAGTGCCACGTGATATGCATCGCCGCTTACTTCGCAAGCGCGGCGGGTGGCGTAGAGCATCTCAATAGCACGGCTGTATTCGCCGCGGAAGTAGTACAGGTAGGCGATGTTGTAATCAGCCTGGTCGCGCAGCAGGGGCATGCCGTATCGCTCGCTCAGATCTCGCGCCTTCTGATAACAATCGAGCGACCGGGGGAAATCATTCAAGCTGATGAGGCACATCGCCATGTTGTGGAGGCTAATGGCGACTCTTTCCCATTGCCCCTGTTCGGAAAGTGTCTGGTAGGCCCGTTCGTAGTGAGCGAGGGCTTCCTCAAAGCGGTCTTGGCGATGAAAGATGTTGCCCACGTTGTTTTCCAGGCCCGCAATTCGTAGGGTTTGCCCAAGATCCTTGAAGGTCTGCCTTGCCTGATCGGCTGCCTTAAATGCGCGCTCGTATTCGCCAAGCAGAATCAACGGTTGAATAGAGCTGCTCTGTGTGCGAGCGGCCTGCAGTCGGTCCCCTAACTCTTCGAATAGTTGGAAGGCTCTTTCGTGGTGTGCAATTGCTGCGCGGTTTTCCCCGCAGGCGTAAAGTGCGTTTGCTTTGGCCCTCAAGGCAAGAGCCAAGCCTTCCTTGCGCCGCAATCTCTGTGCAATCAAGAGAGCCGCTTCGGCCGCGCGCATTGCTTCTGCCGTGTTTACGCGGATTTTTTCGACTACGAGGTCAGCGAGTTGCTTGACAAACTCTGAACGAATCAGAGCCTTGTGCCGAGCAAGAAAGTTTTGCCGCACGGCACCGCTCTCAAGGCTGCTCAATTCAGATAGCAGTTCCCTGTGGGATTTCTTTTTGTCACCAGCTGGCATGGTCGAAATCCCCGTTCGGCGAGTCGCCAACGCAGATGCTGGAGGCGCTTCTGCCGCGTGAAGCCGATGGATCCCGGCTCCAGGCCTGAATTGCTACGACTTCCGTGTAGGGCCGAGCCAGGGTCTCAAAAAATAGCATCTCCATCAAACGGCGGTATTGTGGAGTGAGTCCGGCCAAAGCTTCGCTTAGCATCTGTTCTTCCTGCGTTTATTCCAAAAGGTCTTCCACGATAACGGGCCTTTCCGGTACGGGCAAATCAGATTGGGCGTCGGCTCACCAGCTGCGGCGGCCTGCCGCGTTAGCATTGCTGGTGGGCCCACCAATGCCCCCATTTCGGGTGAGCCGGCTTTGTTCAGAAGCGCACGCGCGGACCCCAATGAGCGCGGCGGCCGCGGAATCGTGTTGTTGACCCAGCGCGAATTCACCGACGCCTGGCCCAGAACGAGGCTCCACGTCCCAATTTGTATTTGCATAAGCCGCTCAGTCCGGTAGCGCATCACGAGGCCGCGGGCGGCCGCGCCGTAACACTCATTCCCATGGAGGCATTCACCAGTTGGCGAGTAATGAAATGCTTTGGGCTATGAAACACCCTTTCACTCTTGCCAAACTCTACAATTTGGCCTTGTTCCATGACTGCGATCTCATCTGCCAGATGCACTGCCATCCTGAAATCGTGTGTGATGAACAAGTACGTGAATCCTGGGGAAGCCTGTAGCTCAAGGAGCAGGTTTGCGACCTGCGCCTGTATGGAACAATCCAGCGCAGAGAGAGCCTCATCCAGAATCAGCAATTTCGGATTTAGCGCCATAGCACGCGCAATCGCCACTCTCTGTTTTTGCCCGACACTGAGTTCATCCGGTCTTCGCAACACCTTTTCCAGCGGTAAACCTACGCGGTCGAGCAGTTCACGGGCTCTCTCGCCCTTTTCTCGCTTACTAAGGCGGCGTTGAACATTCAAAGGTTCGGTTACTATGTCCAAAACGGTCAGTCTCGGATTCAAGGAACTCGCGGGGCCCTGAAACACCACTTGGATCTGCGGGCGAACAGACCGCAATTGTTTTTCCTTGAAGCAGGTGATCTCATTACCGCCAAAGCGGATGCTCCCCGACGTCGGACTCTCCAGGCATGCAACACAACGTGCCAACGTACTTTTTCCTGAACCCGACCCACCCACCAAAGCCAATGTAGTTTTCGGATAAATCACGAAGGAAACCCCTGCCAGCGCAGTCACTCTGGTACTTTTGCCAGCACCAGAGAGACCTCGCCTTTCATAGCGCTTCTGCAAATTCTCTACTGTGAGAAGTGGCTCCATATTCTCTCGCGCAGAGTCGACTCTATCACCATACATGACGCATGAAACCTTCTAAGCATCCGTGAAGGCTGAGGCCGTCGGCTCGAAGCGTACCGACCTCCTTGCATCGACGCATGGCCCTTAAATGAGCATTTTTCGCTAGAAACCGCCGGACTTGGTGAATCCTCCGCATCACTGGCAGTTGCAAACCTCACCCCAGAAAGGACAGAAGATTCTTCGTCGGTCCCCGCGGCGTACGTCACCAAAAATCCAGAATTTCAAGGGGCTTCAAGCAAAGCTAAGAGCCTTCTCGCTCTCCCCCCTGGTCATTTCAACTGGGCCAAGCGGACAACTTACACCTATTTCCCTTCATTGGAACGGAAATAAGTTAAGCTGACATTCCGTGTCGATAGTGCCCCGCAATCTTTGATGTCTCGGGAGCGCGATAGGGTTCGCATTCGCAGATCAGGCCTCAACAATCCTGATGCACTTGGTGGCCTTCTCCCTTCTGCAGGTCGTGAATCCATGGCCCCAGCAGAATAGTGGCTCGCGTTATTCGACCCTTCACCCCTTCGTGCTTGCAGTACCATACTTACGAGTTCTTCGGTAATTCTCCTCCGTTCAGATTCAGGTACTCGCCTGATTCTCCTCGCTTCGCGCCCTTGCTAACTATCGGCACATGGGATCGACGTCGCTGGGAGCGTGCGCTAGCATGCGATGGGCATTTCTCTATTTCGTCCGAGGCTCGCGGGCTCATTCTGACGTTCGCTGTGTCAATCGACGGAGGTACGAAGCATCCTCACGCTATCCCTCCGAACCGTTGTGTTCTCTCCAGGATTGCTTCTCTTTCATTTGGGGGGACAAAATTCGGCTGTAACTTCAGTTGCCTGCCTCGAAGCTCCAGTCAGAGAACAAATTATTCCTTAGAGACCTCAGTTTGGACTCTCTAAGGCCAATGGTGAGTTTACTGGAGCCGTAATTAAGGTCCTTTATCGATTGGCAGCGAACCCCGTCAATGTTATCTAACTCAGGAGCCGACAATCGGCCCGAGCTGCACAGCTGCAGCAAGTGGCCCACCCAGCCCCGCGCCTCAGAGATTTGTCATCGACTAACGCAGCGCAATATGGACGTCGCCCCGAGACTCAACGGAAGAATGGAAAAGCGTCTCCCTATCGCTGTTGTTGTGCATCTTGCCGACGTCCAAGATCATCCTGTCAAAGCGGCTGAGTTGACTTACACCGAAAACGTCAGTGCCCATGGGGCTTGCGTGATTTCTAAGCGTGCCTGGCAATCTGGCGAATCGGCACAAGTCACGTCCTTTAAAGAACAGGTTGCGCTCCGCGGGAGAGTCGTTCATTGCCACAAATGCAGCGGCGACCGATATGTTGTCGGACTAACCTTTCAAGGATGCGAAGTCACCTGGAGGACTTATCGCAACTACGCTTCGAGTTGAATCCAGCCTGCCATCGCAGCGCGCGATTCTAGGCAATGGCAATCGCAAAGCTCTGGACTAGCGGTTCGATGTTCCATTCTCGGTATTCCGGCTCAACCGCGTGTGCTGAGCCCTCTGTAGTGTAAATCCCCTACGCTGGCCAGAGCTGCTGGAGGGAAAGGGGTTGATGTTTTTGAGTTTCCTGGAGGTCGTCGCTTGTTTCGCGGGAGGCTGAAGTCCGGTGTCAGGTCTTTACCCTAGGGAATTTTGAATCGGGAGGACCAAACAAAGCAGGAAGCGGCGTCGCCAAGTCACCGTAGGACAAAGGGGAGTGGCACAATGCATCGCCGAGCATGGGTGGCAGGTATGCTGCTGGCCCTGCTATGGGCCGCGCCCGCCAGAGCGCAGAATGGAGTCATCGTACGCACGACGCTCGGTGTTCCAGGACTCCAGCTATTGTGTCTGGCGCAAAACTGCACGGTTGTTGGCGCCCTCGACGGAGCACTCAACCAAGTCTTTTTATTGACCACGTCGTTGAACCCTCAAACTCTTGTGAATACCCTGGTTTTACTTCCGGGCATCGTGAACGCTGAGGTGGATCAGGTACTCAGCCTGATTGGCGCCGCGAATCTGATTCCTTCGCCCATCCCTACCGCCCTGATGTCAGACAGAACGCTGCTCCCCTACCCTGCCAATTCAGGGACCATGGTGTGGAACAGTTTCGCCGCGCAACCTGCGGCCGGGGTCGTGGAGGTCCAGGACGCACCAAGTCAGTTCCATGTAACAGGGACTGGCATTGTGGCTGACATTGATACCGGCGTCGATCCGAATCACCAAGCCCTTCAGGGCGTTTTGCTGCAGGAGCGAGGAACGCGACGTTTACGGTGAATACCAGTGCCGTGACCGCATCGACTTCTGTAACCATCACCGCGTCTTATGCCGGATCACGCCAAACTGCTGCCCTCAACGTGACTCCTTCAGGAACACCCACGGTACGTACGCGCTCACGATCACTGGTGGTTCGGGCAATCTCAGTCACTCCGCCACGGTCCAAGTCACTGTGGACTAGGAAGACTGCGGGTGACCAGCCCCTTCCAATCAATCAGGCCTGACGGCATTCTATGAACTCGATCAGGTGTGCAATCGTTGGCGCCATGGGTCAAAGCCCATGGGTCAAAGCAAGGACGATTTTGGGCGTACTAGAACTTGTAAATTCTTCTCGTCGTGCAAAAAACTCATAGCGGCCACCTGCCGGCCAAGATTCTCTATCTCTAACTATTTCAAGTGGATTCATCACGTCCTGGACTGGCAGGTGGCTTGCCTTTATGTCAATACGACGCGGGATGACCACCTGAGGTGATTCATGGGAAAAAATACTGCCGCGATGCAATCTGCCTCTCTAGTCCAGGCTCCGGCACAAAAGCCCCTTCTAAGCTGTTTCGGAACGCACCGGATGCCGCCGCTGCAGAAGAACAGCGTGCTTCAACCGCTCTGTTACGAGCATCATGTTGAAATGAGGCTTACCCAATTGCTGCTACAAACCGGTAATGAGCCAGCGCAGACTCTGGTGTATGCCTGTCCGGAGCGCAATTGCTTCGTCCACTACAATAGCTCACGCGGATACTTCATGGTCACGGACAATGGGAATGGGATCGACCGAGACATGATGCCTGAGGTCTGGTGTTCGCGAGATGGGCTGCCTATGTATCTAGCTGAAGTTTTGCAGGCGCAGAGAAGCTTCCGGCTATGGAGATGCCCCCGATGCAATTCGAGCCGCAGAAATAGTGACGAGCTTTCGCATGCCCCTGCCGCCTGAAACACTCCGGCCATCAAAAGGAAAATAGGAGCTAAAGGGAGCCACTACGGTGATCGCGCTATTCAGATTCTGAAGATGGCAGTCCTCCTGCCTTTCTGGAGGTCGCAGGGTGCTAGGCTACGCTTCTATCCTTGGTGGTTGCGGTTGCGAAACATATCGCGCCTCCAAACGATAGCCATAGAACACAGCTGCTGTTCTTCTGCCTTGACCGACTCGAGGACCAGATACACTTTGTCCGCACTGTTGGCCTTTCCCGACACGCACTGGTATTGGCCTGGCGCGATCTGTTGGGATTTGGTGAACTCATCTAGCTGGAGACCCGGTGGGTGGGGTGATCTTGCATGAGGAACACGACACAGATTCGGAGGTTCCGGTTCAATCAGGTCGCTCCGACTACTAGTTTTTCGGATTCTTGACCGTGCGGTGGGGCATGAATCGGTATCCGATGCCTCTGACCGTAAGCAGGTAGCGCGGTGTTGCAGGCTCTTCTTCGATATAACGACGCAGACGCACTATGAAGTTGTCGATGGCGCGTGTGTCCGTGTCTTCGCGCAGATTCCAGACTTCCTGCAGTATTTGCTTTCGAGAGACGGGACGGCCGCTATTGTTAATGAGGCACCGAAAGAGGTCGGATTCCATCATGGTCAGCGGAATGACTTGTTTGCCCACGCGCAGCTGCAGGTTCTGAAAATCTACGACTTTGTCGTCGAAGCTGAAAATTTCCGGCGAAGGTAAATCGGTGCTTGGCCGGAGGTCTTCGACGGGCGCCGATTTGGCTGAGCTCTGCCAATTCTTGCGGCGCAAGAGGCTCTCGACTCGCGCCATCAAAATGGCAAGATTGAAAGGTTTCGGTAAATAGTCATCTGCACCGGATTCAAACCCCTTGAGGACATCTTCTGGTCGGCCGCGGGCAGTTAGCATGAGCAACGGAGTATAGTTCTGGGCTTTGCGTAATTCGCGAGCGACCAAAAAACCGTCCTTGCCCGGCAGCATCACATCCAGGACCAGAGCGTCGAAGATTTCGCCCTGCTTCAGCAGGCGTTTCAGGGCATCCTCGCCATTGTCGCTGATCTCGACCGAGTGCCCTTCGGCTTCGAGATTGAAGCGTAGGCCCTCGGCGAGATGGGCTTCGTCCTCGACGATGAGGATGCGGCTCATGCCTGGTAGACCCTGGGAAGACGGATGGTGAATGTGCTGCCGCGCCCTTCTCCTTCACTCTCGGCAAAGGCGTCGCCACCGTAACGGCGGGCAATGGAGCGCACGATGAACAGGCCAAGGCCAGTTCCCTTCACCTTGTCTGTCTTGGAGTTTGACGCGCGGTAAAAGCGTTTGAAGATTCGTTTCACTTCGTTGCGCGGAATACCGATGCCGCTATCGTGTACGCGTAGCAAGACCGTGTCGATGTTTGGTGTGAGCAGGTCCACGACGATATCTTTTTTTTCGCCGGAGTATTTGATGGCATTGTCGAGCAGATTGAACACCGCGGTGCGGAGTTCTTCAGGGTTCCCCAAGACCACGATTTCTTCAAGCGGCGTCGCGCCAAGACTCAACACTTCTGGAGAAAGGTTTTGACGCAGGCGCGCGAGCGCGAGGACTTCACGCACAACGGCGGAGAATTGCACTTCCTGCCAGTTCTTTCGCTCGCTCGCATGCCTCACTTCCCCAGCCTTCAGAACCTGTTCGACAGTTCCAAGGAGCCGGTCGGTATCATCAAGCATGATGCGATAAAACTCGCGGCGCTTTGCTTCATCCAGGTTGCGACTCGCGAGCGTTTCCAGGTACAGCCGGATGGAAGCGATCGGTGTTTTTAGTTCGTGCGTGACGGCATTGAGAAAGCTGTCTTGCTGCTCATTTCGCCGAATCTCCCGGACAAGAAAGATCGTGTTGATGACCAGTCCGGCGATCAGCAAGCCAAAGAAGATGATGCCGAGCACCAGGGGAACTACTTGACGCCAGTGGAAGATAATCCAACTGACGTTAAGTACGATCGTTAAGGCAACGAGACAAGCCCCAAGCGCGATAAAGAATGCGATTGCTTTGGTTCGGCGCGTGATGCGCATGACGCCTTAGTTTACGCCAGGGTTGCGTCAGCGCCACCTAAGAAGGTCTGTGACAACGGTTGCTGGCGTTCCCGATCCCAAGCGCTATTCGGGTGAGGCGCGGCTCAGTCGCCGCTGGGCAGCGCGACAGGAGCAGGCGTTCGGGTAGCGTCCGGAGGCATCGCGGTATGTCGCTCGCCGGCTTGTCCATGGTGGGCGAGTTTATGACGCTTGACGTCCCGCGCCAGGCCGAGCGCTCGTAAAACACAAATACCGTACCAGTTCATGTCGATTTCATACCAGGTTATTCCGTGACGCGCCGATTGCGGAACCGCATGGTGATTGTTGTGCCACCCTTCGCCGAAGGTAAGCAGGGCGACCCATAGACTGTTCTTGGAGGTATCGTCTGTCAAGAACCGCCGCGACCCCCACATGTGCGTCGCAGAGTTTACCAGCCAGGTGGCGTGAAGGCCGACTACGGTTCGCAAAAACACTCCCCACAATAGGAAGGGCCAACCACCGATGGCAAAGAGTGCGATGCCAAGCACGGTGAGCGGAACCCAGTGCCACTTGGTGATCCAGAGATGAAACTTGTCCTTTCGCAGATCGGGAACAAAAGGCAACAGCTCTTTGGCATTGCTGTGCATGGCCTGCCCCGTCAGAATCCAGCCCATGTGCGCCCATAGGCCGCCATCCTGAGGAGAGTGCGGGTCACCTTCTTTGTCGGTGTTTTGGTGGTGGACGCGGTGCGTGGCTACCCAAGCAATTGGTCCGCCTTCAAGGGCCAGCGTCCCGCAGACGGTCAGAAAATGTTCCATCCACTTCGGCGTCTTGTAGCCGCGATGGGTGAGCAAGCGGTGGTAGCCCATGCCGATGCCGAGACTTCCGGCGACCCACCAGAGGGCTAGCCCTAAGGCAAGGGCTTTCCAGGTAAAAAAGAACAACGCGGCGATTGCACCGATATGAAACGCCAGCATGAAAAGGGAGGTGGTCCAATTAATGGGTTGAGAAAATGTTTTGTCGTGGCCTAGGGTGCTCATGAATCGAAAGTAGCACGCGTGGCGCTGGGCTTCTGTAATAGTTGTGTAATCCCTGGGTGGGAAGTTCCATGAACTTGTGGCGAAAACGTTAAGACCAATCTAACCTTACGTTCGCTGTCCGTCCGGGCAATGGCTCCCTCGAACCAGGCCGCTTGAAATCGCAAACCGCTGCAGGCCCAAGAGTTACCCCCGAGTCTAAAATGACGCGCGGATGTGGCCCAAAAACGAAGACAAATAGCGTATACTGGGAGGGCACAAATGCCAGAACAAAGGTACCGTCACCCGAGCGCGTCGGGATGAACGTGGTTGTCATGGCGGTGGCCGCGGCGAGTCTACCGCCAGGGTTGCAATTCGGATCCCGCCTTTCTTGTTTGCCACAACCGTTCCTAGGCTTTCCTTGGCCGCGGTGTGGTGTGCAGGAAGGGCCAGCTATTTGAGACAAAAACCACTTGGGGGGAAAACGCTTGGCTCTGTTCATTCAGGAAAAGCACGATCTGGTCGGCAACCTCATCAACCTCGGTAAAAGCCGCGGCTACGTGCTCAATGAAGAAGTGAACGATGTCCTTTCTGCTGAGGAGCACACCACCGAAGAGGTCGACAATCTCTTTTCCACTTTCGAGCGTGACGGCACCGAAATTTTCGAAGATATTTCCGCAGCGAAAGCCGCGCACACAACGCTCGAAGTCACGCAACGAATCGAACTCGGCCCCAGGAACGACGCCATCCATGAGGAAGAAACCGAGATCGAACGGCCGGTGCACTCCGTCCAGAAGAGCACCGATCCGGTTAGCACCTACTTGCGTGAAATGGGCGTGGTGCCGCTTTTAAACCGCGAGACCGAGATTGCTCTCGCCAAGCGCATGGAACGCGGCAAGTTGCGCGTGTTGAAGACCGTCTCGCGTTCGCCACTGGTGGCCAAGGAATTAATCGCTGTGGGCGCAGAGCTTCGCAAGGGCGCGCTTTCCATCAAGAGAATCGTCCACCTCCAAGAAGAAGACCTGACCGACGACAAGATCGAAGAAAAGTTGCGGCAAACGCTGAAGACCATCAGCCAGCTTGAGAAACTCTGCGAGTTAGGACGAAAGCAGAGGGTGAAGCTGGAAAACACCGCGAAGTCCGATAAGCAAGCACATCTGCGGGCGCGGCGCCGTCTGGGCCGCACGCGCATTGAGATTTCGCTCCTGATCCGCTCCATCGAATTCAACGACGCCGAGAAGAAGCGCCTTATTGATACTCTGCGGCTCTCGGCCGAGCGGCTGCATACACTCGACCGTGAGATTGCTAGGTTGGAACGCCGCGTAAGCTCCGCCCGTGCCGACAGCGCAAACGGAGCTCGTGATGAGCTGCGTTCGCGCCGGACGGAACGACGGGACATCGAGGAATCGAGCGAAGTTGGTTTTGACGCTCTGAAGCGCGCGCTCACAGCCATCCGTCGCGGTGAAGCGGAAACCGAACTCGCAAAAACGGAGCTAACGGAGGCCAACCTCCGCCTGGTCGTCTCCATCGCCAAAAAATATACGAACCGCGGCATGCAGTTCCTCGATTTGATCCAAGAGGGCAATATCGGACTCATGAAGGGCGCCGACAAATTCGAATGGCGCCGCGGATACAAGTTCTCCACCTATGCGACCTGGTGGATTCGCCAGGGGATCACTCGCGCCATCGCCGATCAGGCCCGCACTATCCGCATTCCCGTACACATGATTGAGACGATCAACAAGCAGGCTCGCACCAGCCGCCAACTGGTGCAAGAACTTGGACGTGAACCAACTTCCGAGGAGCTCGCCAGACGTATGGATCTTTCCCTCGATGCGGTGTGCAAAACGAAGAAGATCGCGCAGCAGCCTATGTCTTTCGAAACGCCAATCGGTGAAGACGAGGAGTCTCATCTGGGTGATTTCGTCGAGGATAAAGGCGTTGTTTCGCCGTCGGATGCGGCCATTCATCTCAATTTGAAGGAGCACCTGGCTTCCGTGCTGAAGACCCTGACACCGCGCGAAGAAAGAATCATCAAGATGCGCTTTGGCCTGGAAGACGGCAACGAACTGACGCTGGAGCAAGTGGGCCAGTCGTTTGCCGTTACGCGGGAACGAATTCGCCAAATCGAAGCCAAGGCACTGCGAAAGCTGCGGCATCACTCGCGATCGAGACGGTTCCGAGTCTTTCTTGAAAGCTCTTATTGAGAAGTGGTGGCCTGCGGGCTGCCCACCGAAACAACTTGAGCGATTCGTGTGAATTCAGCAGGTAGGCAACCGCCGGCCCGATCTGAAAAGCCGAGAATCATTGACGAGTGATCTGGACTCCCCGTCCAAGCAATTCGCCTCCGAGTGTAAATTCTGTGTTAAGAAGTTTCTAGCTATCGCGTCTTAGGTTGTAGAAGAGCCGAGGAGGGATACTTGGCGGCCGCGATAGGAACCATCATGGTGACAGAAGCAGCCGGAGAGCTTGAGGAAGTCTTTCGTGCACACCAGTCTTGTGTCCTCAAAGCCGCGTACCGCGTAACTGGAAGTATGGCTGACGCCGAAGACGTAGCGCAATCTGTCTTCCTCCGATTGGCTCGCGGGACCATCGACCACGGCCGTATCTCCAATCTTCAGAGTTACTTACACAGGTCAGCGGTGAACGCCGCGCTGGATCTCATTCGGTCGCGGGGCCATCGCGAGGTGGTCCCCGTGGAAGCGGCGGACGAACTACCAGCGAATCCTAGTCTGTCGCCGGAGCGCGCGCATTCGTCAATGGAAATAAAGAATTGGCTTCGCGGAGAGCTTGCCCGGCTGAGTCCCCGAACTGCCGAGATGTTTACCCTGCGCTATATCGAAGGTCTGGACAACCCCGAGATTGCCAGAATGATGAACACCTCGCAGGCGGTGGTCGCCGTGACCCTGCATCGGACGCGCGCGCGGTTGAGGAAGAGCCTTCGTGGTTTTAGGAAAGGTGCATCATGAATTTTTTTCGATCAAAGCAAGACGCTCGTCTGGATCAAGCCATCTCCGAACTCCGCGCGGCAGAGCCCGACGCGAAGACGCTGTCGGCCTCTGCCGAGCGGGTGTGGCAGAAGCTGCAAGCGGGCGTCGGCGAGGAAGCCACAGCCACAGCACTGCAGCCCATCCGTGGCTGCGCCGATATTCGTCTGATGTTGCCGGCTTTTCATCAGCAAGAGCTGCCTCCAGCTCGCGCGCTTATCGTGGAAGACCATCTGAGGGAATGCGTGTCGTGCCGTTCCTATGCTCACGGCCGCGCCGTTGACGGAAAGACCAGCAGCAACTGGCGGATGGAGCCGGCGTCGCGCGGTTTCCAATGGAGTTTTGGCAGTTTGTCTTTCGCGGCAGCCGCATTGGCGGTATTGGTTGCGGTGGTTTGGACTGGATATAGCTGGTACATCGCGGGCCCTCCTGGCAGCCGCGCGCGCATCGACTCCATCGCAGGGCAAGCGTATCGCATTGGCTGGAGTGGCGAGAGCGCATTGAAGCAGGGTGATGAAGTCTCGCAGGGCGAATTCATACGCACGGCGGCAAACTCTCATGCCACGGTGAGGCTCTTCGACGGTTCGAAAGTGGAAATGAATCAGCGCGCTGAGTTCGCTGTCAGCGCGGACCGCCGCAACACCACTATCCATCTCGACCAGGGCAGCATCATTGTGCAGGCCGCGCATCGTAAGACCGGGCATTTATATGTTAGCGCTCCGGATTGCACGGTGGCTGTCACCGGCACGGTCTTTTCCGTAAACTCGGGCACAAAAGGCTCGCGCGTGTCCGTGATTGAAGGGGAAGTTCGCGTCAAGCACGCAGGCGCGGAATCCATTCTGCATTCGGGCGATCAGGTGGCGACCACGCAGAGCGTCGGGCGTGTTCCCGTCAGCCAAGAGATCAGCTGGAGCAGCGATCTCGATCACGAACTCGCTTTGCTTGCAGAGGTTACCAAGCTTCGGACGAGACTCGAGACCATCCAGACGCCAGGTCCGCGCTATGAAAGCAAAATTCTTCCGTTGCTGCCTGCGGATACCGTTCTATATGTCGGCATTCCGAATCTTGGAAATGCACTGCAGCAGGCCAACCAGATCTTCCAGGAGCAGCTCGCGCAGAGCAAAGTTCTGCAAGACTGGTGGAACAAGAGCGGCAACTCGAATCAACATCCGACTCCCGCGGAGTTGATTGGGCAAATTCAAGCCATAAGCCAGTACTTGGGCGACGAAGTGGTGATCACTTTCAGGGCCAGCCCAGGGGCTCAGGAACACGGGCCATTGATGCTAGCGGAGGTGCGTCAGCCCGGGCTTAAGAATTTCCTAGAGAATCATCTGGCTGCGACGCTTGCGAACAAGCAGGGCACATCAGACCTGCACGTCTTCGATCAGCAATCGCTCTCCTCCCTCGCGGTGGGTGAGCGAGGGATGATCATGCTGGTCAGGCAGAACATGCTGGTCGTCGGTGGCGACGCTACTTCAGTCCAGGAGATGAGCGCGCAACTCGACGCCGGAGCAACTCAATTTGCAGCAACCGACTTTGGCCAAAGAATCCTGAATGTTTACAGCCGGGGTACGGAAACTCTGGTCGCTGCGAATCTCGGCCAGATTCTGAACGCTTCACACACCCAGCAACAAGATTCAGCAGTGCTTCAGAATAGCGGCTTCAACGACGTAAAGTATTTAATTGCCACGCGCGGCGAAACTTCTAACCATGGAGACAACCGCATCACACTCGAATTCAGCGGCCCGAGGCGCGGCATCGCTTCCTGGCTGGCCGCTCCCGCTCCTGTGGGCTCACTCGACTATGTTTCCGCCAACGCCGGTGCGGCGGTCTCTTTCGTTGCGAAGCAGCCCGCGCTCATGTTCGATGATCTCTTCAGCACCATCGGCGCTTCGGAACCAAACTTCGGCAAGAGTTTGGCTGAGGCCAACGCGGAACTTGGCCTAAGTATTCGTGACGACCTCGCAAGTGCCCTGGGCGGAGAGGTCACCCTGGCTCTCGATGGCCCAGTCCTCCCCACCCCTTCCTGGGTAGCCATCCTCGAGGTTAACCAATCGGGGGCTCTCCAGCTAGCCATCGAGAAGATGGTGCAGGCTGCTAACCGGGAAGCGCAAAAATCAAATCAGCCCGGATTAACGCTGAATCAAGCACAGGCCGGTGGCCGAACGTTTTACACGATCCAATCGCAAGTTGCGGGGCTTTCGACCGAATACGATTATACGTTCGCGGACGGATACATGATCGTGGCGCCTTCGCGTGCGCTGCTCCTCGCCGCCATTGAAACCCACGCGAATGGCACATCGCTAGCTCGGTCCGCTTCGTTCCGCGCGCTGCTGCCGAGCGACAATCAAGCAAACTTTTCGGGGATGATATATCAAAATCTCAGCCCGATTTTGAAGCCGCTGGCTTCGCAGCTGAATTCCGGGCAGTTGGCGGTGCTTCAGCAGTTGGCGGCGGACTCCAAGCCGAGCGTAATGTGCGCTTATGGAGAGAACGATCGCATCGAGGTGGCCAGTAGCGGCAAGTTGCTGGACTTAAATCCGGCTTTCCCAACGTTGCTACACTTGCTGGGCATGTCAGAACATGGAACTTCACGGTAGGCTAATCCGTAATAAGCTGTAGATGATGACCCCAACCATTGAGCTCGATGGGCTGGAAGTGCAACTCGGTGGCCGAACGATACTGCATGGGCTTACCGGCGTTCTGAAGAGCCGCGCCATCGGGCTGCTGGGACCCAACGGCGCTGGAAAATCCACGCTCATCAATACGCTGCTTGGTTTCCATGTCCCATCCAGGGGCAGCGCGCGCATGCTCGGCTTCAACTCTCACACCAGCGGCAAAGCCCTTCGTTCGCTCGTCGGCTATATGCCGGAGAACGATGCTTTTATTTCGAAAATGTCCGGGGTCCGCTTTGTCCGCTATATGGCGGAGATTTCCGGCCTGCCCTCCGAGCAGGCGATGGAGCGCGCGCACGAAGCGTTCGTCTACGTCGGCTTGGGCGAAGCGCGTTATCGCCCGGTGGGGACGTATTCTCTCGGCATGAAACAACTGGCGAAGTTGGCGCAGGCGATTGCACACGGGCCCAAGGTTCTGATTCTGGATGAACCAACGAACGGCATGGACCCGCCGGCACGTAAACGCTTAATTGAACTTATTCGCGAAATCCGCGAGGCCAGCGATATTTGTTTGCTGCTCTCCTCTCATCTTCTGCGCGATGTGGAAGAAACCTGCGACGAAGTGTTGATCCTTCGGAACGGAAAAATCGCCTCCATCTGTAACCTCGTGGAGGAGCGCCGCGCGAATCGCAAATTCCTCGAGTTGGAAACGCTCGGCGCCGAGGCAACCTTCACAACCGCCCTTGAGAGCATTGGTTGCGAGTGTGCAGTTTTCAGCAGCGGACGTATCAAGATTGTGATGCCGGACGGCGTTGAAATCAGAGAAGTCTTTAAGGTCGCGGCGGATCGAGGTGTCCAGATTCGCCGCATGAATCACCGCCGCGATTCGCTCGAAGACATCTTCCTCAATGCCATGGAACAGACGGGAGCGGCCGATGGCCGTCTATAAACGCCGATACAACTCCTACACCGGCTCGCTGACGCCGGCGTGGTCGCGTTTTTTCGTTCTGACGCGCTTCGCTTTCGTCGATCTTTTCAAGTCCCGCTTTTTCGTTCTCCTGCTGATTCTTTGCATCGTTCCTTGCCTGCTTTCTGCCGGATACATCTTCGTTGCGAACAACAAAACGGTGCAATTGTTGATGCAATTGCGCTCAGGCGATTTCTTCGTGGTGGAAAACCAATACTTCATCGTCATCATGATCATACAGGCCGAGGCAGCTTTTCTTTTGAACTGCTGGGTCGGCCCCGTCCTGATCGCTGGAGATCTAACCAATGGTGCTCTTCCGCTTTTTCTAAGCCGCCCTTTCAGCCGCGTCGACTATGTTCTTGGAAAACTTGCCGTGCTGGGTTTGCTGCTCTCCGCCGTGACTTGGATTCCTTGTTTGCTGTTGTTTAGTCTACAGTCCGGGTTGGCGCACGACGGCTGGATCTGGTCGCACCTTTGGATGATCTTACCCATGGTGTTGTGCTCCGCGATTTGGATTCTGATGCTTTCCCTCCTTTCCCTGGCGGTGTCGGCGTGGGTCAAGCTGCGCATTGTCGCTACCGGCGTGATCTTCATTATATTTTTCATCCCCGCGGGCCTCGGTGAGATGTTCAACCACATCATGGGCACCTATTGGGGTGCGCTCCTGAATTTCTCATATATGTTCCGGATTATCTTGGAGAGAGGATTTCGTGACCCGTACAGGTTGCTGGACCTGAGCGGCCGTAACGAAATTCCCGTTGCTGCGGCCTGGAGTGCCCTGATGGTTGTCTGCTTGCTTTCGCTCGTCATTCTCAATGCGCGCTTGCGAGCTCGCGAGACGGTACGTGGATGACGCCAGACGCTCGCCAAATCGTATTCGACAACGTCTCCAAGTTTTACGGGGAAGTTCTCGGCGTGAACAAGGTGAATTTCTCCGTCGATCCGGGGATTACCAGCCTCGTCGGCCCCAACGGTTCGGGCAAAACCACGCTGATGAACTTGCTGACCGGCCTGATCAAACCATCCCATGGCGCGATTTACGTCCTCGGTCTTACGCCGCAGCAACCCGTCGAGTTTTTCCGACAGGTCGGATACTGCACGCAGTTCGACTCTTTCCCTCCCGGCACGAACGGCTACGATTTCATTTATTGGCCGCTGCGGCTCCACGGTTTCGGTCACGACCAAGCCACGAAGCTTACAGACGAGGCCCTCGAGCGCGCTGGTATGGCGCCGGTGGCCCGACGCAAAGTGGCGGGCTACAGCAAAGGGATGCGTCAGCGCATTCGCCTGGCGCAGGCCATTGCGCATCATCCGTCTGTGTTGGTTTTGGACGAGCCGCTCAACGGCCTCGATCCCATGGCTCGCGCCGAATCGATCGCATTGTTCGAAGCCATCGCGAAACAGGGGATGCACGTCATCATCTCCAGCCATATTCTAGAGGAAGTCGACCGCATCTCCGACCGCGTCGTGTTGATGAGCAGCGGCTACGTGGTTGCCGAGGGTCAGATTAAAGAAGTTCGCCGCGAAGTCCGCGATCATCCCATGCAGATCCTGGTCCGTTGCTCGAATGCGGCGAAGCTGGCGTCCGCGGCCTTCGAACTGGATCATGTCGTCGAAGCAAAGATTTTGGCGGATGGCCAAAGTGTGCTGGTGCGCACGCGCGACGCCGAGCAATTCTCGCTGCTTCTCAACAAAATCGTGTCCAGCGGCTTGGTCGAAGTGGATGCGGTGGCACCGGCCGACGACGACGTGAATTCCATCTATCAATATCTCATCGGATCGGATGGCGGACCAGCATGAGCATTCAAGAATCAGTAGCTCGCGCCCAAACCACGTTCAAAGAACAACCGTGGCGGCTGTTTGCGAGCCAGATTTCCGTCCTGGTGCGCAACGAAGTTCGCCGCAACCTCTTCACGCGGCGCAGGATTTGGGTTTACCTGCTTGCTTTGATACCGGTCATCATCATCCTCCTCCACTACTTTCTGGACAAAAATGCCAGCCCTTCCCAGCTCGAGGAAGACACCTTTGTTCTCGCTGGAATTGTGCAGCTCTATTATCTCCGGCTGGGGATCTTTTTCGCTTGCATGGGGATTTTTACGTGGCTTTTCCGCGGCGAAATGGTGGAGCGCACTCTTCACTATCAATTTCTTGTGCCGGTTAGAAAAGAGGTCTTGGTGGTTGGAAAATTTCTTGCCGGTGCAATTATTTCCATTGCGCTGTTTGAAGCGGCGCTTCTCGCTTGCTTCTACCTCACCTATAGCCGACTGGGGTCAACGGGGAGATCGTACGTCTTGGACGGCCCGGGCCTCAGCCAATTGGGTTCCTATCTTCTTGTGACCGCCCTCGCGTGTGTCGGATATGGCGCCATGTTTCTCGCTCTCAGCCTTCTTTTCAAGAATCCCATCATCCCCGGAGCCATGTTGATGGGCTGGGAGGCGTTCGCTCCGATTTTTCCTGCCTGGGCACAGCGGTTGAGCGTCACTTTCTATTTGAAGCATCTCTGCCCGGTCAAACTGCCCGTCGATGGCCCGATGGCGATTTTCACGATTGTCGCCGAACCTGTCTCGCCGTTCATCGCCATCTTTGGCTTGCTGTGCCTTACCGTCGCGATCCTTGTCATGTCCTGTTTTCTCATTCATCGCCTCGAGGTCACCTACACGGCCGAGTAGACGCGCGACACTTAGGCGATCGCTCTTGGATTCGCTGCCGCTCCATGGGAAGGTGTGGAGCTGACCTTCTGATTGCCACACCGTCCCGGGCTGTATATTTCGCCTTGGAGATGCCTTTTTCCATAAGCATTTGGGCGGAGGGGACTGCCTGCTTCTAGCTAGCTGGCAGCGGGAATCGGCTTGCCTTCCTTTCCGTTCTCTGCTAACTTTTGCCCGACCTTCACAGGCGAATCGCTCGCTGAGCAACCGTAAGTCCTGTGAAACTTGAGGCTTCGGATGAAGCCTTCAGGACGTAACGTAGAGGTTCTCGACTCATGCGTGTCCTGAGAAGCCATCGCATTTATGCGACGGAGAAGTCACTAACGAGCCGAACCCTGCAATTCGGCGGCTTGGAGAAATGCTGTTCGCTAGCAATCCCATGGCTCCCCACCTGGGTTCGGTTTGAGCTTGGCCTGCGGAATTGAGCGATTCCCGCCGCAGGCCCGGCTCGCCCGTACC
>Ga0210399_10000260_pt1 | contig 42917 bp, 38 predicted proteins | sample IncBWC14MmetaG_FD_150865 | JGI IMG/M metagenome (GOLD analysis project Ga0210399, IMG submission 150865) | Forest soil microbial communities from Barre Woods Harvard Forest LTER site, Petersham, Massachusetts, United States - Inc-BW-C-14-M | ecosystem: Environmental > Terrestrial > Soil >... | reverse complement strand
GCACCGCGCGAGCCTGGCGCGCCTCCCCGTCTGTCCAGGCCACCACCGTATAGGTGCCGGGGGGAACGTCGTCGATGTGATACCGGCCCTCGGCATCTGTCACCGCGAAGTAGCGGTGGGCGAAGACGAGGACAAACGCGCTCATGTGGGAGTGGATCTCGCAGAACACCCTCACCACCCCCGGCTCGTCGAAGCGGACGGCCTTGGATTGTCCACGGCCGTAGCGGCCGAGGTCGAAGCGCCGGGCTTTCGAGAACGAGAAGACGTTGTGATAGGTGCGGTCGTTGTTGGGAAAGTCCACCGTCGTCCCCACGATGACGGCCAGAACGTAGGGCACGAAGGTCTGATTGCGCTGATCCAGGGTGGCCCGCGGCCTCTCCGCGTCCTCGAAGGCGCCCCGGGGGGCGGTCTCGAGGTAAACCACGCTTCGCCGCCGGTCGGGAAGGTCGCGGGGGGCCGGCATCCCGAGATCGTTCACCGCCAGGCGCGGCTCCACGGGCGGGGGGACGCGGCGCAGTTCCACGCGACCCCGGATGGAGCCAGAGGGAGCCAGGGCGGAGGCGACCGCGACCTGTCCTCCGCCCGCGCCCAGCAGCGCGGTCACGGCCAAGAGGTGGAGAGCCAGGGGTGCGGGCATCCTAGAGCCAGAAGAGGAGCTGGGCGGCGAGGAAACCCTGGCTTCGCAGGGGGCCACCGTCCTTCCAGTTGTGCTGGTAAACGAGCTTGAAGAGGAGGTCGCGCCGCACCGAGTAGCCGAGGCCGCCCTCCACCCGCCAGACCGGAGCATCCCAAGACCGGGGCCCGGCGGAGCCTTCCACCGTGCTGAACCCCAGATGGTCCAGGCGGGCCGCCACGTAGAGACCAGGGGCGATCTTGTAGCGGGCCTCCCCGTCCAGGCCCAGCGCCCGGACGGGGCCGTGGAGCAGGGGCGGCCTGAGCACGGGGACGTCCCAGGCGCTCCCCACCGCCTCGACCCGGAAGAGCCAATAGTCGCGCGAATATTCGAGGTCGAGGCCCCAGGCGGTCTGGGAGCTGCCGCTCGCGCCGCCGGCGGCCTGCTGGACGACCTTGGACAGGTAGGGGCCCCGTGCCCCCGAGACCCCCACCACCAGGCCGATGAGGGGACGCCAGGCCAGACGGCCGGAGAGCTGTTTGCCGTCGTTGTTGTCGGAGAAGCGCGGATCGGACAACGTGCCCTGGGTGACGGCCGCGCTCGCTTCCAGGGGCTCCGATCCGACGCGGACCTGGAAGCCGGTGTCCCAGCGATCCGCGTCCACCAAGGGGAGGCCGTTCGCGGGGGCAGGGGAGCCGATCGGGTACTGGGTCAGCCAGCCCCGCCCCCGCATGGCCAGAAGACCATCGGCGGAGGCGGGGGCGGCATCGGGCCGCAGCGAGGTGAGGTACTGATAGGCGAGCGGGTAGCCGACTAAGGGACGATCCGGGCCGTAGCCCTCCCGGGGGAAGGCCCCGAAAACGGGGGGGATGCGGCCGACCTGGATGTCGAACGACCGCTCCTTCCACGGGTGCGCCCGCAGGTAGAGGGCGTAGATGCGCGGGGTGCCCAAGTTGTCGCTCAGGACCTGGGTGACCAGGGCCAGGTGGTCGCCCGCCCGCAGTCCCGCCGCCACGCCCAGCCGGGCCCGCCGGAGGGTATTGTTCCGGTAGCCGTCGTAGTTGAAATAGCCGTCGTCCTCAGGGGCGAAGGTGAGATTGACTTCGCCTCCCAGCGTGACCCGGCCCCCGAAGAGCACGATGGGGTCGGCGGCGGGGGCGGGGGCGGCGGGGAGGGCCAGGGTCATGACGAGGCCGAAGCGGACCCGGCGGCTCATGGACTTCATAGTATAAGCCGCGACCACGGGGCCCGATGTTATGCTCGCGGCCGGAGGCCGCCTCCCCGGGATGAGTTCGAGCAAGCTGACCACCTGGCAGAGCCTCCGCGCCGTCGCCGGAAGCTGGCGGCTCCTTTCCGTCGTCCTCCTATCGTTTTCTTCGGGCCTGCCCCTGGGCTTGGTCTGGATCGCCATCCCGACCTGGATGGCTCGGGCGGGGGTGGACATCAAGGTCATCGGTCTGTTCGGCCTGGCCCAGGCCCCCTGGACCTTCAAGCTGCTGTGGTCGCCCTCCATGGATGCTTACCCGCTCCCCTTCCTCGGTCGCAAGCGGGGATGGATCCTCGTGAGCCAGGTAGCGCTCGTCGCCCTTGGCCTCGGGCTGTCCGCGGTCTCGGGCCAGCCGCGGGCGGTGTGGGTCATCGGGTCGCTGGCCCTGGCCATCGCCTTTGCCGCCGCCACCCAGGACATCGCCATCGACGCCTACGCGGTGGAGGTGCTCCGCCGGGAGGAGCATGGCGTCGCGGTGGGGGCGCGGGTGGCCCTTTACCGGGCGGCCATGCTCGTCTCGGGGGGCGTCTCCATCACCCTGGCCGCGGAGACCTCCTGGGCGCTCGTGAACGCCCTCCTCGCCCTCGCCTACCTACCCTTGATGCTCGTGACCTGGTTTGCCCCCGAACCGGAAGTCGTTCCCGGCGCACCCCGCACCCTGCGCGAGGCCGTGTGGGCACCGCTCGTGGACTTCCTGGCCCAGCGTCGCGCGCTCGAGATCCTGGCCTTCGTGGTCCTCTACAAGCTGAGCGACAACCTCAGCCAAGCCTTGATCCGCCCCTTCCTGGTGCAGGTGGGCTACCAGGACTTCGACGTGGGCGTGGCTACCGCCACCATCGGTCAAACGGCGGCGGTGGCGGGGACGATCCTCGGAGGTGTGCTCACCCAGACCCTGGGCCTGGGCCGCGCGCTCTGGGTCTTCGGCTTCCTGCAAGTCTTCGCCAACCTCGGATACGCAGCGGTAGCGGAGGTGGGCGTGAACCGACCGCTCATGTACGGGGCGCAGGCCCTGGAGCTGGGCACGAGCGGCATGGCCGCGGGAGCCTTCGGCGTGCTCCTCCTGCGCCTGACCCAAAAGCGCTTCTCCGCCACCCAGTACGCTCTTCTGTCGAGCCTCTTCACGCTACCCCGGATCCTCTGCGGCCCCGTGGCGGGGGTGATGGCGGACGCCATCGGCTGGCGGGACTTCTTTGTCTTCTCCGTCTTCATGGGCCTCCCGGGCCTGGTCCTCCTCGCCCGGTTCGTTCCTTGGGGGGCCCGCGAGCCTGATTTCCAGGTGGCGGCGCGGGGGCCCGACTCTCCCCTCTCACGCGCCGCTCTGCTGCTCCGCGCGGCGGGGGGAGCGCTCGCGGGGGCGACGCTCGGCCTGCTCACCGTGGGGCTGGTGGGGGGCCTGGCCAGCCGCCGGGCGGGAAGGGGATTCGACTTCGGGGGCGCCCTGCGGGCGGCCCTGGCCCCGCAGAGCCTCGCGGACTGGACGACGGCTGCGGGCCTGACCGTCCTCACGCTGGCCGCGGGGGTGGCTTCCGCCGCCGCCTTGGTCGCGCGGGGTGGGCGGGGGGAGGGGTCCGGTCCCGCTGCGGATGGGAATAACTCCGGGCGCCCAGGGTAAGATTCAGGGGGAACCACGGGGGCAGGAGTGGTGTCCAAGTCGACAACGAGCGGAGCCGCGATGACCACGGGGGAGATGTCGCTCGGGTCGCTGGAAACGCTGCGGGGAGCGGTCCAGGAGGGCCCCCTCGTGGAGCGCTGCCGGCAGGGGGACGCTCAGGCCTTCGCCCGCTTGGTGGCCCTGCACGAAGGGATGGTCTTCAATTTGGCCGCCCGCCTGACCGGCGATCCCGAGGAGGCGCGGGACATCGCCCAGGAGGTGTTCCTTCAGGTCTACCGAACCCTGGGCCGGTTCGAAGGCCGAAGCAGTCTCAAGACGTGGATCTACCGGATCGTGGTCAACCGCTGCCACAACCGTCTGCGGTGGTGGCGCCGCCGTCGGCGGAGTCGTTCGCGTCCGCTCGAGGAGCTGACGGTGAGGGATGAGGCGCGCCTTGCCGCTTCCGGGCAGGGCGGGGCGAGCCCCTACGAGCAGGTCCGCCAGCGGGAGACCGCGCTACTCGTGCAAGCGGCGCTCCTGTCGCTCTCCTTCCACCACCGCGCCATCCTGCTGCTGCGCCAGGTGGAGGGGCTCTCCTGTGAGGCCATCGCGGCCGCTCTCTCCCTGCCCGAGGGCACGGTGAAGAGCCGCCTGGCGAGGGCCCGGGAGGCCCTGCGCCGGAGCCTTCTCGAGCGCGTGGGGGAGAACGGGTGGCCATGAGGTGCCGAGCCGTCGTACCCGTGCTGTCTGCGTACCTGGACGGGGACCTTGGCGCGGGGGAGGCCCGGGCCATCGACGTCCACCTCGCCGCCTGTCCCGACTGCCGGGGGCGGGCGGAGTCCCTGTGCGCCGCCTCCCAGCTCGTGAGCGACCTTCCGAACCTCTCGCCTTGCGAGTCGGTGGCCGCGCGGGTCCTGGATCGTCTGGAGGTGGAGAGCCGTGGTCCCGGCCTGGCCCTGCTGTTCCGGTCCTTCTCCGCCGCGCGTCCGCTCTTTCTGCCCAGCCTGATCCCGGCCGCCCTCATCCTTTTCGCGGTGCTCGCCACCTTTCTTCTTCTTAATGAAGACACGGGACCCCTGCCGCCGGCCTCGGTCCGGGTCCTGGGCGAGGTCTGGGATCCGAGGGTTCCCGCCGCCCACGGGACGGAGAGCAACCCCCTATTCCCCTCTGCGGAGGTGAGCCTTCCCCACACTCGGGAGGGGGGAAGCCTGCCCGAGAGCGTGCTGGCGGGGATGAACGAGGGGACGCTCTTCCTGGAGACGGTGGTGGCGCGAGACGGCAGCGTGTCCATGGTCACCCTCCTGGGGGGGGACTTCGAGCGCGCACGCCCGGTCGTGGATGCCCTCCGTCGCGAGCGCTTCGAGCCGGTGCGCCTGCACGGCCGCCCGGTGGCGGTGAGCGTTTACCGCCTGATCAGCCGGCTCGACGTCTGGCCGCCCCTCACCTGAGAAGGTCCGCCTTCGCGGCCACCTCCTCCACCGCGATCTCGCCCATCGCCCTCCCCGGCGCGCGCAGGGTCAGCACCCGCGGGCCGAGGGGCGACCAGACCTCGGGCGCGGTGGGCCCGAAGAGGGCCAGGGTGGGAGCGCCCTCTGCCGCCGCCAGGTGGCTGACGCCCGAGTCGTTCCCCACGTAGAGGCCCGCCCGGGCCAGCACCGCCCCCAGGAGGCGAAGAGGCAGCTCGGACGCGACCACGGCTCCGGGGGGAGCGGGGCCGACCGGCTCTGCGGGGCCGCGGACGAGGAGCCACGGACGGTCGGGAGAGAGCGCCGTGGCCAGGGCGTGGAAGCGTTCGGTGGGCCAGGTCTTGGCGGGAGCCCCGCTTCCGGGGTGGAGGGCCACGAAGCCCCGGGGAAGAGCCCGGCAGAAAGCGGCTGCGGCATCCTCTTCTTGGGGGCTGGGGGTGAGGGGGGGCGGAAGCAGATCGGGGTCGGCTCCCCACGCCCGCACGGGATCAGCGAGCCAGCGCGAGGCATGTCCGGAGCGCGGGTCGGGGTCGTGGGCGACTACGCGCGGCACCCGGCGCTGCAGGGCCTCGATGACGGGAAGGCTGCGCGTGTAGGCCAGGACCGCTTGGCAGCCGCGCAGGTGTTCCTCCAAGGGACCTCCCCGCGGGGCGTCGCCGGCAAGGAGCGCGGCCACCTCGGCGCCCTCCCAATCGAACAGCTCGGAGACCTCGCCCACCCCCCGCCCTCGGAGAGCGGCCCCCGCCCGCGTGGGGGCGAGCAGGCCGACGCGGTGGCCGGCTCGCTGCAGAGCCGCCACCGCGCGGCGGAGAAGGAGGATATCCCCCAGCCCCCCCGCCCGGAGGAGGAGCAGGTTCAGGGCACGTCCACCCGAGCGGTGGCCGCGTTGCCGAGGAGGTCGAAGGCCCGCACCACCACCACGTGCGGTCCGGGGCCGGGCATAGCGTCGAGGGTGATCTCGTAGGTCTCCTCGAGGGAGTCGTTGATCCCGTCCGTGGGGTGGACCTCCTCCCAGCGTCCGCCGTCGACCGAGTACTCGGTCTTGCGGATGATGCTGCTGTCGTCTTTCGCGACCACCCGGATCCGGACCGGGGCGCCGCGGTGGACGAGGGTGGCGGTCACGACGGGCGGGGTGTTGTCCACGTCGAAAGGCACGCTCTCCTTATCACCGGTCAAGGCGAGGGCGGACGGATTGCTTGGCGCGTCCGAGGCCGTGACCCGGATCAGGTAGCGGCCGTTGGGGACGGTCGAGGTGTCCCAGGCCAGCACGGGCTCCGTGATGCCCTTGCGGAGGAGGCGGAACTTGCTGTCCCCCACGGCGCGATAGTGCACGTCGTAGACGAGGGTGTCGCCGTTCGGGTCGTCGGCCTTCCAGGAAAAGGTTTGGATTCCCTTCTGGTACAGCCGTCGGCTGTAGCTGGTGACGGGGGGCATGCTGGCCCGGGTGGCCGCGGCCGCGGGGCCCCGTTCCGGAGCCTGCCCCGGCTCGAGCCCCAGCACCTCCATCTCGCCCGTGATCGAGATCGGCTTCTGGAATACCTCGCCCGGAGGATGAACGGTGATGGACTGGACCTGCGGCCGGAGGTTGCGCTGGAGATAGGCTACCGTAATCGAGTCCAGGACGGGAGACGCGCCATCCTTGCCGGTCAGAACCGCGCGCACCTGGAGAAAGCGGGCCCGTTCGCTGGTCACGGCGTCGCCCTCGCGGTGGCGGTAGGGAGCGGACCAATCCGACCAAGTCGAGTCGGGGCTGCCGGTGTTGCCGCTGCGGGCCTGGATCTCGATCTCCGTCCCTCCGGGAAGGCTGGCTTCCCAGCGCAGCCGCCCCCAACCCGAGACGGTGTCAGTGTCCTTGACCTTGGAAGTGAAGGTCCCCTTGGCCGCCGGCGTGCCCTCCACGGCATAGATGCGCCCGGGATTGGAGGTGGCGAGGAGGACCGTACCCGCGCTGCCCCGGGCCAGGCCCGTCACCTGGTCGGCGGGCAGGACCATGAGCATGGTCCAAGTGCGGTTGTCCCTCACCTGGTAAAGCTTGCCCTTGTTGCCCGTGCCCACGAGGACGGCATCTCCCGAGCGCACGAGGGAGTGGGGCGTCTCGTCGGGGGAGGACCACAGCGTGTCAACCTCGCCGGAGGGAAGGATCCGGAATACGGCCCCCTTGGCGGTCCCGGGAGCGGGGCCCTCTGGCCCCCGGGGCGGCGGGGCGGGGGCGCCGGCGGCGGGGGGAAGGATGGTGAAGCTTTCGGTCACCGTGACCTCTGCCGTCGGACCCAGGGAGACCGCGGGCGGGACGGGAGCGGAGGGGCGGGTCGTGTCGTCCTTCGGTTTGCCGTCCACGGCGGCCGCGTACAGGCTTCCGTCCGTCCCCACGTCGATGGCCTTCACTTCGCGGTAGGCGGAGTCGTGGACCACGAAAACCTTCAGGGCGGCGTCGAGGCGGTAGATGATCCCGTTGGGGGAGCTGCCCGCGTAGACGTTGCCGCGTTCATCCGTGGCCAGGGAGAGGATGTGCGTGTCCGGGCTGGTGAGCACGATCTGGGCCTTGCCCTTGGGGTCCACACGGTAGACCTTGCCCTCCGCTCCCGTGGCCACCAGCAGGTTGCCCGCTTTGTCGAAGAGCAGGGCCCAGATGTACTTTTCCGGGGGATCGAAGAAGGTTGTGGCTCGGCCCCCGGCGTCCACCGCGTAGACTTTTCCGTTGGGCGCCGTCCCTACGTACAGCCGACCATCCGGCCCCACGGCCAACGCGTGGACCTCCAGCTCCGCGGCGTCGAAGAAGAGCGACCCCTTGCCGGCCTCAACCTTGAAGACCTTGCCATCATTCCCGGTGCCCGCGTAGAGAGTGCCCTTGGGGTCCTGGGCCAGGCACCAAACGTTGGGAGTCTCGGGGTCGTGGAGGACGCGCGTGGCGGGGGCTAGCCGGACCCGCCCCTCGGAGTCGACGGAGAGCCCCTTGGTGTCGCCATCCAGGAAATCCCGGGCCCCCTCGATCCTCCAGAACTGTGGCTGGGCCGCCCCCAAGGGGAGGGCAAGGGCGAGAAGAACGAGGGTGACGGCCGGGCCACGGGGCATTGTTCCTCCAGGAGGGGGGGCGGCGCAGAAAGGCGGATCCTCACCTCTCCACGGAGAGGGAGATCAGGCGGGAGCCGGTAACTGCGTAGTCGACGGGGAGCTCGAAGTCCCAGACGGTGGCGGTCCGAATGGGGATAAGGCCCGTGCCCTGCTCGCTCGCACCCAGAACCGCGAGCACGGAGGAGGGTAGAGAGGGCAGGTACTCGCCGGAGACGATGGCTCCGTCCACCGGGCGCAGCAGGCGGGCGTAGAGGTGGTTGCTGCGGCGGAGACCGTTGATGGCACGGATGAGCTGGTCGAGGTCCTTGGGTATGAAGGGCTGCCGCATCTCCCGCTGCTCGAGGACGTTCAGGGCCTGGGCGTCCGAGACGAGCAGGGTGTAGGGGCCGGCGGGGGCGCTCGGGGGGATGGTGAGGGGAATGGTCTCGAGGAGGGTCTCACCCCGATACGTGCGGAGCTGCACCTTCACGGGGACCGCGGAGCCGGCGCGCACGGGGCCCGTGCGTTCCACCCAGGTCCGCTGCAGGGTGGCGCTCTGAACCGTCTCGTAGGACGAAACCGAAAGGTCCACCTTCTCCACCATCACCTTCTGGAAGTCGTTGGCCATGACGAAGGCCAGGGGGGCGGCCACCAGCGCGGACGCTTGAACCGAGGGCTGGCCGGTGGCGAAGAGGTCTTCCACCCTGATCTCCCGCCCCCCGGACAGACTCAGGCGGCCGTTGACGCGGACGGTCGACGTCCCGAACGCCCGTTCGTTGCCCTGGAGAACGGAGAGCAGAGCCATGAAGGTGAGCACGGGGCTCAGGAGTTCATCCTCCACGATCCGGAACGAGAACTGCCGCTCCTGACCGCGGCTCGTGCTGAGCCGCACTTCCACGGGGATCATGCGGGGAGCGGCACCCAGGAGGCCTGCGATCGCGGTGGTTCGGTCCTGATCCATGGTACCCACGGGCTCCAGGGCGGCGCTGATCTTCCACGACTGCTGCAGACTGGGGAAGATCGAATAGACGTAGGCCTTCCGCAAAGGAAACTGGGTGGGGCCGAGGTTGTAGAAGGGGTGGCCAAAGGCGTAGAGCCGGCCGTCAGCAATGTGGGTAATGGTGCCGGTCACGGACAGGTCCAGGTCGCCCTCGATGAGGGAGACGGCCAGCGCTCCGCCCGGTTTGAGGTCGGGAAGAGCGTCGGGAGGAACCCCGGAGGCGCTGGCTCCCAGCACGGGGGCGAACCCTAGACCCGAGAAGACACCGTGTGCCCATTCGAAAGTGGCGGGGTCGAACCCGGAAAAGACGAGGGGGAGGGCGAGGGGCGCGAGCGTCGCTCCGGCCAGGGCCGGGGGGAGGGGCTCGCCGGCAAAGGGGCCGGGGGCGAACGCCCGCAGCGGTCGACGCAGCGCGGCCATGACCGCTTCGCGGTCCAAAGGCCCGGCGGGGCCGGCGGGGCCCCAGGGGGGAGTCCCCCGCGCGGAGGCCGCGCGGGGGGCCTGGATCCGCGTGGCTTCGATCATCTCGCCGATGGGCGTGATCCCGGCAATGGGCTCCTTGCCGAACGGGAAGCTGTAGGCCACGGCTCCCACCAGCTGGCCGTCGATGAACACCGGGCTGCCGCTCATGCCCGCGATCACCCCCGTCTTCTCGAGGGGGCCCCCTTCCAGGCGCGCGAGGATCACGCTCTGCCTTGGCCCGATGGCGTTCTCGAGCACGCCAAGGACGCGGACACTGAACTCGTCGATGCGGGTGCCCTCGAAGACGGTCAGGCCCGTTCCCGTCATCCCCGGCCGAATCCGCTCGAACGGGAAGATGCCTTGGGCGAGGGCGGGGGAGGGCGAGCCGAGCGCGGTGACGATTGCGGCGAGGGGGAGCCAAGGGCGGCGGATGTTCATATTCCCAATCTCAGAAGATCTTAGGGGCGCGCGCCGCGGCCGTCAATGGCGACGGTCGACGCCAACAGGAAACGGACATTTGCACTCTGGTGAAGGGGACCGTTTCTCGTTGACCCGGCGCGTTGCCCACGCGGCCTTGACGGCGCTCCGACCCCGCCGGTAACATCCGGAGCTTCGCCCGGCCGGAGGGGCGAGGGGGGTGGAGCGTGGCCGAGAGCCGGGCGGAGACGGACAGCGGGGGAAGCGCGCGGGTGTTGCCGGCGTGCCTCTTCGCCTGGCTAGTGCCGGGAGCGGGCCACCTCTACCTGGGGCGCCGGGCCAAGGGTCTCATCTTCATGGGCGCGATCGGGGCGCTATTCCTCCTGGGGGTGGCGATGGACTCCGGCCTGCAGCTGCACCTTGGATTCGAGGACCCCCTGGCCCTGCTCTTTAGCCTGGCCCAAATGGCGGTGGGCATCCCCTACTTCGCGGCCCGGGCCCTGGGCTTCGAGACGGGCCAGGTGACCTCCGTCACCTACGAATACGGCAACACGTTCACGGCCGTGGGCGGGCTCCTGAACGTCCTCGTCATCCTGGACGCCCACGACACCGCGTTGAGGCGGAAGCCTTGAGGCCGAGCCACCTCTTCATCCTGCTCGTATTCTCCTTGCTCGTGTCCAGCGTGTTCGCCACCCTGCTCCGGGACGACACGCGGAGCCGCGTCCGCTTCGGGCTCTTCGCTTTCGCGGCCTTCGTCCTCTCCACCGTGATCCTGGGCTGGCTGATGAGCCCCTTCCCCAGCTAGGCAGGCTCCCCTGGCCACCGGTCCTTTGCACATCGCGGTGGTGCCGGGCGACGGCATCGGGGTCGAGGTCATCGCGGAGGCGGTCAAGGCCCTGAGCGCGGTCACCGATGCCGCGGGCAAGAGCCTGCGCATGACCCCCTTCGACTGGGGTGCGGAGAAGTACCTGAAGACCGGGGTGACCCTGCCCCCGGGAAGCATCAAGATGCTGCAAGAAGGCTTCGACGCCATCCTCCTGGGGGCGATGGGGGATCCCCGCGTGCCCGACAACCGGCACGCCGCGGACATCCTGCTCGGGCTGCGCTTCAAGCTGGACCTCTACGTCAACTACCGGCCGGTCCGCCTCTTCCACGAGAAGCTCTGCCCCCTCAAAGGGGCCCGTCGTGAGGACGTGGACTTCGTGGTCTTCCGCGAGAACACCGAGGGCCTCTACGTGATGATGGGGGGGAACTTCAAGAAGGACACCCCCGACGAGGTGGCCACCGAGATCGACCTCAACACCCGCAAGGGGGTGGAGCGCATCGTGCGCCATGCGTTCGCCTTCGCGGTGGCGCAGGGGCGCAAGAAAGTCCTGATGGCGGACAAGTCGAACGTGCTCATCCACGCCCACGAACTCTGGCAGCGCGTCTTCCGGGCGGTGGCGGCCGAGAACCCCGGGATCGAAGCCACCCACCTCTACGTGGACAACCTGACCCTGCAGTTGATCCGGGAACCGAGCCAGTTCCAGGTGATTGTGACCTCCAACATGTTCGGGGACATCGTCACCGACCTCGCGGCCGGGCTCCAGGGGGGGCTGGGCATGGCCGCTTCCGGCAACATCCATCCGGGGCAGATCAGCCTTTTCGAGCCCGTGCACGGCTCGGCCCCCCGCTTCGCGGGGAAGAACGTGGCCAATCCCATGGGAGCGATCCTTACCGCAGGATTGATGCTCGAGCACCTGGGTTGGGGCGAGGAGGCGGACCGCATCGAAGGCGCGGTCCGCTGGGCGGTGGAAAACGACCGCACCACCGCCGACATCGGGGGGACTCTGGGCACGCGCGAGGTGGGCGAAGCCATCCAGGACCGGCTGCGCAGCTGAAACCCCCTCGCCCGCGGGTGCTAATATCGAGTCTATGCAGGCCCGCGCCGCCGTCTCCCTGACCCCCGGCAAGCGCGTGCTCTTCCTTACCAAAGACCCCGAGCTGATCCGCCGCCAACTGCGGGGGGAGCTGGACCTGCGCATGGCGGATCTCAAGGTCGAGGACCTCCTCGACGACGTGAACACCGACGCCATGACCCCGGCCTGGGCCTGCTTCGACTACCGTCCGGAGGACATCGCCGGCAACGCCTACGCGGGGATCACGATCGGCAAAGAGCGTCTCTTCCCCCCGGGTTCGCTCAGGGCGGGCAACTTCGAGGTGATCGTCTCCGGCTACCGCAAGGGGGTCGGCTCCTCGCGCGAGACCGCGGTCCAGGCCGAGAAGTGGTCGGGGATCCGGATTGCCATCGCCGCCTCCTTCGCCCCCATCCACGCCCGCAACAACATCGCCCAGGGCGTCCTCATGGGCGACCACGCCATGCTCCTCCGCCTGCAGGCGGGGGAGGCCATACCGCGGGGTGAGTTTGCCCGGGGTTACGACCCCATCACGCAGAAGATCGTGGAGCACGGCGGCTTGTTTCCCTTCACCCGGGCGTACTCCCGGGGGGAGGTCTCGCTGCCCCCCCTGAAAACGGGCCCCCGGTCCATGACCCTGGGAGAGAAGATCCTGGCCCGTCATCTGCTCGGGGTGAAGGGCCCGGCCTGGGTGCAACCGGGCGATGCCATCTGCGTCCGCGTGGACGGGGGCTACTCGCACGAGTTCACGACCGCCCAGGTGCACTACTTTCTCGAGCAGGAGTTCGGGGCCGAGTACCGCCTGGCCAACCCCGCTAAGTTCGCGGTGTTCGAAGACCACCTCATCTACGCGGACGGGGTACCCAAGATGGCCCCCTTCGCGGCCAAGATTCAAGTTCAACGCGACATGCAGCGTGTCTTCCAGGCGAAGACGGGCGTCCAGGATTACTCCGCCCAGGACGGGATCTCCCCCGGGATCTGCCACACCGTCGCCCGCGAGAAGATCATCGAGCCCGGCGACTTCATCCAGGCCACGGACAGCCACACCTGCATGGGGGGGTCGCTGGGGGCGCTGGCCTATGGGGTGGGGGCCACCGAGTACGCCGCCCTCCTGCACGCCGGCTTCACCTTTGTGGAGGTGCCGGAATCGATTCGCTTCGAGCTCACGGGCGAGCTCAAGCCCAACGTCACGGCCAAGGACGTGATGCTCTACATCTTGGCCAACCACGCTCGCCGCCAGGAGACCCTGGACCGGATCATGGAGTTCGGCGGTCCCGGCCTGCGCGGGCTGGCCCCCGACGAGCGGGCCACCCTCGCCAACATGGCCACGGAGTGCTCGGCCCGGGCGGGGGTGGTGGAAGCGGACGAGGAGACGCTGGCCTGGATCGCGGCCCGTCGGCCAGGGGTGGCCAAGGAGCGCCTGCGCGCGGGGGTGCTCGTCCCCGATCCCGGCGCCGTCTATGCGGGTGGCGTCCACACCATCGACCTCGCGCTGATACCGCCCATGGTGGCCACCCCCGGCGATCCCGACCACGGGATTCCCTCCGATCCCACCAACGGGGCCCGGGTGGATGAGCTGCCGGAAGTGAAGATCGACATCGCCTACGGGGGATCCTGCACCGCGGGCAAGGAAGTGGACCTCGACCTCTACGCACGGGTCATGCACGAGGCCTTGAGCGCGGGGAAGCGCGTCAAGGAAGGGGTCGCGTTCTATATCCAGTTCGGTTCCGCGAGCGTGGAAGAGTACGCGCGCCGCCGCGGCTACCTTGAGGTCTTCGCCCGCACGGGGGTGACGGTGATCCATCCCGGCTGCGGGGCCTGCATCGGCTGCGGCCCGGGAGTGTCCTCGAACACGGAGCAGATCACGGTCTCCGCCATCAACCGCAACTACCAGAACCGCTCCGGGCCCGGCAAGCTCTACCTGGGCTCGCCCCTGACCGTAGCCGCTTCCGCGGTGGAGGGGAGGATCGTCGCCTACCGGGAGGGGATGTTCGGAGCCTGACCCGGCTCAGTGAGCCGCGGGCAGCCAGCGTGGGAAGCCGAGGTTGAAGGTCGAGGGCTGGGTCAGGATCACATGGCGGCCGGTGCCATCGGGCTGGACGACGACTAGGCTCGTGGTCGCAGCCGCGGCATCCGTCTCCGCGAAGACGATGCCCGCGGTTCCCCAGTCCGGTGCCCCCCGGTACAGGGGACCGGTGGCCAAGACGGCGAGCGCGGTGCCGTCCGAGTGCACGGTCAAGACGTCCCAGCTGCCGAGCCCCCCGCTACCGAGATCGGTCAGGCGACGGAAGACGACCGAACCCCCGTCGGGAGAATAGGCGGGATCCGCGTCGGAGCCGATCACGTAGGGAGTTCCGGGCAGGGCCGCGCCCGGCGTCCCCCCCGAGGTGACCTGGATCTTGTTGGCGGAGTTCTGGAAGATGTAGATCTGGCCCCGGCCCGTAGCGTCGATGCGCTCGTAGACGGCGACGTTGCCCGTGGGGTCGATCCGGGGCCGTCGCTCGCGAATCGTGGGGTCGCAGGGGAGCGTGCCCGTGGTACCCGCGGTCGTGCAGGAGAGGTCGGCCGCGTTCTGGCCGTTGGGGTCGACCCGATAGAGGTCGTCCAGCCCGGGCGAGCGGAGGGCGCTGTAGACGAGCACATCGCCCTGGGACGACCAGTCGATCCCCGATACCTGCTGGGAGGCGGGAATGATCTCCGCCTCCGCCGCCTTCTGGAGGTCGATGTAAACAAGCGCGGTGCCGGGGGTGGTGGTCTTGACCCGGCGGACCTCCGTGCGCTGCCGGTCGGTGGCGATGGCGGCCTCGACCGTGTCGCATGTGGCGCCGTCGTTGCAAAACGTCAAGCGTGTGACTCCCGAACCATCGGCGTTGGCCGCGAAGAGCTCGCGCCCGGAGCCGGACTGGGTCGCCCAGGCCCCGCTCGTGAAGAGCAGGGCGGCGGCGGAGGGTGGCGACACGGTGCGTCCCAGGCCGCCGAAGGGGCTCGGGTAGTCGCGGTTGCAGGCTCCCGCTAGCACGAGGGCGACCAAGAGGGGGCGGAGCGGGAGGGAGCGCATCAGTCGCGAGCCTAGCCCCGGCCCCGCGCGGAAGTCAAGGTCCGGGCGGAAAGCGCCGGAGACGAGCGTGCTATACTCTCCGTTCTTTCTGGCCGCGAGCGGCCACGCCCGCGCCCGCGGCCGCGAGGGCAAGCCGATGTCTCAGGAGGTCGTGATCCTGGGGGGCGCGCGAACGCCCTTCACCGAGTACGTGGGGGCGTTCAAGGATGTCTCCGCCCTCGAGCTGGGCGGTCACGCGGCGGCCGCGGCCCTGGAGCGGAGCGGCGTGCCTGCCTCCGCCGTCGACCACGTGGTGATGGGCAACGCCCTCCAAACCTCGGGCGACGCCATCTACGGAGCGCGCCACGTGGGCCTCTTGGCGGGCGTGCCCGTGGAGGCCCCCGCCCTCACCGTGAACCGGCTGTGCGGCTCGGGGATCCAGTCCGTGGTCTCGGCCGCGCAGATGATCCGCCTAGGGGAGGCGGGTGTGGTCCTGGCCGGGGGCATGGAGAACATGACCCAGGCTCCGCACGTGATCCGGGGCGCCCGCGCCGGCCTCCGCCTCGGGGAAGGCAAGCTCGAGGACAGCCTGATGGTCGCCCTCTTCGACACCCGCTGCGGCCTTTACATGGCCGAAACCTCGGACAAGCTCGCCCGCCAGCACGGGATCGACCGCGAGGCCATGGACGCCTACGCCCTGCGCAGCCAGAAGGCGGCGGCGGGGGCGGCGGAACGGGGGGTCTTCCGGGAGGAGATCGTGGGCGTCGAGGTTCGGGAGGGGAAGAAGACGCGGCGGGTGGAGGCCGACGACCACCTGCGGCCCTCGACCACGCTCGAAGGACTGGCCGCGCTGAGGCCCGCTTTCGGCAAGGACGGCTTCGTGACCGCGGGGAACGCGAGCGGGATCGTGGACGGGGCGGCCGCGCTCGTGATCGCGAGCGAGGAGGAAGCGGAGCGCCGGGGCCGGAGACCCCTCGCCCGCGTCGTGTCCTGGGGAATGGCCGGGGTGCCCCCGGACATCATGGGCATCGGGCCCGTCCCCGCCTCCCGCCGGGCCCTGGAAGCGGCCGGCCTCTCCCTCCGGGACATCGATCTCGTGGAGGTCAACGAGGCCTTCGCCGGCCAGTACCTGGCGGTGGAGAAAGAGCTGGGGCTCGAGCGCGCGCGAACCAACGTGAACGGAGGAGCGATCGCCCTCGGGCATCCGCTGGGGGCCACAGGGACGCGGTTGCTCTTGACCCTGGCCCTGGAGCTCAAACGGCGGAAGGCGAAGTACGGCCTGGCCACCGCCTGCATCGGCGGCGGACAGGGCATCGCCATGATCATCCAGAACGAGCCGTAAGCGAGCGCTCCCCCTCGGGCGGCGAGCGACAAGGACAATGGAAATAAGAACCGTCGGGGTGGTCGGCTGCGGACTCATGGGCTCGGGCATCGCGCAGGTCTGCGCGGAGGCGGGGTTCAAGGTGGTCGTCCGCGAGGTCTCGGAGGAGCTTCTCGGAAAGGGCCTGGGCCGGATCGAGTCCTTCCTGAAGAAAGGCGTGGACAAGGGCAAGCTCACGCCCGAGCGCGCGCAGGAAGTGCGGGGACGCCTGGAGGGGACGACCGCCCTCGAACGGCTGGCCGGCTGCGACTTCGTGGTGGAGGCGGTGGTGGAGAGCCTGGAGGCCAAGCGCGAGGTCTATCAGGCTCTCCACAAGGTCTGCCCCCCCTCGACCCTGTTCGCCTCCAACACCTCCTCGCTCTCCATCACGGAGATGGCGGCCGCATCCGGGCGGGCCGACCGCTTCGTGGGCCTGCATTTCTTCAACCCCGTGCCCCTCATGAGGCTGGTGGAGGTGGTTCGCTCCCCCCTCACCTCCGCCCCCACCGTCGAGGCCGCCTTCGCCTTCGCCCAGCGGCTCGGGAAGACGCCCATCCGGGCCGCGGACCGCACGGGCTTCATCGTGAACCGCCTCCTCGTTCCCTACCTGCTGGATGCGGTGCGCGCGCTCGAGGAGGGGGTGGGCTCCACCGCCGACATCGACGAGGGGATGCGGCTGGGCTGCGGTCACCCCATGGGGCCGCTCACCCTCCTCGACTTCGTGGGCCTGGACACCACCTACTATATCGCCGACATCATGTTCGACGAGTTCCGCGAGAAGCGGTTCGCCCCACCCCCCCTCCTGAAGCGAATGGTGCAGGCGGGAATGCTGGGCAAGAAGTCGGGGCGGGGCTTCTACGACTACTCCCAGGAACCGCCCCGGCCGGTGGCGGGCTTGGTGTGAGCATGGACTACCGGAACTTGCGGGTGGAGAAGCGGGAGGGGGTGGCGGTCTTGACCGTCAACCGGCCCGACAAGCTGAACGCGCTCAACGATGAGACCATGGCCGAACTGGACGCGGCCTTCGCTGCCCTCGGCACGGATCCCGAAGTCCGCGGCGTCATCCTCACGGGGGCGGGGGAGAAGGCGTTCGTGGCGGGGGCCGACATCTCGGAGCTGGCCACCCAGCGTCCGGTGGACGGACAGGAGCGCTCGCGGCGCGGCCAGGCGACCCTGGACCGGATCGAGAACCTGGGTAAGCCGGTCGTGGCCGCGGTCAACGGCTTCGCCCTAGGCGGGGGCTGCGAGCTGGCCATGGCCTGTCATGTCCGGGTGGCCGCGGAGGGCGCGCGCCTCGGCACGCCGGAGGTGAAGCTGGGGCTCATGTGCGGCTACGCGGGCACCCAGCGCCTCGCCCGGCTGGTGGGGAAGGGACGCGCGCTCGAGATGCTGCTGACGGGCGAGCCCATCGATGCCCAGGAGGCCCACCGCATCGGCCTCGTGAACCGCGTGGTGCCCAAGGACCGGCTCCTGGCGGAATCGGAGGCGCTGCTCCGCAAGATGCTCGCCAACGGCCCGCTCTCCCTGCGCTTCACCATGCAGGCGGTCCGGGCCGGCCTCGAGATGCCCTTCGCGGAGGCACAGTACCTGGAGGCCACGCTCTTCGGCCTGATCTGCACCACCGAGGACATGAAGGAGGGCACCCGGGCCTTCCTGGAAAAGCGCGCGGCCAAGTTCCAGGGCAAGTGAAGCAAGCCCCTCAGGAGCGGCCGGATGCGCGGGGCCTCCGGGTGGCCGTCGTGCGCTCGACTTTCAACGCCGCTATCGGGGAGGGCCTCCTGCAGGGGGCCCAGGCCGCTCTTCTGGAGATGGGCGCGGCGGCGGAGGCGGTGACGGTGGTGAACGTGCCCGGGGCCTTCGAGCTGCCGTTGGCCGCGCGTGCCGCCGCGGCCTCGGGGCGCTTCGACGCGGTGGTGGCCTTGGGGGCGGTGATCCGGGGAGTGACCGACCACTATGCGCACATCGCCCGGGAAGCAGCGGCCGGGCTGGCGGCGGTGGCTCGGGAGACGGGCGTGCCCGTGGGCTTCGGGGTGCTGACGGTGGCCGACGAGGCCCAGGCTCGGGCTCGCTCCGGCTCCGGGGCGGGGAACAAAGGGGCGGAGGCGGCCCGGGCCGCGGTGGCCATGGTCCATGTGCTGCGCGGGCTGGGGGGGCGGCGTGGGTAGACGAACGAAAGCCCGGGAGTGCGCCCTGCAGATGCTGTATCAGTGGGACCTCACCCGCGACCCCATGGAGCGGGTGGCGGAGTTGTTTTGGAAGGTGCGCACCACCACCGACGAGACCCGGGAGGCGGCGGAACGGCTGGCCCGGGGGGCGCAAGCGGAACAGGCGCGGATCGACGAAGCCATCGCGGGCGCCGCCCTCAACTGGCGCTTCGACCGTATCGCGGCCGTGGACCGGAACATTCTGCGCCTGGGGGTCTACGAGCTCCTGTGCGAGCCGGCCACGCCCGCGGCCGTGATCCTGGACGAGGCGGTGGAGATGGCCAAGCGGTTCGGGGAGGCGGACTCCCCGGCCTTCGTGAACGGCGTGCTCGACGCCATCCGGCGCCGCGTGCGGCCGCCCGCGGAGACCGCGCGCGTCAAGGAGACACCCGGGGTATGAGCGACGAAAGGGGAGAGCCGGAGCCGCCGGTGCCGGGCTGGCCCGGCGAGTCCGCCCAGCGTCTGGAGAAGCTGGCCACTCTGCGTGCGCTGGGCGTCAATCCCTATCCGACTCGCTTCGAACGCACCCACCGCCTGGGAGAGATCGTGGCCGCCCACGGCGATAAGAGCCTGGAACAGCTCCAGGCCCTCGGGCTCACGGTGCGCATCGCGGGTCGAGTGCTGACCAAGCGGGGCCACGGCAAGGCCTCCTTCGCCACCCTCTCCGACGGCCTTTCCTCGCTCCAGATCTATGTCCGCCTGGACGAGGTGGGGGAGGCCGGCTACCGGCTCTTCGACCTCCTGGATCTGGGGGACTTCGTGGGGGCTTCGGGCACGGTCATGCGCACCCGCAAAGGGGAGCTCTCCGTCGAGGCCCGCGAGCTCACTTTCCTGGCCAAGGCCCTCTTGCCGCCGCCCGAGAAGTGGCACGGCCTTTCCGACACCGAGATCCGCTACCGCCAGCGCTACGCGGACCTCATGGCCAACCCTGAGGTCCGCAAGGTGTTCCTGTCCCGGAGCGCCATGGTGTCCGAGATCCGTCGCTTCCTGGACGGGCGCGGCTACGTCGAGGTCGAGACCCCCATGATGCAGCCGGTGGCGGGGGGCGCCCTGGCCCGACCCTTCGTGACCCACCACAACGCCCTCGACCTCGACCTGTATCTGCGCATCGCCCCCGAGCTGTACCTGAAGCGCCTGGTGGTTGGAGGCCTGGAGCGGGTCTACGAGATCAACCGGAACTTCCGGAACGAGGGGGTGTCGTCCATGCACAACCCCGAGTTCACGATGCTGGAGTTCTACACCGCCTACTTCGACTGTCGGGACGTGATCGAGACCACGGAGTCCCTCATCGCCGCGGCCGCGCGGCGGGTGTGCGGGGAGGAGCCCGTCGTCTACAAAGGGCGCGAGGTCTCCCTCTCCTTGCCCTTCGCCAAGCTGCGCATGGCGGACAGCATCGCGCGTGTCCTCCGCGGGGAAGCCGGCTTGGGCTTCCGACCGGAAGCCCTCGGGGCCCCCACCGAGCTCCAGGCGTTCCTGGCCAGCCCCGCGTTCCGGGCCTTCGGGGAGAGGCACAAAGTCGCGGTCGACGCCTACCCGGGTCTTTCCCATGGCAAACGGATCCTTCGCCTCTTCGAGGATTTTGTGGAGGGGTCCCTCTGGGAGCCCACCTTCATCGTCGATTACCCAGTGGAGGTCTCGCCGCTCTCCAAGGCGCGGGCCGACGACCCGCAGGTGGCCGACCGCTTCGAGCTCTTCGCGGCGGGGATGGAGCTGGCGAACGGCTTCTCGGAGCTGAACGACCCCCTCGAACAGCGGGCCCGCTTCCTAGAACAGATCCGGGAGCGGGAGCGGGGCGACGCCGAGGCCCACGTCATGGACGAGGACTACATCCGCGCCCTCGGCTACGGCCTGCCCCCCACCGGCGGCTGCGGGGTGGGCATCGACCGCTTGGCCATGCTCCTCACCGATTCCCCCTCCATTCGCGACGTGATCCTCTTCCCCCACATGCGCCCGGAGCGGGGCCGGGGTGCGGAGACGCCCGCCGCGAAAACGGAGAAGTGACCGGTAAGGCATGAGGCGGAGAGTCCTCTCTACTATTTCACTCCAGGGCGTCGCGGCGCGCGGGGATGGGGGGCACTGATGCCCTTCGAGCTGCGCATCGCCCTGCGTTACCTGACCGCCCGACGGAAGCAGGCCTTCATCTCCGTCATCTCCGCGATCTCCATCCTGGGGGTGGTGGTGGGCGTGATGGCCCTCATGATCTCCCTCGGGCTCATGACCGGGCTGCAAGCCGAGATTCGGGCCAAGATCTTGGGTTCGACCGCCCACCTGAGCATCTTCCCGAAGCGTAGCGACGCCTTCGAGAACTACGCGGAAGTGGTGGAGGCGGTGCGGCAGGTGCCCGGGGTCCTGGGCTCGGCCCCCGCCCTTTACGGCAAGGGGCTCCTCACCAGCCCCGCCGGCTCCGCGGTGGCCACCCTGAAGGGGATCGTTCCCGCGTCGGAGCGCACGGTCACCGACCTGCCGGGGCAGATCGAGGAGGGTAGCCTGGCGCCCCTGGAGGGCCCCGGGGAGGGCATCGGCCCCATCCTGCTCGGCCGGGATCTGGCCGCCAACCTGGGGGTGGGGGTGGGGGACGTGGTCACGGCCACTTCGCCCCAGGGGCGGCTCTCCCCCATGGGCGTGCTGCCGCGGGTGGCCAAGCTGCGGGTGGCGGGCACGGTGCGCAGCGGCCTCTACGAGTTCGACTCCGCCTGGGCCTATCTGCCGCTATCCGTCGCCCAGCGGCTCTTCGACAAGCCCGGCCGGGCGAGCCTGGTCGAGGTGAGGATTGCGAACATCTTCGAGGTCAAGGCCGCGGGCCGGGCCATTCTGGCCCACCTGGGGGAGGGCTACACCAAGACCGATTGGATCGAGATGAACCGGAGCCTCTTCTCCGCCCTCTGGCTCGAGAAGACGGCCATCGCCATCACCATCGGTCTCATCGTGATGGTGGCCGCCCTCAACATCGTGGCCACCTTGATCCTCATGGTGATGGAAAAGCACAAGGACATCGCCATCCTCGTCTCCATGGGGGCCTCGCGGGGGGCGGTAATGCGGATCTTCATGCTCCAGGGGACGGTGATCGGGGCGGTGGGTACGGCCACGGGAGCTCTTCTGGGCTGGGGGACCTGCCGCATCCTGGATCGCTATCGCCTCATTCGCATCCCGGAGGACGTCTACCAGATCTCCTACGTGCCCTTTCATCTGCTGCCCGGGGACGCCGCCATTGTGGTGGGGGGCGCCATCCTCGTCTGCTTCCTGGCCACTCTCCATCCCGCCCGGGGGGCCGCCCGCCTCGACCCCGCGGAAGCCCTGCGGAACGAATAATGAGGAAGACAGCTTGACGCGAAGGGGGGCTTCCCTCTTGCCGGACCGGCCGGGGGGCCGCAGAGCGGGGGGTCTCCTCTGACCGTGGGCGAGAATCTCATCGTCGCCGAGGGCGTGGTCAAGGGCTACTGGACGCCCGCGGGCTACCTGCCCGTGCTCCAGGGGCTGGACCTCGTGGTCCCCCGGGGGGAGATGCTCGCCATCACGGGTACCTCGGGGGTGGGCAAGTCCACCCTCCTGCACGTGCTCGGAACCCTAGACCGTCCGGAGGGAGGGAGGATCGCGTTTGATGGCGAGGAGGTGCTGGCCCTGCCCGAGGTTCGGCTGCGTGAGTTCCGGAACCAGGCCCTGGGGTTTGTCTTTCAGTTCCACCACCTGCTCCCCGAGTTTAGTGCCCTCGAGAACATCATGATGCCCCTCCTCATCGGGCGGGTGGGGGCGCGGGAGGCGCGGGAAAGGGCGGCCGGCCTCCTGGCCGAGCTGGGCCTCCCGGAGCGGGCCCACCATCGGCCGGGGGCGCTCTCCGGGGGAGAACAGCAGCGGGTGGCGGTGGCCCGGGCCCTCGCCCGCTCGCCCCGCGCCCTCCTGGCTGACGAGCCCACCGGCAACCTCGATCGGCAGACCGGGGACCGACTCCATGAGATGCTGCGGCGTCTTAACCGGGAGAAGGGAATCACGGTCGTGGTGGTCACACACAACGAGCGCTTGGCAGCAGCCTGCGACCGCACCCTACATCTGGAGGGAGGGGCGCTCGTTCCCGCCTGAGAGCGTGGCCGATCTCCCTGACGGCGTTTGGGGGGTTTTGGGCTATCATCGGTCCTGATCGCGGCCGGCGCCATCCGCCGGTCGAGGGTCGCCCTCCACCCAGGTGAGCCGGGGTGCGGCCCGGGATGGGGAGTGATGTTCGAGCGCTATACCGAGCGAGCGCGGCGGGTGATCTTCTTCGCCCGCTACGAAGCCAGCCAGCTGGGCAGCAGCTCCATCGAGACGGAGCATCTCCTCCTGGGCCTGATCCGCGAGGGCAAGGGCCTCACCTCCCGCATCTTCAGCAAGAGCCATCTCTCCATGGAGAGCATCCGGAAGGAGATCGAGGGACGCGCCCTCTACCGGGACAAGGTGTCGACTTCGGTCGACATCCCCCTCTCCCCGGAGTCCAAGCGTGTCCTCGGCTACGGCTCCGAGGAGGCGGAGCGCATGCTCCACAACTACATCGGGACCGAGCACATCCTGCTCGGCCTCATGCGGGAAGAGAAGAGCGTGGCCGCGGGCATCCTGGCCGAGAAAGGGATGCGGCTGTCCGCCGTCCGCGAGGACATCGTTCAGCTCCTGAACGAGAAGGCCAACGTCGGCAAGACCAAGGAGACTCCCCTCCTGTCGGAGTTCTCGCGCGACCTCACGGAGGCGGCGGCCCGGGCCAGCCTCGACCCCCTGGTCGGGCGCGACGACGAGCTCAGCCGCATCGTGCAGGTGCTCTGCCGGCGCACCCGCAACAACCCCGTTCTCATCGGGGAGCCGGGGGTGGGCAAGACCGCCCTCGTGGAGGGCTTGGCCAACAAGATCGTCCAGGGCGACGTGCCCGTCTACCTGGCGGAGAAACGCATCCTGGCCCTGGACATCTCCCTCATCGTGGCGGGGACAAAGTACCGCGGGCAGTTCGAGGAGCGGCTGAAGACCATCATGCGGGAGCTGACGGAGAGCCACAACATCGTGATCTTCATCGACGAGCTCCACACCCTGGTGGGTGCGGGCTCCGCGGAGGGGAGCCTGGACGCGGCCAACATCCTGAAGCCCGCTCTCTCCCGGGGGGAGATCCAGTGCATCGGTGCCACCACCCCCGGCGAGTACCGCAAATACATCGAGAAGGACCGGTCCCTGGAGCGCCGCTTCCAAGCGGTGAAGGTGGCCTCGCCCACGGAGGAGGAGACGGTCCAGATCCTGCGCGGGATCAAGGATCGCTACGAGAAGTTCCACCACGTGAGCTACCGCGAAGAGGCCCTGGAGGCGGCGGTGTACCAGTCCAGCCGCTACATCACCGACCGCTTCCTCCCCGACAAGGCCATCGACCTTTTGGACGAGGCGGGGAGCCGGGTGAAGCTCCGGGACGTGGCCGTGCCCGAGGAGACCCCGGAGTTCTCGCGCAAGATCCGGGTGGTGGTGGACCGCAGCGAATCCTTGGAGCGCGGCGCCTTCTTCCGGGACGAGGAAGGGGCCCAGCGGGAGAACCTGCACATCGTGCGCGAGCACTGGGACATGGGGGGGCCGGGGGGGCACGAGGTCACCAAGGCCGACATCGACGAGGTGGTCTCCAAGTGGACGGGGATACCGATCACCGCCATCAAAGAGGAGGAGTCGGAGAAGCTGCTGCGCATGGAAGAGGAGCTGCACCGGCGGATCGTGTCCCAGGAGAGCGCGATCAGCGCCCTGGCCCGGGCCATCCGGCGCACGAGGGCCGGGCTCAAGAACCCCAACCGCCCGGTTGGCTCCTTCATGTTCCTGGGCCCCACCGGGGTGGGGAAAACGGAGGTGGCGCGCAGCTTGGGGGCCTTCCTCTTCGGGAGCGAGCGCAGCCTGGTGCGCTTCGACATGTCGGAGTACATGGAGAAGCACTCGGTCTCCAAGCTGATCGGCTCCCCTCCCGGCTATGTGGGCCACGAGGAGGGAGGACAGCTCACGGAACGGGTGAAGCGCAACCCGTATTCGGTGGTGCTCCTGGACGAGATCGAGAAGGCCCACCCCGACGTGTTCAACGTACTCCTCCAGGTCTTCGAGGACGGTCACCTGACGGACGGCCTGGGTAACACCATCGACTTCAAGAACTCGATCATCATCATGACCTCCAACATCGGCGCCCGTTTCATCGAGAAGAAGGGGCGAATGGGCTTCTCCTCCGGGGAGGCCAAGGACACGGAGAAGGGCATCAACGAGATGGTGATGGGCGAAGTGAAGCGCACCTTCAACCCCGAGTTCATCAACCGCATCGACGAGATCATCATCTTCGACGCCCTCACCGACCAGGATTTGATCCGCATCACCCGCCTGCTCGTGGAGCAGCTCAACGCCAACCTGAAGGAGAAGGCGATCGTGATCTCCATCCGGGACGAGGCGGTGGAGTGGCTCCTGGCCAAGACCCTATCCGACCGCTCCTACGGCGCGCGCCCGCTCCGGCGTGCCATCCAGCGTCACATCGAGGACGCTCTCTCCGAGGCCTTCATCCGGGGCCAGATCCGCACCGGGCGGCCCATCTCCATCGCGGTGCGGGAGGGAACGCTCTGGTACGAGCAGGACGAGCGCGGAGGGGCCCTATCCTCATGATGCGGGCTCGGGCGGGAGCGGTCCCCGGCCTGCTCCTGGCCGGCTACCTGCTGGGGGGCGTGCCAGCGGGGGCGCAGGAGGAGGCCGAGGCGCCGGTGGTGGAGAACATCGAGGTCCAGGGGAACCAGTACCTTCAGCGGGAGACCCTGCTCTTCTACGTAACCACCAAGCCGGGGGATCGTTACGACGAGCGGCGGCTGAAGGACGATTTCCGGCGCCTATGGGAGACGGGTTTCCTGGAGGACCTGACCCTGGAGGTGCGCGACGGGCAGAAGGGGAAGATCATTCTCTTCAATCTGAACGAGCGCAAGCGCATCCAGATCGTGGACTTCCGCGGCAGCAAGGAATTGACGAACTCCAACATCGAGGACGAGCTGAAAAAGAGGGACGCCCAGCTCCGCCTGGACACGTTCTACGACCTGGCCAAGGCCCGCAAGGTGGAGGCGATCATCCGCGAGATGCTTCAGGAGAAGGGGCGTCCCTTCGCGACCGTGAAGCACGACGCCAAGGTCGTGGGGGGATCCGGATACCAGGTCTCCTTCATCATCGACGACGGGCCCAAGGCCAAGATCAAGGAGATCGTGTTCGAGGGGAACACGGTCTTCTCCTCGGCCGCTCTCAAGCACCAGATGAATAAGATCAAGGAGGCCGGGTTCTGGAACTTGAGCTGGCTGGGCGGCAAGACCACCTACACCGAGGACAAGTGGTCGGGGGGTTCCGAGGACCCGCGGGGGGACCAGGGCCGGCTGGAGGACTTCTACCTGAACCACGGCTACGTTACCGCCCGCATCGGCAACCCCGTCATCGCCTACTTCGACGACAAGGGGTCCTCTCCCAAGAAGCCCCGGAAGTGGCAGCGCCTGACCATCCCCGTCACCGAGGGCGATCAGTACCGGGTGGGAGAGATCAAGTTCGAGGGGCTGACCGTGCTCAAGGAGGAGTTCGTGCGCCCCCTCTTCAAGCTGGAGACGGGCGAGGTCTACAACGAGTCCCGGCTCAAGAAGGGCTACGACAAGCTGCGCGACATCTACGGCAGCCTGGGCTACTTCCAGTGGACGGGCGGCACCAAGCGCAAGCCCGACCCCGAGAAGAAGGTGGTGGACGTCACCCTCAGCATGGAGGAAGACAAGCGGTACTATGTCGGCCAGATTCACTTCACCGGAAACGACACCACCCGCGACAAGGTGATCCGGCGCGAGGTGTTCATCAACGAAGGGGACGTGTTCAACACCGAGGCCCTCAAGCTCTCCATCCGTCGCATCAACCAGCTCGGCTACTTCAAGCCCATGGAAGGGGCCCCCCAGCTGGCGCCCAGCGGGAAAGGCGACGACAAGCTGGACATCACGTTCAAAGTGGAAGAGCAGAACCGGAACCAGTTCACGTTCGGGGGAGGGGTGAGCGGGCTGGAGGGCTTCTTCATCAACGCCTCCTTCTCCACCGCCAACTTCCTGGGCGCGGGGGAGACGCTCTCCCTGGGCGCGCAGACGGGGGCGCGCACCAAGAACTACTCCATCAGCGTCACCGAGCCTTACCTCTTCGACCGCCCCATCACCGCCGGCATCGAGCTCTTCAAGCGCAAGCTCACCTACCAGAGCTTCGTCAACGTGGCCGGGTACACCCAGGAGAACACCGGGGGCAGCGTGACGGGGGGCATTCCCGTCGGCCGCTGGTCTAGGCTGTTCATGAGCTATTCGTACCAGATCATCAACATCGCGGGTTTCCAGCCCGCGACCGGCACCAGCAGCCTGCTCTCCACCGGACCCGTCTTCGACCCCACCTTCTTCGGGGGAACGGGCGAGCGCCAGGAGAGCACCATCACCCCCAGCCTCGTCTATAGCACCGTGGACAACCCGTACACTCCCCACAGCGGCGCCAAGGTGACGGGGACCTTCCAGCTCACGGGAGGCGCTCTCGGGGGCACGGTGAGCTTCTACCGGCCCAGCCTCGAGACCATCAAGTACTTCCGACTGACCAAACGGACCGCCCTCGGCGTGCGGGGGGAGGCGGCCTTCGTGATTCCGTTCGGGGCCACCACCATCCTGCCTCTCTACCAGCGCTACTTCCTGGGGGGAGAGAACCAGATCCGCGGCTACGACATCCGCACCGTGGGACCGGTGGACTCGAGTGGCCGGGCCCTGGGGGGGACCAAGTTCATTCTGTTCAACGCCGAGTACTACGTGGACATCGTGGGCCCCCTCCGGGGGGTGCTCTTTTATGACGCCGGTCAGACCTTCTTGGAAGGGGACCCCATCCGCTTCAGCCAGCTGCGCACCTCGACGGGCGTGGAAATGCGCTTCATCATGCCCGTGCTCAACGTGCCCTTCCGCCTGATCTACGCCTTCAACCCGAACCGAGACTCGTTCCAGCCGAAGTCGACTTTCAAGTTTTCCGTCGGCACCACCTTCTAAAGATAACCTTCCCAAGGAGAAGACATGAGCAAGACGGTCATTGCCGCCCTCGCCCTCGGTGCGGCCACCCCCTGCCTCCTAGCCCAGGAGGCTGCCCCCCCCGCCCCCGCGCGGGCAGAGGCGAAGGCTCCCCGCATTGCCGTGATCGACATGGCACGAGTCTCCAGCGAGAGCCTGCTCGGCAAGGGGTACGCAGCCCAACTGGAGGCCCTGAAGAGCGAGATCGACGCCGAGGGGACCAAGAAGCAGTCCGAGCTCCAGAAGATGGACGCCGCCGTCAAGGCCCTGCAAGACGAGCTGGACAAACAGGGATCCGTCCTGAGCCCGGAGGCGGTGGAGAAGAAGAGGCAGGAGATCGTCAAGAAGACCCGGGATCGGCAGGCCTTCCTGGAGGACGGCCAGGCCGAGCTTCAGCGAATGCGGGAACGTGCCCAGCAGCAGGCCCAGGCCCTGAACAACGAGTTCCAGATCAAGATGAAGCCCCACATCGAGTCGGTGGCCAAGGAAAAGGGGATCGACATCCTGCTCGACGGGCAGGTGACCCTAACCGTGAATCGCGACTACGACATCTCCCGGGACGTGATCGTGAAGGCGGACGATGCGGAGAAGGCGGCCAAGGCCGCCGCCGGCAAGCCCCCGGCCCCGAAGCCGGCCGTGCCCGCGCCGCCGAAGCCGTCTCCGAGCCCCGCCCCCAAGCCCTGAACTCCCCGCGAGGGGGGAGGGCCGTGGTCGGGGCCTAAGAGGGGAGCGTATCTGCTCCCCGGGGACCCCCCGGGGAGCGCACTCGCCATGGCCACGATCGACATCGGCCGTCTCGTCCGGCAGATCCCGAGCCAGTACCCGTTCGTGCTCGTGGACCGCATCCTCGAGCACGACGCGGCGGGTCTGGTTGCGACCAAGAACGTGACCGGCTCCGAGGATTTTTTCGCGGGCCACTTTCCGGGCGCGCCCGTGATGCCCGGGGTCCTGCTCATGGAGAGCCTCGCCCAGGCCGCGGGCATCTGGCTCCTGAGGGCGTCCCCCGACCCCGGGCGGGTCCAGATCCAGGTGGTGGGGATCGACGAAGCGAAGTTCCGGCGGACGGTGACCCCCGGCGACCAGCTCCAGCTGGAGGTCCGGTTGCTGCACCGGCGCGGCCCGCTCTGCCGATTCCGGGGTGAGGTCCGGGCGGGGGAGCACCGGGTGGCGGAGGCGCGGCTGCTGCTTCAGGTGACGACCCTCGCCTCCCCCGAGATCGACGAGACGGCCCGGGTCGCGCCGGGGGCGGTCCTGGAGCCAGGAGTGACGGTGGGCCCGTACTGCGTGGTGGGGCCGGGAGTCCGGCTGGGGCGGGGCACGGCCCTGGACTCCCACGTGGTGGTGGGGGGCGATACCACCCTGGGCGCGGGCAACCACCTCTACCCCTTCTCCTCGATCGGTCTCGCCCCCCAGGACCTGAAATACCAGGGCGAGGCGTCCCGCCTGGTGATCGGGGACGGCAACACCTTCCGCGAGTTCGTGACCGTGCACCGGGGGACCGCGGGCGGGGGCATGGTGACCCGCATCGGCTCCGGCAATCTGTTCATGACCGAGGTCCACGTGGCCCACGACTGCCAGGTGGGCAGCCACACCATCTTCGCCAACGCCGCCACCCTCGCCGGTCACGTCGAGGTCCAGGACTGGGTCACCATCGGGGCCTTCTCCGGCGTCCACCAGTTCTGCCGCGTGGGGACCCACGCCTTCGTGGGCGGCTACACCGTGGTCACCAAGGACGTGCTGCCCTACTCCAAGACGGTGGGCAACCGGGCCCGCATCTACGGGATCAACATCGTGGGCCTGACCCGGCGCGGCTTCAGCCGGGAGGCCATGGACGCCATCCGCCAGGCCTACCGTCTGCTCCTTCAGAGCCAGCTCAACACCTCGGCCGCCCTGGATCGACTGACGAGCGAAGGCCCCTCCACACCCGAAGTCCGGCAAATCATAGAGTTCATCCGATCCTCCGCGCGGGGGGTGATCCTGAAGCGGCGGCGCCGCCGCGGTGTGGCCGAAGAGCCGTGACGGTAGCCGAGAGCAGCGCACCGCCGCCCCTGGGGCTGATCGCAGGCAACGGGCGCTTCCCCTTCCTGGTGGCCGCGGGGGCCCGGCAGGCCGGACGACGGGTGGTGGCGGTGGCCATCCGCGAGGAGGCGTCCCCCGAGCTGGCCCAGGCGGTGGACGAGATCCACTGGGTGGGCCTCGGCCAGCTCGGCCGCTGCATCGAGGCCCTGCGGTCGGGGGGGGCGGTGGAGGCGGTGATGGCCGGCCAGGTGAAGCACCGGCAGATCTTCGCGGACATCGTCCCCGACCTGAAACTGATGGGGGTCCTGGGCCGACTCGCCCTCAAGAACACGGACAGCCTGATCGGGGGCGTGGTCGAGGCCCTAGCCCGAGAGGGGATCACGCTCCTCCCCTCCACCCTCTTCTTGCAGGACCAGCTGGCCGAGGTGGGGGCCATGACCCGTCGGGCTCCCTCGCGGGAGGAGCGCAAGGATATCGCGTACGGCTGCCAAGTGGCGAGGGCCCTTGCCAGGCTCGACCTCGGGCAGACGGTCGTGGTCAAGGACCGGGCAGCGGTGGCCCTGGAGGCCATGGAGGGGACCGACGACGTGATCCGTCGGGCGGGCCGGATCGCGGGGCCCGGCACGACGGTAGTCAAGGTGGCCAAGCCGAAGCAGGACATGCGCTTCGACGTGCCCGTCGTGGGGGGGGGCACGCTCGAGGCCATGCGCGAATCGGGAGCGCGCACGCTCGCGGTGGAGGCGGGGAAGACGCTGCTGATCGACCGGACCGAGTTTCTGACCGAGGCCAACCGCCACGGATTGACGGTCTGGGGCATGGGTGCCCTCGACGAGCCGCCCGCCCATGACTGAGCGCGTGGTGCGGGTGGGGGTGGTCGGGGTGGGTGCTCTCGGCAAGCAGCACGCACGGGTCTACCACAGCCTGCCCGGGGCGCGGCTGGTCGGGGTTTACGACGCGGATGGCCCGCGCTCGGCGGAGGTGGCCCGCCTCTACGGATGCCGGGCCTTCGACGGCCTGGACGAGATGCTCCCGGAGGTGGACGCGGCCACGGTGGCCGTGCCCACCGTGGAACATCATGGCGTGGTCCGGGCTCTTCTCGAAGCCGGCAAGGACGTGCTGGTGGAGAAGCCCATGACGGTCACCCTGGCGGAGGCGGACGACCTCATCCGGCTCGCCGAGGACCGCCAGGCAGTGCTCCAGGTCGGCCACATCGAGCGCTTCAACCCCGCCACCGATGTCCTCCTGGCCACGGTGGCGGAACCACGGTTCATCGAGGTCCATCGCCTCGCCTCCTTCTCCCCCCGCAGCCTCGACATCGACGTGGTGCTGGACCTCATGATTCACGACCTCGATATCGTCCTCGCCCTCGACGGTTCGGAGGCGCTCCAGGTGGACGCGGTGGGGGTCCCGGTGCTGACCCCGAAGGTGGACATTGCTAACGCCCGCTTGCGTTTCGCCTCCGGACTGATCGCCAACCTGACCGCGAGCCGTGTCTCCATGGACAAGGTGCGGAAATTCCGGGTTTTCTCACCCCGGACCTACGTTTCCGTCGATTTTGCCGGCCGAGAGGCCCAGGTCTGCCGTCTGACACAGGGGGCGGACGGGAGGCCCGAGATCAGCGCGGAAAGGACGAGTGCCCCCGAGGAGGAGCCGCTGCGGCGGCAAGACGAGGCCTTCCTGGAGGCGGTCTTGAGGCGCTCTCAGCCCGTGGTGACGGGTGGGGACGGTCGGCGGGCCCTGGCGCTGGCCCATTCGATCCTGGCTCGAATGGCCGAGACCGACGCCGTACGTCGCTGAAACTACACGAGTAATCGTGGCAGCGGCGGGAATGCCACAATATCTTGTGGTCAACGCTGCGGCCGTGGCGACGGTCTATGCTATGATCAAGGGTCGTTTTGCGAGGTGGTGGAGCTAGTGGGGCCTTTCAACCAACGGCAGGGCTTCCTAGTCTCGGCGATCGTTCACCTGACGATCCTAATGATGCTTGTGAGCCGGGTCCCAACGGCCCGAACAGTCGAACCCCCCGATCCGGCCACGCTGGAGCGCAAGGAAGCCGTCTTCCTGCCCCCCCAAGAGGTCTTGCGGCGGCTGGTTCCCATGCGGCGGCGGGAGCCTCGGCCCATGGCGACCCCGGCCCCCGCCAAGCCTCCCGACCCCCGGGCCAAGGACCGGATCAGCATTGGCCCCCCGACCGATGTGCGAACGAAGGGCCCGCTCATACTCCGCCGCGAAGATGACCTGACCAAGGCCCCGAAGGGTCGGCCGGATGCCCAGCAGACCCCGGCGCCCTCCGCTCCCGCGAGCCCGCTCCCCAAAACGGCCGACGCCGGGGCTCCTTCTCCCCAAGTCCCGGGTCGAGAGGGCCTGCGTGTCCCCCCTGGGCTCGGCAGCGAGCTGACCCGTGGAAGCGAGGGATCGAAGGCCCGGCCGGGGTCCCTGGGGCCGTCCATCAACTCCGCCATCGAGAACGTGGAAAGGCGACTGGACCGGGAGGCCCGCCTGGGGATCCCGACGGGGACGGGGGGGCAGAACCTGGGCGGGTTGTTCTTCGACCCCCAAGGGGCGGACTTCACGCTCTGGATCAACCACTTCAAGAACGAGGTCTACCGGAACTGGATCGTGCCCCAGCCCGCGCTCATGGGCTTCAAGGGTCACGTGGACTTCGAGTTCACGGTCGAGAGGGACGGTAGCCTCTCCGCATTACGGATGCTCAAGTCTTCGGGCACCCCTGCCATGGATCGGGCCGCCCAGAACGCCCTCCAAGGCAGCCGCTTCCTGGCTCTGCCCTCGGACTACGGACCGGCGAGCGTCACGATACAGGTGAGCTTCTTCTACAACGAAGGGCCGCACGGATCGTGAGTCGTAGAGCCGCCCTGGGCACTCGCGGCGCGGCCTTGGCCGGCGCCGTCATCGCGGCTTGGATGACGGCAGCCAGCTGCCGCACGGTCCCTCCCCGGGGAGCGCCCGCTCCACCCGTTCCCCCCGCCCTGCCCCCCGACGCCTCCGTGCCGCTGCCGGTCATCCGGGTGGGCATCCTCTCCGAGGTGTCGCGGGTCTCCATCGGCGCGGAGTCCGGGGTTGTGATCTGGACCGCCGCCCACCAAGGCGAGGGGGGTCGAAAGAGCCATCTACCCCGCGCCACTTTCATGGCCGCCTCCCGCGCGGCGGCGCCCCCGCGTCGCTTCCGCGTGCAGGTGGTGAGCCTAGCCAGCGAGAGCGGGGCCCGGGCCATCGCGCAGCGCGTGCAGGAGACGCTGGGGATCGCCCCCACGGTCGCTTGGAACGCCGCCACCCAGACCCACCAAGTCCGGGTGGGGGAGTTTCAGAGCCGCGACGAGGCCCAGGGGCTGGCCGGCCGCCTCGGCCGGAGCGGCCTGCCCGGGGCCTGGGTGGTGGAGGAGGCGGGCCCCGGTGGCGGGCGCATCCGCCTCCTGGAGACGGGGGAGGAGTTCGGGGTGGTCACGGTCGTGCCCTCCGTCGCGACCGAGATCTTGTCCGCCGACGCCCTGCCCTACCGAGGTCTCTTCGAGGTCCGGCCCGGCGACGCGGGCACTCTCACCGTCGTCAACATCGTCAACCTCGAAGACTACGTGCGGGGCGTGGTCCCGAACGAGCTGTCCCCTCAGGCCTTCCCCCAGCTCGAGGCGCTGAAGGCCCAGGCGGTGGCGGCGCGGAGCTACGCCCTTGGGCACCGGGTCGAGTACAAGCTGAAGGGCTTCGACCTCTGCGCCAGCGCAGCCTGCCAGGTGTACCGCGGCCGGTCCTCGGAGAACCCGCTCAGCGACCAGGCGGTGGAAGCGACCCGGGGGATCGTGGCCCTGTACGGGGGCAAGCCCATCAACGCCTTCTACACCTCCACCTGCGGCGGGCATACCGAGGACGGGGAAAACGTCTTCGAGGGCGAGACCGCTCCCTACCTCCGGGGGGTGTCCTGCGCCCCCGAGCGCTCGGCCTGGGCCACGGTCCGGACGAGCGCCTCCCCCCGCACTTTCGGGGACGTGCCCGGGCTCTCCCGGGACGCCGGCCTTCTCGTCGCCCTCGGCGTCCTCGAGCCCCGCCTGTACGCGGTGCCCGCCCTCAAGGGCATCCCCACGGACGCCGAGCTCAAGGCCTGGACCGGACGCATGCTGATCGCCTTGCGGCGCAAGGGCTGTGAGAGCCCGGTGGGGGCGTCCCTGGCGCGCCGGGGGACCTTCGCCCAGTTCCTGGTGGGGTCGCTCTGCTGGGAGGAGCGGGGTGAGCGCCTCCTGAACCCGCAGGATGCCGACTATCTGTTGCAGGTGGAAGACCGCCGCGACTTTTCGGGCGACGGCGAGCGGGTGGCCACCGCGGTCTTGGTGCAAGAGGGCGTGCTCTCGCCCTTCCCCGACAATACGCTGCGCGCCAACGTCGCCCTCACCCGGGCCGAGGCGGTGACCCTGCTGGCCCGGGCGGGGGAGAAGGCGGGTCTGCCCGGCCTCGTGACCGCGGAGTTCGCGGGGGCGGCCGAGGGGCAGATCACCGTCATGCGTGCGGAGAACGCCGAGTCCTATCCGCTCGACGCGGCCGCGAGGCTCTACCGCAACCTGGACGGCGTGCGGGCCGCGGCCTCGGAGCTGAGCCTGGCCGTGGGCGACCGCGTGAGCTTCGTCCTGCAAGAGGGTCGGGTCACCTACCTGGAGGCAGAGCAGAACCGGAAAGGCGTGGCCGCGGATCGCAGCTCCGGCTACTACCGCTGGGAAGTGAGGGCGACCCCGGTCGAGCTGGGTCAAGCCTTGGCCCGTTATGGCGACGTGGGCCGGGTCCGAGACCTGGTGCCCAAGCGCCTGGGAGTGTCCGGGCGCGTGGTGGAGCTCGAGATCCGGGGGGAGCGCGGCGATCTTTTCCTGAGGGGCCTCCGTGTGCGCTTGGGGCTGGGGCTGCGGGAAAGCCTGTTCGTGATCGATCGCGAGACCAACGCCAAGGGAGCGGTGGAGCGCTTCGTCTTCACGGGCAAGGGCTGGGGCCATGGGGTCGGTCTCTGCCAGGTCGGCGCCTTCGGCATGGCCCAGGCCGGGGCCACGTACGAGCAGATCCTCCGGCACTACTACTCCGGAATCAGCCTGGGCAAGGTCGGCTAGCGCGGTCGGGGCCGACGGCCCTCGCCGCCGGCTTGCCGCCCGCCCCGTATTCCCATAAAATGTGGCGTGTCTTAGACATCCGCCATGACCACGACACTCCCGAAGCGGTTTGAGCCATTCGTCGTGCCCGGGGGTCTACGGGGGCAGCTCACGCAGCTCCCGCTTCCCGACATCCTCGAACAGCTGCGCCTCTCGAAGAACACCGGGATCCTCTCCCTGGTCTCGGGCGGCGCGCGCAAGGCCATTTACCTCAAGGACGGGCGGGTGGTGTTCGGCTCCAGTAACCTGCCCAACGACCGGCTGGGCGAGATCCTGATCCGGGATGGAAAGATCACGGTGGAGGAGTACGAGACTTCGATCAAGGCCATCTCCAAGGGGAAGCGCCAGGGCAAGGTGCTGGTGGAGATGGGAGCGCTCTCCCCCAAGGACCTCTGGGAGGGCGTGCAGTTTCAGGTCCAGGAGATCGTTTCCAGCCTCTTCCAGTGGGACGAGGGGCAATTCCACTTCGAGGAGTCCAGCCTCCCCGAGAAGGAGCGCATCACTGTCGACCTCGACATCCAGCGCCTGATCCTGGCCGGGCTCCGCCGGGTGGACGCGAACGGCGCCATCCAGGGCCGCTACCCCGAGGGCCTGCTGGTGCTGGAGCCGGACAACCTCCTGCCCGAGAGCGCCCTCGAGTCCTACGAGTTGCACGTGCTGGCCCTGGTGGACGGCGAACGCAGCGTGCTCGACATTTGCCACGAGAGCGAAATCGGCGACAACGAGACGCTGAAGGTCCTCTATGCCCTGCTCAGCACGGGGATCGTCCGCGCCAAGGGCAGGAAGGTCCACACCCTCGACCAGGATTTCGTCCCCGCGGACACCCTCTATTCCGTGCTCACCTCCTTCAACCAGATGTACGGCTTCATCTTCCGGTACATGGTGCGGGAGGTTGGCCCCATCGCCGAGAACGTCCTCGAGAAATACTTGGGGGGCCTTCGGGAGGCACGCAAGGAGGTCTTCGGGGGGGTGAAGCTCCAGAAGGACGGCTCCCTCGATGCGGCGGTGGTGGAGCGGAACCTGAACAAGCTGCCAGAAGAGGAGCGACGGGCCCTCCTCGTGGACGCCCTGAACGAGCTGCTCTATGCCGAGCTCTTGGCCGTGAAGCGCACCCTCGGGGCCGAACACGAGAGCACGATCATCAAGGCCTTCCGCGAGCGTTGACGTCGCCTCCGCCCGCGGGCCTTCCCGGCCCCGCACTCCCCGGGCCGCGGTCCTGACGGCTTGACCGCCGTGTTGCCGCGGCTGATCGCGGTGGTCGGGCCCACGGGGGCGGGCAAGAGCGCCCTCGCCCTGCGCCTGGCCCGGGAACGCGGGGGCGAGATCGTCTCCTGCGATAGCCTCCAGGTCTACCGCGGTCTGGACATCGGCAGCGCCAAGGCCAGCCTCGAGGAGCGGCGCTCCGTGCCCCATCATCTCCTGGACGTGGTGGACCCCGACGAGGAGTTCTCGGCCGCGGAGTACGCCCGCCGGGGGCGGGCCGCGCTCCTCGACATCACGCGGCGGGGGCGGTTGCCGATCGTGGCGGGGGGCACGGGTCTCTATCTCCGGGCGCTGCTCCAGGGCCTCTTCGTGGGGCCCTCCCGAGACCTCGCCCTGCGGCGGAGGCTGGAGGCGATCGCGGAGCGCTACGGGGACGCCCGGCTCCACCGCCTGCTGGCCCGGGTAGACCCGGAAGCGGCGGCCCGGCTACCGGTGGGGGATCGCCTGCGCGTGGTGCGAGCCCTGGAGGTTTTCCGGGCCACCGGCCGACCGATCTCCGAGCACCACCGCGGTGCCGGCGAGCCCCTGGGCGGCTTCGTCTCCTTCCTGGTCGGGATCACGCCCGCACGCCCGGCCCTGCGCCTGGCCGTGGAGCAGCGCACGCGCGACATGTTCGCCCGCGGCCTGCTCGATGAGGTCAGGGGCCTCCTGGCCCGTGGCTACGCCCCCGAGCTGCGGCCGCTGCGGGCCATCGGATACCGGCAGGCGCTGGCCCTCCTGGGGGGCCAACTTGCGCGGGCCGAGGCCGAGCGTGATATCGTCTCCGACACTCTGCGGCTCGCTAAGCGGCAGATGACCTGGTTCCGCCACCAGGCTTCGGTGGCCTGGTGTCCCGACCTCGATAGCGCCTACGCGGCTGCGGTGGCCTGGCTGGACCGGGCGGAGGGGTGATGGCCGGGAGCAAGCCGGGCACGGGGCCGTTCCGCAGAGCGGTGGTGATCGTGTGCGACGGCCTCGGGGTGGGGGCGGCCCCCGACGCAGCGGCCTTCGGGGACGACGGGGCCGATACCCTCGGCCACGTGCTCGCCTCCCGTTCCGTCCGCATCCCGAACCTCACCGCCCTCGGCCTCGGGAACCTGACCCCGACCTTCAAGGGGGCGCGCTATCCGCGACCGCTGGGGGCCTTCGGCAAGATGGCCGAGGGCAGCGCGGGCAAGGACACGACCAGCGGCCACTGGGAGATGGCGGGTGTCCTGACCACCGTTCCCTTCCGCACCTACCCGCACGGCTTTCCCCCCGAGGTCGTGCGGCCCTTCGAGGAGCGGATCGGCCGCAAGGTGCTCGGCAACCGCGCGGCCTCGGGTACCGAGATCCTGAAGGACCTCGGGGAGGAGCACTTGCGCACGGGCTCGCCCATCCTCTACACCTCGGGGGACAGCGTGTTCCAGGTGGCTGCGCACGAGGAGGTCGTCCCCCTCCCGGAGCTCTACCGGATCTGCCGCATAGGCTACGAGATCGCCTGCCTGGGCCACGGGGTGTGCCGGGTGATCGCCCGGCCTTTCCTGGGGAAGACGCGCGACGACTTCAAGCGCACGCCCAACCGGCGGGACTTTCCGGTGCCGCCCCCCGGGGAGACGCTCCTCGACCGCCTCTCCGCGCGGGGAGTGGCCGTACACGGTGTAGGCAAGATCGGGGACATCTTCTCCGGACGCGGCCTCACCACCGACGTCCACACTCGGTCCGACGCGGATGGGATCGACCGGACGCTGGAGGCCCTGGGCACGGCAGAGGGGGGGCTCATCTTCACCAACCTGGTGGACTTCGACACCCTCTACGGCCACCGCAATGACGTGGCGGGATACGCGGCCAACCTGGAGGCCCTCGATGTCCGGCTCCCCGATCTGCGGGAGGCGCTGGGCCCCGACGACGTGCTCCTGTTCACGGGCGACCACGGCTGCGACCCCTCGGACACCTCCACCGACCACACCCGTGAGCATGTCCCCGTTCTGGTCGTCGGAGCCCGGGTGCGGGAGGGGGTGAACCTCGGTGTGCGGGCGACGTTCGCGGACTTGGGGGCCACCTTGGCGGACAACTTCGGAGTCGCCCCCCTGGCCGCGGGCACCTCTTTCCTGACGGACCTTCTGGGGGTAAGTGCTTGACGAAACAGAAGGAATCGGTAAAATCGAAGGTTTGAGCGCACGCCCGATGCTCGTCATTGAAATAGGCCACATCCCTCCCGAGGGAATGGAGGTGGACGACGCCCTCAAGCCAGGGGCGGTCCACGTCGAAAACGAGAGGAGCTTCACCCTGGAGCCGGGGGGGAGCCTGCGCTGCCGCCTGGAGAAGACGGACGGGGATACCGTGCATGTGCGCGGGCACCTCAAGGCCGGGCTGGGCCTGGAGTGCGGCCGCTGCCTCGAGCCCTTCCTGTTCTCCATCGACCAGGAGCTGGACCTGTTCTACTTGCCGCACCGGGCGGGGGAGGAGGCGGAAGAGGAGGAGGACGAGGTCGAGCTCACCGACCGCGACATGGTCGTGGCCTATTACGAGGGCGAGCGCCTCGACCTGGGGGAGATGGTCCGGGAGCAGTTCTTCTTGAGCGTCCCCCTGAAGCGGCTCTGCCGCGAGGACTGCCGCGGGCGCTGCGCGTCCTGCGGCGCGAACTGGAATCAAGGGAGCTGTGGATGCCCGGCCCCGACGGAGGAGCCGGATCCCCGCCTCGCCGGCCTGAAGAAGCTCTTGAACGAAGGCTCTCACTAGGAGTTCGACATGCCCAATCCCAAGCGCCGTCATTCGAAGGCCCGCCGCGATCGCCGGCGCGCCCACGACCACCTAACATCCCCCGGGCTCAGCCTCTGTCCCAATTGCCACGAGCCCAAGCTGTCGCACCGGGTCTGCCCTCGTTGCGGGTACTACAAGGGCAAGCCCGTGGTCGGGGTGGAGGAGGTCTAGGGTAGGGCCTCGATCTGCGGCGGGGCATGCCAGAAGCAGCGCCCGTAACCCGCGTGGCCGTGGACGCCATGGGGGGCGACCACGGGCCGGCCGTGGTGGTGGAGGGAGCGGTCATCGCCTGCCGTGAGCTCGGCCTCCCCTCCATTCTAGTGGGCCCCCAAGGGACGGTGCGGGCGGAGCTGCGCCGGACGGGCGGCGAAGGGCTGCCCATCGAGGTCGTGGACGCACCCTACGTCGTGGGCATGGGCGAGAAGGTCAACCGCACCACCTTGAAGAGGCGCTCGTCCATTCAGGTGGCGGTGGAGCTGGTCCGGGATGGAGAAGCGGGCGCTTTCTTCTCCGCGGGCAACACCGCGGCGTGCTGGACCATCGCCAAGCTGGCTCTGGGCACGATCGCGGAGGTGGACCGGCCGGCGCTGGCTGCGGTTGTTCCCCACGTCCACGGCCGCACCGTGCTCCTGGACGTGGGCGCCAATGCCGCCTGCAAGGCACGCCATCTGTTGGAGTTCGCGGTGATGGGGAATGCGTACACCCGTGACGTCTTCCATACCCCGAATCCACGGGTGGGTCTCATGAGCATGGGGGAGGAGGAGACCAAGGGCAACGAGCTGACCAAAGAGGTCCACGAGGCGCTCAAGGGCTCCAGCCTGAACTTCATCGGGAACGTCGAGGGGCACGACCTCTTCTCCGGCCGGGTGGACGTGATCGTCATGGACGGCTTCACCGGGAACGTGGCCCTAAAGGCCAGCGAGACCCTGGCCGAGTCTCTTCTGCAGCTCCTGCGGGAGGAGCTCCAGCGCACGCCCTGGACCCGCCTGGGGGCCCTTCTCTCCGGGCCGGCGTTCCGAGCCCTGAAGCGCCGGATCGACCCCGCCGAGTACGGAGGAGCGCCCCTCCTTGGCTTGAAAGGCTGCTGCGTGATCGGCCACGGACGTTCCAACACGCGGGCCATCAAGCACGGGATCCGGGTGGCGGCGGAGTTCGGTCGGAGCGGGGTGAACGAGAGCATCGGGGCCGAGCTCCGGGCCTTGGGCGCGCGCAAGCAAGAGGCGGGGGCGTGAGCCTGGCCCTCCTGTTCCCCGGTCAGGGCTCCCAGCAAGTGGGCATGGGCCGGGCCCTGGTCGAGCACTTCGAGGAGAGCCGCGCCGCCTTCGCGGAGGCCGACCGGGCCTTGGGCTTCTCGCTGTCCGGCCTCTGCTTCGAGGGGCCGGAGTCCGAACTGCAGCTCACCGCCAATGCCCAGCCCGCGATCCTGGTCGCGAGCGTGGCCGCGGTTCGCCCCCTGCTCGCGCGGGGCCTCAGCCCGGCCTGGGTGGCCGGGCACAGCTTGGGCGAGTATTCCGCGTTGGTAGCGGCGGGCGCGCTGCCCCTGGGAGAAGCGGTGGTGGCGGTGCGCCGGCGCGGAGAGTACATGCAGGAAGCGGTACCCGTTGGCCAGGGGGCGATGGCGGCCATCCTTGGCCTGGACCTCCCCGGCGTCGAGAGAGCCTGCCGGGAGGCTGCCCAAGGCGAGGTGGTTTCCCCCGCCAACATCAATAGCCCCAGCCAGGTCGTGATCGCGGGGCACGCCACCGCCGTGGACCGCGCGGCCGAGCGGTGCAAGGCCGCGGGAGCCCGCCGGGCCCTGCGCCTGCCCGTCTCCGCGCCTTTCCACTGCGCGCTTATGGTACCCGCCCAGGAGAGGCTGGCCCCAGATCTGGCCCGGCTAAACTTCCGGGATCCCCTCGTTCCCCTCGTCAACAACGCGGATGCGGCCGTGGTGCGTACCGCGGCCGCCTGCCGGGAGGGCTTGGTCCGCCAGGTCTCGGCCCCCGTGCGCTGGCAGGAATGCGTCGAGCGGCTGGTCCGAGAGGGAGTGCAAACCATGGTCGAGGTGGGTCCGGGGACCGTGCTCACCGGTCTGGTGAAGAAGATCGCCAAGGGGGTGCGGACCCTGAACGTGAACGACCCCGCGTCGCTCGAGAGCGCGGTGTCCGCCCTCTCCGCGCCGGCGCGGGCGGAGCTTTGATGGGAGGGCTCACGGGCCGGGTGTCGCTGGTCACGGGGGCCTCCCGGGGGATCGGGCGGGCCATCGCGCGGGCTCTGGCCGCGGACGGGGCCACCGTGGTGCTGGGGGCACGGGACACGATCCGACTGGCGGAGGCGGTGGCGGAAATCGTGGGGGAGGGCGGACGTGCGGAGGCCGTCTCTTTGGACGTGGCCGAGCGGGCTTCGGTGGAGGCGGCGGTGGCGGGCATCCTGAAGACGCACGGGCGCCTGGACCACTTGGTCAACAACGCGGGCATCACCCGGGACAACCTGCTCCTGCGCATGAAAGCGGAGGAGTGGGAGGAAGTCCTCGCCACCAACCTGAGCGGGGTGTTCCACTGCACCCAGGCCGCCCTGCGCCCCATGCTGAAGCAGCGCAGTGGACGGATCGTGAGCGTGACCTCCGTGGTGGGCCTCACCGGGAACCCCGGCCAGGCCAACTATGCGGCCAGCAAGGCGGGGATCTTGGGCTTCACAAAGTCCGTGGCCCGGGAAGTGGCCTCCCGGTCCATCACCGTGAACGCGGTGGCTCCTGGCTTCATCGAGACGGACATGACGGCGGCCATGACGGACAAGGCCCGGGAGGCGGTGGTGGCCGCCATCCCCATGGGCCGGGTGGGCCGACCGGGGGACGTGGCCGCAGCCGTGGCCTTTCTGGTCTCGGAAGCAGCGGCTTACATTACGGGTCAGGTGCTGGGGGTGGACGGTGGCTTCCACATGTAGAATGCCAGGGACCCCCGGATGACGGAAAAGGGGAACAACTCATCGCCGGCCCCGCGTCGCGGCCGCGCGCGAAGGGGGATCGACCCCCGCGGAGCGCGCGGGGGGCCCGGGGGGTGGGGGGCCGCGCCTTCCGGACTTGATTAGAGAGGAGCCTCATGGAGCCTGTTGCCGATCGCGTGAAGAAGATCATCGTGGACCAGCTGGGGGTGGAGGAGGAACTGGTCACGCCCGAGGCGTCCTTCGTGGACGACCTGGGGGCGGACAGCCTCGATACCGTAGAGCTGGTCATGGCGCTGGAAGAGGAGTTCGGGATCGAGATCCCGGACGAGGACGCGGAGAAGATCACGCGCGTCAAGGAGGCGGTGGACTACATCGACAAGCACGGCGACAAGGCCAAGAAGTAGGGGCCGGGCAAGGGAGCTGGGCTCGTGTCCGAGAAACGCAGGGTCGTAGTCACCGGTGTGGGCCTCGTGTCGGGCCTCGGCATCGGCACCGAGGAGACCTGGAAGGGCCTCCTCGGGGGCCGATCGGGGGCGGCCCCCATCACCCTTTTCGACGCCTCCCAGCACACGACGCGGTTCGCGGTGGAGGTCCGGGGCTTCGATCCCCTGAACTGGGTCGAGAAGAAGGACGTGAAGAAGATGGACCGCTTCATCCAGTTCGCGGTGGCGGCCGCGGACTTTGCGGTCCGGGACTCGGGCCTCAAGATCGACGCCGCGATTGCGGAGCGGGTGGGGGTCTACATCGGGAGCGGCATTGGCGGGTTCGCCACCATCGAACGGGAGCACGAAGCCCTGCTCAAGGGGGGGCCCCGCAAGGTGAGCCCTTTCTTCATCCCCGCCTCCATCGTCAACCTGGCCTCCGGCTGGGTCTCCATCCGCACCGGGGCCAAGGGCCCCAACTCCGCCACGTGCACCGCCTGCACCACCAGCGCCCACGCGGTGGGGGACTCGTACCGGCTGATCCAGCGGGGCGAGGCGGACTGCATGATTGCCGGGGGGAGCGAGGCCGCGATCACCCCCCTGGGGGTGGGCGGTTTGCGGCCATGCGCGCCCTTTCCACGCGCAACGAGGAGCCGGCCAAGGCCTCCCGGCCCTTCGACCGCGACCGCGACGGCTTCGTAATTGGGGAAGGGTCGGGGATCCTGGTCTTGGAGGAGCTGGAGATGGCGCGCCGACGGGGCGCCCGCATCTACTGCGAGCTCGTCGGCTACGGCATGTCCAGCGACGCCTTCCATATCACCGCTCCCTGCGAAGACGGGGACGGGGCCATAAGGGTCATGCGCCGGACGCTCCAGGACGCGGGGGTGGAGCCGTCAGCGGTGGACTACGTCAACGTGCACGGGACCTCCACCCCGGTGGGCGACCGCATCGAGGTCATAGCCCTGAAGACGGTGTTCGGCGACCACGCCCGAAAAATGCCGATCAGCTCCACCAAGTCCATG
>Ga0210399_10000259_pt1 | contig 42954 bp, 38 predicted proteins | sample IncBWC14MmetaG_FD_150865 | JGI IMG/M metagenome (GOLD analysis project Ga0210399, IMG submission 150865) | Forest soil microbial communities from Barre Woods Harvard Forest LTER site, Petersham, Massachusetts, United States - Inc-BW-C-14-M | ecosystem: Environmental > Terrestrial > Soil >... | reverse complement strand
TGTTTCGGGGCGAGAAGCCTGAGCCGGAAACCAGCAAGCTTCCAGAGATATCCTGATTGGTTGCGGTGCCGGAAAGCCTTTACCACAGAGGACCGGAGGAACACAGAGGATGGCTCCTCCGAGACGTGGGAGTGAATCTCACATTGAAAAAGGCCTCAATCGGACCCTCCCCGAGTTACTTGCGAGGGATGACTTTTCTGAAAAAGCCAAAATAAACATTACGTCCCGCTTTGGCGTCGTCGCTTTGGCAGTTCGCATAAATCCAGAATCCGGGATAGAACTGCAGGATATAGTCCAACGCTTGTTTCACCGTCACGTTGTACAAATCGCCCACAACCTCCTGCTTGGAGTGGCTGCCCCCAGAGCGATACCACATATCGGTGAGAGGCCCAATATTGTGCGCCTTCCTGTAAGCGATCACTTCGGGAGCAGACAAGACTAAGTACATCGCATTGTCCGGGCCACCGAACCTATCACGCCACTGATCACCTAGCACAAATGACACGTGGCTAATCCTGACATCTAAAAGGTCGGTTGGAACATCTGTTTCAAACATCCGAATCAGCCCATCTGACTCTTGCGTTACTTCCATTTTGGGGTCACTTGCAAAAGCCTTCTGCCAAACCTCTACAGGCGAACCGGAAAACGCAGAGGGGTAGCTGAGAGCAGGATAATCTGGAAAGGGCTTATGAAAGTCGCAACGGCCCCAATACGCGAGTGAGCCCGAAGTATTAGCCTTGACCATGATTTGATTCAGGATCGGCCACGCCACATTGGGATCGGTGCCGCCCCTCTCTTGGCCAAGACACGAGCTCAGCAAGCTCAGGAAAGTCAGGATAACCCTAAAACGGATCATTCCGAAATGCCCCCGATTTGCAAGAAAAACGCGACTCTTGTCCCACCTTTGAAACCGAATGGCTGCCAATGGAGCCCCATTTGCCGCCTACTCGCTGGTGAAGTAATCCACCGTAACCGGATTCTCAAACAGCGAATAGTCGCGGGTCACTACTGTGATGCCACTTTCGGTGACGAAGTAGCGCTGCCGGTCGGCCTCGGCGTCGTAGCCGATCGTGGTGCCTTCCGGAATGTGCACGTCGCGGTCAAGGATGGCCTTGCGAATCCGGCAACGCCGTCCGACGCTGACGTGCGAGAACAGGATGCAGTCGTCCACTTCGGAGTAGGAGTTGACCCGCACGTCGGGTGAAAGCACGGAGTTCTTCACCGTCCCGCCGGAAACGATGCATCCATTGGAAACGATGGAATCGAGCGCGGTGCCAGTACGTCCCGCTTCGGCGAAAACGAATTTTGCCGGCGGATATTGCCGCTGGTGTGTGCGGATCGGCCACTCTTCGTCATAAAGATTGAAGATCGGCGACACTGAGACGATATCCATGTTGGCTTCGTAGTACGCCTCGAGCGTGCCCACGTCCCGCCAGTAGTGCGCTTCCTTCTTATTTTCATCGACGAAGTCGTAGGCAAACACGCGGTAGTCGTCGACCATCTTGGGTAAAATGTCTTTGCCGAAATCGTGGCTGGACTGCGGGTTCTCCGCATCCTTCAACAGCACCGGAATCAGCACGTCGGCATTGAACAAATACACGCCCATCGATCCCGCAACTTTCTCCGGATTCAGCTGCGAACGCAGCGTGGTGGTTTTGGGTTTTTCCTGAAACCCGTTGATGCGGCCGTCCTTGTCAACATCGACCACGCCGAACTGGTAAGTCTGCGACGGATCGATCTGAATCGTCGCCAGCGTAATGTCGGCGGCCGAGTCCTGGTGCTGCTTCATCATCTTGCCGTAGTCCATCTTGTAGATGTGGTCGCCGCCAAGAATGAGCACGTGCTTGGGCTGCTCCGATCCGATCGAGTAAATGTTCTGATACACCGCGTCCGCCGTGCCTTGGTACCACTGGTCGCTCACCCGCTTCATGGGCGGCAGCACTTCAATGAACTCGCCGACCTCCCGCCCCAGGATGTTCCAGCCTTCGCGGATGTGCCGGTTGAGCGAGAGCGCTTTGTACTGGGTGAGGATGTAGACCCGTCGCAGGTCCGAGTTCAGGCAATTGGAAAGGGTAATGTCGATGATGCGGTAGATGCCGCCGAAGGTGACCGCGGGCTTGGCCCGGTCGCGAGTCAGAGGATAGAGCCGTTCACCGGCGCCGCCTGCCAAAAGAACCCCGAGAGTATCTTTCATTACTGCCCCTCAGATTCCGTCGCGTGCTGCTCGCTGCGCTGCTTACGCGGAATCTCGCTTTCCGCACGGCACATGTGAAAAGAAAACAGTAGATGGTAGCACAGGTAGGCCAAGGGTTTCCGCAAGGGCAGCAGGTTCGGTGCTGCACCATGTCCGTGGATGGGAACGTCGCTGCGAACGGGCTACTTGCCCGGGTCGGGCTGGTCTTTCTCGGGTTTGTTTTTCTCGTGCTTGTCTTTTTCGTGCTTGTCTTCGTCGATCTTGATGCGCAGCGACTTCAGGAACTTGAGGTCCTGGTCGTTAATCTTGAATTCCGGATTGGTGGACAGAGTAGTGACCAGGGAAGTCTTATCGGATGACTTTTCGCCCTGCTTACTGACGCCAATGGTGGCTTCCAGCACCAGGAAGATGTCGTATCCGCCGTCCTTGATCCGGGAGACAACTTCAGAAATCTGCTCGGAGTCGGAAAGAGATTCGTTGATGGCTTCGCCGAGCTCTTTCATCAATTGCTTGAGTTGTTGATCCACTGCTCCCCCCTGGACGAATCGCCAGCCTACATGAACTTAGATGCTGTCAGCGTCGGAACGGTTCTCCTGTCTGGATACCCGCCAACGACTCGAGCGTTGCGTCATTGTAGCCCCCAAGGCTGTTAAAATCGAGGCCGTGAATAAAGTTTCTACCTGGCGAAAAATAGGGGTGGTCGCGCAGGTTGCCGGGAAGCAAGCCGGGCGCAACCGCACGCTGAACGCGGTTATGGGCGCTGCCCGCACCACGGCCCGCTCCTTCGGCCGCGCGGCCCACCAGTTGTGGCTGGAGGTCATGGGACTTTTTTTCCTCATCATGGCCCTCGGCTTTGCCACCGGCGCGGTGAAGGAGTACGGCAAATATCATTCAGGAAGCGCCGGATTCAGCCGCCTGGCGATTGCGCTTTGCTGCACACTCACGTTTGCCTGGTTCGGCCTGAGTTCGTTCTGGAGAGCGCGGAGAAAAGGCCAGCGCCCGTGAGCCGCCTGGGCTTGGCGCGCTCTTGTCATCCTGAGGCCCGCGCTCTTTGCGGGCCGAAGGACCTATGCAACCCGCCGAGTGCATGGGTCCTTTCCACAAGCTCGAGGCATGCGCCGATCCTGCCGTGTCGACTTGGTGAAGATCTTGGTGAAGATCAATGACGGAAAAGCTGAAGCCCCTCCCCGACACCGCCGCAGAAATCGAAACCTCCTCCCACATCCCGGTAAACCCCCTCTACACCGCAGCCGATCTCAAAGGCTCCGACTACGACAGCGAAGTTGGATATCCCGGCGAATATCCTTTCACCCGCGGCGTGCAGGCCACCATGTACCGCGGCCGCCTGTGGACCATGCGCCAGTACGCCGGCATGGGCGACGCCGAGGAATCCAACAAGCGCTACAAATACTTGCTGGCGAACGGAACCACGGGGTTGTCGGTAGCGTTCGATCTGCCCACGCAGATCGGCCTCGACTCCGATCATCCCTTGGCCGCAGGCGAAGTGGGCAAGGTCGGCGTGGCGATCGACTCCATCGAAGACATGCAGCGTCTGTTCGACGGGATCGAGCTGACGAAAATTTCTACATCGATGACCATCAATGCCACGGCGTCGATTCTGCTGGCCCTCTACGTGGCCGTCGCCCGCAGGCAGGGCGCGAGTGAAGACATCCGCAAGCTTTCTGGCACGGTGCAGAACGACGTGCTCAAGGAATACATCGCCCGCGGAACTTACATTTATCCGCCGCACCAGGCCATGCGCGTCATCACCGACATGTTTGCCTGGGCCAACGAAAACGTGCCCGACTGGAACACGATTTCGATTTCCGGCTACCACATGCGCGAGGCCGGCTCGACCGCCGTGCAAGAGGTGGCCTTCACCCTGGGCAACGGAATGGCCTATGTGGAAGCGGCAATCAAGGCCGGGCTCGACGTGGACCAGTTCGCGCCGCGGCTTTCTTTCTTCTTCAACGCGCACAACAACTTCCTGGAAGAAGTAGCGAAATTCCGCGCCGCGCGCCGCATGTGGGCGCGCATCATGCGCGAGCATTTCAAAGCAAGAAATCCCAAGTCGTGGATGCTCCGCTTCCACACCCAGACCGCCGGCTCAACCCTCACCGCGCAGCAACCCGAAAACAACATTGTCCGCACCGCCATTCAGGCCATGGCCGCCGTGCTGGGCGGTACGCAGTCCCTGCACACCAATTCTTACGACGAAGCGCTGGCCCTGCCCACCGAGCAGGCGGCGCGCATCGCGCTGCGCACCCAGCAGGTGATTGCCTACGAGTCAGGCGCTCCGCAGACCATCGATCCGCTGGCCGGATCGTATTACGTGGAATCGCTGACCAACGAAATCGAGAAGCGAGCGGCCGAATATCTGGGAAAGATCGAAATGCTCGGCGGGATGCTCAAGGCCATCGAGCGCGGCTTCGTGCAGAAGGAAATTCAAAATGCGGCCTACGAATACCAGCAGGCGGTGGATGATCAACGCGCCATCGTGGTCGGCGTAAACCGTTTCGAAATCGAAGAAGAAAAGGCGATCCCGATCCAGCGCATCGATCCAACTCTCGAACCGAAGCAGATCGAGCGCCTCCGCGCTCTGCGTGCCAAACGCCATGCAGGCCCGTGGAAAACAGCGCTAGCGGGCGTCGAAGACGCCGCGCGCTCGGGCGCAAACGTCATGCCGCGCATCTTGGCCGCCGTCGAGGCTTCCGCGACCGTAGGAGAGATTTCCGACGCAATGCGCCGCGTCTTTGGGGAATACAAAGAAGCGGTGGTGATTTAGGGAGGGTGATCGCTTGTCGGTAGAGGAGTTCAACGTCGTCGACGTTGTAAGTGTCGACCCGAAAACTGATCGCGTTGTGCTGACCATCAGCGACCATCTGGATTGGGAAGATACCGTTGGTCATCAGACCCTCCTTCAAGGCAAGTTCAATGCATACCTTGCATTTGTCGAGAGCGGAGAGATTTTACAGGCCTACCCTCACGCAAAGGAAAGGCATGTTACCTTCAGAGTGGTTTTCAAGTACAGGCCGGATCCAGAGGGCGAGCAATTTCTCCTGATGGCAAGAAAGGTGATCGAGGAAGCTGGTTTTGAGTTGAGAACGGAGCCTTTTTTCGACTTCGACCCGGCGCAACGCGAGACCTGCTGAGATCGGTAGCTTGTCTACGCCGGCTCCGCCTGCATCTCAGCCACAACCGCGTCCAGATGCGCCAGCGTTTCTTCCACGGTCAACGAATACATCTCGCGCCCCACGCCTTCGCCCGCTTCCAGCGCCGTCTTCAGATAATGCCCCGCAATCTCCTGCGCCAGCGAATCGGTGATGATCCTGCCGCTGCGCTTCTTGTATTCCACCCACGCCGGATGCGGCAGAGCCACCCAGATTCGCCGCCCGTCCACCAGAAATTTGATATCCACCGCGTCGGCGTGCCGCGTGGCAATGGCGACGATCATGGCCTGATACACGCAATGCACTTGCTTCTTGGTCCAGCGGTCGGTGGCGGTGAAGTCCGAAAACATGCATAAAACTATAGCGGAGTAGAGGGAGCCCCGGCAAACCGCGAATCAGCCAGTGTGGAGCGGACACTCCTGTCCGCTGCCTTTGGAGTTGAAGTTGATTTTGCACTTGACTTTGACGGTCCAGAGATCAAAACAAAAACCAACAGCAGCGGACAGGAGTGTCCGCTTCACACAATCGCCTTCAGCTATCATGGACGGGTGCCAACCCGGGCCCCCAACCGAACCAAACTCACGATTCTGCGCGCACACCATCTCAGTCAGATCCCCTGGCTACTGCACGGCTTTTCCACGCGCGTTGGAGGGTCTACGCGCGTCTACGGCAAAGGCGACCTCAACCTCGGCTTTACCAAAGACGACACCCGAGCCGCGGTCGAACGCAACCGCGCCGCGTTTCTCCGCGAGCTGGGGGCGGGTGGGGACAGTCGCCCTCGCCTGTCCAGTCGAGCGAAGCTCGACCGCACACTCTGGCCTCTGATCACCCTCCGCCAAATTCACTCCGACATCATTCGCTGCGTGGACTCAATTCCGGCCAGCGACCACCCACTCAGCGGAGATGGCCTGATCACCGCAACTCCCGGCCTGCTGCTCGCTATCCAGACCGCCGACTGTCTGCCCGTGATTTTGGTCGACGCCAGGCGGCACGCAGTCGGCGTGTTTCATGCCGGCTGGCGCGGCACATTGCAACGGATCGTCGAGAAAGGCATCGGCGAGATGCACCGTTGCTTCGGCACCAACCCGCGCGATCTCAAGGCCGCCATCGGCCCCGGAATTCAAGGCTGCTGCTACGAAGTCGGCGAAGAAGTTCGCATCAAATTCGAATCACAGTTCGAATACGGCGCCAGCATCTTTCGCGAGGTAAAAGATTCCGACCCGGTCCGCGAAAAATATCCACTCCTGTTTCTGACCGCCCGCGCCCCCGGACACGGCGACTTGCCGAAGAAGATTTTCCTCGACCTGGTAGAAGCGAACCGTCAACAACTCCTGGCCGCAGGCGTGCCGAAGAAAAACATTGAAGCGTCCCCGCTCTGCACCAGTTGCCATCCCGAGCTGCTCTTCTCCTACCGCGCCGAAAAAGGCAAGACCGGCCGCATGATGGGAGTGGCAGGAATTCGGCAGTGATCTGCTGTATGTGACGCGGGCGCCCCCGCCCGCGTCGGAGGTGCATCTGAAATCACGACTCGCGGTCCCCTTCTTATTCGCGCTCGTTTTCTCCCTCCTCTCGTCCGCCCAAGTCTCCCCCACCCAGATCGACGCCATCTTCGCGCCCCTAAAATCCGCCACCGCTCCCGGCGCGGCAGTCCTCGTCGTCCGCAACGGACAGCCCGTCTTCCGCCGTGGTTACGGCATCACCGACCTCCGCTCGATCCGTCCCATCGATGCCGAAACAAATTTCCGGATCGCATCGTTCAGCAAGCAGTTCACCGCGGCGTGCATCATGCTGCTGGTCCGCGACGGTAAACTACACTACGACGACCACCTCACCGACTTCTTCCCCGAAGTTCCGGCCTACGGAAAATCCATCACCGTGCGCAATCTCCTCAACCACACTTCGGGGCTCCCCGACTACGAAGATCTCCTGATGCAGAAATATCCCAACACTCCGGAGGAAAAAATTCCGCAGATTCTCGACGCCGGCGTGCTGAAACTGCTCGAGCAGCAAACGGACGCCAAGTTTCCCGCGGGCTCGAAGTGGGAGTACAGCAACTCCGGCTACGTCGTGCTGGCGCTGATCGTAGAGAAAGTTTCGGGCGAGCCCTTCGGCCAGTTCCTGCACGACAGAGTCTTCGTCCCGTTGAAAATGACGAACACGCTGGCCTACGAGAAGGGCAAGAACGAGGTGCCGCACCGCGCCTACGGACATACCAAGCTTGGCCAATCCGAAAAAGACGGCTGGCGCGAGACCGATCAGAGCTCAACTTCAGCCACCCTGGGCGACGGAGGCATTTACACCTCGATCGACGACCTGGCCCAATGGGATCGTGCCTTGCGCGAACACACCCTGCTAAGCGAGGCTGAAATGCAGCCGGCGCTGACCCCAGTCAAGCCAACCGGCGGCCCGGCAACTTCGCCCGAGGGCCCCGTGAGCTACGGTTTTGGATGGCACCTCGAACCCTACAGGAACCACAAACGCATGTCGCACGATGGCGAGACCATGGGCTTCCGCACCACGATCCAGCGCTTCCCCGACGACAATTTGACGATCATCGTGTTAGCCAACCGCACCGACATCAACCCCAAGGAACTCGCGCTGAAAGTGGCCGACCTGTATCTGGGATCCAAGCCGTAGAGGTTTATGCAGGGACAGCCGCCCCCGGCTGTCCGCCGCGCGCAGCGCGGCGACGTTCAGCATTGACGTTCAAAAGAAAAGAGACGTTGCCAGCAACGTCTCTACGATGAAGGTCTAAGCCTCGTCATGCCGTAGGCGGTGCAGAACTCGCCGGCGCCGCGGGAGTCGCCGCGGCCGGTGCCGCCGTCGCACCCTCGTTCACCAGATCCTTCAATTCCTTGCTGGGCTTGAAGAATGGAATTTTCTTGGCGGGTACGTCTACGCGCTCTCCGGTCTTGGGATTGCGCCCCACCCGCGGCTTGCGCTGCCGCGTTCTAAAACTCCCAAAGCCGCGGATCTCGATCTTGTCGCCGGCCCGCAGCGAGCGCACCACGCTGTCAAAGATCGTCTCCACGATCACTTCACTGTCTTTCCGCGTAAGTTCCGCCAAACGCGAGACTTCGTCAATCAGATCGGCTTTGGTCATAGGCCCTTCTTGGTTCTTCCGGCGGTCGCCTCAAAACTCCGATCACCGCCGAGATTCCGCAAACAGTACCGCGGCTGCATCCTCATAACCTTCTCAAATTTCAGGGGTTGTACGCAAGTGGGAAGGTATAGTCGGGTGGACACCCACTCCGGACCAGCCGCAAGTCGAAGTTCCTGCCCTCTTGACGAGTCGCAGCTGTCAGAATAATCTCCCGCGAAGCCCTCTTGTCTGTGGAGGTTCTCTTTATGCGCAGAACAGTCGGAGTACTGGCTGCAATACCATTCCTCTGTGTGTTCGGCGTCCTCGGTGCTCAGAAATCGGATCAGCAGCCCGTCCAGGATTTCGAAATCGAAGGAGTGGGCCTGTTTCAGTGCCAATGTACCGCCTTTTCCTGCCCGTGTCAGCACAACGGAGCTCCCACCCACGGAACCTGCTTCGCCGCAGACGTTGCCCACATCAAGAGCGGTCACTACGGCAAGGTCAAACTGGATGGGCTGAACATCGCCATGGTAGGCGACCTGGTAGACGCGAAGTCCGACCGGCTCTTCGCCACGCTTTACCTTGACGACAAGGCCTCTCCCGAACAGCGCGACGCTCTCAGCAAAATAGTGCAGTACATGAACGACCAATATGTCGCGCTGCCCGGTGAACCCGCCATGCCGTTCCGCAAGATCGGGCCCGCCCCCCTCGAATTCTCCGAATCCGCCGACAGAACGACCTATGGCGTGACCATCCCCGGCATCCTGGAAGAGAAGGCGATCTTGAGACGGGACTCCGCGGGAAACCCGGCGTCGACGATCACCGCGATGGACGACTGGAGCAACGTCGTCCACAACGCACAGAACGTCGACTTCCGATATCACGATCCAGAGGTCGACAAGTCGTGGGATGAGTCAGGGGACTATGCCAACCTGAAGTACTTTCATCTCACGAAGAAGATGTATGACGAAAAGCAAATGCTGGGCGAGCTGGGAGATATGTCCGGCACGTGGACGCCTGCACAGAAGGAAATCATCCGCAAACAAGGATTAAGCGAGAAGTGATCCGGCCCCATCACTTCCACAAATAATAAAATCCGACCTGCTGCTCCAGCATCTTCTCCCGCCCCGGCAGGAACTGCGACACATCGCCCAGCAGCAGATCCATCAGCGTCTTGCGGTCGCGTTCCGGATGCACCAGCGTCGGCTCGCCTTTGATGCCCACGGACTTCGCCGTGTCGGCCACGGCCGTTTCAAAGTCCCCCACGCTATCGATCAGCTTCATCGACATGGCCTGCTCGCCGGTCCAGACCTTGCCGTTGGCAATGGATTTCACCTCTTCAAACTTCATGCCTCGCCCTTCGGCCACGGCCTGCACGAATTGACCGAACATATTGTCGATCAGCGACTGCATGTAAGCCTGCTCGTTGGGAGTGAGATCGCGCGCCGGATTCCCCGTATCTTTGAATTCACCCGTCTTGAGCACAACGTCCTTCAGCTTAGCCCACTTGAGCAGATCGCCATAGTTCACCCACTGCGCGATCACGCCAATCGATCCCACGATGCTGCCCTGGTCGGCATAAATCTTGTCGGACGCCGAGGCCACGTAGAACGCGCCGCTGGCGCCCACGGTTTCAATCGACACCACAATGCGCTTCTTCTTTTCGCTGCGAATGCGCTTGACCTCGCGGTAGATCTCCTCCGACGCAGCCACGCCGCCGCCCGGAGAATTCACGTGCAGAATAATGGCCTTGATCGACGAGTCGTCGGCAAACTTCTTGAGTTGCCCCACCACCGGCTGCGGCGAAAGAATCACGCCATCCAGATCGACCACGCCAATGCGGTCGCCAAACCCGCCCAGGCCGGCGTCGCCGCCGCCCGCGTGCAGCGTCATGTAGACCAGCGTGAATACGGCCAGCACAAAGAGGAAAAAAGCTCCTCCGCCAATCAGAATCCAAAGCAGGGTGCGAGAGCGTCCGTCAGACATGAACAAAGTTTAGCACTTAGCGGATCGAAGGAACGACCTCAAGTCCATGTTGGGAGTCATGCGCCTTGGCCGCATCGCTATTCTTGCCTGACATCGGCCATCGGCTGACATGGACTCTTGGCCGACCTGGAGCCTCAGCGTGGCAGTTTGCTGAGAAACTCGGGTTTGTCGGTCGTACCGTGGAAGAGCGGCCCTTTAGGGCCGCGTAAGCCGTTGAAAAATTAATCTGGGCTTCAGCCCCAGTCGTCCTTTTTTTTCGACCAACTGAGTTTTTCAGCATACTGTTTAGCCCCTGAGGTACCTAGACCAACTCTCAGCAGCCGGTCACCACCTTCAACCCGCCGCGGTGCACGCCCACCTCAACCGGCGTTCGGCAGACAAATTCCCCGTCGGCATAGACATCAAGCGGATGCTCAGTCTCAACCCGCACCCGCCCAGCCTGAAAATACTCGACCTCCCGTATCTTCAAATGCCGCCCCGCATACACAGTCGGGAACATGCAGAAAAGCTTAAACGGATTGACTCCGCCAACCACGCAAACGTCAAGCAACCCGTCGTCCATCCTGGCCTGAGGAGCAATTTTCATCCCGCCGCCATACACCGGAGTATTGGCAAACGCCGCCAGAATCGTAGGCTGATCGCTGCGGGTGGCCCAGCCCGCGCTATCTTCCGCGGCCGTCAGAATCTTCATCGGCAGCGGCGCAAACGTAAAAATCGTCGGAGCCAGACTCAACACGTACCCACCATGCCCCCGCAACCATCGCGGCAGCAGGTTAGCTCGCCGCGAAACCTCCCCGTCGAGCCCAACCCCCGCCACGCAACAAAAGTATCGGGAATCATGTGGCGCGGGGCTATGTGGAGCGGACGCCCCGCCCGCGCTTTCGAGGGCAAGAATCACACCCAAATCAATGGTGCTCACATGAGCCGAGTTGTCGCAGAATTTCCGCCAAGCCGCCAGCGAATCCCGCACCCTCCGCAGTCCCAGCGCCCGCGCAAAATCATTCCCACTCCCCGCCGGCACAACCAGCACCGGCAACCCCAACCGCACAAGTTGCCCCAGATGCCGATGAACAGTCCCATCCCCGCCAAACAGCAGCACTACATCGGCAAGCTCGCCCGATGCCGGCATCCCCATCTGCCATGAGATGTTCGAGTCAGACTGAAACGGTCGCAGGTCCTTCGATGAACATCCCAGCCCGAGAATGGCAGCCGCGCGCATGTCGCGGGGAGAGACTAGCAGAATCAGCGCCAAGCGGGGAGCCTAGCGTTCCGGGTTTATGTGGGGACAGCTGCTTCGACCACCCGTACCCTCTTCATCCGTCGGCCGACCCGCAACAAGACATAGTGGTTTAGCAGCATATCTGCGATGAAGTTGTTTTCGCCGATGACCTCTGCGTCAATCGCAACTGCCCCGCTCTTCAGGAACTTTCCAGCTTCGCTGTTGGAACTGGCAAGGTTCGCTAGTCGAATCAACTTGTCAAGCCGAATGATGCGCCTTCCGGTGGAGCCAAGACCTCTGCCGATCACAACCAAGGCACCGTGGTGGCTGCCATCGGTATCAACCTCGACATCGGCGACGCGGACATCAACTAGCTCTAACTCCTCCGGCGCTTCATCCTTCTGAAACTGCTTCGCCCAGTCCTCCCCCGCCTTCGTCGCCGCCTCCCCCGAATGAAAGTCCGCCACGATCCTCCGCGCCAATTCCTTCTTCGCCGCCATCGGATGCACTTCCTGCTTCAGCTTTGAAATCTCCGCCACCTGCACATCCGTCAGCAGTTCGTAGTATCTCCACATCATTTCGTCGGAGATGCTCATCACCTTCCCATACATCTCCAGCGGCGCTTCATGAATGCCGATCGCATTCCCCAGCGACTTCGACATTTTCTGCACGCCATCGAGCCCTTCGAGAATCGGCGTGGTCAGCACCACCTGCGACTCCTGTCCGTAAGCCCGCTGCAGTTCGCGCCCCACCTGCAAGTTGAATTTCTGGTCAGTCCCGCCCAACTCCACATCGGCTTCAAGCGCGACCGAGTCATATCCCTGCACCAGCGGATAAAGCAGCTCATGCAACGAGATCGGCTTCTCTTCCGAAAAGCGCTTATGGAACTCCTCACGTTCGAGCAGTTGCGACACCGTGTATCTCGCCGCCAGCCGAACAAAGTCATCCGAACTCATGGGGCCGAACCAGCGGCGATTGAAATCGACCACCGTCTTTGCCGGATCGAGAATCTTAAACACCTGCGCCTTATACGTCTCCGCATTCTGTTCGATCTGCTCGCGCGTCAGCGGAGGCCGCGTCGCCGAACGCCCCGTCGGATCGCCGATCATCCCGGTAAAATCGCCAATCAAAAAAATGGCCGTGTGCCCGAGATCTTGAAAATGTTTCAGCTTGCGCAGCACGACCGTATGCCCCAGGTGCAGATCGGGAGCAGTCGGGTCCATCCCGAGCTTCACGCGCAGAGGCTTGCCCGTGGCGCGCGACTTTTCCAGTTTGGCGCGGAGTTCGCTCTCGCGAACAATCTCCGCGGAGCCCTTCTTCAGATACGTAAGTTGTTCGTCGACAGGTGCGAAGGTTGACATGAGAAAGGACATTATAAGGAATGCGCCGTCAAAGGCCGAATCCAGACGCTAGAATGTTGGCCCCGAATTTTGGCAGACCTATTGCGCTTGTCATCCTGAGCGACGTTCTTTGTCGCGAAGGACCTATGCAACTTGCGGAGTGCACAGATCCTTCGCGTTGCTCAGGATGACAACGCGTTTAGGTTCTTCTGAAGGTGAACAACCGAAAATCGGCGGCTATTCTTTCATGCTCTTTTTCATCTGCAGCCGCCGTCCCACAATCTCGAACTCTCCGCGCAGCACAATGTTGATCGCCTCCGTGTAAGCGACATGCTCCTGCTCTAAAATCCGCGCCGCGAGAGTGTGCTCGTCATCGCCATCCAGCACAGCCACTGTCCTCTGGACAATGATCGCCCCGTGATCAAGCTCCTCATCCACGAAGTGAACGGTGCACCCGGAAACCTTCACCCCATACGCGAAAGCCTGCTCCTGCGCCTCCAGTCCTGGAAACGCCGGCAACAGCGACGGATGGATATTCAGAATCCGCCGCGGAAACTGCTGCACGAACCACGGCGACAGCAACCGCATGTATCCCGCAAGGCAGACCAAATCCACGCCGTGCTGTTTGAGCGCGGCCACCACTTCGCGGTCGTGCTCCTCGCGCGCCTTGCCCCTGGAAGGAATCACCAGCGCCGTCAGCCCCCGCGCGCGCGCGGTCGCGATCCCCGCAGCGTCAGCCTTGTTCGCGATGACCACGGCGATCCGCGCATCCGGAATGCGGCCCGCATCAGTGTTGTCTGCAATGGCGACGAAGTTCGACCCGCGCCCGGAGAGAAGTATGCCGAGGGAATGCATTATTTCGGGGTGTACGAGGACCAGGCGAGGAAGCCGAGGAAAATGATGAGAACAATGCCTATCACCAAAAGATTAATCTTTTGGCGACGCACCGCCTGCCTCTGGATTTCGATTGATTCCTGCTGGTTCTTCAGCGCGTCCTTGTAGTTCTCCACGTGCAGTTTCTGAAGGTCTCTAATTTCTTCAAGGAGCTTGACCACCTGTTCCTCAGCCACGGTGTTCCTCCAAGCGGCCCGGATCTGAAAGCCTTGAACGCCACGACTTAGCTATATGTGACCTTACGCTCACCCTTGACGATCCTGCCGATCGTGTACGCTTTCTCGCCCACGCGCTCCAGCACCGACTGCGCCTTCTTGAATTTCGCCGACGGCACCACCAGCAGCATCCCCAGGCCCATATTAAAAGTGCGCAGCATCTCGTCCTGTGGCACGTTTCCCAGTTGCTGCAGGTGTTCGAAGATCGGAAGCACCGGCCACGTTCCCAGTTCAATCACCGCCGCCGTCCCGCGCGGTAGCACGCGCGGCAGGTTTTCCGTAATGCCGCCTCCGGTAATGTGCGCCAGCGCCGCGACGCATTGCCCGTCAATCAACTTTCGCAGCGCGGGCCAGTAGCTCTTATGCGTGCGCATCAACTCGTTGCCGACTTTATTCTTGACCTCGTTCACATAGGTGTCGGCCGAGTAGTGCGCCACTTCGAACAGCAACTTCCGCGCCAGCGAATATCCATTCGTGTGCAGCCCGTTCGACGGCAACCCCAGAATGATGTCGCCGATCTGTACATCTTTGCCGGTAATAATTTTCTCGCGCTCCACCACACCCACGATGAAGCCCGCCAGATCGTATTCGCCGTCCGGATAAAATCCCGGCATCTCGGCTGTCTCACCGCCAATCAGCGCGCAACCGTTGTGCTTGCAGGCATCGGCAATGCCCTCGACCACCTTCTCCGCGATCGAAGGATCCAGCGTGCCCGTCGCCAGATAGTCCATGAAAAACAGCGGCGCCGCGCCCTGCACCGCAATATCGTTGACGCAGTGATTGACCAGGTCCGCCCCCACGGTCGAGTGCAGGTCCATCTCAAACGCAATCTTCAGCTTGGTGCCCACTCCGTCGACGCTCGACACCAACACCGGATCGGTGTATTTCGTTTTATCCACCGCGAACAGGCCGCCGAAGCCGCCAATTTCGCTCAGCACGCCCCGGGTAAAGGTCTTGTGCGCCAGATACTTGATGCGCTGCTTGGTGCGGTTGGCGCGGCTGATGTCCACGCCGGCATCGGCGTAGGTAATCGGCGTCGCGCTGGGTGGGGGAGTCTTGGCCACAGATTTCTTCCGCGTGTTTCGTAATCCTTGCGTGGGGTGAGTGCCGGGTGCCGAAGCGCTAACCTAAGGCCGCTCATTGTAGCACGTTCAACGCTGAGCCCTGGGACACCGGCGGACCGGTCTTGCAATCACGAACAGGCTGGAGAAAGCTGCAGCGTACACTTCCACCGCATTCCGCGGGCGCGCACGCCCGTTCGCCAAAGCGGGCCCGGACTAATGGGAAATGAAGTCCGAGAAGAAGTACGCCAGAACTCCGAACAGCGCAAGACCGCAGATGCCGTAGCAGGTGAGCACCCACGCTCCGCGGCCTTCATGCTTCCTGACGGCGGAAGTGGTAGTAGTGCTGGACGACTGGTCAATACCCGTAGAAGAAACAACAGGGGCCCGATCTTCCATGCAAAAAAACCTCCAGCGGAAAGATCGTGGCGCAAGTACGTTATGCGTCACGCCTGCCTCGCATCGTGGCGAGGCAAGACTATCTAAGCGGATTTTAACCCGGATTGGTGGGGCTGGAGGAGAAAAATGTGACGGGAGATCCCAATATTACTATGTAAAGCAATTGTCGCTATATGCAGATAATTCCGCTTTTCCCATTTCGCTTCCTGCCCAGCTGTCCCGAATCCCCGCCTGTCCGCCGCCATACAACCTTTCTATTCGCCATGGTTTCCCAGCACATAGTCGCCTCGCGCCTACGCGCATCGCCGGGCTGCATGGGATAATAGCTGAGGGTTCCTCTTCCTAACTTATGCGTGATCGTTGCCTTGCCGCCCTCGTTTGCTGTCTGCTGATTGCCAGCGCCAGATCCCAGCAGGTTAGCCCAACACCCTCGAGTTCAACGCCTCCTGCCAAGAGCGCCGTCCCAACGGATCAGACGGCCGCCCAAAAAGCAGCCGAAGCGGCGAAGGCCACCGCGAACAAAGACGCGAAGACTCCCGACTACGCCCAGGAGTCCTTCGTCATCGAACAAATGCACTCGCGTTACCGCTTTGAGGCCGACGGCACCGGACGCAAAGAAACCACCGCCCGCATTCGCGTGCAGAGCGAAGCCGGGGTCCAGCAGTGGGGACAGTTGCAGGAAGGCTACAACTCGGCCAACGAGCGCGTCGAGATTCCCTACGTGCGCGTGCTCAAAGAAGACGGCACTGTAGTCAAAGCCGGCGACGACGCCGTGCAGGACCTCAGCGCTCCCATCGAGCGCGAAGCTCCCGTCTACACCGACTACCGGCAGAAGCACATCACCGTTCCCGGCCTCCGCCCCGGCGAAGTCCTCGAATATGACATGGTCACGGTGATTCACACCCCGCTCGCCGCCGGGCAGTTCTGGACGGAATACGAATTCGACAAGACCAACATCGACCTTGACGAAACTCTCGACGTCGATGTCCCCGCCGGCCGCTCCCTGAAGCTGAAGTGCAAGCCGGGGATGGATCCGAAGATCACCGAGGAAAACGGCCGCCGCATCTACCACTGGTCGAGTTCTCATCTCGAGCGCGAAGACGACTCCGCCAAAGACAAGGACAAAGACAAGAAGAAAAAGAAGCGCCGTCCCGACGATGACCGTCCCGATGTCCAGCTCACCACATTCGAAACCTGGGAGCAGATCGGCCGCTGGTATGCCGCCCTCGAAAAAGACCGGCGCGCGCCCTCGCCCGAAGTTCGCGCCAAAGCGCAAGAGCTGACCAAGGGCCTGAACACCGATCTGGAGAAGACGGAAGCCCTCTACGATTTCGTGGCGAAAAACTTCCGCTACGTCAGCCTGTCGCTGGGCGTCGGCCGGTACCAGCCGCACGCCGCGTCCGACGTGCTGCACGACCAGTACGGCGACTGCAAAGACAAGCACACGCTGCTCGCGTCGCTGCTCCAGGCCGAGGGCCTGCACGCCTGGTCCGTGCTGATCAATTCCAGCCGCAAGCTCGATCCTGACGTTCCGTCGCCCTCGCAGTTCGACCACGTCATCACCATGCTGCCCATGGCAAAAGGGGACGGCAAAGAAGAAGTTTGGATGGACACTACCGCCGAGGTCGCGCCCTTCCGCCTGCTCTCCTACACGCTGCGCAGAAAGCAGGCGCTCGTCATTCCGCCGGCCGACCCTCCATCCCCCATCGCTCCGCATCTGGAGGAGACCCCGGCCGACACGCCTATGCCCGACACCGAAGTCTCTGAGATCGACGGAAAGATCAACGACATCGGCAAACTCGAAGCCCACGTGCACTACGAATTCCGCGGCGACGAGGAACTGATGCTGCGTTCCGTCTTCCGCCGCGTGCCCCAGGCCAACTGGCAGCGCGTCGTCGAAAACGTGAACGCCAGTCTGGGCGGAGACATCACCAACCTCAAGATCAGCGATCCGGCTGCGACCCGCGAGGCCTTCACCATGTCCTACGACGTCTCCCGGACAAACTTCCTTGACTGGTCCAAGAAAAAAACGGAAATTGTTTTGCCCCTGGTGCAGTTCAATCTGCCCGACGTCAACGCCGACGACGTCGACCCCGATTCGAACCCCGACCCTCTGAAACTCGGCCCCAAGGCCTCGTATTCTTACCAGATCAAACTCGAACTGCCCGCCAAGTATTCAGCGCACGCGCCCCTGGCTTTCTCTCTGAAGCGCGACTACGCCGAGTATCAGGCCACCTACAAAATTGATGGCGGCACCTTCACCGCCGGCCGCAAGCTGACTCTGCACGACGACGAACTCCCCGTCGCCCGCGCCTCGGATTACGAATCCTTCCGCCGCGCCGTGAGCGCCGACCTCGCACAGAAACTATCGGTCGAAAGCACCGTGGCCGGAGCGCCCGCCCCTCCCGCCGATATGAAGGCCGACGATCTGGTCGACAGCGGCCGCGCCGCGGCCGACGCCGGCAACCTGCCCATGGCGCTTGTGCTCTTCAAGCGCGCCACCGAAGTCGATCCCAAAAATAAATTCGCGTGGAACAATCTCGGTCTCGTCTATTTCGCCATGCGCGAGAACGATCAGGCCATCGCCGCCTTCCAGAAGCAGATCGACGTCAACCCCTACGACGAGTACGCCTACAACAACCTCGGCCGCGTCTACTGGAACGATCGCAAGTACGAAGAAGCCGTCAAGGCCTTCAATAAACAACTGGAGAACAATCCCCTCGACCAGTTCGCCCACTCCAACCTGGGCCAGATGTACGCCGAGTGGCATAAATACGATCTCGCCGCTGCGGAACTGGAAAAGGCCGTGGCAGTCACGCCTGACACTGCTAACGGCGCCGGTGAGTTACAGGTGGCCCTGGGCGACGCCTACCTGAATCTTGGACAGGACGCCAAAGCCCTTGCCGCCTTCGATCACGCCGTCGAACTCTCGGCCACACCGACCGTGTGGAACAACATTGCCTACCAGCTCTCGCTGAAAGATTCTCACCTCGACCGCGCCCAGCAGTACGCCGAATCCGCCGTATCGGCAACGGCCGCGGCGCTGCGCAATGTCTCGCTCGACCGCCTCTCCAACAAAGAGTTGCCTCTGGTTTCATCGCTGATCGCCTACTGGGACACGCTGGGCTGGGTCCACTTCGGCGAGGGCGATCTCGGCAAGGCGGAAAAATATGTCGCCGCTGCCTGGGAACTCGGTCACCACGGCGAAGTCGGCGACCATCTGGGACAGATCTACCAGAAGCGCGGCGAGAAAGATCTCGCCCTGCGCACCTACGCCCTATCGATGAATGGCCTGCGTCCCGATCCCGAGACCCGCGGCCGCCTCGCCTCGCTCGCCGGAGGAGACGCCAAAGTTGACGCCGCCGTGGCCCGCTCCAAAGACGAACTCCAGCACCTCAGCACCATCGACCTGGGCAAGGCCCACCAAACCAGCAACGCCGATTTCTTCATCCTCTTAAGCGGCGGCGGAGGCTCACCCGCGAAAGTCGACGCCGTGAAATTCGTCAGCGGAGACGAAAAACTAAAATCCTTCACCGAAGCCCTCAAAACCGCCGACTACCACCTAACCTTCCCCGACGACACCCCGGTGAAAGTCTTCCGCCGCGGCACCCTCTCCTGCGCCATCGCCACCGGCAAATGCGAGTTTGTCCTCACGCTACCGGATGATGTGCGCACGGTGGACTGACGTGGGTTTGAAGACTTAAGCCCTTGGGAAGGGCACGGCTTCAGCCGTGCCATACTTGCATCAGAATGATCACGGCTTTAGCCGCTGAGGGTTTTATGTGGGGACAGCCGCCCTCGGCTGTCCGCCGGGCGGAGCCCGGCGGCTATTGCACGCTGTCGTGATACACCCGGCGCCGCGCATCGACTGGAACGGCGCATCTTCCGCTTGCGGCAAACGGAGCAGCGGCCTTACTCTTTCTCGGAGTGTTAGCGACGAGGCGACTCGGTCTATTATTCGGCTGGCCAAATCACCGCTAGAGGCGCATATGAAACCAGTTATTGAGTCGACCCTCCTTATGATCTTGTCGGTAGCCGCTTGTTTGTCTATCTCTTGCGGCGGCCGAAGCAGTAGCGGCCTGACCACGGGGCCCAGCGCGATTCTCAACGGCGGAACTCTTGCAACGGCGAACAGCTATTGGGCCGCAAGTAACTGTGCCGCTAAGGTGGAACTCACAGCGGACGGAGGCGCTATTACGTCCGTTAAGGACACGTCAGGAACTACTTACACCAATCAGGGAACATGGGCTGCCCTCGGCTCAAACGGAGCAGAGATGACCGGCACGACGGTATGGATCGACCAACTGACCTCTATTTCCGGGTCGACGAGTTCCGGGACCTTCGCTGGCGGGGTAGAAGTAGAAGACAACGGTTTGCAGGTGAGCCTTGGCAACTGTAAATTTGCCGTTCAGTCAGGGCAAATCCCGTAGCGTCCGGCAGCACTTTTCGTGCGCCGCCCATGCCAAGCCGTCGCCTGCTCATACGCCTGCGCCACCCGCAACACCAAATCCTCCCGCCAATGCGGCCCCGCAATCTGCATCCCGATGGGCAGCCCACTCGCGGTAAATCCGCAAGGCACCGAAATCGCCGGCAGTCCCCACACATTGAACGGCCGCGTATTCCGCAATAGCCTCAGTTCCGCCGGACGCAGCTCATCCGGATTCGCTTTCAAATCGGCAATCGCCGGAGCAGCCATCGGCGTCGTCGGAGTCACCAGCACATCCACGTTTGCGAAGACCGCGCGAATACTGCGCCGGGCCTCCTCCAACTCACGCCGCCGCCGGATGTACTCGCCCGCGGAGACCGCCTCTCCCGTCCGAATGCGCCGCAAGGTTTCAGCCTGATACAACTCCGGACTCTTCGCCACATTCTCCGCGTGAAACGCGTACGACTCCGCCGCCTGCACCGTCCGGTCGTTCGCCACTTCAATCTCAACTTCCCTCAACTCCGCACCCAGGCTCTGCAATCCCCGCAGCGTATGCTCCATCGCCGAGGCCACTTCCGCATCGAGCTCGTCAAAGAAATATCCCCGCGGCACGCCCACCCGCATCCCCTTCGCCCCTTCCCGCAGCGCCGACACATAATCCGCCACCGGAACATCCACCGACGTAACGTCCCCCGCATCGTACCCCGCAATTGCCTGAAGAACGATCGCCGCATCCTCCACCGTCGCCGCCAGCGGCCCAACATGATCGAGCGACGACGAAAGTGGAATCACTCCCCGGCTCGACACCCGCCCATAAGTCGGTTTCAACCCCACGCACCCGCAGAGCGCAGACGGTTCGCGAATCGACCCCGCCGTATCAGTGCCAATCGCCGCATAAGCGAGACCCGCAGCCACCGCGGCCGCCGACCCTCCCGACGATCCCCCCGCAACCCGCCCCACATCCCACGGATTGTGAACGTCCCCAAAGTAGCTGACCAGCGAACTCCCGCCATAAGCAAACTCATGCAGATTATTCTTCCCGACAATGACCGCCCCCGCCTCCCGCAACCGCCGCACGACCTCCGCATCCCGGCTAGGAACGCGATCCTTATATAGCGCGCTAGCCGCAGTCGTGCGAACGCCGGCCGTGTCGATCAAATCCTTCAGCGCCATCGGAACCCCATGCAGCGCCCCGCGCCACTCCCCGCGCAAAATCTCACCCTCCGCCTTCCGCGCGTCCGCCAGCGCCGACTCACCCATGACCGTGATGAACGCGTTGAGCGCCGGGTTCACCTTCTCAATCCGCGAAAGACAGACCTGCGTAATCTCGACCGGAGAAATCTCCCTCCGCCGCAAACGCAGCCCCAGTTCAGAAATAGAAATGAAGTCAGTCATAAACTCGAGCCAATTGTAAAGGCAAATTGATTGTGGGTTTAGGGCAGTCGACGCTTCATAAGCGCGGCATCGCAGTGCGAATCCGTGCAGACCTCGCACAAATGCGCTCAGGACTCGCACAAATGCGTATACCACCGTGGAAGAGCGGCCCTTCGAGGGCCGCGTACAGGCGCGTGAGGTTGAACGGGCTTCAGCCCCTGTGGTCGCCTTCCTCCGTGTCCTCTGCGGTCTAAATGTTTTTCAAACCGATTCCACATCTCGCTCATCCAAAAGTCCTATAATTGTTCCAGTCAGTACTGGGGGCCAAAGAAAATCATGTCAGAAATGACGATCGCGCCCGTTGCGACACACGGTTTCTTTGTGGATGGCCGGTGGCGGGAGGACGGCGATATCGTCGATATCCACGCCCCCTACGATGGCGCCCTCATCGCCCGCGTCGTGCAAGGCCGCCGCGAACACGCGGAGGCCGCCATCGCCGCCGCCGTCAAGGCTTTCGGCACCACCCGCCGCCTCCCCGCATTCGAGCGTCAGCGCGTTCTGCGCCGAATCTCCGCCTCCATGACGGAGCGCAAAGACGAATTTGTCCGCACCCTCGCGCAGGAGGCCGGCAAGCCCATCAAAGGCGCGCGCATCGAGGTCGAGCGCGCCATCTTCACCTTCAACGTCGCCGCCGAGGAAAGCACGCGCATCAACGGCGAAGTCCTTCCCTTGGACTGGCAGGAATTCACCGCCGGCCGCTGGGGCATCGTGCGCCGGTTCCCGCTCGGCCCCATCGCCGGAATCACGCCGTTCAATTTTCCCATCAACCTCGTCGCCCACAAAGTTGCTCCCGCAATCGCCGCCGGATGTTCCATGGTCCTGAAGCCCGCGCCCCAGACTCCGCTCTGCTCCCTGCTTCTCGCCGAATGTGTGCAGCAGGCGGGCTGGCCCGACGGCGGCCTCAGCGTGCTTCCACTCTCCAACGAAGATGCCGGCCTCCTCGTAACCGACGACCGCATCAAACTCATCAGCTTCACCGGCAGCGTGCCCGTCGGCTGGGACATCAAGCGCCGCGCCGGAAAAAAGAAAGTCGTACTCGAACTGGGCGGCAACGCCGCCGTCATCGTCCACAGCGACGCCGACCTGGAATATGCCGCCGAGCGCTGCGTTACCGGTGGCTTCGCGTACGCCGGGCAGACCTGCATTTCCGTGCAGCGCATTCTGGTGGAGCACTCGGTCTACGGCCGCTTCACCGATCTCCTGGTCGAAGGCGTAAAGAACCTGAAGACCGGCGACCCGCTCGACGACTCCACCGACGTCGGCCCGCTCATCCGCGAGAGCGACGCCATCCGCACCGTCACCTGGATCGACGAAGCCGTCCGCGCCGGCGCTCGCCTGCTCTGTGGCGGAGGCCGCAAGAATCTCGTCGTCGAACCCACGGTCCTCACCGGCACCAAGCCCGACATGAAAGTAAACTGCCAGGAAGTCTTCGGCCCCGTGGTGACCGTCGAGCCCTACAAAGATTTCGACCAAGCCCTGCGCCAGGCCAACAACACCGCCTTCGGCATGCAGGCCGGCGTCTTCACCCGCGACGCCAAATTGCTCTTCCAGGCCTACGAAGAATTGGAGGTCGGCGGCGTGATCGCCGGAGACGTCCCCTCCTTCCGCATCGATCAAATGCCCTACGGCGGCGTCAAAGATTCAGGCCTTGGCCGCGAAGGTCTCCGCTACGCAATAGAAGAGATGACCGAGCCGAAATTGATGGTCATGAATCTCCGCTAGTCGCATCACTAACCGTTGGTGTCATCCCGACCGGAGCCGTTTTTCAGGCGAAGGGAGGGATCGCGGGTGCAGCGAACGAAACTGTTCGCTCCGTTGAAAAAAGCCATTTTTCCGCAACGTTCCTGTCAAAAGTTTTTTCTTTTCCGAAACGCAAAAATCCGCGACAAATTCCCGCGAACTATTTATAATTTCCGGTTTCAAAGCCAACTCAGAAAACCCGTGGGCGGTTTTCTCATAGTCCTTTTTCGTTTCTTTTTCTTTTTCGCCGTATCTAACGTTGTTGTCGGGCAACATTGCGGACGATCCGCCGGGTCTCTTAAGCCAGATCTACTAAGGGAATGTCGCAGATCTTTCATCGCAGTACGAATACCCTGTCGCGCGTCACCATCTTTGGCGCGGTATTCGTCATTGCTGCCCTCGGCTGGGTGGCCATGGAAATCCAGCGCTCCCCTTACGTCACCTACGCCGGAGTCCGCAAGCCGCAGCCCGTCCCCTTCAGCCACCAGCACCACGTCAGCGGACTCGGCATCGACTGCCGCTACTGCCACACTTCGGTCGAAACCTCGAGCTTCGCCGGAATCCCGCCGACGAAAACGTGCATGAACTGCCACTCCCAGATCTGGACGAATGCCCAGCTCCTCGAACCCGTCCGCGCCAGCTACAAATCCGGCGAATCCCTGCAGTGGTCGCGCGTCAACCAGCTCCCCGACTTCGTCTATTTCAATCACAGCATTCATATCAATAAAGGAGTCGGCTGCAACACCTGCCACGGCCCCGTCGACCAGATGCCCCTGATGTACCAGCAGGAAAGTTTGCAGATGGAGTGGTGCCTGAGCTGCCACCGCGCCCCGCAGAACAACCTGCGCCCGCGCAGCGAAGTCTTCAACATGCGCTACCAGCAACCAACCAGCGCGAACCCAGTAGTAGTCGACAGCCAAAGCTTCACCGATCAACAAGACCTGGGCGCAGCTCTGGTCAAGAAATACAACGTGCGAAGCATAAAAGACATCACGACCTGCAGCACCTGTCACAGATGAGTCCCGTGGAACAGCGACCCTTTAGGAAACGCGGAACAGCGGCCCTTTAGGAAACGTGGAACAGCGACCCTTTAGGAAACGTGGAACAGCGACCCTTTAGGAAACGTGGAACAGCGACCCTTTAGCAAACGTAGAAGAGCGACCCTTTAGGAAACGTGGAACAGCGGCCCCTTAGCAAACGTGGAAGAGCGGCCCTTTAGGGCCGCGTTAAGCGATTCAGATCGGTTGGGCTTTAGCCCCTGAGGTAAGCGCGACGCAGGCTTTGGAATGACGAATCAACAAAATCCCGGCGGTCTGATCCAAATAAACAACGGCCAGATCAAAAAACGCGAAGACATCTGTCCTTCGAAAAAACTCGATCTCGCCGACGTCCGCGCCCGCATCGACGCCGCCACCGCGCACGATGCCGCCGAAAAAACGGGCCCCGAATACTGGCGCAGCCTAGAAGAACTCGCCGGCTCGGACGATTTCCAAACCGCGCTGCACCGCGAATTCCCCAAACACGCCTCCGAATGGCTCGACACCGTTTCCCGCCGCGGATTCCTCAAAGTCATGGGCGCCTCCCTAGGCTTGGCCGGCATGACCGGATGCGTCCGCCTCCCACTCGAACCCATCGTCCCCTACGTCCGCCAGCCCGAAAACGTAATCCCCGGCAAGCCCCAGTATTACGCCACGGCCGTCACGCTCGGCGGATACGCCAGCCCCGTCCTGGTCGAAAGCCATCTCGGCCGCCCCACCAAAATCGAAGGCAACGACCTGCACCCCGCGTCCCTCGGCGGCACCGACATTTTCACCCAGGCCTCCATCCTCGGCCTCTACGATCCCGACCGCTCCCAAACCGTCATGTCGATGGGCGACGTCCGCTCCTGGCAGTCGTTCATGAGCGCGATCCGCGGCCCGTTAAGCGCGCAAAAAGCCGTGCAGGGCGCAGGCATCCGCATTCTCACGCCGACAATTTCCTCGCCCACGCTCGCCGACCAGCTCCGCAATTTCCTGAAGATTTATCCGCAAGCCAAGTGGCACGTCTACGAGCCGGTCAATCGCGACAACGTCCTCGAAGGCGCCAAGCTGGCCTTCGGACAGCCCGTCGAGACCCGCTACGATTTCTCGAAAGCCGACGTAATCGTCTCCCTCGACGCCGACTTCCTATACGCCGGCTTCCCCGGCAACACCAAATACATCCGCGACTTCGCTCAGCGCCGCAATCCGGATGACCCGAACGAAATCCTGGCGGATCGAATCGGCTCGAGCCGCTCGAACATGAACCGCCTCTACGTAATCGAAGGCACGCCCAGTTCAACGGGCGCAAAGGCGGATCACCGGCTGCCCGTGCAGGCGAGCGAGATTGAAGACTTCGGTTACGCGTTGGCTGGCGCTCTCGGCGCCCAGCCCGACCTATCTCGCGGCAGGGCGGAATTTAAGAAAGTTATTGCGAGCCTTGTCGCGGACCTTAAGGGCAAGAATGGCTCTAGCGTCGTAATTGCCGGGGATCATCAGACACCGAAGCTTTGCGCTGCGGTACATGCCATTAACGCAAAACTCGGTAACGTCGGAAAGACAGTTTTCTACACCGATGCGGTCGACGCGAACCCAGTCAACCAGACCGAATCGATCAAAGATCTCGTCGCCGATATGCGGGGCGGCAAAGTTGATCTGCTCGTGATCCTCGGCGGCAATCCCGCCTACGACGCGCCCGCCGATCTCAACTTTGCGGACGCTCTAAAGAACAGCAAGATTCCCCTGCGCGTCCATCAGGGACTCTATCAAGACGAAACCGCCGAACTTTGCCAGTGGCACGTCAATGCCACGCACGAACTCGAAGCCTGGGGCGACGCCCGCGCCTACGACGGCACCGCCAGCGTCATTCAGCCGCTGATCGCTCCTCTATATAACGGCACGAGTCCGTTGGAATTCGTCGGCCTACTTTCGGGTCAGGCCGACGTCACAGGTTACGATCTCGTCCGCGCCTACTGGCGGAAGCAGCACACCGGCGCAGACTTTGAGCAGTTCTGGCGCAAGTCATTGCATGATGGTTGGATCGAAGGTACATCTTTCCCGGCCCGGGCAATTGCGGCCAAGAGCGCGCTCGGAGAGTATCCGCCATACGCTGAGCAACAAGGAATCGAGCTCAACATCCGCCGCGACCCCACCATCTACGACGGACAATTCTCCAACAACGGCTGGCTGCAGGAACTGCCCAAGCCGATGACCAAGCTCACCTGGGACAACGCCATCCTCATCGGCCCCAAAATGGCGCAGCGTCTCAGCATCTCGACCGAAGACGTAGTCGAACTCGAATTAAACGGCAAGAAAGTCCAAGGCCCCGTCTGGATTCAAGCCGGACATCCCGACAACTCCGTCACCGTCACCCTCGGCTACGGCCGCACCCACGCCGGCCGCGTCGGCACCGCGCAAGGCTTCAACGCCTACGAACTCCGCACCACCACAGCGCCTTATATCGCGAGCGGCGTGAAGATCACCAAAACCGGCGCCACCTACAAACTCGCCTCCACCCAGGGCTACCAGTCCATGGACACGCCCGACGGCGCCCATCGCCCCCTGGTCCAAGAAACTACGCTTGAGAAATACCGCAAAGATCCCGACTTCGCCAAAGAAGACGAGACTCCGAAAGATCTCACGCTCTACGAGCCCTACCCCTACGACAAAGAAGACTACGCCTGGGGCATGACCATCGACCTCAACTCCTGCGTCGGCTGCAACAACTGCATGCTGGCTTGCCAGTCGGAGAACAACATTGCCGTCGTCGGCAAAGAGCAGGTCGTCATCGGCCGGCACATGCACTGGATTCGCGTCGACGCCTACTACCAGGGCGACCGCGATAATCCCAAAGCATTTTTCCAGCCCGTCCCCTGCATGCAGTGCGAGAACGCCCCCTGCGAAGTCGTCTGCCCGGTCGGCGCCACCAATCACACGACCGAAGGCCTGAACGACATGGTCTACAACCGCTGCGTGGGCACACGCTATTGCTCGAACAACTGTCCCTACAAAGTCCGCCGCTTCAACTTCCTGCTCTTCCAGGACTGGGACACTCCACAATTCAAAATGATGCGCAACCCCGACGTCAGCGTCCGTAGCCGCGGTGTCATGGAAAAGTGTACGTACTGCGTTCAGCGCATCAACGAACGCCGCATCGATGCCGAAAAAGAGGATCGCAAGATCAACGACGCCGAACTCCAAACCGCCTGCCAGCAATCCTGTCCCGCAGGCGCCATCGTCTTCGGCAACATCAACGACCCCAATAGCAAAGTCTCAAAGCTAAAGTCGCAGTCCAGAAACTACAGCCTGCTAGGCGAACTAAACACGCGTCCCAGAACAACGTACCTGGCAGAAGTCCGCAACCCGAACCCGGAGTTGGAGAGTTGAGAGATTTTTGTTGTCATCCTGAGACCCGCGTTTGTTGCGGGTCGAAGCACCTATGCAATCGGCCGGAGGCTGATGTGCTGCGGAGAGTTTCAGAGATCCTTCGGACCGCAAAATGCGCGGTCCTCAGGATGACAAAACAGAAATAAAAATGGCTGACGATTACAAATCGACGATGGCCGCCACCGAACTCGACCGCGCTCCCGTAATCGAGCCCGGCCACACCTTCGGCACGGTCACGGAAAAAATCAGCGCCATCGTGCTGACCCGTCCCGCCTCCAACGGATGGTTCCTCGGCTTCGGCATCTTCTTCATGCTCACCATGATGATGCTCTATGCCATCGGATACCTCTTCCTCCGCGGCATCGGCATCTGGGGCGACACCACGCCTATCGGCTGGGGCTTCGAGATCGTCAACTTCGTCTGGTGGATCGGCATCGGCCACGCCGGCACCCTCATCTCCGCCATCCTCTTATTACTCCGCCAGTCGTGGCGCAACTCCATCAACCGTTTCGCCGAAGCCATGACGCTGTTCGCCGTCGCCTGCGCCGGAATCTTCCCCGCAGTTCACGTCGGCCGCCCCTGGCTCGCCTACTGGCTCTTCCCCATCCCCAACACCATGGGCGTGTGGCCGCAATTCCGCAGCCCGCTCATGTGGGACGTATTCGCCGTCTCCACCTACGCCACCATCTCCGCGCTGTTCTGGTTCGTCGGCCTCATCCCCGATCTGGCTACGCTGCGCGACCGCACCGAAAATCCTGTACTGAAAATTGTTTACGGCATGCTCTCGCTCGGATGGCGCGGCTCCGCCCGCCACTGGCACCGCTACGAGACCATGTATCTGCTGCTTGCCGGACTCGCCACGCCGCTGGTCCTGTCAGTTCACACCGTCGTCAGCTTCGACTTCGCCGTCGGCATCCTCCCGGGATGGCACACCACGATCTTCCCACCCTACTTCGTCGCGGGCGCGATCTACTCCGGCTTCGCTATGGTGCTGATGCTGGCTATCCCTATCCGCAAAATTTACGGCCTGGAAGATTTCATCACCGAGCGCCACCTGCAGAATTCCGCCAAGGTCATGCTCGCCACCGGACTCATCGTTGCCTACGGCTACGGGATCGAAGCCTTCATGGGATGGTACGGCGGCGACCGCTACGACGCCTTCACCCTGTGGAACCGCCTGCATGGCCCTTATGCCGTCCCTTACTGGTCGCTGCTGATCTGCAACATCTTTATTCCCCAGGTGCTGTGGATTAAGAAACTGCGCACCAGTCCGGTCGCCCTGTTCTTCATCTCCGGCGTGGTTCTGGTCGGCATGTGGCTCGAGCGCTTCGTCATCGTGGTTCTCAGCCTGCATCGCGACTTCCTGACCTCCTCCTGGGGCATGTACTACCCCACGCGCTGGGATTGGATGACCTACATCGGCACCATCGGCTTGTTCCTGATGCTCATGTTCCTGTTCCTGCGCATTCTGCCCGCCATCTCGATCTTCGAAATGCGCACCCTCCTCCCCGAAGCGGAGGTGAAGGAATGATCGAACAAGAAATGATCGGACAGGGAATGATCGGACAGGGGATGATCGGACGCGGAAATTTGATCCTGCTGCCTCAGTGGCGTCATCCCGAGCGTAGCCGCTCTTCAGGCGGAGCGAGGGATCTCGCGGGGAGCCCGGCGTCGCTGAAATCGCACATCGCACCGGCGGGGTCGAGGTTCACAACATGAAGCGCGATCCCATCTACGGCATCATGGCCGAGTTCGACTCGGCTCAGGCCCTGGTCGACGCGGCCCACGCGACCCATCAGGCCGGCTACCAGAAGATCGACGCCTACAGCCCCTTCCCCATCGAAGGCCTGGCCGAAGAAATCGGATTCCACTTCGACGAAATCCCCCTGACCGTCCTGATCGGCGGCATCATCGGCGGCCTCAGCGGATACCTGATGCAGTATTGGATGGCCGCCGTCGACTACCCGCTCAACATCGGCGGAAAGCCCTATCACGCCTGGCCGGCGTTCATCGTCATCACGTTCGAGATGACGATCCTTTTCGCCGGCATCTCCGCGGTCCTGGGCATGTTGGCCTTCAACGGCCTGCCCATGCCCTACCACCCGGTATTCAACGTCCCGCGCTTCTCGTCGGCCTCAAAAGATCGCTTCTTCTTAATCGTGTTCTCGTCCGACAAAAAGTACGATCCCGCGGACACGCGCAAATTCCTCGAAGCCCTGTCCCCCCGCTCCGTCTCGGAGGTGCCGAGCTAAAATGCGACACCTCCGCAAACTCGCTGGGTGGCCCATCCTTTCGCGTTCTTTGCGAAAGGGTGGGATTCCACGGGCTTCCCTCCGTGAACCGGAGCCTGCCCTGAGCGGAGTCGAAGGGTGTCCTCTGTGGTTAAAGCTTTTTGCCGCGAGTGTCGCGCTCACCCTAACCGCCGGTTGCCGCATCGACATGCACGTCCAACCCCGCCAGAATCCGCTCTCCCGCAGCGACTTCTACGCCGACCAGCGTTCCGCCCGCCCGCCAGTCGAAGGCACCATCGCCCGCGGCCAGCTCCACGAAGACGCTTATTTCTACACCGGCAAAATCGGCAACAATCCCGGCGACGTTATGCCCTTCCCCGTCACCCAAGAAGTTCTGGCCCACGGCCGCGAGCGCTTCAATATTTTCTGTGCCCCCTGCCACTCCCGCCTCGGAGACGGCAACGGCTTCGTCCCCTCCCGCGGATTCGCCCGCAAGCCCCCGTCGTTCCACATCGCGCGCCTGCAAAAAGCGCCCGTCGGATATTTCTACGACGTCATCACCGAGGGCTTCGGCACCATGCCCGACTACGCCTCGCAAATTCCCCCGCGCGATCGCTGGGACATCGTGGCCTACGTCCGCGCCCTGCAGCTAAGCCAGAACGCAACCATGGCGGATGTGCCCGCCGGCCAGAAGATTCCGTCTGAGCCCCCGAAATTCCGCGAGCCCGGGTCGGGCGCAAGCCCGCCGGTCGTTGCGCCGGAATCAAATTCGAAAGGCGAGACAGAGACAGAGGAAGAGAAGAAATGAGCACGGCGCCCGCAAAACAATTCGATCCAACGCCCCCGCCAGTGGTCAAGACCATTGCGCAGCGGTCGTTGATCGTCGGCGCCGTCTTCGGCATCGTCGCCGTCATTCTCGCCCTCAAGAGCCCGGACGAATTCTTCCGCGCCTACCTGCTCGGCTTCATGGCATGGCTCGGCGTCGCCCTCGGCTCCATGGCCATCCTCATGATCCGCCACCTCACCGGCGGCGGCTGGGGAGTCGTCATCCGCCGCATCCTCGGGGCGGCCATGCGCACCGTGCCTCTGCTCGCTCTGTTATTTATACCGATCATCATTGCCGTGAGGCAGCACCGAGTCTATCCCTGGGCGATGCCGCTCGGGGCAATTCAGGACGCTCACATTCGCGAGCATTTGGAAAAACACGGTTTCATCACGGCCAGCTACCTGAATTTCTCCGGTTTCTTGATCCGTGCCATCTTTTATTTCGCCATCTGGAATCTGCTCTCCTTCCTGCTCTCGCATTGGTCGAGGCAAACCGACCGCGCCGGCTCCCGCGACAACACCGACCGTTTCAAAGCCGTCTCCGGTCCCGGCCTCATCCTCTACGGATTCACCATATCCTTCGCCGCCATCGACTGGGTCATGTCGCTCGATCCCAGCTGGATCTCGACCATCTTCGGCCTGGTCGTCCTCATCGGCGAAGTGCTCTCCGCCATGTGCTTCGCGGTCATCGTCGAGCGCATTCTCTACAACTACAAACCCATGTCGGAAATGTTGACCCCCGACTTCGTCCACGACCACGGCAAGTGGATGCTGGCCTTCACCATGGTCTGGGCCTACTTCAACTTCTCGCAATGGCTCATCATCTGGGCCGGCAACCTGCCCGCGGAGATCACGTATTACATCCGCCGCATCAACGGCGGCTGGGGATACGTCGGCCTCATCATCGTGATCTTCCACTTCGCGGTCCCGTTCGCAATTTTGCTGTCGCGCCCCTTCAAGCGCAACATCCGCAGACTGGTATGGCTGGCCTCGTGGATGCTGCTGATGCGCTGGGTGGACTTGTTCTGGATCATCGAGCCGAATTTCTCGAAGACTCTCAACGTAACTCTCGCGGACATAGTCGTGCCCGTCGCCATCGGCGGTTTCTGGCTGGCCTTCTTCTTCCGCAATCTCGGTTCGCTGCCGTTGCTGCCGGTCCACGACCCGTCAGCGGTAGAAGTTTTGCACCCGGGCCATCATCACCCGGAAAACGCATGATTAACAAAATATGATCAACGAAATATGATCTGCAAAAATATGATTTGCAAAATATGACCAACCAACCCAATCCCGCGAACCCGACCGGCAACGGCGGCTACGAGCGCAGCGACATCGGCTCCGCCGGCGTCCTCTATTTCCTGCTGGGTCTTTTCGTCGCCGGATTGTTCATCTTCTTCCTCGTCGATGGCATCTATTCTTATCTCGACAAACGCTCCCAAGCCGAGCAAGCCCCAGTCAACCCGCTGGTGACCAATGCCCCCGCCGACACCCGCCACATCCCGAAAGACTATCCGCAGGGCACATTCCCCAATCCCAAGCTGGAAGAAGACGAGCGCGGCCAGCTGAACGGAATTCGCCTTAAAGAAGAGCAGACTCTCAGCACCTACGACTACATCGACAAAAATGCCGGCACCGTGCGCATCCCGATCGACCGCGCCATGGACCTGATTGCCCAGCGTGGCCTGCCCGTGCGCACAGCACCCGCAGCACAACCGAAGCCCGCGCCTGACAAGCCAGAACAGAAGAAGGGACCAAAGAAGTGAGCAGTAAGAATCAAGATTTGAATTCGGCACTAAACGTTTGGGACGTCATCCTGAGAGGAGCCGTTCTTCAGGCGAAGAGAAGGATCTCGCGCGGAGCAGATCGAACCGCAGTCATCCTTGTACTCATCGCGGTGGCCGCCGTTGGCCAATCTGGGGGCCAAGCCATGACCACAGGCATCATGTCCCCGCCGGCCAACGTCCGCCCGCCGTATCTACAGAACGTCGGCATCGAACAGCATCTCGACGGACAAGTCCCTCCCGACCTCACCTTCACCGACGACGCCGGCCTCCCCATCAAGCTCGGCGACTACTTCGGCCACAAGCCGTTGATCCTGAATCTCGTCTACTACAACTGCACCATGCTTTGCGGCGAAGCCCTCGCCGGACTCAGTGGCGCCATGAAGATGGTCAAGTTTGACGTCGGCAATCAATTCGACGTCATCACCGTCAGCTTCAATCCACAGGAAACGCCCGCCATCGCCGCCGCTAAAAAGCAGGAATATCTCAAGCGCTACGGCCGTGCAGGCGCCGCCGCCGGCTGGCATTTCCTCACCGGACCGGCGGAGTCGATCAACGCTCTCACCAAGGCCGTCGGCTTCCAGTATCAGTACGATCCAAAAAGCCAGCAGTACGCGCACGCCACCGCCATCATGGTGCTCACCCCGCAAGGCCGCATCTCGCGCTACTTCTACGGCGTGGATTATCCGCCAAAGGATCTGCGCATGGGATTGGTCGAAGCCTCCGCGGGAAAAATCGGCAATGCCGTCGATCAGGTCCTGCTCTACTGCTATCACTACAATCCCGAGACCGGAAAATACGGCGCGGTGATCACCAACATTCTGCGCCTGGGAGCGGGACTCACAGTTTTGCTGTTAGGTGGTCTGCTGTTCATTCTGTTCCGCCTGGAAAAAGCCGCGCCCCCGCGCAGACCCTTGGGTCACGCGACAAGACTTGACAGGGGAACGTCGAAAAATTGAAGCGAAATAAAAAATGACCGGCGACGAACGACTAACGACCAACGACTGAAGCACTATGTTCGATAATTTTCCATTATGGCCCGACAGGGCCTCCACCGCGGCGGCCAACGTCGATGCCCTGTTCATCTTCCTGATCATCGTGTCGGGATTGATGACGGGCCTCATCTTCACCGCGGTCCTCTACTTCGCCGCGCGCTACCGCCGCCAGCGCGGCGTGCGGGCCGAGCAGATCGAAGGTTCCACGCCGCTCGAATTGACCTGGTCGGTCATCCCCTTCTTCGTATTCATGGCGATCTTCGCCTGGGGCGCGGTCGTCTACTTCAAGAGCCGCACTCCTCCGCGCGACTCCACCGAAGTCTACGTCGTCGCGAAACAATGGATGTGGAAACTGGAACACGCCGAGGGCCAGCGTGAGATCAACGAACTGCATGTCCCCGTTGGCCGTGACGTCAAGCTGATTATGACTTCGCAGGACGTCATCCACAGCTTCTTCGTCCCGGCGTTCCGCCTGAAGCAGGATGTGGTGCCCGGCCGCTATACGGTCGCGTGGTTCCGCGCCACCAAGCCCGGCGCCTATCATCTTTTCTGCACCCAATATTGCGGCACGCAGCACTCCGGCATGATCGGCTCCATCATCGTGCAGGAACCCGCACAGTATGAGGCCTGGATGAGCGGCGGCTCCACCGGCCCGCTCTCCGCCACCGGAGAAAAAATCTTCGCCGAACTGGGCTGCGTCACCTGCCACCGCACCGACAGCCAGGGCCGCGGACCCAACTTGCAGGGAGTCTTCGGCAAGCCCGTGCAGCTTGAGGACGGCCGCTCCGTGATGGCGGATGAAAATTACATCCGCGAGTGCATCCTCGATCCCGGAGCCAAACGCGTCAAAGGATTCCAGCCCATCATGCCCACGTTTCAGGGATTGGTGAGCGAAGAACAAGTGAACGCGCTGGTCGCCTACGTGAAATCGTTGGCGCAAACCGGCGCAGCCGGGGGCCAGGCCAGCCCCGCTGTGGTCATTCCAGCAACGACTCCGGCCAAAGGAAGTAAGGTGAACCCGTAATGGCAATACCCAGCGGTCCGCAGGGCGAGCGCGAGAATTATCTGAACAAGCACTACGGCTTCGGCTCGTGGATCTTCACCACCGACCACAAACGTATCGCGCTGCTCTACCTGCTCTCCATCACCTTCTTCTTTTTCATCGGCGGATTCTTCGCGCTGCTCATTCGCCTCGAGCTCCTCACACCCAGCGGCGACCTCGTCCAGGCCGACACCTACAACAAACTCTTCACCATGCATGGCCAGGTGATGGTCTTCTTCTTCCTCATCCCCTCCATCCCGGCCGTGCTCGGCAACTTCCTCGTCCCCTTGATGATCGGCGCCAAAGATCTGGCCTTCCCGCGCATCAACCTGCTGAGCTGGTATCTCTACATCATCGGCGGCGTCATGATGCTGCACTGCATGCTCACCGGCGGCGTCGATACCGGCTGGACCTTCTACGTGCCCTTCAGCACGGCCTTCAGCAACACCAAAGTCATCGAAGCCGGACTCGCCATCTTTGTCACCGGATTCTCCTCCATCCTCACCGGCCTCAATTTCATCGTCACCATCCATCGCATGCGCGCCCCCGGCATGACCTGGTCGCGCCTGCCTCTGTTCATCTGGGCCCACTACGCCACCAGCATCATCCAGATTCTCGGGACGCCCGTCATCGCGATCACCCTCGTGCTGGTGGTCGCCGAACGCGCCTTGCACCTCGGTATCTTCGATCCCAAACTCGGCGGCGATCCGCTCCTGTTTCAGCACCTCTTCTGGTTCTATTCGCATCCCGCCGTCTACATCATGATTCTGCCCTCCATGGGCGTCGTCACCGAAATCATCGCCTGCTTCTCGCGCAAGCGCATTTTCGGCTACGGCTTCGTTGCGATATCTTCCATCTCCATCGCCGTCTTTGGATTCCTCGTCTGGGCGCATCACATGTTCGTCGCCGGAATTTCCGTCTACGCCGCCCTCGTATTTTCGATCCTCAGCTACGCCGTGGCCGTGCCTTCTGCCGTCAAAGTCTTCAACTGGACGGCTACTCTTTACAAAGGCTCCATCCGCTACGACGCGCCCATGCTCTATGCCTTCGGCTTCCTCGGCCTGTTTACCATTGGAGGATTGACCGGTCTCTTCCTCGCCTCTCTCGGCATCGACATGCACGTCCACGACACCTATTTCGTCATCGCCCACTTCCACTACATCATGGTCGGCGGCGCGCTTATGGGATACCTCGGCGGCATGCATTTCTGGTGGCCGAAAATTACCGGCAAACTCTACCCCGAAGGCTGGGCTCGCCTCGCCGCCCTCATCGTCTTCATCGGCTTCAACCTGACGTTCTTCCCGCAGTTCATTCTCGGCTACCTCGGCATGCCGCGCCGCTACTATCAATATCCGCCGGAGTTCCAGGTGCTGAACGTGCTCTCCACCGCGGGCGCAACGGTGCTCGGCATTGGTTATCTGCTCCCGATGATCTACTTCCTGTGGTCCATGCGCTACGGCAAGCCCGCTCCCGACAATCCCTGGAACGCCGCCGGCCTCGAATGGAAGACGTCTTCGCCGCCCACCACTTTCAATTTTGAAGAAGAGCCCGTCGTGACCTGGGAAGCCTACAACTACGAGGAACTCGACGCTCACCCTGACGAGGAGGCGCCCAGTGTCGGATAGTCAAACCGCCGCCGTTCCAGGCGGAGTCCCCAGCGACGCGCACGGTGAAGCCTACAATCCCGCCCTCCTGCACCACTTCGCCACCGAAGAGCAGCAGCGCGACTCTGCCAGCCTCGGCATGTGGATCTTCCTCGCCACCGAAGTCATGTTCTTCGGCGGATTGTTCTGCGCCTACCTGATCTACCGCGGATGGTACTTCGGAGATTTCGCCGCCGCCAGCACATCCATCGACGCTAAACTCGGAGGCATCAACACCGCCGTCCTGATCTGCAGCAGCTTGACGGTCGTGCTCGCCATCTGGGCAGCCCAAACTGCGCAGCGCGGTCTGCTGATCCTGATGCTCGTGCTCACCATGCTCTTCGGACTCACCTTCCTCGGCATCAAGGGCAAGGAATATACAGACAAGTTCGACGAACATCACGTTCCGGGCGCATCCTTCAGCTTCGATCACGTGCCCATGCCCGGTCATCCCGATCAATTCGCCAACCCGAGTCACGCCCAGATTTTCTTTGCTCTCTACTTCATCATGACCGGCCTGCACGCCCTGCACATGATTATCGGACTCGGCCTCTTCACCTGGCTCTTGTGGATGGCATGGAAAGGCCGCTTCACCCCCGAGTATCACACTCCACTCGAAATCGGCGGCCTCTACTGGCACTTCGTCGACATCGTGTGGATTTACCTGTTCCCGCTGTTGTATCTGATCGACCGCCACCCGTGAGGAAGGTGAATTTGAATTGCGAAAGAGATTTGATTCGACGTCATCCTGAGCGTAGCCGTTCTTCAGGCGGAGCGAAGGATCTCGCGTGCATCGGCACAACGGCTAAAACCGAGGCCTCCTATGTCTGACCATTCCACTTCAAAATCCTCGCCCCTGACGACCTACTTCGCCGTTTGGGGAGCGCTGCTGGTCGGCACTTTCATCACCTACAAAGCCGCATTCCTCGACCTCGGAGTCTTCAACGCCGCCGTCGCGCTCATCATCGCGACCACCAAAGCCCTTCTGGTCGTGCTCTTCTTCATGCACCTCAAAGGCGCGAGCGAAAAGCTGCTCAAACTGGTAGTAGTCTCCACCGTCTTCTTCCTCTTCATTCTCCTGGCCCTCTCCATGGCCGATTACGGCACCCGCCTCCGGAGCTGATGCAGTCTCGCGGCGATCTGACCCCGCTAAGAACTGTCATCCCGACCGGAGCGTGCCATTCCGGTTAAGGAATGGCACGCGGAGTGGAGGGACCTGCTGTTCCGTAGCGCGTTCCAGAATCCGAGACCGAAAAGAAAGTAAATACCCTCGAAGAGATCCGGGTTTCAGCCCCCGCGGAAAAAAAGGGCTGCCCCGAAGCCAGCCCCCACATGGAACTTTGCACGTGTCGCCGCAAGCTTACTTCCCCGCCGGTACCCCCTCTTTGATCCCGCACGACAAGAACAATCCAGAAAAGGTATCCCACAGGCTCTGCCATTTATTCGGGACCGTGGCATCGATGGCCAGTAAACTGGTGTGAATCACGATCCTGATCAGTTCGCGGCAAGCAGTGATCGCTTCGTTCCCCAGTTCCGTCCCCTTCCACTGCTTGTCCAGCGCCTCGTGCCCCGGATAGGTTCCGCTCGCCTTCTTGTTGGCGTCGTTGTAGACGTAGATCCCCTCAATCACCCAGACGTCGTCTCTTTTCACGCGCTTCACGTGGGCGGCGGAAAAAGAATCCTGAAGAGCGTGCATGGCGTCGCCCAACGGCCCGGTCACATAGATCGGATTGTAGTAGCCCAGCTTCTTCTGCCAGATATCGCGAAGATGCTGAGCGGCGATGAATCCGTTCTTGAAGATCCACGTGCATGCATCCTCATAGGCTGTCAACTCGCTGTCGGTCGCATAGCGCATGAAGTGGTTCTTTTGCCCTTCTTTGTTCCACTGGCCTCCATTCCAGACGTCCTCCAGGTCGCGATACACGGTGGGCGTGTTCGCATCCTCGAGGAAGCGCCGGATCCATTGCAGTTTCGGGGGAAGGTCTTTCAGGGCTTCCCTGATCGCTTCCTGGCTGAGGAATTCATGTCCGTATGGCTCGAAGACGCACCTCCAATCTGACGTTCGGCCCGAGAGCTTACCACACTCCAGCTCTAACACCAAACACTGTCTTTCCACCCAGTCTGCGGTATACTCGCCTCCGACCATCACCCTTCGAACCCGAGGTGACGTATGGCATTCTGCAATTCTTGCGGCGCAACTCTGAATGCAGGCACAAAATTCTGCAACAAGTGCGGAGCCGCCGTCCCGGCCGGCCCAGCCGCTCCTGGCGCGACCTTATCTCCCCTTCCGCCTGCTCCTCCGTATTCTCCTCCGCCATCCAAGGGCGGCAGCAGCGCGCTCAAAATTATCCTGATCATCATCGCCATCATCGTTGGCCTCGGCATCCTGACCGTGGGAGCCTTCAGCTTCTTCGTCTATCGCGTCGCCAAAAGCGCTCACGTCACGCAGAAAGGCGACAGCGTGAAAGTCGACACCCCCTTCGGCTCGTTCAGCGCAAACGATCCCGATCAGACGGTCAAAGAATTGGGTGTCGACGTCTACCCTGGAGCGCAGGTACAGAAAGCTGGAACCGCCTCCGCTACCGTGTTCGGCGTGCACACCGTGACGGCGAGGTTCGAGAGCGGCGATTCGGTCGAAAAAGTCTGCGACTTCTACAAAACAAAATTCCCCAACGCCAACATCAGAAGCTCCGACCAGAATCAGTGCAGCATTATCGCGGGCGACCAGGGCAACTCGACGACCGTGAGTGTCCAGTCCAGTGGCGACGGCTGCCAGTTTCAAATCGTCGCCGTGAGCAAAAAGTCCTCCAACTAGAACTGGCCGATGCCCGATAAAGTTGCAGAATCCGCGTCAGCCCCCAGGTCCTTCCAGATCGATGCCGCGGGGCTGGCGGAGGCTCTGCGCCGCACGATTCGCGGGGAAGTTCGGTTCGACCAGGGCGCTCGCGCCCTCTACGCCACCGACGGTTCGAACTACCGCCAGATCCCCATCGGCGTAGTTCTTCCCCACGACCCCGACGACGTGCTCGCCGCCATTTCCCTCTGCCGCGAATTCGGCGCGCCCCTGCTCTGCCGTGGTGGCGGCACATCGCTCGCCGGCCAGTGCTGCAACGTCGCCGTCGTCCTGGACTTCTCCAAGTACATGGCGAAAATCTTGGAGATCGATCCTGCCCGCCGCATCGCCCGCGTCCAGCCCGGAGTCGTGCTCGACCATCTCCGCAACGCCGCCGAAAAACATCACCTCACCTTCGCCCCCGATCCCGCCAGCCACGACCGCTGCACCATCGGCGGCATGATCGGCAACAACTCCTGCGGCGTCCACTCCGTAATGGCCGGAAAGACAGACGAAAATATAGAAGACCTAGAAGTAGTCACCTACGACGGCACCCGCCTAACCGTTGGTCCAGGTTTCATCCACGACCGTAGCGCCGGCGTCCCGCCGGCTGTCGCGGGGGCGCCCCGCCCGCGCACCGTCGAAAGCGCCTCAACTCACGTAGCGGCGGACGCCTTCGTCCGCCCCGCAGGCCCAGGTTCATCGGGCCGCAGTCCATCGGGCCGCGCCACCCAACTCCACACCACCCTCCAGCAAATCGCCACCGACTACGCCGATCTAATCCGCCAGAAATTCCCGCAAATCCCCCGCCGCGTCTCCGGTTACAACCTGAACTACCTCCTCCCCGAAAACGGCTTCCACATCGCCCGCGCCCTGGTCGGCTCCGAAGGAACTTGCGCAACGGTGTTAGAAGCAACCTGCCGCCTGGTCGAAAGTCCGCCCGAACGAGTCTTGCTCGTCGTCGCCTATCCCGACATTTTTCAATGCGCCGACCACATCCCGGAAATCATGGCGCACAAGCCCATCGGCCTCGAAGGCTTCGACGATCTCCTCGTCTACTACACCCGCACCAAAGGCATCAATCCCGAAGGCCTCGCCCTGCTCCCAGAAGGCGGAGGCTGGCTCATGGTCGAGTTCGGCGGCCAGACCATGCAGGAAGCCGAGTCGCAGGCTCGCGGCCTGATCAAAGCCCTCAAGCGCAGCCCCTCGCCGCCCAACACGCATCTCTACTCCGGCCAGCAAGCCAAGCGTATTTGGGAAATTCGCGAGGCCAGTCTCGGCGTCACCTCGCACGTGCCCGGCGAGCCACTCAACTGGGAAGGCTGGGAGGACGCCGCCGTCGCCCCCGAAAAACTCGGCGCCTACCTTCGCGACCTTCGAAAGATGATGGCCGCGTTCGGCTACAAAGGCTCCCTCTACGGCCATTTCGGCCACGCCTGCGTGCACACCCGCCTCAACTTCGACCTGCAATCGAAGGAAGGCATCGCCAAGTTCCGCAAGTTCGTCGAAGAGGCCGCCGACCTCGTCGTCAGCTACGGCGGATCTCTCTCCGGCGAACACGGCGACGGACAAGCCCGCGCCGAACTCCTACCGAAAATGTTCGGCCCAGAATTGATGCAGGCCTTCCGCCAATTCAAGTCCGCATGGGATCCCGATTGGAAGATGAATCCCGGCAAGCTCATTGGCTTACCCGATCAGACGCCCTACAAGCTCGATGCCGATCTTCGCCTCGGCCCCAACTACGCTCCCTGGGAACCCGCGACCCGCTTCCAGTTCCCCGAAGATCACGGCAGCCTCGCAGCCGCCACCCTGCGCTGCGTGGGAGTCGGCAAATGCCGCCGCGAAGGCCATGGCGACGACGGCGGCGTGATGTGTCCCAGCTATCGCGCCACACACGACGAAGAACACTCCACCCGCGGCCGCGCTCACCTGCTATGGGAGATGACGCAGGGTCAGAACAGAAAAGACGCAGTCATCCGCGACGGATGGCGCAGCGAAGAAGTGAAAGACTCGCTCGACCTCTGCCTGGCCTGCAAAGGATGCAAAAGCGACTGCCCCGTCAACGTCGACGTCGCCACCTACAAAGCCGAATTCCTCTCTCATTACTACGAAGGCCGCATCCGCCCCCGCAGCGCCTACGCCTTCGGCAACATCGACCTCTGGGCGCGCCTGGCATCGAACGCCCCAGGCCTAGTGAATCTAACGACGCAACTCCCATTCCTGAGAGACATCGCAAAACTTCTAGCCGGCATTCCGCCCCAACGCACCATCCCGCCCTTCGCCCCCGAAACATTCAAATCCTGGTTCCGCCGCACGCGCGACGCGAAGCGAGCGCAAACGTGGAAGAGTGGTTCGTCGATGGGCAATGCGTCGATGGGCGGTACGTGGAAGAGCGGCGCTTCAGCGCCGCGTCAAGCGGCCCAAAACAATCGGGCTTCAGCCCCTGAGGGACCGCCCGTCCTCCTCTGGCCCGACACCTTCAACAACTACTTCCACCCCGCAACCGCTCGCGCCGCCGTCGAAGTCCTCGAAGCCGCCGGATTCCGCGTCACGATCCCCCAAGCCAACCTCTGCTGCGGCCGTCCTCTCTACGACTTCGGCATGCTCGACCGCGCAGAATCCTTGCTGCTCGATATCCTCGACGAACTCTCCCCCGAGATCGAAGCCGGCGTCCCCATCGTCGGACTCGAGCCCAGCTGCGTCGCCGTCTTCCGCGACGAACTGATCAACCTCTTCCCAAACGACCAGCGCGCCCAGGCCCTAAGCAAACAAACCTTCCTGCTCAGCGAATTCCTCGAGAGCAACTCGGCCAACGCCCCGCTCCCGCAACTCCACCGAAAAGCCCTCCTCCACGGCCACTGCCATCACAAATCGATCATGAAGATGTCCGCCGAAGAGTCGCTCCTTCACCGTATCGGCATCGACTTCCACTCGCCCGCGCCCGGCTGCTGCGGCATGGCCGGCTCCTTCGGCTTCGAGCGGGATAAAGATAAGTACGAAATCTCCCAGGCTATCGGCGAACTCGAACTTCTGCCCGCCGTGCGCAAAGCCCCGCCCGACTGGCTCATCATCGCCGACGGCTTCAGCTGCCGCGAGCAGATCGCCCAAGGCACCGCGCGCCACGCCCTGCACCTCGCCGAAGTCCTGCAGATGGCGCTCGATCCCGCCCACATAACTTGTCATTCCGACCAAAGCCGGAGCGCAAGCGACGGCGCAGTGGAGGAACCTGCTGCTGGCCCGTACCCGGAATCCAGCCTGGTAAGCCAGAGTCAAGCCGAGATCCGCTCCAGCATGACCCGCGCCGGACTAGGCCTCGGAGCCCTAGCCGCCGGCACCCTGCTCCTCTGGGCCGCCACCCGCAACCGCTGACTTATCAGCCACTTAGCCGCTATGTAGGAACAGCCGCCCTCGGCTGTTCAGGTCGAGCGCGGCTCCGATCGCCTCCCGCCTAGCCCAATCCCCCACTTTCTGGGACAATAGATGCGAGGCATGGTCGTGGTTCAGCGAGGAATAGGGCCGTTGCGGGCGGTTGTTATAACACTGCTTTTCTCTTCCCTCGGCCTGTTCTTCTGGGTGACCACTCACTATCAAAAGGCCTGCCCAACCACGCCAGATGCGCAAACTGGTGCTGTCTACCCCCTCGACGAACACGGCAGATTTGTATATCTGACTTTGCCGGAACACCGAACGGTGGTTGCCAGTGAGACTTTTTACATCGCCATGTGGCTTTGTGTCGGTGCCGTCGAAATAAGGCATCGATGGCTGCGCCGGAAGGAACGAACCGCCCCGATTCTTCCGGGCTGACGGTTTACGAATCAAATGGATCGCGAACTCACCACCGGATCGGCAACGTTGGTCAATGGCGAAGTCTCCCATGCGCCGTCCGCCCAGCCTTCCGCCGCGGTCTCCGTCGCAACGCCCCTGCGCGGCTCCGTCCTGGTCCTGATCCAGTTCGACGTCTGCGAAGAGATTCGCCTCGACGAGCTCCGCAAGATCTTCGGCGCCCGCACCGCCGAAGCCAGCTTCAAGCATCAGGCTCCG
>Ga0210399_10000258_pt1 | contig 43054 bp, 32 predicted proteins | sample IncBWC14MmetaG_FD_150865 | JGI IMG/M metagenome (GOLD analysis project Ga0210399, IMG submission 150865) | Forest soil microbial communities from Barre Woods Harvard Forest LTER site, Petersham, Massachusetts, United States - Inc-BW-C-14-M | ecosystem: Environmental > Terrestrial > Soil >... | reverse complement strand
GGTGCACGCCGTCGAGGGCCTCCCGGCCGGAGCCTACGTCTTCCATCGCGGGCGTGGCCTGCTGGAGTGTTTGAAGCAGGGAAATTTCCGGGCGGATGCGGGTTACCTCGGCTTGGAGCAAGAGCTGCCCGCCGCCGCCGCAGTGGCCATCTTTTTCCTCGCGGACTTGCGTCCCATTTTGCAGCGCTACGGCAACCGCGGTTATCGGGCCGTGCAACTCGAAGCCGGTATTCTCGGCGGCAAGCTGTATCTCGCGGCCTACGCCCAGTGCCTCGGCGCCACCGGGTTAACCTTCTTCGACGACGACGTAACCCACTTCTTCTCTCCCCACGCCGAAGGCAAAAGCGTCATCTTCCTCGTGGCCGTCGGTCACAGCGCCAAACGCAAACACTAGTGCGCGTCTTCGGAAGAGTTTGTGTGAAAACTGCATTTCTTTAGACCTTGTTGGGACGTCGGGAGGCTTATTGCGCTTCTCCTGCGCGCTCGAGCGCTTCTCCGGTCAGCAAGACGGATTTCCATTGGTCAAGGAATGCAGCTCCCAGCCTTTTGTAGAATTCGATAGCCGGATGATTCCAGTCCAGCACTTCCCATCGCATCCCATAGCAATTCTCATGCTGTGCGATCGCGGCCACCTTTCTGAGCAACGCCTTGCCGATCCCTTGGCCACGAAATCCCTGCCGCACAAACAGATCTTCCAGGAAAAGCCCGGGGCGCCCTTCCCAAGTGGAGTAGAAACCGAAAAACAAAGCGTATCCCGCCGGTTGTTCGTCCCATTCCGCGATCAACGCGCGAAACTTCGGCTCTGGCCCGAAACCGTCTCTCGCCAGGTCCGCTTCGGTTATCACCACCTGGTCCCGTTCTCGTTCGTATTCCGCCAGCTCGCAAATCAGGCTCTTCAGCAGAGCTACATCGTCGACAGTGGCAGCGCGAATCGATAGCATGAGAGGCAACTCCAGTCGTGATTTCCCGATTGTGGGGCGCAGCACGCTGCGCTTGCCTCGGCAAGACCGCTCCAGTTCCACCAGCCGCCATTCAAGCCGTGCTGGCAGGCTTCCTACCGCCGCCATTCCAGGCAGGCGGGTCACTCGCCGGGAAAGACTCCATGGATGCTTCTTCGACAATATCCAAAACTTCTCCCTGCGGAGCAGGCTCGGAGGGGCCCATCGGCGCTGGCGGTGTCTGTTCGGTATGCTTGGCCATGGCAGCCCCGATTCTACTCCGGCGGCGTCAACTTTCTAAGCTTTGTCCAGTCTCCAAAAGTCGAGCCACTGCTTAGGCTCTTGGCCAAACCGAGATGCGAGGCCAGTGGCATCTTCCGCGCGGATGTTTGACCAAGCACGAATCGGCGGCCTAAGATAGGTTTTTCCACTCATCGGTCACGAGTTACCGAGAATGTTTGAGAATCTTACAGAGAAGCTGCAACGAACGTTCAAGAACTTACGCGGACAGGGCAAGCTCACCGATGAGCACCTGGACACCGCGTTGGCGGAAATTCGCGAAGCGCTGCTGGAAGGCGACGTCAACGTCGGCGTAGCCGATGAGCTACTGGCCAACATTCGCGTCAAAGCGATCGGAAGCGAAGTCATGCTGCAACTTTCGCCCGATCAGCAAGTGGTCAAAGTCGTTCGCGACGAGCTTGCCGCGATGCTCGGCAAGCACGCCAAGCCGCTGTTTGCTTCACGGCCGCCTTCGGTCTGGATGATCGTCGGCCTGCAAGGCTCCGGCAAGACCACCACCACGGGGAAGCTAGCGAAATGGCTTACCGAACACGGACACCGCCCGCTCGTTGTTTCCACTGACGTGTACCGTCCGGCGGCGCGCGAACAGCTAGCCCAAGTTGCGAAAGCGGTCGGCACTGCGATCTGGCCCGGGAGCGGAACGGACAAGCCGCTCGAAATCGTCAAAGGCGCCATCAAGGAAGCGAAGCTCTCCGCCAGCGATGTGATCCTGGTGGACACTGCGGGCCGTTTGCACATCGACGATGATTTGATGAACGAGCTGAGCATGCTGAAGAAAGAATTGCAGCCCAGCGAAATGCTCTTCATCGCCGATTCCATGATCGGTCAGGACGCGGTGCGCTCGGCCGGGGAGTTTCACAAGCGCCTCGGCCTTACCGGAGTGATTCTCACCAAGCTTGACGGCGACGCCCGCGGGGGCGCGGCGCTGAGCATCGGCAAAGTCACCGGCGCGCCGGTAAAGTTCGTCGGCCTCGGCGAAAAATACGACGCGCTGGAAGGTTTTTATCCCGAGCGAATCGTGTCCCGCGTTCTGGGCATGGGCGACCTCATGTCGCTCATCGAACGCGTGGAACAGACCGTCGACAAAAAAGCGGCGGCCGATCTGGAGCGCAAGCTCCGCAAGGAAGAATTCACGTTGGAAGATTTCCGCGATCAGCTGAAGCAGATTCGAAAGATGGGTCCGCTTGAAAAGATCGTAGATATGCTGCCGAAGATGGGTCCGCTGCAGAACCTGCCCAAGGATGCGAAAGTGGACGAAGGGCAGCTCACGCGGGTGGAAGCCATTATCAACTCCATGACCAACCAGGAACGCCGCGACCACCACGTCATCGACGGCAAACGGCGCAAACGCATCGCCAAGGGGAGCGGCACGACCGTCCAGGACGTCAACACCGTCCTCAAGCAATACCTGCAAATGCGCACCATGATGAAGCAATACGGCGCCATGGCCGCGCGCACCAAAATGAAGGGCCTGGGCAAACTAGCCGGTTTATCCTGATACCAAGGGCTTCTCCTGAATTCATTCTGTAGCTCAATCCTTGGAGGGGTGAGCTCCTTCGCCGCTACATTTTGGAGTTCAGTTTTTCGCGGGAAAGAAAATATCCGCGACCTGCAACGCCAATTTCTCCGGCTCCAGGTCGGTGCGGTTCGAGAGAATAATCACGGTTAGCCGGTGGCCTTCTGTGAATCGCTCGATCACCGTGCGAAAGCCCATGGTGCTTCCTGTATGCCACATGCGTTGGCGCCCTTGATAGGGATCGAGGAACCAGCCGAAGCCGTAAGCAACAGGCTTGCCGGGATACAGATTGTCGTCGTTGGCTTCTTTGGGCCAGCGGGGCTCGGAACCGTCGTTGAGTTTCACCGGCGTTAGGGCGGGCTGAAATTCTTTTTCGCTGAGCAAAGTATGATTGCGCAGCGCATCATCCCATTTGGCGAGGTCTTCTACATTCGAATAGATGCCACCGTCGCCGAGGGTGGCGGAAGTCGCGCTCTGATCAGTTTCTTTGAAGGCGCTATTTTCTTTGGAGTGGCCGAAGGCGCGATTCGCGATTTCCTCTTTTCCTTTTTGAAAAACGATGGTGTGATTCATTTTTAGCGGTGCAAAAATTCTTTCCCGTAGAAATTCGCCATACGATTTTCCGGAGGCTTTCGCGACGATCATTCCCAGAACGACGTAACCGGAATTGCTATACGCCCAACTCGTTCCCGGCACGAAATTCCCGTTTTTTTCTTTCTTCAGCAATTCCAAGACTTCGGCGTCTTGGATTTGCTTTTCCGCCGTCCACGCTGGTCCTTTTGTTTTTTCGACGGCGTCCATCAAATCTTCGTAGGCCGGCAAGCCCGACGTGTGATTCAGCAGGTTTCGAATCGTGATGGTTTTTCCGTAAGCGGGAAAATCGAGAAAGATGTCCGCGAGCGATTCGTCGTAGCGGAGCTCTCCGTCGTGCACGAGGAGCATGATGGCCATGGCGGTGAATTGTTTAGTGAAGGAGGCGAGGCGGAAATTCGTGTTCGCATCGACCTTTGTTTTCGAACGGAGATCGCGCACACCATAGCCCTCTGCAAAAAGAGTCTTGCCATCTTGGCGCACCAGCGCCGCGAGGCCGGGGGAGTGGTTATCGGTGGAGGCTCGAAAGAGTTGATTGAGTTTCTGCTGCGCGGGAGGGCCTGCCGTCGAATTCATCTCCATTGTGAATGGAAAGCAGCACCATGCTGAACATGCTGCTAAGAGCATGGCGTGAAGAAATAGCGTGTGAAACGTACGCGCCGGAATTCTTGTTCTGGACATGTCCAGGAATGCTACCACGCGTTGCGTTGACGCGGCGCTCAGCGAACCTAGAATGACGCAACTCAGAAGGATCAAAGAACACGCCAGGGCTCAGCCGGACTCATCTGGGGGGACCCGCGCTATGGGGTGCTGCTAAAGAAATTAGGCCTGGCGGAGCCGTAGATGGAAGACCGTTCCCCAGCGCTTCCTCGAACGCATCGCTCCGGCTTCGTCATTCATCTTGCCGTAACACGGCTGCGGTATGCCTTATGGTCCCCCAAAGACACGCTTATGAAACGACTTGCGCTCGACGATCCGCGCTACTACTTCAACCGCCACCTACAGTGGCTGGAATTTAACCGGCGTGTGCTCGAGGAGGCGCGGGACATCGGGAATCCCCTACTGGAGCGCGTCAAGTTTCTGGCCATTACCGCCAACAACCTGGATGAGTTCGTAGAGGTGCGCGTTTCAAGCTTCCTGCAGCACATCGAGCACGGCTCGCGCGACACTGGGCCGGACGGTTTGACGGCGGAGCAGGAACTGGAAAAAGTGTCGGCAGCGATGCATATTTTCGTGGAGGATCAATACCGATGCTGGAACGAAGAGCTGCTTCCAGCGCTGGCCAAAGAATCGATCCGCGTGCTTTCGATGAACGATCTCGATTCGAAGGCGGAGCAGACGGCAAGAACATTTTTCGACAGGCGCGTCACGCCGATGCTGACGCCGGTGACGGTGGATCCATCGCATCCTTTTCCACGCGTTCTGAACAAAGCCCTGTGCATTGCTTTTCTCTTGCGGAGACGCCGGGGAGGCAATGGGAAGCCGTTTTTCGGAGTCCTAACGGTCCCGCGAGCGCTGCCGCGGCTGCTTTGCCTGCCAGCTAGCGAGGACGGAATCCGCTATGTTTTTCTGCAGGACATTATTTCAAGTTACGCGCCGAAGCTCTATCGGGGATACGAAATTCTGGCTTCGACGTCGTTTCGAATCACCCGCAACAGCAACCTGTACCTAGAAGAAGAAGAGACCCGGAGCTTGATGGAAGCGGTAGATTCCCAAGTGACGCAGCGGCGAAAGGGAGAAGCGGTGCGGCTGGAAATCGAAGCCAACGCGCATCCTGAAGTTGTCGACCGGCTGGTCTCGACGTTTAAGCTGGATGAATCGCTGGTCTTCCGGGTTCGCGGCCCGGTGAACCTGCAGCGCCTTTTTCACCTTTACGAAGAGACGCCAAGGGCGGACCTGAAATATACGGCATTCCTACCACGCCATGTCCAGATCGGCCGGGATAGGGATTCGATGTTTGAAGCGATTCGACGGCAGGACGTGCTACTGCATCACCCGTACGATTCCTACGACAGCGTGGTCCATTTCCTGGAAACGGCGGCGCGCGATCCGCGAGTGCTCTCCATCAAGCAGACCCTTTACCGCACCAACTCGAACTCGCCCGTGGCTCGAGCACTGGTCGAAGCCGCGGACAAAAAAGAAGTGACGGTGGTGGTAGAGCTAAAAGCCAGCTTCGACGAAGCGACCAACATCCGCTGGGCACGCAGTTTTGAAGACGCCGGCGTGCAAGTATTCCACGGGCTGGTGGGACTGAAAACACACGCGAAGCTGGCGCTGATTGTGCGGCAAGATCCAGATGGAAAAATCCGCCGGTATGCACATCTCGGGACGGGCAACTACAATCCCTCAACGGCGCGGTACTACACGGATTTAAGCTTGCTGACGCGCGACGAGGCCATCACGTCGGCGGTGCACGACGTTTTCAACTATTTGACCGCTTACGCGGAGCAAAGCCACTATAAGCCGCTGCTCATTGCTCCCCGGGACATGGCGAAAACGTGCATCGAGCTGATTGAACGAGAAGCGCGGCACGCGCAGCGAGGGCGTGACGCGCGGATCATCGTCAAGGCCAACGCCGTCGTCGATCCTCCGATCATCCGGGCGTTGTATCGCGCTTCGCAGGCGGGGGTGGAGATTGATCTGATCGTGCGCGGGCAGTGCACGCTGGTGCCGGGAGTGCGCGGGCTCAGCAGCCGCATCCGGGTCCGCAGCATCGTGGGACGATTTCTGGAACATAGCCGGATTTTCTATTTTGAAAACAGCGGGAAGCCGGATCTTTATCTCGGGAGTGCGGACTGGATGCCGCGCAATCTCTACGAACGGGTCGAGGTTCTATTTCCCGTGAAAGATCCAGCACACCGCGAGAGAATCTGCACAGAAATTCTGACAAATTGTCTTGCGGATACGCGGAAGGCGCGGCTGCTCGGAGCGGACGGCAGGTACTCGCGTCCACGAGCCGTGCGCAACGGGCACGGATTCTCAGTCCAAGAACACTTGATGCGCCTGGCGGCAAGCATAGGCGACACTCAGCGCACCGCAGCCGTGCGTGGCTCGGGGGCCCTTTATCCTGCCAAAGACATCGCGGCCGACCCGTCTCCCCCCGAGGCCGACACCACCGCGCAGGACTCTTCGAATGCCGCGGTATGATCTGCTGGTGATTGGTTCCGGTCCGCGTAGGCAGCGCGCTGCTACTCGGTGTTCTAAAGTACTGACTTAGTACTCATTGTTCCGTACTGAACAGAAACCCGTCATCGCTAGATACATTCTTTCTACGGAAGCTCGTCAGAAAGCAGTTCGGCAGGTCGGGTGCAAATGACGGGAGGAACGGACCATGGAAAAACTTCAAGCGTTTCAAACTGCTGCTCGGGAGGGCGGCTTTATTGAGGTGAATGAAACCGCGGAAGGAACTGTGCTGTGGCTTCGGAAAAGCGCACCGGTTACGGCTAGGGACACGCATCAGCGCATGTGCATCGACTCGCTGACGAATAGCGTGACAGTTTATTGGATGACCCTTCCGGGAAAACTAAGTTCGAAGACGTTCCGCGGCGTTCCTGCGCTGCAAGAATGGTTTGACATGGGACCGGAAGCAATCCTGCAGCGGTAGAGAAGGAGCGCATGTCTCCTCAGCCAGGCCGGGTTGAGTGCCACTTATAGTTGACGTTATGTGTGCTACAGCACAGCCAGCTACCACCACAATCGGTTAGAAATGCCCCTGGCCGCCGCACAATTTGCTGCTGTGCTACAGATGGGCCTTTTCCAGAGACGGTCGTCCACTAAATAGACCGAACCTCTTTCTATCCTTGACGATTTGAACGCGCATTCAAGACTTCGCGCTATGTCTCCGCGCCTCGGTAAGGCCGTATTCCACTGCAAAGGCAAAATTACGTATTTGGTGAACACCGTGTTTGATCCCACTCTCGCGGAATGCTGCAAAGCCGCGGCGACTGCCGGACTGAACGGCCCGAGCCCACCTGCGGCAAGTCTAGAGGAGGCAGGTCAGCTGTGGACGATGAGATGCTGCGTAAATATTAGGACACGGTAACTCCCGGGCACCTTTCAACGTAGTCTTTAGCAGAGACTTCCGGCGTAGTTTTAGGTTTGACCGCAGCGCGGTGCATTCCGAGGTGACCGCGGATGGTCGGCCGATTATTCTCAGCACGCGCCTGGCAAGATTTTGTAAAGTAGCGGGAGAGTCCCTCCGCGCCTATGCTGGCCGTCCGTGACAATTTAGCACTGTGCCTCAGCGCCCTGCGCGCGCACAAGCTGCGCGCTTCGCTCACGATGCTTGGGCTGACGATGGGCGTAGCCACGCTCATCACGGTCATGACCATCGTGCAGGGCGCAAACCTTTACGTTGAACAGAAAATCGCCAATCTTGGCACCAACGTCTTTCAGATCGCGCGAACGCCCTTCGCGGTGACGGATTTCAACATCATCATCAAAGCGCTGAAGTTCAAGAAGATCGAGATGGACGACGTGCGCGCGGTAGTCGAGGGATGCCCGGCGTGCGAAGAGGTGGGTGCCACGGCCAGCAGCAGCGTGCACGCGAGATACGGCAACAAAGAGATGGCGGACGTGAATTTCTACGGGCAAACGCCAAGCATGGCGGACATCGACACGCGCATTGTCGAATTTGGCCGCTACTTTACGGTCGCGGAAGCCGAGCACCGGGCCGACGTTTGCTTGATCGGTGACACCCTGGTACAGCAGTTGTTTCCCGGTAGGGATCCCATCGGGAAGAGCATTCGCGCCGGGAACGACGAATTCATGGTCATAGGGGTCATGGAAAAGATCGGCAGCGTCCTTGGGCAGGACCAAGACAACTTCATCATGGTCCCCTTGCCGGTGTTCCTCCGCATACAAGGGGCACACGCAAGCCTGACCATCAACGTCAAGACGAACACTGGTGAATTTGAAAAGGCCCAGGATCAGGCAGACCTGATCCTGAGGGCGCGCCGGCACCTCAGCGGGAAAATGGAGGACGATTTCTTTATTGGCACGAAAGAAAGCTACATGGCTTTGTGGCGCAGCATCAGCACGGCGTTTTTCGCCGTATTCATCATGGTGAGCGCCATATCCGTGGTCATCGGCGGGATTGTCATCATGAACGTCATGCTGGTGAGTGTCAGCCTGCGGCGGAGAGAGATTGGGGTGCTGCGCGCCGTGGGCGCGACGAAACGAGACATTCTGCGGCAGTTTATGGTGGAAAGCGTCATGCAGTGCATCGCCGGAGGTATCGCGGGCATCTCGATGGGATTTCTGGTGGCACTGGCCCTGCGCACCTACACGCCTTTCCCGGCTTCCGTCCAAACGTGGGTGGCGGTTCTCGGAGTAGTCCTGAGTTCCGTAGTGGGGTTGTTCTTTGGAATTTATCCGGCGGTACGCGCTTCGCGTCTGGATCCGGTTGTGGCGTTGAGGTCTGACTGATGGCGATCATGACGCTGGCGCAAGCCCGGGAAAATTTCCTTGCGGCCATGGAGACACTACGCTCGTCCAAGGTGCGCTCCGCCCTAACCGTGCTGGGCATCGTCATCGGCGTGTCCTCGGTGATTTCCATGGCGGCGATCATTCAGGGCCTCAACAAGTTCGTCGAAGACAGAGTGGAGCGCCTGGGCTCGCGTACGTATTTCATCTCACGATTCCCGTTCGGCACGGACCTTTCCCGCTTGCCGGAACGGATTCGAGCGCGCAAGTATCTCGAATACAACTATGCGGGATTTGTCCGGGAGGCTGCCCCGGACGTGCAAATCGTCACGACGTTTGGCACGCGGGGCTTCTTCCTGGGGGACAGCAACCGGATCATCAGCGGCGACCGCAGCGTCGAGAAAGTTATCTTGCGGGGAGCTGAGCCTGGGTATACGGAGGCGATTCCGTTGTTCAACATCGAGCGCGGCCGCTTCATCAGCACTTTTGACCAGGAGCACGCGCGCCCGGTGGTGGTCCTCGGCGCGGCCATTAGCGAATCACTGTTCCAACACCGACGCTCTCGGCCAAACTGTGCGCATCAACGGCAGCGTCTACGAAGTCATTGGCGTGTTCGAACACGACCAGGGCTTGTTTGTGGGACCCGGCGTGGATATCTTCGCCGTTATCCCGCTGAGCAGCTTCAAGAGGGAGTACCCGGAGGCCAAAGAGCTGATCATGGCGTTCACGGTCCCGGAGAACGTAAACGTGGAAACCGCGCACGGAGAGGTCATACAAGCCTTGCGTCGCCTCCGCCGCATCCCCGCTGGGAAGGAAAATGATTTCGAGCTGAGCTCGCCGGACTTCCTCAGCAATCTGTGGAACAAACTCACCGGCGCCCTGGTGATTCTCACTACGATCATCAGCTCGATAGGACTGTTAGTGGGCGGTATCGGGGTGATGAACATCATGCTGATCTCCGTGACCGAGCGCACCCAGGAAATCGGCGTGCGCAAGGCCATCGGCGCCCGCCGCGCGGATGTCCGCTTGCAATTTTTGCTGGAGGCCGTGGTGCTCACCTTGGTCGGCGGCACCATCGGCATCCTCATCGGCGCGGCAGTGTCCGCGACGGTGCGCGCGGTGGTGCCTTCCATCCCTGCGACGCTTTCTTATCTGTGGGTGACGATCGGATTTGTGATCTCCGTCGGAGTGGGCTTGTTCTTCGGCTATTACCCGGCAAATCTGGCCGCCAATCTCGATCCCATCGATTGCCTCAGGTATGAGTAAGATTTTCCGGAAGTGATTCGCTCGGCAAGAAAGCGCTAACTGGCGATAAGCAAGTTCGTCAGCTGTTTCCGCCCACCGGACCGTAAAAGCGCAAAAATGGAAATTCAACTTGTCACTTTTTGCACTCACCCGCAACAGTTTCTCGGTGGTGATCCGCATAAATTCACATATCTTATATTCGGATTAAATCGGTTTGACATCATGATATGAACCGTATTGAATTGTTGGTTCACCCAATGGCGGGAGCCGGGGGAGGGGTGACCTAGTGGCCCGCCAGCCGGCGTTATTTCTCTGGAGGTTCCAAAATGAACAGGATTGCTTTGTCGGCGGGCCAAAACTCTCTTCCATACCTTTATCGCAGCGCTGGCTGGTCCACATGGGCGTGCCGTGATCTTACCCTGCTGAGCCTTCTCCTCATGTTGTTTGGTCCGCCTTCGGCCCGCTCGCAAGTCTCGGCGAGCATCAAAGGTAGCGTCACTGACCCTTCCGGCGCGCCTGTGCCATCAGCTGACGTAAAGACGAAAAACCTCGAAACGGGAGCAATCCGCAGCAGCATCACGGACGACGCAGGCCGCTATCTCGTCCTGTCTCTTCCGGTTGGCGAGTATGAAATCAGGGTTGCCAAAGCAGGCTTTCAAGATGCCATCCGAAGCGCGATCCACCTGGTTGTAGGCGAGGAGGCCAACGTCGATCTCCGCTTGGCAGTAGGGGTGGAGATTTCGCAAATCACCGTCAGGGCAGACGCTCCTATCGTCAGCACTACTACCAGGGACATTAGCGGCCTCGTCGGAGAGCAGGCCGTGAAAGAGCTCCCTTTGAACGGACGGAGCTATGATCTGCTTCTTCCTCTCAACCCAGGCATCGTCAATTTTACTTCACAAAAAACCGGCGGCACCGGCATCTCCAACTCGACCACCGGGAACAATTTCGCGGTTTCCGGCAATCGTCCACAGCAGAATCTGTTTCTCCTGAACGGTATCGAATACAGCGGGGCCGCTGAAAACAACATGCAGCCCGGCGGCACGAGCGGCATGCTACTCGGCGTCGATGCCGTCCGCGAATTCAATGTGCAACGCGATTCCTACAGCGCGGAGCTTGGCAAACGCCCCGGAGGGCAGGTCATCATCGCAACGCGATCAGGCAGCAACCAATTGCACGGTTCTGCCTTTGAATTCTTGCGCAATAACGCCCTCGATGCGCCGAATTATTTCGATCAGGGTTCCGCTCCTCCGTTTCAGCGCAACCAGTTTGGAGCCTCCCTTGGCGGCCCGATTCGTGCCGACAGAACTTTCGTTTTCGGGAACTACGAGGGCTTTCGCCAGAACCTGCATCAAACCTCCGTGGCTTTCGTTCCTGGCCTGGCGGCCCGCGCGATTGCAGCACCAAGCGTTCAACCGCTGCTCAGTCTGTGGCCCACGCCTCCTGTCGGCACGCCCGAGCTGAATATCCCCGGCCAAACCTACGGAATCTCTGAGGTCTTCAGCAGTCCCCTCCAGACGATCCGCGAGGACTTTGGAACAGCTCGCCTCGACCACATTTTCTCCGAAAAAGACTCACTCGCGGCGATCTACACTGTCGACGACGGTCGCGACGTCACCGCCACGCCTCTGAATCCCTTCAGTTCGGACATCATGACCCTGCGTGCGCAGGTCCTTAGTCTTGAAGAGACGCACATTATCTCGCCTTCCTTGTTAGCCACGGCCCGTTTCGGTTTCTCGCGTGCTGGTTATTTCTTTACCGGAGAGCCGACGCCGGGTACACCAGCAGCTAGCGTTCCCGGTTTTCTGACCGGCCTCCCTGTGGGCGCGGTCGTAGTAGGGGGCGCGGCGACGTCCAACCCCCAAGCAACGATAGGTTTGGCGGGGAGCAACAACGGCAGCAATCTGCGCATCCACAGAAGTCTTTATACTGCCGAAGACCGCCTCGCATTTACGCGCGGACGCCATCAGTGGAGCTTCGGCTTGTGGTTCCAGCGGCTCCAGTCCAACGAAACCATTGCTCTCAGCCAATATGGGCAGGCCACATTTGCGAGTCTGACGACCTTCCTCCAGGGAAATATTGCCAGTTTTCTTTTCGACCCCGCTCCGACGGAGATGAATTGGCGTTCTGGGTTTGGGGCGGCTTACGCGGAAGATGTCATCCACCTTAGTCCTAAACTGACTCTGTCCCTCGGTGTCCGCGACGAAATCACGTCCGGCTGGAACGAAGCGCATGGACGCGCCGCCAACTACACTTTCGCCAATGGAATCATTTCATCGCAACCGCATACCGGGGATCAATTTTTCACCATCAACAGGGCGAAATTTTTGCCGCAGCCCCGCATCGGCATAGCTTGGAGCCCGGTTGGAATGAAAACTGTCCTTCGTGCCGGTTTCGGGATGTACAACGATCTTCAAGACGCGCTCGGGTACCGCGCGGATCAAAATGCTCCCTTCAATCCGACGTACACCCTGGCAAACACCACCGTAGCGAAGCTCCCCATAAATCCCACCGCGCCTGTGCCGGCCGGTGCGAAGTTAGTCCCCGGCGGCGTCCAGCCGGACATGCAAACGCCAACGCTGGTTTCCTGGTCTCTTCGCGTCGAGCGGGAGCTTTCCCCCAACACCGCTCTTAGCGTCGGCTACGTCGGCTCCCACGGCTACCACGAACTCATTGGCATTGACGCGAACGAACCTTTTCCCGTGATTTGCCCGGCGTCCCCCTGCCCCCCGACCTATCCACCCGTTGCCACCGGCTTTCCCGCTGGTATAGGCGGCACGCCTATCCCCGCTGGAACCTACTACATCCCCCCCACCGCAACGAAAGCCAATCCCGCCTTGGCGAATACCTGGAGTTGGTTTTCGGAAGGAAACAGTTTTTACCACGCGCTCCAGGTGGACGTAAATCATCGCTTCAGCGGAGGTTTGTCCTTCCGCGGAGTCTACACTTTCTCTAAAACCCTCGATGATGGAGATTCCCTCAACGCCACCACTTCTGGAGGGGGGCCGGCCCTGGCTTCCAATCCCTTCAATCTGCGCGCTGATTGGGGACTAGCAACGTTTGACGTCCGGCATATTGCCGTGATCGATGGCACTTATGCGCTGCCGATCGGCCACGGAAAGCGCTACCTGGGCGATCTTGGCGGTTTTGGAAACGCCGCCGCGAGTGGCTGGAGTGTCAATTCCATCGTTACCTTGCAGGGCGGCTTCCCTTTCACTCCGCAGCTTAGCTATAATCCATCGAACAACGGCGACACTCGCAATCCGGTGCGCCCGTTCAGAAACCCCGCTTTCACCGGGCCGGTGATTCTTGGCACTCCCACGATGTGGTTTAACCCCAACGCCTTCTCGGCGCCGGCGAACACCCCGGTAAATAGCGGCTTTTATGGGAACTTCGGAAGAAATACTTTGATCGGTCCCGGTCTAGGCACCTGGGATTTTTCCGTACTCAAGGAAACGCGGATACGCGAGCAGTTCAATCTCCAGTTCCGCGCGGAAATATTCAACCTTTTGAATCGCGCGAATTTCAACCAACCCAACGCCGTCGTTTTCACTCCCTCGGGCGTTTCCCCAACCGCCGGCGTAATCACCAGCACGTCCACTACGGCCCGCCAGGTCCAATTCGGCCTGAAACTGCTTTGGTGAAGGACCGGTGCGTCGCCGAAGTTTACCGTCGCAGGAACAATCACCACGGGATCTTTCGTTGCGCTTCCCTTCTAGCGGCGAGAAAACCTACCTATATAGCTTCGAGCCATTTGACAGGGAAGTGGGCGGCCATGGAATTTGCCAGCTTTTCGTCGGCAGTCCCCAGTTCCGTATTCGAACGCACGGGCTATGGTCAAGCGGCGAGAGGATTCTGCGGAGTACCGCCTGGCAACAACGCCCCTGGCTGGTGCTCACACTCTGCCATTGCCGCGGGGAGCGGCGGCAAGCTAGAATAGAGGGGTTCAGGAGGACTGACTTAGTGTTAACGATTCGTCTGTCAAGGATTGGCAAGAAAAAGAAACCGTTTTACCGTGTGGTGGTCATTGAGAGGACCCGGCCCCGAGACGGCCGCGTGAAAGAAGCGGTGGGCACATACGATCCGCTGAAAAAGCCGGCGGAGATCAAGCTCGACGCCGAGCGCATCAAGTATTGGATGGGACTGGGCGCGCAGCCCAGCGACACGGTGCGCAGCTTTCTCCGTTTGCAGAAGATCGCTTAATCTAGAGCGCCTTCCTGAAATTTGTGCGTCTCTGCTTTCACCGGGGGCGCCAATCCCAGGGACCCTATGAAGGAACTGGTTGAAGCCATTGCCCGAGCTCTGGTGGATCATCCCGAGGACGTACAGGTGAAGTCTGTCGACGGGTCGCAAGTTACCGTTCTGGAGCTGCGGGTGCATCCCGAAGATCTGGGGAAGGTGATCGGGCGGCAGGGGCGGACGGCCAAAGCAATTCGAACGCTGCTCGGGGCCTCCGGGATGAAACTACATAAGCGGTTCACACTAGAAATCCTTGAAGATTGACTGCTCGGCAGTCATGCTTGCCCTTGACCGTTGCTCGGTCATGCTTTCCATTGGACCGCGGAGCGGTCCTATTTCACATTGAACCCTGAAACTCCACACTGGCTCCTGGTTGCGCGCATCCTCGGAGCGCGTGGCAATAAGGGCGAAGTCGCCACCGAAATCCTTACCGATTTTCCGGAACGCCTGACACGATTGAAGGAAGTTTTTGTTGGACACGCGGAAGGCAAGAATGAGCCGCGCCGCACGGCGTTGAAATCCTGCTGGCTGAGCCAGAACCATCGGGGGCAGGCGGTTTTCCATTTTGAAGGGGTCGAGTCCATCTCGGAAGCGGAGAAATTCCGCGGCCTCGACGTGTTGCTTCCGTTCGAACAGCGCGTGACGCTGCCTGCGGGACAGTATTTCGTATCGGACCTCATCGGCTGTTCCGTGTTTGAAAATCCCAGCGCGCCTCCCATCGTGGCCTCCTCGCCTTGTTCGCTGGGCGAGGCCCCATCTCTGCTTGGGACGGTGCGCGATGTGCAATTTCCAGGGGAACAGGTTTCCGGAACGCCGCTCTTGGAAGTGGAGACATCGCGAGGAGAAATTCTGATTCCGCTAGCCGTCGATATCTGCACGAAGATCGACACCACCGCGCGACGGATTGATGTGATCCTCCCCGATGGGCTTCTGGACCTCAACTGCGAATAGGGCAACGGGGGTACGCTGCTAGTGATGTCTCCCATCATTAGAACGCTGATCTTCACTGTTTTCGTCCCGGGTTTTTGGACTGTGCTGCTGCCCTACTGGCTCCTACCGCGTGGCGTGCGGCCGGATGTGCACGGAGCGGGCGCCGCGGGCTGGCTGCTGATCGCCGCAGGAATCGCTCTTTACCTCGCTTGCGCTTTCTGGGGCTTCGCGATGCGCGGGAAGGGTACGCCGCTGCCGCTCGATCCTCCGAAAAAATTAGTTGTGGAAGGGCCCTACCGCATTGTGCGGAATCCCATGTATTGGAGCGTGGCGTCCGTGATGTTGGGAGAGGCGGCCGTGTTGCACTCGCCGGCACTAGCGAATTTGGTGCTAGTTTTTCTCGTGGGCGTGGTCTTGTTCGTGTTACTTATCGAGGAGCCGGCACTGAAACAGAAATTTGGCGCCGAATATGAGGAGTATTGCCGGCGCGTGCCGAGGTGGTTGCCGCGGCTCAAGGCGAACTAAGGTAATAAGTCAGGCGCCCGGCACACGCCTGATTTGTCTCCGGGCTAGTGAACGTCGATGGTTGTCACGCTGTATGCGGGAAGCGTAATAGTCAGCGACAAGCCACTCACGGCCATAGTCCCGATTGATATGGGCTGGACAACGGTCTGCGTCGCAGCCGTAGGGCCCGTCATCTGGTAGAGATAGGCAGTACCGGATAGGGCCTGGCCGTTAATGGCGGTAACTTTGGCCGCGTTGGAGCGATTGATGGCCACGAAGACTACGCGGCCGGACGTGGTGCTGTCCGAACTCGCGTACACAACCACATCCTTGACGCTGCTGGAAGCAGCTTCGAGCGAGGTGTCGCCAAAATTCGAGTTGGCTCCGTCGAAATCACGGAACGCGCGGAAGCCCGCAAGCGTGTAAGAGTAGGTGCCGTTGGGAGGCCAGAAGTTGGCGGCAAAAAGCCCCATGCTTCCGAAGATGCCGAGGTTGTCCGCTTGAGCGATGGTTCCGGCAATGTGGTTGAAGCCGCCGTTCTCATATTCCGTGACTGAGATCTTCATGCCGGGATTTTCCGCATCGATTTTGGCTTGGAGACGACCCAAGATGTTAATTGGAGCGTGTAGGACGTTATTCGTAATCCACGAATTTTCTGTAAAGGCGGGGTCCCACAAGCTTCGCGGGCTCTGCACAACGGCTTGCACCTGCGGATCAGTAAGGGCCGAGCCAGTCATGTTGATAACCCTGGTAACGCCGTCGGTTGCTTCCGAATACCAGTGGAAGTCGTAAACATCGACTAGGGGCGCCCCGTAGGTAGTAGAAGCAGCCTTAATCCCAGCGAGGTATTTATCCGCGAACCAATCCGCCCCGGTGGGGGTAGGGTTTAATGTTGCGTCTCCTTGCCAACTGTAAATGCCGTTAAAGCCATAGTTCACGGGCCCGAAAATCACAACGTCTGAGAACTGGGTGGGGAACTGGACTTTCAAGTCCTTCAACGCCTTGGAAAGCGTAGTAGTTTTGGTTATGAAGCTGTCGGACGAAACGTTAGTTGAGCCCTGGACCTCCGCATGAGTGGAATTCCAAAGATCCGGTTCATTGTCCAAGCTGATAAAGGTTGGATGCGCCGGATTGGATCCGAAAATATTCATACCGGAAAACTTCTGATCCAGTGCCCAGGCGAATTCATCCATATACACATTGTTGTCGGTAATTGCTGGCGGAGGCGTGACCGTGAAGGGGGCACTGGAGGCCGCATTTTTCTTGTACACCACGGGCCGGAAGTAGTTCAAGTTCGGGAATGGCATCGGCACTTGAACCGTGGTCGTATTCACCGAAACATAGCCCTGTAGTTGGAACGTCACAAGGCTCGCCAGACCGGCAGTGTGGTCGGCGGCGATGAAAGTGCGCACCGCTTCTGCCGGAATGCTCGCGTCGCAGCTTCCGTTACACAAGTAGTTGTCATTCTCGTAAAAGTAATCGCTGCCTGCATTCGAGCCGTTGTTGATCCAGTTGTAGGCGGTCCAGCGGTTGCCTCCATCGCGGTCAAACGTGAAATTTGGTTGAGGAGAGGTATTGCCAGAGTAAAAATTTGTGCCATAGATGTACGGAGAGATCGGTTTGTTTTTGGTGGGATCGACGGTAATTGTAACGTCCGCGACCGTGACGGCAGGCGTGGCGCTGGCCTGATTGGAATTGCTACTCTCGCCAGCGGCGTTTAGCGCTGTGACGACATAGTAGTAGGTCGTTCCGTTGGCGAGGCCCGTGTTGGTGAAGCTGGTCGTCGTGGAAGAGCCGACGGTTTGATAACCACTGCCGCTGGTGGCAGAGCGTTTTACGTTGTAGCTGACTGCGCCAGTGCTCGCTGTCCACATCAGCATCACCTGCGCGTTACCGGCGGTGGCCGTAAGGCCCGTGGGCGCGGCAGGTGGCGTGGCCCCTGCGGGCGTGGCGTTGACTTCCGCGGAATTAGGGCTCTGGCCGTAGGAGTTGTACGCCGAAACCACATAGTAGTATTTCGCGCCATTGGTCAGGCCAGTGTCGGTGAAATTTGTCGTGCCTGTTCCCGGCAATTGCAAGTACGGTCCGCCAGCCGTCGTGGAGCGCTTGGCGTAATAGCCGGTGGCTCCGCTGACCGCAGTCCACGCCAGATTCACCTGTGCATTTCCTGGTGTGGCTGTAAGGGCTGTCGGAGCGGACGGTGCATTCCCTCCGCCGTTTCCCCCGTAACTGCCGCAGCCCGCCAGCCAAAGAAGAGTGACGGCAAGCGACGAAAACACCGAAATGCGGACCACACGAGCGGTAAAGCACATAAAACTGGCCTCCTCGGAAGCCCCTTGCGCAGGCGCGGAATCTGCGGCGTCCGCCGTCCTCAAGCTGGGAACAACTGCTTCAATGGCAAGAGGTTACGAAACCGGAGGAAGCCGGACAAGCTGTCCCATGGGACAGAAATGGTCCAAGTCCGAGAATCGTGAACCGTTGCCGATTGTCAATACGACCAGGACCCCCGGGCAAGGGAAATAAGTCAGAATGGCGGCTGGTCCCCCGATTGGCTACACTGGCGGGCATATGCGATTTGACCTCATCACCATCTTTCCGGAATTCTTTGCTGGGCCCCTAAGCTTCGGGATCCTCAGGCGCGCCAGAGAAACTGGGCTGGTCGAGGTCAATGTGCAGGACCTGCGGGTGTTCACCAAGGATCGGCACCGTACCGTGGATGACCGGCCGTTCGGCGGCGGCGAAGGCATGGTGTTGAAGCCCGAGCCGCTCTTTGAAGCCGTGGAATCGCTGCTTGAGCATGGCGTAGGCGAGGCGTCGAAGCCGGGAGCTGCTGATCCCCAGACCGCCATTGTGTTGATGTCGGCCGCGGGGAAATTGTTTCGTCAGGAAACCGCGCGGCGTTACGCACAATTGCAGCGAATTATTTTCATTTGCGGCAGATATGAAGGAGTGGACGAACGCGTGGCGGAGCATCTGGCGACAGAGGAAATAACCGTTGGAGATTTCGTGGTGAGCGGCGGTGAGTTGCCGGCCATGATGGTCGTGGACGCGGTCACGCGCTTGTTGCCTGGAGCGTTGGGGAATGAAGCTTCCTCGCAGAACGAATCGTTCAGCGCCATAGAGCAGGAATCAGCGGCAGGGGAGCAAGGGACGGGGCCAGCCTCGCTCCGACAGCAAAATTTGCGCCCGGCAAGAAAGGCGCCTAGCGATTCTCGAGATGCGAACGGCATGCTTCTCGATTTTCCGCATTACACGCGGCCGGCGGAATACCGCGGCTGGTGCGTTCCTGAAATCCTTATCGGTGGAAACCATGCCGAGGTCGCGAAGTGGAGGCGCGCCGCCGCTCTAGAGAAGACCCTGCGCATTCGGCCCGATCTGTTGGAAAAGGAATAAAATGATCCGTCTTGAGGTTTACACACAGCCTGCAAACGGGGACGCTCGTTAGCCCCAAGACAGCCATGGCACTGAAGCTGCGCGCAGAAGGAAGCACTAAACACGAGGAATTATGAGCAATCTGATTCGCGAAAATGGGAACGGGCTCGAAAAGCCCATCGCTATTTATTACGAGCATCCGGACTGGTTCCGGCCGCTGTTTCAGCAGATGGATGAGCGCGGCGTGCCGTGGCTGAAGATCGATGCACGGCACCATAACTACGATGTGGCTTCGCAGGAAGCCGATTATTCGCTGCTATTCAATCGTATGAGCCCTTCGGCGTGGCAGCGCGGCTTGGGCCACGGCATTTTCTATACGCTCAACTATTTGGCACACCTGGAAGGCAAAGGCGTACGTGTCGTCAACGGTTACCGCTGCTTCAATCACGAAATCTCGAAGGCCCTGCAACTGACCAACTTGGAAAAACTGGGTTTACCATATCCGAAAGCGCAAGTCATTAATCACCCATCGCAGGCGCTCGCGGCAGCGGAAGCCATTGGCTATCCCGTGGTCATCAAGCCAAACATCGGCGGCAGTGGCGCAGGGATTGAGCGCTTCGATTCGTCGGCGGAACTGCGCGCAGCAGTCCAAGAAAATCGGCTCTACTTTGGGATCGATTCCACAGCGCTGGTGCAGGAAGCGTTTACGGCGCGAGACGGGATTATCACGCGCGTCGAGGTTCTTGGAGGCAGATTTCTCTATGCCATTCAGATTCACGTTACCGGCGAAAGCTATAACTTGTGCCCAGCGGACATTTGCCAGAACACGCGAGGCGAAGAGCTGACCCGCATCGCTTGTCCGGTGGACGCGCCGAAGAGCGGGCTGAAAGTGGAAGGCTACCAAGCGCCTCGGCTGGTGATCGAAGATGTCGAGCGCATCGTGGAACTGGCCGGCGTCGAGGTTGGCGGCATCGAGTATGTGATCGACGAGCGCACCGGACGCCAGCTTTATTACGACGTGAATGCGCTTTCCAATTTCGTTGCCGATCCCGTGCGCGTCATCGGGTTCAATCCTTACGCGCGGCTGGCTGACTTCCTTATTGCCGAGGCGCAGCGTCATCAGGCGAATCGAGGCGAACGCATCGCCGCAAGCGGAGGCCCGCGATGAGGTACGGATACTGGCTCCCCGTTTTCGGCGGGTGGCTGCGTAACGTTGAAAACGAAAACATGGAAGTGAGCTGGGCATATGTGAAGAAGCTCGCGCAGCGCAGCGAGCAGATTGGCTTCGATCTGACGCTGATCGCCGAGCTCAATCTCAACGACATCAAGGGTGTAGAAGCCCCTTCGCTGGATGCTTGGTCCACGGCGGCGGCGCTGGCGGCAGTGACTGAACGCATCGAATTGATGGTGGCCGTGCGGCCGACATTTCATCTGCCTGCCCTGCTAGCGAAGCAGGCCGCCAACATCGATCGGATCAGCAATGGCCGGATTACTCTAAACGTAGTTTCTTCGTGGTGGGCGGATGAAGCGCGCAAGTATGGCGTCGCGTTCGAACAACACGATGACCGTTACGCGCGCACCAGCGAATGGCTCGACGTTCTGGATGGGGTGTGGAAGAAGGATCATTTTTCGTTTTCGGGCAAATACTATCGCGTGGAAGATAACGTCCTTGAGCCCAAACCGGTGGCCAAGCCACGGCCGACGCTGTACGCGGGCGGAGAGTCTTCTGCGGCAAAAGAACTGATCGCCGAGAAGTGCGACGCGTACCTCATGCATGGCGATCCGCCGGAGCGCGTCGGGGAAAAAATCGCTGATCTAAGAGAACGCCGCGCCAAGCACAATTTGCCGCCCCTCAAGTTCGGCGTCGCCGGATACGCGATTGTTCGCGAAACGGAACGCCAAGTGCAGGATGAACTGCGCCGCATCACGGATGTTCAACAATCCGCAGCCGGATACGCGAACTATCAGCAATGGCTTGCCGGAACTCAATTGGAACAGCGCGTTTCCCTCGAAGACTATTCGGTTTCAAACCGCGGATTGCGGTCTGGTCTCGTCGGCACACCCGAACAAGTGGCCGAGCGCCTGACGCAATTCGAATCTGCCGGAGTTGATCTCGTACTTCTGCAATTCAGCCCCCAGTTGGAGGAAATGGAGCGCTTCGCGGAAACGGTCATCCGGCGAGATTCCTCACTCGCGATGACGACCTGAAGTTCCTTCCTTGAAGCTTTTCAAAAATCAAATCTGGGGAATATTCAGAGCGGGGGCGGCTCAACGGTCGTTTTGTTCCAACCGGAAAAGTCATTCATGGCGCCTGACTCAGAATATGTGATTCGCCGCGGAAGATGAGTCTTAAGATCAAGGCAGATCGTGTAAGGGGCCATCTGCGGCCACTCGTTACCATAGTCGACGCTCCAGTCCTGGCAGGACTCCCCATGGATGGACTGGAGTTCGCCTTTGGCCATCTTCCCCGCTCTCCGACGTGGCAATTCGATGATGGCGTTGAACACGGTGTGCTGCACAAGCAAAGGTCCCTGCCCACATTCCTTTAGTGCCGGCGAATCGCCGGCCGTAGGGGTCTTAGCCCAGCTTCCGTCGACGTTTTCCACGTAGGTTACGCCGGCAATGTGTATGGTGGATTGTTCTCTGATTACGTTGTCCGGCGTCCTGCTTCTATAGACGTACTCGTAGTCATCGGGGCAACTGATCTTGTTCCGATTCGTCGCGTTGACCAAACTGTCCGCTGAGGTGCTCTCAACAGTCCAACTCTTGGCCTGACCGACAGCGACTTTGCAGCGCTCTAGCGCCATAGGTCCGGATTCCGACTGGAAACGAAAGAACAGCAGCGCCAGGACAGCGATCACGGCGGCAATGGCCAGAACGATTTTCACGATTTGAACGCCACGCGGGCAGGATAACCTTGACGCTGTTGAAATACAGCGAATGTTGCGGTCGGATTGCACTAGGCGTAACCGTCGCCGAGAAACGGCGGTTTTGCAGTCAGGATAGTCAAAGCGCCCTGGCTGCCGTTAGAGGAAACGCCTTGAACTGCTATAGACTGGCGCCGAAGGGAGGAAATCCGCTAGGAAATTGGCGACCAATTGGCTATAATTTACGATTATCTCTAATTAGCTGGCCCCGCCTGAGTGGGTCTGCAAGGAAACAGGAACATGAATCCGGTAATTCGTAAACTACATGAAGCGCAATTGCGCAAAGACCTCCCCGAGTTCCGCCCGGGCGATACCGTCCGAGTCAACGTTCGCCTCCAGGAAGGCGAGGGCGAAAAGGTGAAAGAGCGCCTCCAGGCATTCGAAGGCGTGGTGATCTCCAAGAAGGGTAGGGCGTCCAGTGCGACCTTCACGGTCCGTCGAGTTAGCTTTGGCGTCGGCATTGAACGCATCTTCCCTCTGCATTCGCCAACGATCAGTTCGATTGAAGTCGTCGGCAAAGGTAAAGTTCGCCGAGCCCGGCTATATTACTTGCGCGATTTGAAGGGCAAGGCCGCCCGCATCAAGCGTGCTGCGCGCGAGGAAGTAGCTGCTGTGGCCACCGCGGGAACCGAAGCGAAGGCTTAAGCGCTCTTCTCGATTTCAGATGGATTGAAGAAGCCCCGGACAACCGGGGCTTTTTCATTGCCCTTCACGGCTGAACGTTGGTGACACCCTCCGCGCCGGGCTTGGGGAAATGCTTCTCGTACCAGGCGATCGAACGGTCGGTGGAATCGATGTTGTGCTTGACTTCGCTTAGGCCATGGCCTTCCCGCGGATAGCGCACGAAGATGGCTTCCGTGCCCACGTCTTTCAACGCAATGAAGAACTGCTCGGCTTCCGCGATGGGCACATCGTTGTCATTTTCGCCGTGCATCAACATTGTGGGGGTGTGTGCGGCAGCAACATGCTTCAGCGCCGAGCGTTCCCACGCGACGTCCATCAAGTTCCCCTGGTGCAAGAATTGCCCGAATTCCATTTCTTCATACTGGTTGTAATAGGTCATGTAGTTGTAGCTGACCAGGTTGGCGATTCCCGCGATGGGGATGGCCGCTTTGAATTCATTCGTCTGCGTGATGAGCCAGTCCGTGAGTTGACCTCCGTAGCTGACGCCCTCGATGCCCATACGCTCGCGATCGATCCACAGGTAGCGGCGCACTGCGGCGCTCACGGCGTAAAGAACATCCTGGCCCTCGTTTCCATCTTGATCGCCGAACACGGCATCGGCAAACTTTTGTCCGTAGCCCGTCGAACCGCGATAGTTCACGTTTAGCGTGGCCCAGCCGTGAGCAGCGTAGACCTGGTTCTTGAAATTGAACGCTGGTCCATTCTGTCCGTGCGGCCCTCCGTGAATATTCACAATGAGAGGATGCTTTGATGTGCCGGTCATCCCCAGCGGCTTGGTGAGAAACGCTTCAACTTCGAACTTGTTGTCATTGCTGAGGAACGTGAACGACTCGACTTCGGCGATCGGTTTTCCCTCGAAAAGTTGCGCGTTCAAGTCGGTCAGCTTGCGGGCCGCGGCGTTGCCTGTTTTGAGATAGAGCTGCGGCATGTCCTGCGGCGACGCGAATCCATACGCGATTGTTCCGTCTTTCCCAACCGACCAGCCGCCCACGCCTCCTGTGTCTTTCACCACATATTCCGGTTTGCCGCCTGAAATAGGCAAGCGCACCAAGTGATTGCTGCCTCGCTCCTGAAGCGTGAAGTAAACGGCGCTGCCGTCCGGCGCCCATCGCGGCACACCCTGGCGATTGTCCAAAACAGCGCCGATTTCGCGGCGTTCGCTTCCGTCTGCGTTGATTACCCAGACGTGCGTGTCCTCCATGGTGGTCTCACGGTCGGTTAGTCCGCGGCGAGTTCCGCAAAAGACGATGCGCTTGCCGTCCGGCGACCACCGCGGTTCGTACTCGTTGTATTCCGTCGCGGTCAATCGGCGAATGCTGTTGTCTGCAACCTTCAAGGCAAAAATGTCGTAATTGAAAAACTCGTCCTGATTCGGCTCGCGGTTCGAAACGAAGAGAATCTCCTTGCCGTCCGGCGACCAGTCAATGGAATGCTCATCAAAATTGCCTTGCGTAAGTTGGCGCACCTGCTTTGTCGAAACGTCCACCACAAAGATGTGCAGGCGCAGGTTGTCGTTAAAGCGAGTCATTCCCTCGCCGGCATCCGGCTTATAGAGATAGCGCGTAATCACCATGGGATCGCCGCTGGCTTCCATAGCCTCCGCACCGGGAGTCGAGGAGATGAACGCGATCTGCTTGCCGTCGGGCGACCAAGTGAAATCCTTGCCTGCGCCCGGAAGCGGGCTGTTTGTGCCGCCCAGCGCCGCGAGAAAGGTGACCTCAGATCCGTCCGTTCTCGCTATGAACAGTCCTCCTTTTTCACCCTGATGCCCCTGAAACCCGATCCATTTGCCGTCCGGAGACCATATGGGGCTGCCGCCAGAGTCTTTTTCACTGCCAACGCGGACGGATTTCTTCGTATCGACATCCATGAGCCACAGCTGGCCGTAGGGGCGGCCCGGCCGGTCCCGCATAGTCACGCCATGCGCGACATGATGGCCGTCCGGCGACAGCTCCACGCTGCCAACGGAACGCAAGCGTGATAGGTCGCTGCTGGTAAGACCTTGGGCTAGGCTGAATGGCGCCCCGGTGAGCAGACCTGACGCACAAAATAAGCTGAAGCTAACGCGAAGTAAAATCGATTGCTTTTGCGGATGCATTAAGTTCTCCCGGTAACCTCAGATAGGTGTATATCGCCGGCAGCGGATCCTGCGGCGTCAGGCCGAGCGGAATTATTCTCACTTTAAATATTGGTCCATCCATTCGACCCAGCGGCGATCCACGTCCATGGACCGCACTGGATCTCCCGGAAAATGGCCCGCCACTGGGTAAGCGATGAACTTGACGGGCACGCCGTTGTCCTTGAGGGCGTGGTAGAGCGAATAGCCCTGCGTGATGGTGACGCGTGCGTCGCCGGTGTCATGCATGATGAGCGTTGGAGTTCTCATCTGCGCGGCGTAGGCGATGGGCGACTGCGCGCGATAATCCTTGAGGTTGTCTCCGATGTAAGGCGAGCCCTTGAACCCGTAGCGGCCGGACACGTTTCCGTCCGAGAGATTGTATTCGTCGTACATGTCTGTCACCGGCGCGCCGGCCATCGCCGCCTTCCAGATTTGATAGTGACCGATGAGCCAGGACGTCATGTATCCGCCGTAGGACCAGCCGGTCACCCCGATTTTGTTTGTGTCGACGAAGCCTAGTTTCTTTACCGCTTCAATTCCAGCGATGACGTCGCGCCCCGGGCCGTCGCCGGCATCATTCCAGATGGCGCGCTGGTAAGCGTTGCCCAGATTGTCGCTGCCGCGGTAATTCGGCGAGAACACCACGTACCCGTGCGTGACCATCAGCTGCGTGAGAAAGCTGAACTGCGTGGTCGTGGAAGCCGTAGGCCCGCCGTGAATAATCAGCACCAGCGGATACTTGTGGTCTTTCTGAAAATCAGGTGGATAGAACAGCACGCCATCTTCCTGGAAACCGTCAGGCCCTTTCCATTCGACTTTCTCAGCTTTGCCAAGAGCCAGCGAGGCAATCTCGTGATTGAATTCCGTCAGGCGTCGCGGCGTATCGTTGGCGGAGGACATGTAGAACAGCTCGGAAGGTTGTGTTGGCGTGCTGCCGGTGAAGGCGATGTCACCTTTGCGCCCGACAAACGCATCCACCCAGAACAGCCACGAGGGGCTAATGTCGCCCAGTTGAAGTTTCTTGGCAGCGCCCGCGAGTGGCTGCAACCACAGCGAAGTCTTAACCCCGTCGTGGCCGCCGACCAGCAACGAATTGCCATCCGGCATCCAGATCGCACGCAAGAGGTCGCGGTCGATGGTGCGCGTGGCATCGGAGCCGTCGCCGCCCGTCGCTTCGGTGACAAAAATCTCAACTTCATTGTTCGGATCGCCGTCGCGCGGATACCAGTAAGCTACGCGCGAGCCATCCGGAGAAAATAATCCGAAACTTTCAAATTTGTCGTGCTTAGTGAGCTTGCGGGTCTCCCCGGTTTCAACGTTGAGCACTTGAAGCGTCGTAAGGTCGTTGTCGCCCTGGTGAGGGTGCTCTTGCCTGGTGAACAGCAGGCACTTTCCATCGGGTGACCAGGAGATGGGGGATGCCGGGGAGCTGGGCGGCGCGCTCTTGGGAAGGCTCCAAGTGCCTGAAGTCAGCCGCTTCGCTTTTCCGCCTTCTGCCGGGAGAATCCAGAGATGAGAAGGCTGTTCCGCTGCGGTTGCTAGGAAATCGTTGTCGCCGACTTCGAAGGCGTCATGATGTTTCTCGACTTCCTTCTTGTTCTCAGGCTCGTCGGAGGTGACGTAAGCGATCTCTTGCCCGTTGGGCCGCCAGGCAAATTGCTCAATGCCGTTCGGCGCGTCAGTAATTTTACGGGCTTCGCCGCCGGTCATGGGGAGAATGAATACTTGTGGCTTCGCCTCTTTTCCCGCTCCCTCCACGGCGACAAATGCCAGGCGGTCGCCACTTGGTGACCAGCGTGGCGAGCCCACGCCTTTGCGTTCGTAGGTCAGTACATGCTGCGCTCCCGTGGCGATTTCCATCTGCACAAGTTGGCGATCGCTGCGGTCTTGCTCGAGATTCGGGCGCGAAACCAAGACAACGATGCTCTTGCTGTCGGGAGAGATCTGCGGATCCGAAACGGAAGTAATCTTCGCGTAGTCGTTTAATTCCAGGTGGCGCACTTGCGCGCGCGCGGGCCCGCTGGCGGACAGAGCCAGCAGGCACAGAACGGAAGCGAGGAGCCGGGAAGACGGAAGGAGGCGTGCGTATTGATTCGTGATCATCGCTCTAGCTGCTCCTTGAAGAGAAATTTGCCGTAAGAATTTCGCAGGATGAAGCGCTTGTGGCAAGCGTATGCTGCCATGCTCCGGGAATGTTCGTCAATCCGAATACGGCGGCGAGGCCATCAGCTACACCAAGAAAACCTCCAGAAAGGGTCCGACCGCGCTCATCTAAACTCTCCTAAAACGCTCCAAACGCTCCCTGTTGACATTCAACAGGAAGAAACCTATCCTCCTGTTGTTTATCTAAAGGAGAATTCATGGCTCCTCCCCGCGGAGAAGTTCTGCAAGGCACCCTCGATCTGATCGTTCTGCAAACCCTCGATGCCATGGGCCCGCTGCACGGTTACGGCATCGCCCAGCGGGTCCAACAAGTTTCCGAGGATTTGCTTAAGTTGAACCAAGGTACGCTCTATCCCGCCCTACTGCGCCTCGAGCAGCGTGGCTGGATTTCTTCAAAGTGGGGAGTTTCAGAAAATAACCGCAAGGCGAAGTTCTACGCACTCACGAGGGCCGGGCGCAAACAGTTACTCGCGGAAACCGAGAGCTGGGAGCGCATGACTGCGCTGATGGCGCGGCTCCTCGGCGGGGCGGAAGGAGCCTGAGATGGAATGGCTCCACACTTTCGGCGCGCGGTTGCGCGGCCTATTCCGCAAACAGAATTTGGACAGAGACCTCGAAGCCGAGCTGCGCGCGCACCTGGAGATGCTTACCGAGGAAAACATTCGCCGTGGCATGAGGCCACTGGAAGCGCGTCACGCCGCGCGGCGCGAATTCGGCGGCGTCGAACAAACCAAAGAGCTGTACCGCCAACAGCGCGGTATCCAGCTCATCGACGCCCTGATCCAAGATCTGCGATTCGCGCTCCGCGGTTTGAGGAAACGCCCGGGGTTCGCGATCGTCGCGATCCTCACTCTCGCACTCGGCATTGGTTCTACCACCGCCGTTTTCAGCGTCGTCGATCGCATTCTTTTCCGCAGCCTTCCCTATCCTCATGATGACCGGCTGGTCAGTTTTGGCGACAAAGCGCCATTCGAAGCGAATGAGTTCGTTCTCGGCCCGGATTACGTCGACTGGAAAAGAGCGCAAACTCCCTTCGAAGCGGTGACGTCATTTGTTCCCGGCGGTGCGGATTGTGATCTCACCGAGCAGAACCCCGTCCGGCTGAAGTGTGCCCTCGTCGAATCGACTTTCCTGCCGACCTTTGGCGTTGAACCCTTCCTCGGCCGGAATTTCAGCGCCGACGAAGACCGCCCCAACGCACCGCGTGTCGCCCTGATCTCCTACGGGCTCTGGTGTTTGCGCTTCGCTAGCGATCGCAACCTTCCCGGGCGCACCATTGCACTCGACGGACGGCCCACTCTCGTGGTCGGTGTTCTTCCGCCACAATTCGAGATGCCAAGTCTTGGCCACGACGACATTCTTGTTCCTGCCGCCCTCGATGGCTCCACCGATCGTGGGCCCAATGCCAGGCAACAAATCTTGAGGGCTTTCGCGCGGCTCAAACCCGGCATAAGCATCCAGCAGGCCGCCGCCGCCATGGAGCCGCTCTTCCAGCAGTCCCTGAATTACGTTCCGCCGCAGTTTCGCCACGAAGTGTCGTTCCGGGTACGCTCCCTCCGCGACCGGCAGATACAAGACGCCCGCGTCGCCTCGTGGGTCCTCTTTGGCGCGGTTCTGGCGGTGCTCCTCGTCGCGGGTACAAACGTCGCAAACCTGCTTCTTGCACGGGCTACCAGCCGCATGCGGGAGTTGGCCGTCCGCACCGCCATTGGCGCCACGCGCGGACGCTTGGTTCGCCAGGCCCTCACGGAAAGTTTGCTCCTGGGGGTTCTGGGTGGCCTCGCTGGCTGCTGGTTCGCCCAACTCTTGCTTCGTCTCTTCGTCTCCATTGCACCCGAGGGTATTCCGCGTCTGGAACAGGCCACCATCGACATTCGCGTGCTGTTCTTTGCGCTTGGCGTATCGCTTTTGTCAGGCCTTCTCTTCGGTCTGGCTTCGGCGCTCCGTAGTCCCGCCCCTGAATTGTTTGCCGGAAAAGAAATTCCCGCGACGTCCCGCGGCCTGCTTCGCCAGGTACTCGTGACCGTGCAGATCGCCGCCTCGCTGATTCTTCTCGCCGGAGCTGGCTTGCTCCTGCGCAGCCTCTGGAAGCTCGAAACCGTGGCCCTCGGCATGGACGCGAAAACCGTCCTTACTGCCGGAATCGATCTCGCTCCGTATCGCTATCCTGACGCCGCAAAGCAGCTCGCCTTTTTTAATCAGCTCGAGTCCCGCCTAAAACAAATGCCAGGTGTCGCCACGTTGGCCTTGAGCGACACATTGCCCCCTTCCGGAGGCATGCAGGCCACATTTCTGTCAACGATCGAAATTCCCGGCCACGCGAAATTCAGTGCCGGCACTGGCGGAATGATTGGCTATCGTTTCATCACCCCTGCCTATTTCCCCGCGCTGGGCATTCCGATCCGGCACGGCCGCGGTTTTCGCGAAGAAGATCGTTCGCCCGCTGAAAAACCCGTGATTCTTAGTGAAGCGCTCGCGAGAAGGCTTTTCCCCAACGGAGAAGAGCCCCTGGGGAAGTCCTTCCGCTATGGTTCACAGAAGGATTGGCGCACCATCGTCGGCATTGCCGGAGACGTAAAGAACAACGGTCTGGCCGCGCCCGCCGACCCCGAGTTTTACCTGCCCTGGAAAAATGAGAACGAAGGATACTTCCGCTCCGCTCACGTGATCGTACAGAGCGCCATCAATGCGGACGCCGTTGCGCGGTGGATTCGCTCGGAAACCGCGGCCATCGATCCGACCGTTCCGGTGACCATCGAAGGCATGAAGACGCGAGTCGGAAAGCTGGCGCAGCGGCCCCGCTTCACGGCCGTACTGCTGTCTTTGTTCGCGGGCATGGGTGTCCTGCTGGCGGGCATCGGGATCTACGGAGTGGTGGGTTTCCTGGTCGCGCAGCAAACTCGCGAAATCGGCATTCGCATGGCGCTCGGCGCCACTCCCCGAAGTGTTCTCCACTTGGTTCTTTCGAGCCTGGGGCGCTGGACGGTTGCCGGTGCGGTACTCGGTCTGCTGGGCGCCTGGCTTTGCTCCCGTCTCCTGGAGTCCCTGCTGTTCGAGGTGAAGCCGCACGACCCGTTCCTGCTCGGGCTCGCGCTACTTTTCCTTATTGTCGCCGTGATACTTGCGGCTTGGATTCCCGCTCGCCGGGCCATGCGAGTCGATCCGGTAGTTGCTTTACGCTACGAATAGGTATCTTTCGCTCGACTTGGCCATCCACAATCCACGCGGCGTGCTAAAATTCCCCGCGAAATGAGCCGACTCTGCTCCTCCCGTTTCGAGCGAGCCGCGCGCCAACTGGGCTGGCTGCGCATCGCCGGCATTGATGAAGCTGGACGCGGCGCGTTGTTTGGCCCGGTTGTTGCCGCCGCGGTGATTCTCAATCCCAAGCGGCGCATTGTCGGGCTGGATGATTCGAAAAAGCTCACTTCCGAACGTCGCGCGGAGCTCGCGCCGCGCATCCGCGAACATGCGCTAGCTTGGGCAGTAGCCGAAATAGACGCCCAGCGCATCGATGCCTGGAACATTTACCAGGCGTCGCGTCAGGCGATGACCGCCGCGCTCCAGCAACTGGCGATTCCGCCCGACTATTTGCTCATCGATGCGATGCAGCTCGATGTCTTAATCGAGCAAAAATCCTTGATCAAAGGTGATGCCCGCAGCATCTCCATCGCGGCCGCCTCTATCCTTGCGAAAACGCATCGCGACACTCGCATGGAAGAATGGGACGCCGTCTATCCGCAGTATGGCCTCGCACGCCACAAAGGCTACGGCACCCCCGACCATCTCGAAGCCTTGCGCCTGCACGGCCCCTCGCCCCTGCATCGCCATTCCTTCGCGCCCGTGCGCGAATCCGCATGCTGGGCCGCGGGGGCAACCCAAAGTTCTCTTCCTCTTGAGATTTAAAGATATTTCGCTTCCCAGGAGATTTCCGCGGAGCCTCTATTCCCGGTACCGCCTATGCTCAAACTGCGCCCGCCTGGCCTAATAGTTTCTTCATTCCGGCGAAGCTCTGGCGCGAAGATTCTTCTTCGGAGCCCGCGCCTCTCCAGTGCGTTTCAAGGCTCATGGTTCCGGAGTATCCCGCCTCGACCATCGCGCGGAACTGGCCAACATAATCGATAATGCCGCGGCCCATGGCTGCCCATTCGAACGAGCTGTCGGCTTTCCGCGCCACATCTTTGCAATGCATGTGTCCGATGCGCTCCTTGGGGATCTTTCCGAACCCGTCCGGAAAGGCGATCTCGCCGCGATAGGCGGCATTCCCGGGATCCCAGTTCAATTTGAGGTTCGGTGACTGAACGGCCTGCAATGTACGCCCGGCTTCGGCGCCGGTCGCGGTGTTGCAAGCAAATTCGTTCTCAAGAAGTAGAATGATGTTTTTCGACGCCACTTGAGCGGCAGTGTCGCGCAGCTTACCGTCCATCGCATCCCGGAAAGGCTTCGGATCGTCCAGCCTCCAGAAATCGAAGCAGCGCACGCGGTCCGTGCCCACGGCCTGGGCGGCCGCGATGGAACGCTCCAGTACCTCGCCTTGTTGCGCGAAACTATAGTCCGCCCCGAATTGCGGCGTTTTCGGGCTGTATTTCGAAGCGGGTGCCCCGGGCCAGTCGGTCTTGAAGAGCGGGCTGGCAATGTCGGTTACCTGCAGATCAAATTTCTTCAGCAGCCGCCGAACTTCGGCGATTTCTTTTTCATCGAGGTTGATGATGTTCTTCTTCCACAGGCCTCGCAGCTCAACGTAGGCCAGGCCGAACTCCTTGGATGCAATTTCCAGCGCATGACCGAAATCCTGGCTGATTTCATCGGTAATAACGGAGAGCTTGAAGCGGCTACTTGCCACAGACCGAGGTGCAGCAGCGGAGCCAGAGCGGCAAATGAGTGAGGCTGCCGCCGCTCCACCAAGGGCCGACAGAAAATTGCGGCGGGATTCGAACAGATACATGAATGTTTCTCCTCCTTCCGTGACACGGACTATTCCGGGATGGTACCACTTCTGTTGCCGGAGAGCCTCTTGCTGATCGCGGATCGTGGGTCAGTTTCCGGTAAGCCCCAACGGCGTCTTCGACGCGTCACTCCTGCCAGAAACTTGGCAAGACCGATTTGTTGATTTGAAAGGACTGATCAACAAGTCTCTGGAGAGCGCTTTTACAGGCGCTGAGATAGGAAACCGGGCATTCTCTTTCGTGTTGGCCCCACTTTTCATCCGACTCGAAAATGTAATCCTGCGGGTGCAGCGCTTTCTGACTGTGTCAGCATCCCAACCAGACGCTCCTCGAAGGCATCGATGTCGCCGCCGAGTTCGCGCGTGGCACCCGTGTGAACAAGCCGGCCCCTGGCGATCACGCTGATCTCGCTACAAAGGCTGCGGATCTCTTGCGCGTCATGGCTACTGAGAAAAGTTGTGACCTTCTCCGTGGCCGCGAGCCGGCGCAACAGGCTCCACATGTCCCGTTTGGCAGGCAGGTCCAGTCCCCGCGTGGGTTCGTCGAGAAAAAGTACTTTCGGACGGCCCATGAGCGCCCGCGCGATTTCCACCCGTCGCTTCATGCCCGTGCTGTAAGTGCAAATCAACTTCCCGCGAAACTTCGTGTCCAGCCCCACATCGTCCAGGATCCGCTCGACTTCCTCATCGGCATTCGGCATGTGGCGGATACGGGCAAAGTAGGAGAGGTACTCGCGCGCTGTCCACGTCGATTGACTCTCGCTCGTTTCGTCGCTCACCAGCCCCACAAGCTTCCGGACGGCGAGAGGTTCCTTCATCACGTCGTGCCCCCAAAGCTTCGCGGTGCCCGCGCTGGGAGGGAGCAGCGTTGTAAGCATCCGAATGGTCGTCGTCTTTCCCGCTCCGTTGAGGCCCAGGAATCCGTAGAGCTGCCCCTTTGGAATCCTTAGCGTAACGTGGTCGACCGCGACAAAGTCGCCAAAGCGGCGCGTGAGGCCATCGAGCTCGATAGCGTAGTCCGCGGCCGTAATCACCGTCGCCGCGCTCACCGTGTCTGCCTCCAACGCTTGAGCGCCGCTCCAAAACATACCAGCGGAAGAATCAGCGACGCGGCAGCCATTTCGTAGATGGCCCTCGACACTTGTGCATCAATGGCCGCTCGTGCGCTGAACGTCCGCATCCCGCTTTCGCCTTCAACGCGGTACGTGGCTGTAACCCGCAACGGATAGCGAACACCGCCGATATCCCACGGCTTGGTCGGTGTCAGAGTCACGGGGACGCGCGCCACCCAGCCCGTGACGACGTGGTGCCCATCAGCCGCTGCTGGGCCCGAATCATTCGCGTAGGCGTGCGTTTCCAGCCCTTCGGGCGCAGGGGCAAGCGCGCCTGGATTGCCGCTCGCTTCCAGTCCGTTTTCTCCCACGACTTGGATGTGCACGTCCGTCACGCGCTGTGCGGCATCAACCGGCAGCAACAGGAGGAGATCCCGCCGCGCCGGCGCGTCTGTGCCTAACGGCGGCCACTCCTCTCGATTGAGGATAGTGCTACAACACCGTGCCGGTAGTTGACCACCTGGCCAGGTCAATGCGAGACTGCTGCCGCCTCGGGCGAAAAGCCTTGGGATTGTAGGCGCATTGGTTGCGTGTGGAGCAGGCTTGTCATAGTTGGTATCCGCCATCACCACCGGCAGCACGACGATAAGGACGATCCCAAGTGCGATAGTCCAGCGTTGGCCCCAGCTGGCTTCCCAGGTTTCCACGCCCTGCGCGCGGAGAAATGCCCACACCGCGAGCGTCACAGCGCCAATCACCACGCCCGCCAGACTCATCCACGTCCGCGTCGTTGTCACGGGAATACTTCCCACCGCCAGCGTGAACCCGAAGGCGTTCTTGAGCAGGACGGCGGGACTCATCAGGGTAAGGTGGCCCGTGCGCGTCGCACCGTTACCTTGCGATACCAATAATTCCTGCAGCGGCACGAACCCGGCATACGCGAGCAGGACGCCCATGCCCGTCGCCGCGGGAGCGGCGATGCTCTCGCCGATAAACAGAACCCCGATTAGCGTGCCCATCGCGATGCTCACGACGAGCAGGCAGGGGGCCCAGATCAGTAACTTCTGCAGGAGCAGTGGCACACCCACGTGGTGCGCATAGACCAGCACCATCGGCACGAGCGCCGCGTAATACGCAGCGGCGATCGTCGCCACCACCAAGATCTTGGCCGTCAACCAGTCGCGGCGTTCTACCGGCGCCGTGAAGACGCTTTCCACGAACCGATTTGCGCGCGGGCTCGCGAGGCACACGGCTGCAAGCGGGACAAACGCCAGCGGCACGAGGAAGTACGCGATGATTCCGTATCCGTCGAGCCAGGTGTCCTGAGTGCCCACCGTGGCCACGCAACCGACGGCCAGCAGGATGACGCCGGCGCCGACCCAAGCGAAACGGCCGCGCATCGTAGCTCTAAGTTCCTCGACATACAGAGTCCCAATCGACATTTCGGCTTGCACTTTCTCAATTCAGTTCGGCAAGATACACCGTTCCGCTTTTCTTCACAACGCATTTGCCGATAGAGCGGCGAACGACGAGACCAGCAGAGGCCGAATTGGTGTATATTCGGTCCCGGCTCGCGGTCCAAGCCGAAATTTTGTTGCACGGAGAAAATAATTGATGCGACCCATTCCCCGAGCGATGCTACTTGCCGCCACGGTCGCGATGTCGGCGTCCACCGGTTTCACCCAAAAGGTCTCGACCGGTGGTCCCTATAAGGTGCTCAAGACCGCCAAAGTCGGCGGCGAAGGCGGTTATGACTACATTTTCGCGGACGTCGAAGGCCGTCGTTTGTACCTACCGCGCGGTGGTCCGACGGGCCAACTGATGGTCTTCAACCTGGATACGCTTGAATCGCTCGGCGCCGTTGCCGACGTTCGAGCCGGCGGCGCTACGGTCGATCCCAAATCGCACCACGGGTTCTCTACTACCAAGCCCCTCACCATGTGGGAAGCGACCACCTTGAAAGTCATCAAGACCATTGACGTCGACGGCCGTCCCGACGGGATCCTGTGCGACCCCTACAATGCACGTGTGTGGGTGTTAAGTCATCAGCCGCCGCATGCCACGGTGATCGACGCGGCAGATGGCACCGTGGTCAAAACCCTTGACTTGGGAGGCGCGCCCGAACAGGCCGTGAGCGATGGCAAAGGCACAATCTACGTCAACATCGCGGACAAGGCCAACATTGCTGTGGTGGACGCGAAGAATCTGACCGTTACGGCGCACTACGACATGAGCTCGAAGGGCGCCGGCGGAAGCGGCCTGGCATTTGACCTCAAGAATCACATCCTCTTTGCTTACTACCGCCAACCCTCACCCACGGTCGTCATCATGAACGCGGACAACGGGAACATCATCACCACCCTTCCGACCGGCATGGGCGTGGATACCGTGGCATTCAATCCCGCCACCATGGAAGCGATAAGTGCGGAAAACGCGGGCACCATGACCTTCATCAAGGAAAACAGCCCGACCAGCTTCGTCGTCGAGCAAACACTCGAAACCATGGTGGGCGCCAAGACTCTGGCCCTCGATACCAAGACCAATCACCTGCTAACCATGGCCGCCGAGTTCAGTCCGCCCCCGGCTGACGCGCCTCCAGGACCAGCAGGACGCCCTGCCCGTGGTCCCATGGTGCCGGGTTCGTTTTCCATTCTGATGGTGAGCAAGTAGTGGACGTGTAGTGGCCTGGTCGGAAACGGACCTAACGATCTGGCCTTAAATTGACGAATCGCCACGAAAGAGCAGTCTCCTGTGCTTCGCCTGGTTTTCGCCCTAGTAGGATCTGAATGGAAAGGGGATAACTGCCTGCTCACAAGAGATTCTGCCTTCGTTGACTTGTCTTTTTACGGCCTGTTAGCGTAACTACGTAGCGTTACGAGCCGTTTCGCTACCGCTGTAAAATCGAGGAGAACGTGCGGGTCAAAACTCCTGCAAGGGAGATTTGTCCCAGTTCGCGCATGGCCTATAACAAGAGCAAGAACGTCGAAGCTGCACAAAAGCTGCTGAACCAGGGCAAGGTCGTCCAAGCCATCGCCGAATACCAGAATATTCTGAAGTTCGAGCCGCGCGATCAAGTTACCTTGATGACCATCGGCGAGCTGTACATTCGCCAGGGTGAAACCTTTCAGGCCATCGACTACTTTGAACGCCTGGCCCAGATTTTTGTTGGCGATGGATTCCTCACCAAAGCCATCGCTGTCTACAAACGCATCGCCAAGCTAGCCCCGGAAGAAATTCGCCCGCTCGAAAAGCTTGCCGACCTCTACGTTCAACAGGGCGTGATGAGTGAGGCCCGTCCGCTCTTCCTGCAACTGGCCGAAATTCACCTGAAGAACAATCGCCAGCCGGAAGCCGTGGGCCTGCTGAAAAAACTCTTGCAGGCTGAACCCGATAATCTGCGTATCCAGATTCGCCTCGCCGATTTGTACCAGGCCATGGGCCAGACCCGGGAAGCTATCGAAGCCTATGTCTCCGCTTCGCAGCGGGCGCTGGCTCGCGGCGACCAGGGAGAAAGCGAAAAACTCGCGGATAAGGCCCTGAAACTCGAGCCGGCCAATCTGGCCGCTGCCATCGTCAAAGCCCGTTCCTATTCTTCACAAGGCAATCTCACCAAGGCCGCGCAACTCCTGGAGCAAGTAGCCGATCTTGAGAAGGGCGGCGAGCAGACCGAACTTCTCCTTGATCTGTATCTCAAGAATTCGGACTGGGACCAGGCTTCGGCTCTCGCGCTCCGCGTGTTCGATGCCGACGAGAAAAATTTTGGGCCCACGCAAAAGGTCGTCGAAGCACTCCTGCAATCAGGAAATGCCGAAAAAGCCATGGAAATCCTGGAAAAGTCGCGCCTCCCCATGATCGACGCTGGCGAGCACGAGGTCGTCGGGAAACTGCTCAACGAGCTAGCTGCCAGCATGCCGGGCGCTATTGAACCCCTGCAATGGCTGGTGGAACTCTACGGCCGTACCAGTGATTCCTTCCATATGGCCGATGCCCTCGCCCACCTTGGTGATGCCCTGGTTGACGGTCAGCAGTACGATCGCGCCAAGACCATACTCGAACAGCTCGTCGATCGCGAACCCGAAAGTGATTCGGCCAAGCGCAAACTCAATCAGGTGCTCCGCAAGTTGGGGCTTCTGGAAGGTGGAGAACCGGAGGAATTGCCCGGAGAGAACTTGCGGGCGGAAATTCCCAAGCCACCCGCTGCCAAACTGCGCGTCGACGATGAAGAAACTGCTCGCGGAATACCAGCCATGCCGGTACCCACGTCTAGCGACCCCGCGCTCGATGATGAGACGCAAAAATTTATCGCCCAGTCGCTCACCGACGTGGATCTCTTCGCCAGCTACGGCCTCACGCAGAAAGCCATTGGATTACTCGAAGCCATTCTGCGCCGCGCCCCGCGCCACACGCCGACCCTCGAGAAACTCCTAGACTTTGTTCTTGGCGCAGGCGACGATCGTCGCACCGCCGAACTGGCCGCCCACTTGGAACAGATCCACGGCGAAACCGGCGACAAGCGCAGCTCCGAACGATTCGGCGAACTGCGCCGCCGCTTCCAGCGTGCCGCCGGTTTGACGGACGAAGAATTGGCGATTGCCGTTCCCCCCGCAAAATCTGCGGCGTCGCAAGTCGCCGAGCCAGCGGCGATGGATGGTTCGATTCCCGAAATTGCCGCGGAACCTGCGCCGGAAGCACCCGTGCCCGTTCCCCAGCCCGTCCCAGTCGCTCCCATCAAGGCAGCGCACCCTGAGCCCGACGAAAAAATCGTTGCTCCGGCGCAGACCGAAGTGCAAGAAGTCGATTTGTCCGACGAATGGGCTACCCTTATCGAGGAGACGCATCCCAGCGGCCCGGCCGTTGACGCTCCTGCCCCCTTGTCAGCCAAGCCCTCGGGCGCACCGGCGCGCCACGCGGAACCTGGGGACGTGGAAGAGTTTCAGATCAGTGAGGAGCCCACGATCGCTCCGCCGGACGATGTACCGGCAGTCGCCTCATTCGAATTAACCGCTGCGGCTCCCGCAATTCCGCTCGAGCCGGAACCGGTCTCAGAAAAAGCCGCCGGAAAACCCGCGCCAGCCAAACCTAATGAAGCGCCAGCGGCGAAAGCTCCCCCACCGCCGCCCGAGCCCGAGCCCGAATTCGAATTGGCTCAGGAGTATGAACTGGTACTCGAACAAGAACCTCTCGTCCCTGCGTACGACCAGCGGCCCCCGGAGACCCCCATTGCTGTTCCTCCTGAGCCGGCCGCGCAAAACGCAACGCCAGCGCCACCCGCAGGCAGTGGTTTTGCTTCCGATCAATTTCTTGCCGACCTCGCCAACGAAATCGATCAGCTTGGAATCGGCGACCTCGCTCCCGGATTTTCCGGAGCGATGCCCAATGCTCAACCGCCGTCAGCTGCGAAGACCGCCGAGCCGCCGGCCGCCTCATCTGGCGAATCCGGTCCGCTTAAGGAAGTCTTCGACGAATTTCGCGCCGAATTGGGTGAGATGGGCGCCGAGGAAGAAGATCTCGAAACGCATTACAACCTGGGAATCGCTTTCCGTGAAATGGGCCTCCTCGAGGAAGCTATCAGTGAGTTTCAAAAAGTTGCGAAGGCCAGCGATCGCGGTCGCCCTTTCCGTTACACCATGCAGTGCTGCACGCTGCTCGGTCTGGCGTTTATGGAGAAAGGCCAGCCGGCCATCGCCGCGATCTGGTACGAGCGTGCTTTGCAGACTCCCGGCAATGATCCGGAAAGCACGCTCGCCTTGCGGTATGATTTGGGCGTAGCTCAGGAATCGGCGGGGGAGCCTGAAGCGGCGCTGAAAAGTTTTTCCCAGGTCTACGCGATGAACATCGACTACCGTGGAGTGGCCGAGCGCATCGCTGCCCTTCAGAAGCCCGCGCGGTAATCCTGCATCTTTCCTGGCGAGACGGGATCCGCGCACCCATGAACCGGGTTTATCGCGCATTGCAAGTCGTGCTTGCGTTCGAGATGGGCGCAATGCTTCTTTATTTGCCGTGGACCGGCTATTGGGAGCAGAATTTTTTTCTCAGCCACTATCCTTCGCTTATGCCGATTGTTTTGCACCCCTGGTTTCGCGGCGCGGTGAGCGGCGTCGGAGTTTTGGATATCCTTCTGGCAATCGGCTGGATCGGTTCGCGCCCGAGGCCTGATCATGTCCAGCCTCCATAACCCATCCGGTGGCCCGCTGCTTTGCTACGTGACCGACCGGCGCAGCCTCTACGAGGTTAACCCTGCGGAACAGCAGGAAATTCTCTTGGGCAAAATCGGGGCCGCTGCGGAAGCTAGCGTCGATTGGATCCAGATTCGCGAAAGAGATCTTTCGGGGAAAGATTGCAGCTCGCTCACGCGCAAAGTTTTGCAGCGAACCGCGAAATCGACGGCGAGCAACTCCGCTCCAACGCGCATCCTCGTAAATGACCGGTTGGACGTGGCGCTCTCCGAGTATACCGGCGGCGTGCATCTTGGCGAAAAAAGTTTGCCGCTTGCGGAAGCCAAACGGCTGGGCGAAGCCCGCGGCGAACAGAAAGATTTCGTCATCGGCGTTTCCTGCCATTCTCTCGAAGCCGCGCGAACCGTGGCGAGCGGTGGCGCGGATTATCTTTTTTTCGGCCCCGTCTTCGCCACGCCATCGAAAACGGCATGGGGCGCGCCGCAAGGGCTTGAGCGGCTCGCCGAAGTTTGCAGCGCGGTCTCTATCCCCGTGCTGGCCATCGGCGGGATTACGCCGGCGAACACCGCGGATTGTCTCGCCGCCGGCGCTTCGGGCATCGCCGCAATTCGACTTTTCCAGGGCGCTCGGGACATCTCCTCTCTTGTGCAGTCGCTGCGAAAATTGAAAAGTTGATCAGCGCTCTATCAGGGTTCCATCAGCCGGCGGAGTAGGCGAATCTGTCCGGCGTGATAAATGTCATGAAACGCCACGCCGTAGAGTTGCTTCATAAGTTTTGCGCTCCGCGGTGTGCGCAATAATTTGACGATCGCCGCGCGCAAGGCGCGGTGCTCGCTCTCAAGCAACTTTTTGTCCGCTCTCCAGGCCGCTTCGTTCAACTTGCCTCTCTCGGGCCGCGCAAAGAAATTGCTGCCTTCCAAAACGAACGAACCGTGCTTCCCGCCTTCCATTCTTCGCCGCACGGCATATTTCCAGTACGCGGCATGAAGCGTTACTTCCCAGATATTGTGCCGCCCAGGTCCAGGGCGCCACGCAGCTTGCTTCGCGGTGACTCCCTTGAGGGATTGACGGAGATTCGGTCCGTGCCAGGTCTTCCTCTCGTAGGCTTCCTCGAACAGCGCAAACACCAGCTTTGCAGAATCCACAGTGCCCTCCTCGGCGCATGGTAGCAGGAAAGTGGAATAGTTCGGACACGCGTTGGAACCTGCCCGCCCGTGCAAGATGATGGTTCCTATTCGTACCGATGGGACTACACCGTATCAGGGACGTGGCCGTGGATTCGGCGGAATGGGGTGGACGGCTGAAACACACACCACTGATTCACACCCATTATTGGAGCAAAGAGACGATACCGCCAGGCGCGCCGGCGGATGAAAAGACTTGGGCACTTGATGCGCTACGAAAAGCGCTGGCGCTGGAAAGCCGCTTGTGGCCGAGAGATGCTGAAGAGAAGGGGAAATCCCCTTCTAGGTAGTTTCAAACTTCCCGAGATCGCCAGACTGATTAGAAATATTAGGGTGCAGCGGGTGGCGTGCGCTCCTTCGTTTCAAAGAGCGGCTCTTTTGGAGTTGAGGGCTTGTGGCGTGGCGGGGCGGTGCGGCGGTGCTCGGTGCGTTTGTATTGGTAGAGTTGCCGGTCGGCGGCCTCGATGAGTTCGGCGGCGGTGCGGCCATCTTCGGGGTAGATGGCGAAGCCGATGCTGACGCTCACGGGCGGTTTACCCTGATCGGATTGTAGGCCGTTCTCGATGCGGTAGGCGACTTGTTCCGCCATACCCTTGTCCGAGTCGATCATGACGAGAGCAAACTCATCGCCGCCGTAGCGCACGGCCAGGTCGGTGGAACGGCAGTGTTCGTTCATGACCGCGGCGAGGCGCTGGAGGGCGCGGTTTCCAGCCAGATGGCCGTGGAGATCGTTGATGCGTTTCAGGCCGTCGAGGTCGAGAAGCAGAACGGTGAAGGTGCGGTGGCTGCGCTCGGCGCGGCGGACTTCCTCTTCGAGGCGGTCCATGAAGGCGCGGTAGTTGGCCAAGCCGGTGAGGGCGTCGTGGCGGGCCTGAAAATGGGCTTGCTCTTCGTTTTTCTTGCGGTCGGTGATGTCCATTGCCGAGCCGAGGCAGCCGCTGATTGCGCCGGAGGGTGTACAGAGCGGTTCCAGGCGAATATCCAGGACGCGGTTTCTCCAGCGGTATTCGAACTGCGAAGGGAATCCGCGCAAAGCCTCGTAATGTTCCACGAGTGGCGTGGTGTCCCGGTCAATGCAGGCGAGAAATTCCGCAACGCCGCGACCCACGAGCGCATCGGGGAGAATTTTTGCGGACGCCAAATCCTTGCCCCAATGCGAGGTGATGCGCAGATCCTGGTCCGTTGTCCAGTAAAGCCCGGGCATCTGCTGGATGATTAAGCGGAGCGGCGTTTCGCCCAGCGGATCGGTGCAGGAATGGAGCACGCGCGCGCCCTCGAGAAATCCCGTGACGTTCCCTTGCTCATCGCGGATGAATACACGCTTTACCCTCAAGCAGATTCTCGATCCGTCCTTGTGAAGGCGTTCCGTGGCCTCGGAACACCCCGAGCCAGTGCTTCCGGCCGCTTCGGAGAAGATGCTGTTCAGCCCCGGCCATTCGTGGAGCGGCACGAGACGACTCACGGGCTGGCCGGTTATCTCTTGTGCGGTGTAACCGTAGATGCGTTCCGCGCCCTGGCTCCAGGTGTCGATGGCGCCATCGAGGGAGACGCTGAGAATGGCGTCCTCCGGTGATTCGAGGAGAGCTGCGAGGAAATGCTCGCGGACTGCCAGATGATGCGGCATGGAAAACCGACCGTCTTTCAGGAAGGGGGATGCGTTCGTATGGAGAAGAAGTTTCCCGCGGGCGAGAGGGTCGAGCCGAACGGGCAATTCACGGCCGCGAACACGGTCGCGGCAACCACTTTGAAATCCTAGCATGTCACCTGCTAGACGGCAATGGCGCCGTGTGCCAGTTGCGCTAGTGGTAAATCCCCGCGGAGAGGGGAATGGCGGGGAAAAAGGGAGTAACTTCCAGATGAAAGCGAGTTGCACATGATATAGGACTAAGTTAGTCTGGTTTAGTAGTTGCAAATTACTTGCAAGGAGATGCGGTGGCCTCAGTCTTTCGGCTCGGTTTGCTTGGCTTTCTCTCGATTCTGGTAGTCTCGTTTTTCTCTCCAACGCGTTTGCTTGCCCAGGAGAATCCTTACTTTGTCGCTTACGATCACTATCTCGAAGAGCCCGGGAACCTGGAGATCGAGTATTTCTCCACGTTTGGCATGCAACGAGGCGGCAAGGACTTCCACGCGTTCTGGTCGGAGCTTGAATACGGCGCAAGCGCCTGGTGGACCACGGAGTTCTATCTGGCCGGGCAGAGCACCTTTAACGACGGCACCGTATTCACGGGTTTCCGTTGCGAGAATCGCTTCCGGGTTCTGAAGCACGAGCACTTCATCAATCCGGTTGTCTATGTCGAGTATGAAAACAAGAACGGCGCGGACAAGATTCTGAAAGAAGGCGAAGGCCACGACGTGGAATCGGACTTCCTGGTTTCGAACGCCGAAGCGCGCAAGGAGCATATCCACGAAATCGAGTTGAAGCTCATCTTGTCCAGCACATTCAAGGGCTGGAACTTCACGGAGAACACGCTGGCAGCCAAGAATCTCTCGAATTCACCGTGGGAATTCGGCTACGCTCTCGGAGCCAGCCGCCCGCTGGCTTTGAAGGCTTCAGCGAAACGGTGCTCCTTCTGCCGGCAAAATTTTATTGGCGGCGCCGAGATGTATGGCGGCTTGGGCGACCGGCACAGTTTTGGCTTACGCGAAACTTCGCATTACCTGGCGCCCGTGCTCGGCTGGAATTTACCATCTGGCTGGACGTTTCGCGTTTCCCCGGGCTTCGGCCTGCACGAAAATAGTCATCGGTTG
>Ga0210399_10000257_pt1 | contig 43095 bp, 45 predicted proteins | sample IncBWC14MmetaG_FD_150865 | JGI IMG/M metagenome (GOLD analysis project Ga0210399, IMG submission 150865) | Forest soil microbial communities from Barre Woods Harvard Forest LTER site, Petersham, Massachusetts, United States - Inc-BW-C-14-M | ecosystem: Environmental > Terrestrial > Soil >... | reverse complement strand
TGCAGCGTTTCAACGGCAAGAGCTGGGACTTCGTCGACTAAGCCGGGAGCCGCCCCCGCTAAACCTCGCGGCGGCCCGACCGCATGATCCGCATGACTTCCAGGAAGTTGGCGGGCGGGGTGTGGTCCTGCGACTTGGTCTGGGGGGCAGCGGACGCCATGGCGCGGTAGACCACGCCCACAAGCTCGTACTCGGTGGTGTCGGCGCCCATGGTGGCGAGCGCCAAGGCTCCCGCACGCAGCATGCGCGGTGTGACAATGACTCTCTTGCCCGGTTTCGGTGCTTTAGCCATGGCTAGGTTACGCGTCTCGCTTTACTGGTCGCCATTTTACGCTTCGTTGCCTACGAATCGATGAATCGTGTAGTAACTCTGCCGTGCAAAAAAGCTGGTTGAACGTCCTTTTGGTCGTCATCTCGGTGGCCTTGACCGCCGTGGCGGCCGAGTTCCTCGTGCGTTGGCTGGATCAGGGTGATGAGATCGAGTCGGCCGCCCGGCATCTCGACGAGATCCCGCTGGCTCCCGGGGTCGAGCGCGCGTGGTTCTACGAAACGCCGCCGCCGCTTCCCAACCGGGGAAAGGTGCCCGAGCAATGGCAAGAGCTGGTGCGCGACGTCGAGAAAAGCGGCATCACCGAAGGCACGCGACGGGCCGACATGTTCAAGGCGTGGAACTCGGCGTTCGTCGGCGATCCCTGCCGGCATGCCTATCTGTGCGGCGCGCCGGGCCATCTCTTCGTCTATGACCCGCCGAAGGATGCCGGCGGGACCGGCGAAAACCGGCCGCCTTACCGCTACCTGCCCAATGCCACGACGCCGGTCCGGCTCACCACCAACGCCTACGGCTTTCGCGGGCCGCCCGTCCCGTTCCAACGCCAGCCCAGGACAATACGCATCGCCTTCATCGGTGCCTCGACCACGGTCGGCAGCCATTTCTTCCCGTACTCGTACCCGGAGTTCGTCGGCAACTGGCTCAACCTGTGGGCCGCCCAGCGCAAGCTCGACGTCAAGTTCGAGGTGCTGAACGCCGGCCGCGAGAGCATCACCTCGACCGACAACGTCAACGTCGTGCGCGAAGAGGTGCTGCCGCTCAAACCCGACCTCCTCGTCTACTACGAAGGCGCGAACCAGTTCCAGCTGAGCACCATCGTGCCGGGCCTGCCGCCCAAGCCTGTCAGCCGCATGTTGCTTGCCGAGGGCGAGAGCTGCCCGGCGCGGCCGCCGCCGGCCGCCGCGGCGAGCGGGAATGGCGGAGCGGCCGGCGGCGCGGGCGCCGCCGCGGGCGGCCCGGGCTGGCTCGAGCGGTTCGGTCAAAGCCTCGGCTACGAATTCGCACTGGTGCGCCACGCGCGCGCGCTGTTCATCGCGCACGAGATGCCCGGCGGCGGCGGCGAATGGCGCAAGCCCGACTACAAGCTGGTCTGGCCGGCCGGCGTCGACGAACGCGATCCCGACGTGGGACGCTCCGATCTGCCGATCCATCTCTCGACCATCCTGGGCGATCTCGACGCCATGCGCAGCGCCGCGCAGGAATCGGGCGCCGAACTGGTGCTGGCGTCGTTTTTCTGGCTGGTGAAGGACGGCATGGTGCTGGATCCGGTCCGCCACCAGGCGATCCTGGAATATCTCAACCAGGGCTACGGGCCGTTCAGCTATCGCGACCTGGAGCGCCTGGCCGCCTTCCAGAACCGCGTGTTCGCCAAATACGCGCGTGTCCACAATCTCGATTTCATCGATGTGGCGCGCTACACGCCATTCGACCCCGATCTCTTCGTCGACGCCATCCACACGACCTACCCCGGCGAGCGGATGCGCGCCTGGGTTTTCTTCCAATTGCTGGTGCCGATCGTGCAGGCTCACCTCAAGAGCGGCTCCTGGCCACGCAAGGCGACGCCGTCGACCGCACCGCCGCCGGTCTTTGCGCCACGGGCGATCACGTTCGACTGCAAGCGGCCTTAGGCGCCCCCCCAAGCAAGAACTCAATCCTCCTGCGCGGCGGCCTTGCCGTTGCGGATGTGCAGGTCGAGGATCACCAGCCGGCCGTTCTTGACGCCCAGCCTGAGCGTGGCGCGGCCAGCGGTCGCGCAGCAATTGCCATCGCCGCTCTTCCACAGCGGCGTGGTGGCGGTGAGCTTGGCGTAATCGGGGAAGATGCCCTTCCAGGCGCCCCAGCCCTTGGGCAGGCGCTTGCCAAGATCGATCAGCCAGCTCTCGATGTCGATCTCGCTCATCTTCTCGCCGTCCATGAGATAGAGCGAGCCTGCATTGAAGGCGCCGGTACCCGCCATCATGCCCGGTACGTTGAGCAGCTTCCCCGCCGGCGACTGCACCACGACGGGCGAGCCGAACGTCACGGAGTCGACGGCGGTGGCAATGACCGGCGTGAGCATCGTGCCGTGGCGGCGAAACACCACCACGCCGCCGCCGCTGCGATATTTCGGGTTGGTGTAGCTCTGCAGCTGGAAGGCAAGGGTGTCGCCCGAGCCCGCGACGTCGCCATAGGCGTCGACCGTGCAGGGATCGTCCGGCGCATCGGGGATCGCCACGCAGGTCCGGCGTGCCTCGGCCTCGCCGATCTCGCGGCGGACGCTTTGCCATTGCTCCGACTCGGCGAGGAGTTCCGCGATTCGCCGGTCGTAGCTGCCGCTGAGGTCGTCGAGCGTGCCCGCCTGTTCGCGGCTGGCGAGCCAGCGCATCTGGTCGCTGCGCAAGGCGCGTGGCGCCAACGTGGCGTCCAGGGCCTTGCGGTAGGCCTGGGCCATGCGCTCGTCGGCCTGCGACAGGGCGGGATCGGCACAGATCGCGTTTTCGACGGTGGTCGCGGCCTTGGCGCAATCGAAGCTCGCGGCTTCGGCGCGGCACGCCGGCGCGGCAAGACAGGCGGTGAGGAGAAGCACGGTTCGCACGGCGAGAGGCTGGCGCGTTCGCGGCAGTGCTGCAACCGACAGTATGGGTGGCGAAGCGGATGTGCCGGCTACCCACCCCAGGCAAGCCGGCACTCCACGTACGCTTGTCGACGATCGTGCGGAGCGGACATCCCCCCAAGACAATGTCCGCTCCAGCCGGCACCGCCGACGGTAGCGTTTATGAGTTCATTGCATCCGAGACGCAATCAACTTTTTGCCGCAGCTTATTGCAGAGACACTGTCAGACTATAGGGGGTGGGTGCGACCAGACCGCCGGGACCGCCGCCGACCGCGATCAGGTACTTGCCGTCACGCGGAAGGGCGCCGATCCAGGCCCGGGCGTTGTCGGCCGGCCCCGCGTCGGGCAGCGTCTTGCCGGTGATCAGCGGGCTGCCGTCGGCGGCGCGGGCGACGGTGGTCTCGGGATTGTAGACTTGGAAGGCGATGGGCGCTGCCGAGACGATCGAGACGTTCATCGTCTGCCCGGCCTTGGCCTGGACGTAATAGATGTCGCGGCTGCCCGGCGTCAGCTGACCGTTCATCGTCGCCGTGTTCGAGCCCGGAGCGAAGGTGACGACTGTCATTGGCGGCAGGGCGGTGACGCCCTGGGCGAAAGCGGCAAGCGGCAGGAGGAGGAGGACGGCAAGAGCCGACAGGGATTTCATGCCGGCAGAATTGCACTCCATAGCGCCGGGATGAAAGAGCTACTTGTCCTCCTTGGTCCCGAAATCGGCCGGCATGGTGATCTCCAGCACTTCGAAATCCTCGGAATGGTCGATCTCCTTGTGGCTGATTCCCGGCGGCTGATAGACGGTCGAGCCGGCGACCAGCTTGTGCTCGCCATAGCCTTCGTAGTCGAAGATCGCCCAACCCTTCAGCACATAGATGAACTGGAACTCGAGCGTGTGGGCATGACGCGGCGCGTCGGCATGTTGGCCCGGCCGGGCACGGATCACCTGCGCGCCGACCTTGCCATCCGTCAGCTCCTTCAGCCCCAGGGGACGGTACTCGAAGTAGGGCCGCAGCCCATCCTTCTCGAAAGAGTCGGGACCGAGATGGTTGACGATGCTCCGCTTGCCGGCCGCGGCGTCGGCAATGGCCTGGTCCTTTTCGGCTTCGTCCGTGGTCGGGAACAGGTCGGGCATGGATCCTCCAGAGGCCCCGGCCAGCGTGTGCGAGGTTGCGGGGTAAGCTCAACGCAGCAGGAGTTGCGCGGTTGCAGCGTCATGGAACGCGGGCGAGGTCCGGTGCGTTGCCGCGCCATGTCGCAACGTTCCGCCATTGCCCGGCTGGCCGAGGAAAAAGGCCTCGTGATCGTCAACCCCGATGCGCTGACGCTGCGCCGCCAACGCCGCGGCAAGGGGTTCGCGTTCCTGACAGAGTCGGGCGCGATCGTGCGCGACGCGGCGGAGATCAAGCGGCTGAAGGCGCTGGCTGTGCCGCCGGCTTATGGCAACGTGCGCTTCTCGGCCGATGCGGCCAGCCATCTGCAGGCGGTGGGCGAGGACGCGGCCGGGCGGCGGCAATACCGCTACCATCCGAAATGGACCGAAGTGCGCGAGGTGCTGAAGGCCAAGCGGCTCGCCGGTCTCGCCAAAGCATTGCCCGCGATCCGGCGCGCGGTGGGGCGCGGACTTTCCTCCAACGAGATCGATCGCCGTTTCGTTGCCGCCTGCGTGATCGAACTGGTCTGCCTCACGGCGATTCGCGCCGGCGGCGAGGAATATGCGCGCGAGCGCGGCACGCGTGGCGCAACGACTCTGCTGAAATCCAACGTCAGGCTGGCCGACAACGGCGTGGTGGCGCTCGCCTTCACGGCCAAGGGCGGCAAGGCCATCACCAAGGAGGTGAAGAGCCCGCGCTTCCATGCCGCCATCGCGCGCCTGCTCGAGCTGCCCGGCCGCCGCCTGTTCCAGCACCGCGACCCTTCAGGCGAGATCCGCACCGTGCGCGCCGGCGAGGTCAACGCCTGCCTGCAGGAGATTGCCGGCCGGCGCATCTCGCTGAAAGATTTCCGCACGCTGGTCGCCTCGGCGGGCGCCGTGCAGGCGCTCGCGGCGACGATCCCCGCCGACAGCGCCGCCAAGCGCCGGCGCCAGGTGCGCGACGCCGTGGTCGAGATTGCCGAAGAACTTGCCAACACGCCGACGGTCTGCCGGACCTCTTACGTCCACGACGCGGTGGTCACGGCCTTCGAGGCGGGCGCGCTCAGGCGCACGAAGAAGTCGAAATCGCCCGTGGTGCAGGCCGAGTTGCTGGCGCGCATCGTCGCCAAGCACGCCGGTTGATGCGATGATCCGCGCCTGAGCCGATACCCCAGAAAGGCGCAGCATGCGCAAGATGCTGAACATCGATAGCGCCGCCCTGAAGGCGCTGGAACTGCTGGCGGCCGACCGCAAGGTGAGCCTGCAGGACCTCGTCGACGAGGCGATCGCCGACCTGCTGAAGAAGCACCGCCGGCCGGTGACGACGAAAGAAATGTTCGCCCAGAGCCTCGAGGGCGGTCGCGGCCAGCGAAAAGAGACGTGATTCCGGCCTGAAATGGCCTTTTTCCGCGTCTTTCTTTCTTAATCCGCAGGCCTTAAAATGCGTCGCTTTCCCGCTCGTTGCGTACCGGAAAGCACATGGCTCACATCAGACTGAACACTCACCCCTCCCAGGGCGGCCAGGCGGCTCCCCCGGTGATCTGGGGCGCGCGCGATCCCAAAATTCGCGGCCCTGTCGTGGGCACCGTCGGCGATCCCGCCAAGCGCAACGTCATCGGCGTGCATTCAGGCTCCTACGGCATCTATCGCGCCTTGGCGATCGCCGCGCAGGAGCTCAAGGCAGACCACCGGCCCGACTTCACCAATACCTCACCGGCCGAGCGGATCGGGCCATTCGAGAGCTGGTTCGATCCCAAGAAGATCGTGTCGCTCGACCCGTGGGGGCACATGATCGCCGACGTGTTTGCCGACAAGCTCGCGGCGGGCTGGGACATCCGCCCGACCATCGCCGTCACCAAGGCGCATGTGAACATGCCGGAGATCATGGACGCCATGGCCGCCAGCCGGCTGAAGCCCGACAACGACATCCTGAGCGGCTCCGGCGATGTGAAGGTCACCAAGGCGGCAATCGAGCCGGTGTGGTGGCTGCCCGGCATCGCCGAGCGCTTCGGCGTCAAGGAAGTCGATCTTCGCCGCACGCTCTTCGAGCAGACCGGCGGCATGTACACCGAGCTGGTGACGCGGCCCGACCTCGAGCTCTTCCTGCCGCCGATCGGCGGCTCGACGATCTATTTCTTCGGCGACGTGTCGAAGCTCGGCAAGCCCGAGACCAAAATCGCCTGCCGCCTCCACGACGAGTGTAACGGCTCCGACGTGTTCGGCTCCGACATCTGCACCTGCCGGCCATACCTCGCGCACGGCATCGAGATCTGCATCGAGATGGCGCAGAAGGGCGGCGTCGGCGTCGTCATCTACAATCGCAAGGAAGGCCGCGCCCTGGGCGAGGTCACCAAATTCCTGGTCTACAACGCACGCAAGCGCCAGCCCGGCGGCGATTCGGCGGCGCAATACTTCAACCGCACGGAATGCGTGGCCGGCGTGCAGGACATGCGCCTCCAGGAGCTGATGCCCGATGTGTTCCATTGGCTCGGCATCTCGCGCATCGACCGCTTCGCCTCAATGAGCAACATGAAGTCCGACGCGCTGAGGGAGCAGGGCATCGAGATCGTCGAGCAGGTGGCGATACCCGACGAGCTGATCCCCGCCGACGCCCAGGTCGAGATGGATGCCAAGAAGGCAGCCGGCTACTTCAGCGCAACCAAGCCCGGGACGACCGATCTCGTGAAGCCCAAGGGGCGGGGCTTGAATGAGTGATGCTGGGGGCGCGCCACTCCAGTGGCGCGATCTTCGCTGGCATCGACAAAGACGCGCGACTGGAGTCGCGCGCCCCCAGCCATGAACGATTCCCTTGCCTATCTCCGCACGCCTGCGGCGATTCGCGAGCGGGCGGAGAAGATGCTGAGTTATGTCGAGGACGGAAAGTCGGCATGGTTCGCGCTCGACAGCAACGGGCTGGAGGCGGCCGTGCAGGCGACCCTCGAGGTGACTCGCCGGCGCTTCGCCAATCCTGCCGACATTCCCTTCCATTCGCGCTGGCGGCAATTCGAGGCGGGCGGGCGCGACCGCTGGGCCGCGCTCGCCGAAAAGTTGAATGGATTGCCGAAAGAAGAGATCGCGCGCCGCCGCATCGACCTCGCCGTCGTGTCGGTCCTGCTCGACGCCGGCGCCGGTCCGGCCTGGTCCTATCGAGAGCCCGGCACCGGTGAAACCTACGCGCGCTCCGAGGGGCTGGGCGTCGCGAGCTTCCACATGTTCGCCAATGGCGCGTTCAGCCGCGACGCCAGGGGCGATCCGCTGCGCGTCGATGCCGAGCGGCTGGCGGCGCTCACGCCCGCCGACATCGCCATGGGCTTCCAGGTGCGCGCCCATAATCCGCTGACCGGCCTGGAAGGCCGCGCCGAGCTTTTGCGCAAGCTGGGCGGCGTGGGGCTGGATCGACCCGGCGCGCTGTTCGACATCATGGCGACCCGGAGCGAGGTGAAGGCGGCATCGATCCTGGCTGCCGTGCTCGACAAGCTGTCGCCGATCTGGCCGTTGCCGATGGGAGACGTGTGGCCGCATCCGGTGATCGGCCTGGTGCCGTTCCACAAGCTGTCGCAATGGCTTTCCTATTCGCTCGTGGAGCCGCTGCAGGGCGCCGAACTGAAGGTGGTCGAGCTCGACCAGCTGACCGGCCTGCCGGAGTACCGCAACGGCGGGCTGCTGGTCGACGCGGGCGCGCTCAGGCCCAAGCAGCGGGCGCTCCTCGAAAAGACCTTTGTCGCGGGCGACCAGCCGATCGTCGAATGGCGGGCGCTGACGGTGGCGCTGCTCGACCGGATCGCCCAGCATGTCCGCGTCCATCTCGGGCTCGATGCGGCGCGCTTGCCGCTGGTCAAGGTGCTGGAGGCCGGCACCTGGTTCGCCGGTCGCGCGCTCGCCGCCGAACGCCGCCCGGGCGGCGGCCCGCCGATCGCGGTGGCGAGCGACGGGACGGTGTTTTGAGTCACGCTCGTCAGCACGAGCAAGCTTGTCATCCCGCGCGTAGCGAGGGACCTTTCATGAGGCCTTAAAGGTCCCTCGGCCTTCGGCCTCGGGATGACAGTTGTTTTGGGGAGAAACTGATGTCCTTGCCGCACTCGATCCACGTCGTCAGCCATCCGCTGGTCCAGCACAAGCTCACCAAGATGCGCGACAAGGAGACGTCGAGCACGAATTTCCGCCGCCTGCTGCGCGAGATGGGGCTGCTGCTGGGCTACGACGCCACGCGCGACCTGCCCCTGGTGGAGCGCGAGATTTCCACGCCCATCGCGACGATGAACGCGCCGCTGCTCGAGGGCAAGAAACTGGTGATCGTGCCGATCCTGCGCGCCGGACTGGGGCTGGCCGAGGGCATCATCGATCTGGTGCCGCTCGCCCGCATGGGCCATGTCGGGCTCTACCGCGATCCGCGCACGCTGCAGGCGGTCGAGTATTACTTCCGGATCCCGCAGGATATCTCCGATCGCGACGTCATCGTCTGCGATCCCATGCTGGCGACGGCGCATTCGGCCATCGCGGCGGTGGATCGCTTGAAGGAGTCGGGCGCCAAGCGGATCAAGTTCATCTGCGTTCTAGGCTCGGAGCAGGGGGCGCGTGCCTTCGCCGAGGTCCATCCCGACGTGCCGGTATTCACGGCAGCAATCGATGCGAAACTCAACGATCACGGGTATATTGTCCCCGGCCTGGGCGATGCGGGCGACCGCCTCTTCGGGACCAAATAACTCAGGGGGAGAAACGCGATGAGCCCGGATCTGCATTATCTCTTGTTCTCGGTCATCCTGTGCTTCGTGCAAATGCTGATCGCCGCGACCGGCGCCAACACGCAGGTCGGTCTGCCGACTCTGGCCGGCAACCGCGAGGGCCTGCCCGACATGGTCGGCTGGGCCGGCCGCGCGCGGCGCGCCCATCTCAACACGATCGAGAACCTGGTGCTGTTCGCGGCGCTGGTGCTGATCGCAGCCGTGGCGGGCAAGGCCAACGCCACGACGGCGATGGGCGCCATGATCTTCTTCTGGGCGCGCCTTGCCTATGCCGTGATCTATCTGATCGGCATCCCCTGGCTGCGCACGCTCGCCTGGTTCGTGAGCGTGATCGGCCTGGCCATGATCGCCTGGGTGCTCCTGCAGGCGATGTAGAGACGCCTACTGCTTGTGAAGGGGCGGCGGCGCGCCCATCGCCTGGACCATCAGTTCGACGTCGATGCTGCCCGCCTTCTCGAACACCAGGGTGAGCGGCACCTTGGCGTCCTTGGCGAACGGCGCCTTCAGCCCCATGAACATGACGTGAAAGCCGCCGGGCTTGAGCTCGACGGTGGCGCCCGGCGGGACCTCGATGCCCTTTTCGACCTCGCGCATGCGCATGATGTTGCCGTCCATTTTCATCTCGTGGATCTCGACCTTGGCGGCGGCCGGGCTTTTGACGGCGATCAGCCGGTCGGGCGTCGTGCCGGTGTTGGTGATCGCCAGGTAGCCGCCGCCTGATTCGGCGGTGGGCGGCGTGGCGCGCGCCCAGGGCTGGGCGATCTCAATGGCGCCCAGCCTGTAATCGAGCGCAAAGGCGGGCAGGGCAAGAACGGCGCACAAGGCGGCCAGGGCGAGGCGGTGAAGGGTCATCGAAACAACTCCTCAGAGACGGGGTTTGGCCTGGGCATCGAGCCAGGCGCGCACTTGGGCGAGGTCGGCGACGCCCGGCAGGACGGTGATCTTGCCGTCGGCGTCGATCATCACCGTGCGCGGCAGTTCGCCGGCCCAGGCGGGGTCGATCTCGTAGCGCAGGCGTTCGTAGAAGCGGTCGGTGAAGCTAAAACTCTCGCTGCCGCCGAGGCCGGCTTGCGCCAGCGTCGCCGCCACGCGCTCCGGTTCCTGCGGCAGCGGGTCGGCGGCGATCAGCACCAGCCTGAGGTCGGGCCGCTCGGCCAAAAGCTTGCCCCAGTGCGGCAGCTCGACGAGGCAAGGACCGCAGGTGAGGCCCCAGAAATGCACGACGGTCGGTTGGCCGGCATGGGCGGCGCGCAGCGTCGCCCAGCTGCCGCGCTCGAAGGACAGCGGGCCGGCGGCCTCCGCCCGGCACAGCGACGCAAGGCCCAGCAACAGGGCGAGAAGGATCGCTCGTCTCACGGTTGGTCCTCCAGCGGGATCAGACGATAGCCCTGGGTCTTGGTCAGCCACGAGAGATAGGCGTGGCCGGCGTGCGCGACCAGCAGCGGATGGTCCGAGGCGTCGTCGGTGTCGGCGACGGTTCGCGTGGCGCTCCAGGTGCGGCCGCTGTCGTGGCTGACTTGCCAGCGCACCTGCGTCCTGGTGCCGTCGAACTCCTTCCACACGAGGTGCAACGCCTGGCCGTCGGCGAGCAGATAGGGCCGCGCCGGCTGGCGATCGGGCGAGGAGAGGGCGCGCGGCGGGCCGAAGGCCGCATCGGCCGAATCGGCCCGGGCGTAGAACAGGCCCTTGCGCGCGGCGCCGTCGGTGAACCAGGCGACGTGCTCGGAGCCGTCGGGCGCGATGGCGAGGCTGGGGCCTTGATGCGGGCAGGCCTCAATCTTCCAGTCGTCGACGCTGACTCGGCGCAGCGGCCCGGGAGTCGCGGTGTCCTTGAAGGCGACGACGGCATGGTCGCGGATCGAGCCGTCGAAGATGTTGCGAAACGCGATCACGGGTCGGCCCGGCCCGGCGAAGGCGATGCCCAGGCGGCAGCATTCGCAGGTGTTGTCGAGGGCGATGCTGGTCTTGCCGAAGGCGGCGCCATCGTCCGACCAGGCATAGGCCAGGGCCGCGCCGGGATAGGCCCGCCCGGCGGCGACCGCCGGTGCCACGTTGCGTTTGTCGAGCCAGGCGGCGAACACCCGGCCGGCGGGATCGATCGCCACGGTCTCGAAGCGCTGGCTGGTGGTGTCGGCGGTGATCGGCTGCGGGCGCGTGAAGCTCGCGCCGTTGTCGCTCGAGCGCGCCGAGAAGGCCCGGCCGTTGAAGCGTTTGTCCTGGAAGATCGCAAAGGTCACGACCAGGCCGCCCTTGGGATCGACGGCAATGCGCGCCCGCGCGTCGGGGCCCCAGTCGAGGTTCATCGGCTCGGGCGTGACGGCGACCGGCTGGGAGAAGGTCTTCCCGAGGTCGCGGGAATGCGTCACGACGATGCGGTCGACCGTCGGTCGCACCAGCCACAGCGTGCCGTCCGGGCCGAAGGCCGGTGCGGCGGTGAAGGGTTCCGGCGCGCCGGCGCCGGGCTTGCCGTGCTGATGCTGGGCGGCGGCTGTGCCGCCCGCCAGCAGCGCTGCAAGACAGATCAGCAGTTTACGCATCTTGTCCTTCCTTTCAGAACCTTGCCCTGAGCCCGACGATGACTGTGAGAGGCATTCCCAGGGCCGGGATGGAGGTGGTGCTGACTGTGGTGCCCTCGAACGACGTCGTCGTATAGCCCATGGCCAGGTACTGGAAGTTTGTAAGGTTCTGCACGCTGGCATAGATGTCCACCGCCTTCGCCGGCGAATAGGATGCGCCGAGGTCGACGATCGTGGCACCGTCGTTCAGCTGGGTATGGCCCGTGTTGTTCCAGTAGGCCGGGAACGACCGCAAGGTCGCGGTGAGGGCGAGCTCCGGGAGGGGCCGCCATTCGGCGCCGGCGGTGATCGTCCAGTTAGGCACCTGGCCAAGCTGAACACCGGTCCGTTCCAGCGTCGGAAAGGACGAGCTGGTGAGATAGGCGACGGTGTTGACGTAGCCCGCCGTCAACCTGAGCTGGTCGAGCGCCTGCCAGGTGCCGATCAGCTCGAAGCCCTGGAAGGTGGCGTTGCCGACATTGTTATACTGGTTGACCGTCGTGAAGGACGGGCTGAGGCCCGCGGCGGTGATGAACGGCGCGGCGCAGGCGGCATTGGTGTTGCAGATCGTGACGAAGTCGATGAAGTTGTCGAGGTTGTTGTTGAAGTAGGTGCCCGACAGCGAGAAGCCCTTCCAGTTGAAGTCCATGCCGACTTCCTGGCCGAAGTTGGTCATCGGCTGCAGGTTGGGGTTGATCGCCGTGAAGGACGTGCCGCTGGCGAAGCTGCGGTACATCTGGTTCATGCCGGGAGCGGAGAAGTTGCGGTAGATCGCAGCGCGCACCGTCACCTCGTCGCTGGCGTAGAATTTCAGGCCGACGCGCGGATCGAAGCTCGAGGCGCTGGTGTTGGGGACCACGTTGTTCGTGGCCGAGTTGACGGTGAGGACGTTGGCGTTGAGCGCCTGCCAGAAGTCGCCGCGCACGCCGATCGTGACGTCGACCGGCACGGTGGTGAAGCGGTACGTGCCCTGGGCGAACAGGCCCTGGAACCGGTGCTCGCCGTTGGCGATGAAGGTCGACGGGGCTGCCGTCACACTGGCGAACAGGTTGTTGTAGTCGCTGATCGTGGTGCGCCGGGCATCGACGCCGATCTTGACGTCCCGCAGCGGCCCTGCTTCGAGCTGGTAGAAGGCCGAGCCGCCGAAGTCGGAGTAGGGCGCGGACTCGATCTGGCTGACGAACTGGTTGGTGAAGCCAGGCGTGTTCAGCGTGTAGCTGCCGCTGGCCGTGTTTATTGTGCCGAAGGTACCACCTGCACCCCAGGCGTTGAAGGCGATCGACGACTTCTCGTCGAGGGCGTAGCTGCCGCCCAGCAGCAGGCGGTAGTTCGACCAGTTGTTGTGCGACAGGCTAAAGACGAGGCCGTCCTCGAACGCCTGGTGGAAGTAGGCCTTGGCGAAGAGCTTGAGGTTCTCGCCGGAATTGAAGTACGCCGAGGCATCGAAGTTGTCCGATTTGTTGGCGGTCGGCACCAGGTTGACGTTCTGGTATTGCGCGGGCGTCAGGTTGTAGCCCGAGCTCTGGAAGTGGTTGTAGTTGACGCCGACATTGAGCTTGTCGTTGACCAGGACGCTGCCCGCGACGTTGGCGTTGGCGGTGTTGTACATGCCATAGCTGACATCGGCCTGCGCGCCGGTCCTGGTGGGCTGGCGGGTGATGATGTTGATGACGCCGCCCATCGCCATGTTGCCCCACAGGCTGGTGGCGCCGCCGCCGCGGATCACCTCGACGCGCTCGATGTTGTTTTTCGAGATCTGGGTCCAGTCGACAGTGCGGAAGAAAGGATCGTTGATCGGCACGCCGTCCAACATCACCAGCGTGTTGATGGTGGTGCTCGAGCCGAAGCCGCGGATGCTGACCGGCTGTCCGGTCGGATGCAGTTGTCCGCTCGGGATCGTGTAGGTCCAGATACTGGGAATGCGATTGATGACCTGGTCGATGCCGGTCTCGGGCATCGCCTCGACCTGCGCGCGCGTCAGCACGGTCGTGCTGACATCGAGGTTTTCGAGCGCGGACCCGCGGCCGGCGGTGACCGTGACCGGCGGCAGGCTGACCGGCGGCGCCGTTGCCGGCGTTATCGTTGCCGTCGTTGCCGGCGGAGTCGTTGTCGGTGACGTCGTTGCCGACGGTGTGTCTTGTGCCGTGGCCAGCGCCGGAATCAGCGCAAGGCCCACGAATGCGGCGATCGTCGCCGCGCGAACGGACAACATGAAAGTTTTCCCTCGACAGACAAACGAACGCGACGCGCGGCGAGGCGCGTCGCGGCTTCAGGTGTCAGACGAGGGCGGGTGGCGCGCGCGGTTGGTTGGGCCCGTCGCGGATGCCGACGGGGGCAAGGGCGTCGACGGCCGCCGGCAGACGGTCGACGATGGCGGCGAAAAGCGGCGCGACGACGAACGCGGCGGAAGGCGCGGCCAGGGTCGGCGCATGGGCGAGACCCAGGCAGCATTCGTGGATCTTGCCGGCCGCCGGCATCGAGTCCTGGGCATCGTCCTGGCCGGCGCCCGGCGCGCACATCGACGTCCACAGCGAGAGGGCCAGCGGGCCGGCGTCGCGCATCAGCGCGGCATGGGCGAGCGGCTGAAGGAAGTTGAGGGTGATCGCAAACAGCGCCGCGGCAAAGCTTGCCGCGCGCCAGCCGGTGTCCGGGCGTCTGCGATCCATGGTCAAGTTACGCACGAAAGCGGCCCGGACGGAAGAGGCAGCTTGTCGCTCGGCCGCAGGCCGATGCCGCGCGCGTGGCAATGGTGTCCAGTTTCCGCCAGGAATATCCGGCGGCGCGCTACTGCGATCGAGAGGTAGCCTAAAGTCCGAGCGCGAGCAGGCGCGGATCGCGCGCCTTTTTGGCGAAGGTCCTGAGCTGCCACAGCGCGGCGAGGTGGAGGCCGGGAATTTCCAGCCGTCCGTCGGCAAGGTCGTCGACGAACGTCTGCCAGGGAACGAGGTGGGTGCGGATCATCTCGCCCGGATCGAGCTTCTGGTCGGCGACCTTGTGCGCGTCGAGCGCCAGGAAGGCATGCACCCGATTGTTCTGGCGCGCGGTGTTGGCGGTCGACGAGCCCAGGCTGTGCCATTCCTCGGAGCCGTAGCCGGTTTCCTCCAGGAGTTCGCGCTGCATCGCCGCGAGCACGTCCTCGCCCTCGTCCTCGGGCGTGCCGCAGGGCAGCTCGACGGAGAGGCGCTCCACACCGTGGCGATATTCCTCGATCAGCACGATCTCGCGCCCGGGCGTGAGGGCGATGGCGCACACCCATTCGGGGAACTCGATGGTGTGGTAGGGCGACAGGATCGTGCCGTTGGGCACGCGCACGGTGTCGCTGCGCACCGCCAGCCAGCGGTCTCGGTAGGAGTATTTCGAGTCGAGCACCTGCCACGGCTCGATCGCAGCGGCAGGCTTTTTCGCATCCGCCATCAGACCGCGGTCCAGCCGCCATCGACCACCAGTTCGGCGCCGGTGACGTAGGACGATTCGTCGGATGCCAGGAAAAGGATGGCGTAGGCCACCTCGTCGACCTCGCCGGCGCGGCCCAGCGGCACACCCTTCAAGGTCTTGGCGCGCGTCGCCGGATCGGCGGTGCGCCCCGATGTGCGCATGGGCGGCATCAGCCCGGGATGCACCGAATTGATGCGGATGCCGTCCCGGCCGTGCTGCGCCGCCGCCGCCTTGGTGATCAGCCGCACGGCGCCCTTGGAGGCGTTGTAGCCGACATGGATGTTGCCCTGGCCGACGATGCCGGAAACCGACGACAGATTGATCACCGAGCCGCGGGTGCCGGCCTTCTTCATCGCCGCGATGCCGTGTTTCATGCCGAGGAAGACGCCGGTGGCGTTGATGCCCATCAGTCGGTTCCAGGCGGCGGTGTCGTAGAGGTCCTGCTCCGCCGACCCCGAGATGCCGGCATTGTTCACCAGGACATCGAGGCTGCCGTGATCTGCCACCGTCTTGTCGATGGCCGCCTTCCACTGCGCTTCGTCCGTGACATCGAGATGGATGTAGCGCGCTTTGCCGCCCGCCTTCTTGATCTCGGCGACGACGGCCTCGCCTTCCTTGTCCAGAAGATCGGCCACGACTACGGCCTTGGCGCCCTCGCGGGCGAACAGGCGGGCGGTTGCGGCGCCCATGCCGCTCGACGCGCCACTGACCAGCGCGACCTTGTCCTTCATGCGCATGATGGCTGCTCCTTTCTCAGGCGATCTTGAGGCCGACGATACCGGCCACGATCAGGGCGATCGAGACCATGCGCACGGTCGAGGCGGAGTCGCCGAAGACGATGATGCCCAGCGTGAAGGCGCCGACGGCGCCGATGCCGGTCCACACCGCGTAGGCCGTACCCATGGGGATGAAGCGCTGTGCCCACAAAAGCAGCGCGCCGCTGGCCGACATGGAGACGATGGCGAACAGGATCCACAGCGGCCGGGCGCCCTGGTCGGTCCAGCCGAGCTTCAGCCCGACCGGCCAGCCGATCTCGCAAACGCCCGCCAATACAAGATAAAGCCAAGCCATTCTCCCCCTCCGTCAAGCGCGACAGCGCCGTCGTTGACGACGGCCTACCGGCCTGTTCTGATTGAGACTTGCACGCATCTTGCAGGATAGCGAGAGCGTCGGATGGGAATGGACTCAACAGGGTGACGGGAGCGTCTCATGGACGAACGTAAATTGCGCCGGCTGATCAGCGATGTGAAGAAGGGCAGGCTTTCGCGACGCGGCTTCGTGCAGCGCATGGCGGCGGTCGGCCTCACGGCGCCGCTGGCCACTCAGCTGCTGGCCTTTTCCGGCGTGGCGATGGCTCAGTCGCGGCCGCCCTACAAGCCGACCAAGCGGGGCGGCGGCGGTCCCCTCAAGGTCTTGTGGTGGCAGGGCCCGACCCTGCTCAATCCGCATTTCGCCGTCGGCACCAAGGACCAGGATGCCGCGCGCCTGTTCTACGAGCCGCTGGCCAACTGGGACGGCGACGGCAACCTCAAGCCCGTGCTGGCGTCGTCGATTCCCGGCCGCGAGGACGGAACCCTGGCGCCCGACGGCAAGTCGGTGACCTGGAAGCTGAAGCAGGGTGTGACCTGGCACGACGGCAAGCCGTTCACCGCCGACGACGTCGTCTTCAACTGGGAGTACGCCAAGAACCCGGCGACCGCCACCACCACCAACGGCTCGTACAAGGACGTCACGGTCGAGAAGGTCGACGATTTCAGCGTCAAGGTGATGTTCGACAAGCCGACGCCGTTCTGGGCCGATTCCTTCGTCGGCACGCGCGGCATGATCATTCCCAAGCACCTGTTCGCCGACTATGCCGGCGACAAGTCGCGCGATGCGCCGACCAACCTCAAGCCGGTCGGCACCGGTCCCTACAAGTTCAAGGACTTCAAGCCGGGCGACATGGTCCAGGGCGTGATCAACACCAACTATCACATGGAGAACCGGCCCTATTTCGACAGCATCGAGATGAAGGGCGGCGGCGATGCGGTGTCGGCGGCACGCGCGGTGCTGCAGACCGGCGAGTTCGACTTCGCCTGGAACATGCAGGTCGAGGACGAGATTCTCATGCGCCTCGAAAAAGGCGGCAAGGGTCACGTCGTCATCTCGCCGGGCGGCAATATCGAGCACATCCAGCTCAACACCACCGATCCGTGGACCGAGGTCGACGGCGAGCGCTCGAGCCTCAAGACCAAGCATCCGACGCTGTCGGACCCGGCGGTGCGTCAGGCCTTGTCGCTGCTGGTCGACAAGGCCTCGGTGGAGAAATTCATCTACGGCCGCACCGGCACCGCGACGGCGAACTTCGTCAACAACCCGGAGAAGTTCCGCTCGAAGGCCACCAAATACGAGTTCAACATCGACAAGGCGGCCGACATCCTCGAGAAGGCCGGCTGGAAGAAGGGCTCCGACGGCATCCGTGAGAAGGACGGCAAGAAGCTGAAGTTCGTCTACCAGACGTCGATCAACCAGCCGCGGCAGAAGAACCAGGCCATCGTCAAGCAGGCCTGCCAGAAGGCCGGCATCGACATCGAGGTGAAGGCGGTCACCGCGTCGGTGTTCTTCTCGTCCGACGTGGCCAACCCGGACACCTACACCAAGTTCTACTGCGATCTGCAGATGTACACGACCACCATGACGCAGCCCGATCCGGAAGTGTTCATGCGCCAGTTCCTGTCCAATGAAGCGGCGACCAAGGAGAACAAGTGGCAGGGCCTCAACATCACACGCTGGCAGAACAAGGAATACGACGACATCCACAAGGCGGCGTCGGTCGAGCTCGATCCCGTCAAGCGCGCCGCCATGTTCATCAAGCTGAACGACATGGTGGTGAACGACGTGGTGGTGATCCCCGTGGTGGCGCGCCCCGGAGTCGCGGCCATGAACGAAAAGCTCGTGGCCGTCATGAGCGGTTGGGACAACAATACATGGGACATCCAGGACTGGTACAAGGAGGCCTGAGGAGAGCGGGATCGTGTCGCGCGAGTATGTGATCCGCCGCCTGCTGATCGTCGTGCCGAGCATGCTCGGCATCAGCCTCCTGCTGTTCACGGTGCTGGCGCTGGCGCCGGGCGATCCGTTCGGCGAGCTGGCGAGCAATCCCGCGGTGCCGCCCGAGGTCAGGGCGGCATTGCGCGCCAAGTTCGGCCTCGATGACCCCGTCTGGTCGCGCTACCTGCATTGGCTGGCCGCCATGGTGCAGGGCGACTGGGGCTTCTCCTTCGTCAGCCGGATGAACGTCGACACGCTGATCCTGCAGCGCCTGCCGACCACGCTGATCGTCATCGGCAGCGCGCAGCTGCTGGCCATCGTGGTGGCGATCCCGGTCGGCGTGCTCGCTGCGACCCGGCCTTATTCGGTGTTCGACCAGATCGCCAGCACCTTCGCCTTCATCGGCTTCTCGCTGCCGACCTTCTTCACCGGCCTGCTGCTGATCCTGGTCTTCTCGATCCAGCTCGACTGGCTGCCCTTCGTCTATCGCGCCGACATAAACGCCACCGGCTGGCAGTTCTACTGGGAGCATATCAAACAGTCGATCATGCCGGTGACGGTGCTCGGCCTGTTCCAGGGCGCTTCGCTGGTGCGCTACGTGCGCTCGGCGGTGCTCGACGTCATCCGGCTCGACTACGTCACCACCGCGCGCTCCAAGGGCATCGGCGAGCGCAAGGTCATCGTCAAGCACGTGGTGCGCACCGCGCTCATTCCCGTGGTCACCCTGGTGGCGCTGCAGATGCCGATCGTGTTCGGCGGCGCCATCGTCACCGAGCAGATCTTCCGAGTGCCCGGCATCGGCTCGCTCTTGATCTCCTCGATCCTGGCGAACGACACGCCGGTGGTGATGGGCGTCACCTTCGTGTTTGCCTGCCTCGTCGTTCTCTTCAACCTCATGGCCGATTTCGTCTATGCCTGGCTCGATCCCCGTATCGCTTTCCGCTGCGGCTGCCGGGGTTGCGGTCGCCGCAGCCGTCCAGCCGCGCAAGGCCCAGCGCTTCTCGCCGGGGCGCGAGGCGTGGCGCCGTTTCCGCCGGCACAGGCTCGCCATGGCGAGCAGCGTCGTGCTGCTGCTGATCGTGCTGGCGATCGCGCTGGGCCCGCTGCTGTGGCGCGTGCCGATCAACGAGATCGACTTCGCCGCCAAGCTCGAGGGGCCGTCGTGGACGCACCCCCTGGGCACCGACGATCTCGGCCAGGACGTGCTGGCGCGCCTGCTCTACGGCGGTCGCGTCTCGCTGGCGGTCGGGCTCTGCGCCATGCTGGTGGCGAGCTTCGTTGGCGTGCTGATCGGCTCGGTGGCCGGCATGTCGCGCGGCAGCGTCGACGCCATCCTGATGTGGCTCGCCGATTTCTTTCTGTCGTTGCCGCAACTGCCGCTGCTGCTTCTGATCATCTACTTGTTCCGCGAGGGGCTCAAGAACGTGCTGGGGCCGGAGGGCGGCATCTTCGTGATGATCGTCATCGTCATCGGCGGCTTGCGCTGGATGCCGGTCGCCCGCCTGGTGCGCGCCCAGATCCTGTCGCTCCGCGAGAAGGAGTTCGTCGAGGCGGCGCGCGCGCTCGGCGCTTCGAAGCTGCGCCAGGTCGTGCGTCACATCCTGCCCAACGCGCTGGGTCCGGTGATCGTGGCCGGCACGATCGACGTCGCCGCCGCCATCATCGCCGAATCGACCCTGTCGTTCCTCGGCCTCGGCTTTCCGCCCGACATCCCGACCTGGGGCCGCGTACTGTTCGACGCCAAGGACTACCTCGACATCGCGCCGCATTGGGCGCTGTTCGCCGGTGCGGCGATCTTCCTGGCCGTGCTCACCATCAATTTCATCGGCGATGGTTTGCGCGACGCGCTCGATTCGCGCCGCGTTCTGTAAGGATAATATGGCCGCCGAGACGCTGCTCGACATCCGCGGACTGAAGACCTGGTTTGCCACCGACGACGGCGTGGTGCGGGCCGTCGACGGCGTCGACCTCAGGATCGACCGGGGCGAGACGCTGGGCGTGGTGGGCGAATCGGGCTGCGGCAAGACGGTGACGGCGCGCTCGGTGCTGAAGCTGATCGACATGCCGCCGGGTCGTTTCGAGGGCGGCCGGATCCTGTGGCAGGGCCGCGACCTGATCCCGCTCGACAATGCCGAGATGGACAAGATCCGGGCGCGCGAGATCGCCATCATCTTCCAGGAGCCGATGACCTCGCTCAACCCGGTCTACACCGTGGGGCAGCAGATCGCCGAGGTGGTGAGCCTGCACGAGAAGCTCGGCAAGAAGCCGGCCATTGCGCGCGCCGTCGAGATGCTGCGGCTCGTCAACATTCCCAACCCGCAGCGCCGCGTGCACGACTATCCGCACCAGTTCTCCGGCGGCATGCGCCAGCGGGTGATGATCGCCATGGCGTTGGCCTGCAGCCCCAAGCTGCTGATCGCCGACGAGCCGACAACGGCGCTCGATGTCACCATCCAGGCGCAGATCCTCGAGCTGATGCAGGACATGAAGGAGCGGCTCGGCATGGCGATCATGCTGATCACCCATGCCATGGGCGTCGTCGCCGAGACCTCGCAGAGGGTCGTGGTGATGTATGCCGGCAAGGTGGTGGAGGAGGCGCCGGTCGCAAGCCTGTTCGGCAATCCGCGCCATCCCTATACCCAGGGCCTCATCCGCTCGATCCCGCGGGTCGATCGCGCCGCCCTGCACAAGGAGCGGCTGGAGGCCATTCCGGGCACAGTGCCGAGCCTGCTCGATCCGCCGCCGGGCTGCCGCTTCGCGGCGCGCTGCAAGTACGCCATGGATATCTGCCTCCAGGCCGTACCGCCCCTGAAGGAGGTGGCGCCCGGTCACCGCGTGGCGTGCGTGCTATGAGCGATCCCGTGAGAGACCAGGCGCCGCTGCTCAGGGTCCGCGACCTCAAGAAGCATTTCGCGGTTTCCGGCGGCATCTTCTCACGCGAGGTCGACCGCGTGCATGCCGTCGACGGCGTGAGCTTCGACATCGGCAAGGGCGAGACGCTCGGCCTGGTGGGCGAGTCGGGCTGCGGCAAGTCGACCACCGGCCGCTGCATCCTGCGGCTGATCGAACCCAGCTCGGGCAAGGTCTGGTTCCAGGGCGACGATGTCGGGCAGCTCGGCAGCGAGGCGCTGCGGGCGCTGCGCCGCGACATGCAGATCATCTTCCAGGACCCCTACGCCTCGCTCAATCCCCGGCTGACCGTGGCGGCGATCATCGGCGAGGCGCTGCAGATCCACAAACTCACCAAGTCGCGGCGCGAGCTCGAGGAGCGTGTGGTCCAGCTGCTCGAGACGGTCGGCCTGCAGCCCGACCACATGCGCCGCTTCCCACACGAATTCTCCGGCGGCCAGCGCCAGCGCATCGGCATCGCCCGCGCGCTCGCCGTCGAGCCCAAGCTGATCGTCTGCGACGAGCCGGTGTCGGCGCTCGACGTCTCGATCCAGGCCCAGGTGATCAACCTCCTGGAGGACCTGCAGGAGCAGTTCGGGCTCACCTACCTGTTCATCGCCCACGACCTTTCCGTGGTCGAGCACATCTCCACCCGGGTCGCGGTGATGTATCTGGGCCGCGTGGTCGAGATCGCGCCGGCACGCGAGCTCTACGACAATCCGCTGCATCCTTATGCCGAGGCGCTACTGTCGGCCGTGCCGATCCCCGATCCGACGGTGAAGCGCAAGCGCATCATGCTGCAGGGCGACGTGCCCAACCCGATCCGGCCGCCGTCAGGCTGCCACTTCCACACCCGATGCCCGATCGCCCGCCCCGACTGTGCCCAGCGCGTGCCCGAGCTGCGCGAAAGCCGCCCGGGGCACTGGGTGTCCTGTCACTACCGGGGCTAGCCACCCGGATCAGCTCTTGGGCGTGAACACGTCGAGGTCGTGGATGCCGATCACGGTCTCGATTTCGGCCACCTTCTTGGTGATCTTCTCGAAACCGTCGGCGCCGAAGGCCTGGCGTTCGCGCTTTTCCATGTCGTCGGCGATGCCTTCGTATTCGTCGGTCGTGACGAGGCTGCGCAAGGTGGGGAACAGATCCGTCGCCTCGCGCGCGGCGTGCGGACGATACATGGCGATGAAAGCCTGGATGTCGCGACCCATCGCCTCGCGCGGCTCGCGATTGCGGGCCTGCGGCGCCGCCGCCAGGATGCGCTCGGTGAGCTTGCGTCCGGCGCCATGCTGAACGACCAGCACATTGACCAGCTCGACCATGCGCCCGGCCGTCTTGAAGCGCGGGAAGATCAGCTCCTCCTCGGACTTCTCGTGATAATCGTGGATGAAATCGCGCACGATGCCGGCGGAATGTTCGAAAATGGCGGGGTCGATGTCTTCGCCCTGGCCAGCGCGGCGCATGCCGGCTTCGTAGACGAGCAGGATGCGATCGAGAATGGCATGCTCACGCATCAGATCTTCGGGCGGCGAGATCGCCTCGTCGGCGCCGGTCTTCTTGGTCTCGCGGGCGAGGACCGGCAAAGCGAGCCCGCCGGCCGCGACGACGCCCGAAAGGGCGCCCACATGCAAAAGCGCACGTCGCGATGTTGCCTTGTTCATGACGCCACTCCTTTCCCGAACCAGGGAAACGAGCGGCAACAGGGGTGGGTTCCCGGCGGGCGGCGGGGTCAGCGGCCCACTTTCCACCCCACTTCCTTGGCGAAACTGTCGAAGAAATCGAGGTCGTAGGCGCGTTCCGGGGCCTCGCGCACCCGCTGGTCGATTCGTTCGGCATCGGCGCCGACCAGGATGCGCCAGCGGTCGGCCTTGACGCCGTCGAGGATGATCTTGGCGGCCTGGGCGGCGCTGGTTGGCGCGTCCTCGAGGAAGCGCCGGGCGCGCTCTTCGGCGAGCCTGGCGATGTCACCGTCCGGCAGCTTGGCCACGTCGATGCCCATCGAGGCGACGCGCGCCCGCATCTGGGCGATTTCCTTGGCGTTCATCGTGTCCGAGTCATTGCCGCTCTGGACCTTGCGCGAGTTGGTGACGATCGAGGTGCCGATATGGCCCGGCATGACGACCGAGCACTTGATATGCGGCGCGTTGATGCGGAGGTCGGTCTGCAGCGCCTCGCTGAAACCCTTCACCGCGAACTTGGCGGCGCTGTAGGCGGTATGCGGGATGGTGGGGCCGACCGAGGCCCAAAAGCCGTTGACGCTGCTGGTGTTTACGATGTGACCGCGGTCGGCCCTGAGCAGCATCGGCAGGAAGGCGCGCGTGCAGTAATAGACGCCGAACCAGCAGACGTTGAAGGTGCGCTCCCATTCGTCGCGGCCATGCACGATCATGCTGCCGCCGCCGCCGATGCCGGCATTGTTGAACAGCAGATGAATCTTGTCGGCGTCCTGCTGGCGGGCGACCTCGTCGGCGAAGCGCTTCACCTGCTCTTCGTCGGAGACATCGGCCACGGACATGGTGATGCGCAGGCCCTGCGGCAGGCGATCGACCTCGCAGAGCCGCTTGGTCTCCGCCATCGCCGTCGCCGAGACGTCGCACATGGCGACGTTGCAGCCTTCGGCCACCAGCTGGCGCGCGAGTTCGCGGCCCATGCCCGTGCCGCCGCCGGTGATGACGGCAATCCGCCCTGCGAGATCCTTCATGTCCTTGTCCTCCCGCGCTCGCTGCTCCTATTGTCGTAACACAATGCTCCTGGAAACTCTCCTGCCGCTCGGCAAGGTCGACCCCGGCCTGCGCGCGCCCGAGGTTCCGCTCGACCTCGCCAGCATCGGCGGCGACGCCCGCCTGCTGGAGGAGATCGGCTATGACGGCATGGTCGTCGAGGAGACCAAGGACGATCCCTTCATCATCATGGCGCTGGCGGCGCAGGCCACCAGCAGGCTGAAACTGGCGACGTCGGTCGCCATCGCCTTTCCGCGCAGTCCGACCGTGACGGCCATGAGCGCCTGGACCTTGCAGAAGCTGTCGCACGGACGTTTCACCTTGGGGCTTGGCACGCAGGTCAAGGCGCATATCGAGCGGCGCTACGGCCTGCCCTGGTCGCCGGCGGGGCCGTGGATCCGCGAATATGTCGGCGCCGTGCGCGCCATCTGGGACTGCTGGCAGAACGGCACGCCGCTCGACATCCAGGGCCCGCACTACAAGATCAATCTCACGGTGCCGCTGTTCAATCCCGGCCCGATCGGCCATCCGCGCATCCCGATCCAGCTCGCCGCGGTCAATGCCTTCATGAGCCAGGTCGTGGGCGAAGTCGCCGACGGCATGCGCGTCCATCCCGTGTGCACGCCCTCCTACATCGAGAAGGTGATGCTGCCCGCGGTCCGCACCGGTGCGGCGAAGACTGGCCGGTCGCTGGACGGGTTCCAGGTGTGCATGAAGCCGCTGGTGGCCGCTGCTGCCAACGACGAAGAGCTTGCTGCCAAGATCCGCGACGTCCGGGCGCGCGTCTCCTTCTATGCCTCGACGCCGCAGTATCGCGCCGCCTTCGACCATCATGGGCTGGGCGACCTGGCGGACCGGCTAAAGCTCCTGTCGCGCGCCCAGCGCTGGGAGGAGATGCCGCAGCACATCACCGACGACATCCTCGAGACCTTCGTGACCGTCGGCACCTACGACACCATCGCCCGTAAACTCGGCGATCGCTATGGCGGGGTGGTGACGCACTGCGAATTCTCGATTCCCGTGAAGGGCGCCGCCGACAAGGAACGCCTGCGCGAGCTTGCCAGGACCATCCAGGCCGAAAGCCCCGAACGGGCGCGACGCGCCGTCGTCGGTTAGGGCGTGTCGATGATCGCGGCCTGATCGGCGGCGTCGAGCGCCTGGGTCGATCCGGCTCGGATCAGTTCGGCAAAGCCTTCGTTGGGCACCATCACCGTGAGGCAATAGAGCCTGTCCGGCCCGGTATTCTCGACCACGTGTTCCATGCGCGGCGGCAGCACCAGCGTATCGCCCTTGGCGACGTCGTAGACTTTGCCGTCGCAGTAGGCGCGGCCGCGGCCGCTCAGGACATAGAACATCTCATGGGCATCCTGGTGCGCGTTGGGCGGGGTCTTGCCGCCGACCTCGAAGATTTCCACCACCGAGATAAAGGGCGTGTTGTCCACCACGGGATCGACCATCATCACGAACTTGTTGGTGTCGGACGGCGAGATGCGCGAGACCCGACAGTCGCGGGCGCGGCGGTGCAGAGGCTGGTCCATGATGACTCCCGGTCGGCTGGCGAGGATGGCGGTCGGAGGGACGGGCAGCAACCAACATGCCAGTTGCCCGCGCAAAAGTCCGTGGCATGGATCATGCTGCAGTGGCCCTCAATAAGAAGTGACCCTCGATAGGAGAGGAAGCGTGACGGAAGATAACAAGCCGGTCGTGCTCGGACCCAGCGCACGCAACGCCTGGCGGGTGAGCGGCGCGGAGGCCGACCTGGTGCGCCGGCCGGCCCCGGCCATGCCGGCCCGGCTGCAGGCCGAGCCCAAGGACTGCGTCATCGATCTCGCGCGTACGGCGATGGTCGTCGTCGACATGCAGAACGACTTTTGCCATCCGGACGGCTGGCTGGCCTCGATCGGCGTCGATGTCACGCCAGCCCGCGCGCCGATCGCGCCGCTCGCCCGCCTGCTGCCGGCGCTGCGATCGGCGAAGGTTCCGATCGTCTGGCTCAATTGGGGCAATCGCCCCGACCGCCTCAATCTCAGCCCGGCCTTGCTGCACGTCTACAATCCGACGGGCACGGGCGTCGGCCTCGGCGATCGCGTGCCGCGCACCGGGGCGGCGGTCTTGGAGAAGGACAGCTGGTCGGCCGGCATTGTCGACGAGCTCGCGCCGCTGCCCGCCGACATCCGCGTCGACAAGTGCCGCATGTCCGGCTTCTGGGACACGCCGCTCGACAGCATCCTGCGCAATCTCGGGGTGACGACCTTGCTGTTCGGCGGCGTCAACGCCGACCAATGCGTGCTGCATACCTTGGCCGACGCCAATTTCCTGGGCTACGACACGCTGATGGTGGGCGATTGCACGGCCACCACCTCGCCCGCCTTCTGCTGGGAGGCGACCCTCTACAATGTGAAGCAGATCTTCGGCTTCGTCGTTCAGTCGCCCACTCTCCTCGAGGCCTTGGCGTCCGCGCGATGATCTGTGAAGTCGCGCCGCCCGAAACCGTCTCGATGCTCGCGCGCGACGGTGTCCGGCTCGATGCCGACGTTTACCGGCCGCACGGCGACGGGCCGTTTCCGGTGCTGCTGATGCGCCAACCCTACGGCCGCAGGATCGCCTCGACGGTCGTCTATGCCCATCCGCAGTGGTACGCCCGGCACGGCTACATCGTTGCCATCCAGGATGTGCGCGGGTCGGGGACCTCCGAAGGGACGTTCAAGCTGTTCGAAAATGAACGTGAAGACGGCGCCGATGCGCTGGCCTGGGCCGCCGCGCTTGCCGGCTGCAACGGCCGGGTCGGCATGTATGGCTTCTCCTATCAGGCGGCAACGCAGCTCCTGGCGCTGGCCGGCGCTCTCGATGCGGGCGGGCCGAAGCCCGCCGCGCTCTGTCCGGCGATGATGGGCTGGGACGTGTTCTCCGACTGGGCCTACGAGGGCGGCGCCTTCTGCCTGCAAGGCGGCCTGTCGTGGGCGCTGCAGATGGGCGCCGAACGTGCCCGCCTGGCCGGCGACGTCGCGGCCTTCACGGCGCTGCGCGCCGCTGCCCGAAACCTGCCGCTCAACGAGGAACGCACCGCCTGGCCTGCCGTGCTTCAACGCTACGGTGCCTATACGCATTACGCGGACTGGATCGGCAATCCGGCGCGCGGCGACTACTGGGATCGCATTTCGCCCGAGGCTGCACTCGCCGGCCGCACCGGCGATGTGCCCATGCTGCATGTCGGCGGCTGGTACGACCCGATGCTCGACGGCACGCTCGGCGCCTTTCGCGCCATGGCCACCGCGCAGGCGCCGCAGCGGCTGGTGGTCGGACCCTGGGGCCATATTCCCTGGGGACGCCGCGTCGGCATCCAGGACTTCGGCGCCGAGGCGTCGAGTCCGATCGATACGGAGCAACTGCGCTGGTTCGATCATTTCCTCATGGATGTGGACAACGGCGTCGAGCGCGCGCCAGCGGTGCGGCTGTTCGATACCGGCGCCAAGTCGTGGCGCGATTTTCCGGCATGGCCAGAATCCTCTCCGCAGCCATGGCACCTCACCAGCGGCGGGCTGGCCGCCGCGCGGACCGAGGATGGCCGCTTGAACCGCGAGCGGCCGGCGCGGCCCAGCGTCGACGTCGTGGTCCATGATCCGTGGCGGCCGGTGCCGTCGCTGGGCGGCCATGACGGCCAGCCGCCGGGGCCGCAGGACCGCAGCGCGCTCGACGGACGCACGGATGTCGCCTGCTACACGTCGGCGCCGCTGGCTGCTCCCTTGTTTCTGGCAGGCTGCGTCCGGGCCGAGATCGACGTCGATGCCGACGCCCCCACGCACGACCTTTGTGCAGTGCTGTCGCAAGTGACGCCAGATGGCCGCGCCATCACCCTGACGCAAGGCTATCTGCGCGTGGCGGATTCCCATACGCCCGGCCCGAGGATCATCGCCATGCGCGCGCTTTGCGCCACCGTTCCGGCCGGCGCTGCGTTGCGCCTGTCGCTGCAGCCCTCGTCGTTTCCCGCCTTCGTCGTCAACCCCGGCACGGGCGCCTGCGATATCGACGCACGAGCGTTCGACTCGTGCATCATCACGTTGGCGGTGCATAGCGGCGGTACGCGGGCTTCGCTCTTGATGCTGCCGGCGGAGCAGCCGTGATGCGCGTGATGGTCGTCTACGCCCACCCGGTCGAGACGAGCTTCAACGCCGCGATCTACGGCGTCGTGACCGAGACGCTGCGAAAACGCGGCCACGATGTCGACGCCTGCGACCTCTATGCCGAAAACTTTCCGGCCATCATGAGCCGCGACGAGCGGCTGCTTTATCACACGATCCCGGCGAACCGTGCCTTGGCCGCACCTTGGATCGAGCGGCTGGAGGCGGCGGACGCCCTGGTGCTGGTCTTCCCCACCTGGGTCTTCGCGCCGCCCGCCATCCTGAAGGGCTTTTGCGAGAAGGTCTTCCTGCCGGGCGTCGCCTTCGACCTGGTCGACGGCAAGGTGCGCGGCGCACTACGGCATCTCAAGCGGGTGGGCGGCGTGTCGACCTATGGCGGCACGCGCTGGCGCGCCTTCCTGGCCGGCGATCCGCCGCGCAAGCTCTTCACGCGCATGCTGCGCGCCTATGTGGGGCCCGGCGTGCCGATGTCGTTCATGGGCTGCTACGACATGAACCGCAACGACGAGGCTCGCCTGAAAGCCTTCCTCGAGCGCGTGCGTGCGGCGTATTCGACGTGGTAGCGGCGCCTACTCGGCCGCCTGCCGGCTCGGGTAGTGGCGGGTCTGCTCGGTCTCGCCGTGCGTCGCCAGAAGCTCGAGCAGCATGCGGCGCATCAGGAGCCCCGGCTGGTCGGACGGCATGTGGCGCTCGACGCCCGAATTCATGTCGAGCGGGGCGTCGAAGTCGGTGCCCTCCAGCACCTCGCGGTCTTCCTCGGTCACCCGCCGGTCGAAGGCGATGATGTCGGCCGCCGTGGCCTCAGCCTCGGTGTCGTTGCGGAAGCAGAATTGCACCACCTGGCACGAGCCGTCGCCGATCGGCGTCGCTGCGGTGACGATGATATGGTCGAGGCCGTTGGGATAGCGGATCTGCAGGCGACGCAGGAAGGGCATGTACCAGTGCGCCGTGATGTGGCGCACGGTGAAGGCGCTGTCGTCGCGCAGGTTCTTCTTCTGCAGCTCGGTGTTGAAGACGGGGACGTCGGAGCGGGCGACGAAGCCGTGATCGAAGCGTTCGATGGTTGGTTGCGGTGGATTGGGGTCGTTGATGTCGCCGAACGTCCGGCGATGGACGAAGTGGATGTGGGCGTTGTCGAAGCTGTTTTCCATCAGCCTGAAGCCCGCGCAGTTCCACGGCTCGTAGAACTGGTCGATACGGCGATAGGCGGCATCGCTTTCCTCGGTCCAGTCGGGGATCGGCGCCAGCGGTTCGTCGAGCGCCACCCAGACATGGCCATAGCGTTCAGTGCAGGCGAAGGACCGGACAGCGGTGCCTTTCAAGCCGCCGGAGTCCGGCCGTTGCGGCACGCGCACGCAGGCGCCGCGGCCGTCATAGGCCCAGCCATGATAGGGGCAGACGAGGGCGTCGCCATCGACCCAACCCTTGCTGAGTGCGGCCGAGCGGTGCGGACAGCGGTCCGCCATGGCCGCGTAGCGACCGCTGCCGTCCCGCCACAGGACGATCTTCTCGCCGAGCAAGGTGAAAGGTTGCGGCCCCTGGTCGACCAGGGCCTGCGGCATCACCGGATACCAGAAACGGCGCAAGACGGGCTGTCGGGTGGCAAGCATCGATGGGGTTCCCTTTACTCGGCTGCCGACGCCAGCGGCTGGGAGACCGGCCCGTCGCGCCGCACCTCCGCCTCGCCGTGCTCGGCCAGCAGCTTTGCCAGCATGCGGCGCATTTCCAGGCCGGGTCGGTCGGTCGGCATGTGCAGCTCGCCGTTCATCGACAACGGCACGTCGTCGTCGCAGGCCGCCAGGATGGCCATGTCCTCGTGCGTCACCTGGCGGTCGAACGTGATCAGATTCTCCGCCGGCGCCTCGGCTTCGCTGTCGCTGCGCAGCAGGAACTGGATGACCTGCGAACGGCGGTCGTCGATCGGCGCCGTCAGGGTCATGATGATGTGCACCAGGCCGTTGGGATAGGTCACCTTCATCTTGCGGGAGAAAGGCATCCACCAGGTCTTCTCGTACTGCCGGATGGTGCGGTCCGAGGCGATGCCGAGATTGGCTTTCTGAATGTCGGGATTCTTCACCGGCACGTCGGCATACATGATGAAGCCCGCCGGGTGCGGCTCCAGTCGCGGCTGCACCGGCTCGGGCTCGTCGACGATGCCGAAGCTCGCCTTGTGCACGAAGGCGAAATGGGCATTGTCGAAACTGTTCTCCATGATGAGCAGCCCCGGCGCGTCCCACGGCTCGTAGAACTCGAAGACGCGGCGATAGGCCGGGTCGTCGTACTCGGGCAGGTCGGGGATGTCGCGCAACGGCTCCTCGAGCGCCACCCACACCACGCCATGGCGCTCGCGGCAGCGGAACGCCTCGACGGCGATGCCCTTGCCGGGATCGCCATCCGGCCGCTGCGGGATGCGCGTGCAGCGCCCGTCGCCGGCGTAAGTCCAGCCATGATAGGGGCAGACGATGTTGCCGCCATCAAGCCAGCCTTGGCTCAGCTTGGCGGTGCGGTGGCAGCAACGGTCGATCAGCGCCGAGGCCTTGCCGGCGGCATCGCGGAACAGGACCAGCTTCGTGCCGAGCAGGGTGAAGGGCGCGGGGGCGTCGGCCAGTCGCTCCGCTGGAATGACCGGGTACCAAAAGCGGCGCAGGACCTTCTGCTGGGTGACGAGCATGCTGTCTCCTGGCGTTCTAGCCGTGCGGGAAGCGTGCCATCCGGAAGGGACTTCGCGCCAGCGCTGATGAGAAATTGGCCCTGCCCATGAATTAGGCAGGCCGCTCGGCCACCGGGCAGGCGGCCGGACTGAAGCCCCTCATCTTTCCCGGATTCAACAGGCCGAGCGGGTCGGTCTGCCGTTTGAAGGCGAGCTGCGCCTCGTCGATGGTTTTCATGCCACCATCCTCCAGGATGAAAGTGTGGGGATCGGCCACCGGACAGCCCGCCGCCTCCAGCCAGGCAATGACCTCGTAGAGGCGTTGTTCGCTCTTGAAGCGCATGAGCTGGAGACCGAAGGCGGCGACGTGGCCCTCGATCCTCGTGAACTCCAGATGCATCGGCGTTTCATCGCCGAAGGCGGCGACGGCGCGAGCGATCTTGTCGAGATAGTCCGGCCCGTCGAACAGGCACTGCAGATAGGTGATCGTGCGGTCGGCCTTCAGCGCCCACAGAGTCGTGTGGTTCCAGGTGAACTCGTAGAGCGGCGGAATCTCGTCGGCCTCGTCGCCGGCCGCGCGTTCGAAGACGATCCTGCCACCGCCGTCGCCGGCCAGCAGCGAGAATGCCTCGCGCGAGGCATCGGCGATCAGGCAGAGCGCAACGGCCTGGCCGGCCGGAAGATGGGGCAGTATCGGTTTGAAATACTGTGCCGCACCCCAGTCGAAGACCGAGATCAGTTTCTTGGTGATGCCGTCGGCTTCGCCCAGCGCGTTGCCGAAGGAAGCGGCGCGGCCGATATCGTCGAAGGCCACGACCGCCTCGTGCCATGGCCAGGCCCGCGCCAGCGGAATCTCAAGCTCGGTAATGATGCCGTTGGTGCCGTAGGCGTGGATGGCCTGCATGACCTCCTCGCCGCGCAATTCCAGAACGCGCGGCTTTTCCTCCATGGTGATCACGCGCAGCCCCAGCACGTTGCCGCGGCTGCGCAGGCCGCCGAACTGGATCGAGCCCACGCCGCCCGATCCGCCGGCGATGAAGCCGCCGATGGTCGCCGTGCGCCGCGTCGAGGGATGGAAGCGCAGCTCCCAGCCCTGCGGCAGGCTGTGGGCTTCGAGGTCGCCGAGTTTGAGGCCGGCCTGCACGCGCGCGACCCCATCCTCCAGCGACAGGAAGCGATCGAGGCGGCCGAGATCGAGCACGACGCCGCCCTGGAGCGGCATCGCCTGGCCGTAATTGCCGGTGCCCGCACCGCGCGGCGTCACCGGAATGCGGCGGGCATGGCAGTAGGCGAGGGTGCGCACGACCTCGTCCTCGCTGGCGGGCGAGACCAGAAGATCGCCGCGCACGGCCTTCAGCCGCTCGTTCAGCACCGGCGAATACCAGAAGAAGTCGCGACTCTTCTGGCGCACCAGCGCGCGGTCGGCGACGCATTCGATCGGCGCCAGATCGGCCAGAACGCCCGGCCAGTCGATGGCCTTCATGCCGCCGTCCATCGGCTCATCTTTCCGGGATTGAGCAGGCCCTGCGGATCGGCCTCGCGCTTGAAGGCGAGCTGCAGGTCGGCCGACAGCACGCGCGCGCCCTTGTCTTCCAGGATGTAGCTGTGCGGATTGGACAGCCGGATACCGAGCGTCTCCATGCCGCGCACGATTTCCCACAGCCGCGCCTCGTCGCTGTAGCGCACGACCTGGAGCGACGAGCAGTTGGTGCGGCCCTGGCGGCGCTGGAATTCGGCGTGCGCCATGACCTCATCGCCGAACATTTCGTGCGAGGCGATCAGGGCCTCGACGTTGGCGCCCAGCGGAAAGATGGTCTGCAGGTAGGTGACGGTCTTGTCGACCTTGAGTGCCTGCAGGGTCGTGTGGTTCCAGGTGTATTCGTAGAGCGGCGTGATGGCCCGATCTTCGACGTAGCGCCGTTCGAGCGTGACCGTGCCGCCCCGCCCACGAACGAGGTCGCGCACCGTCGCGGCGTTGCCAGCCGCCACCATGATCATGACGACGTGACGGCCTTCGGGCAGCGTCCCTTCCTCCAGGCCACGGAAGTAGCGCGGCAGCGGCCAGGCCATGAGGCTGTCGAGCTTGAGAAAGATGCCGTCCGACTCGCCCAGCGCCTGGGCGAAGTGGGCCGCCGCAGCGAAGTCGTCGAACGCCGCCACCATCTCGACCCAGGGATAGGCCGGCGCCAGCGCAAGCTCGACCTCGACGACGATCGAGGTCGTTCCGTAGGCGTGCAGCGCCTTGCCGATATCGGCGCCGCGCAGCTCGATCAGCCGCGGCGCGGGCTCGCAGGTGACGACCTTCAGGGCCAGCACCGAGCCCGCATCGCGCAGCTGCCCGTAGCGGATCGAGCCCACGCCGGCGGCGCCGCCGCAGACATAGCCACCGACGGTCGCCTGCCGGCGGGTCGAGGGAAACATGCGCAGCTCCCAGCCCTGCTTCTGGCAAAGCACGTCGGCGTCGCCCAGCCGCACGCCGGCCTCGAAGCGGCCGCGGCCGCGCTCGATCCAGAGCGTGCGATCGAGCCGCGCCATGTCGAGCAGCACGCCGCCCTGCAGGGGCACCATCTGGCCGTAATTGCCGGTGGCGCCGCCGCGCACCACCAGCGGGACGCCGAAGCGGGCGCAGGCGGCGGCGACGCGCACGACCTCGTCGACCGTGCGCGGCACGACGATGAGATCGGCCGCCTTGCCGTCGAGCTCGGCCTTCAGGATCGGCGAATACCAGTAGAAGTCGCGGCTGCGCAGGCGAAGCTGCACGGGATGATCGATCAGCTCCAGCCCGTCGAGCTGGGCGCGGAAGGCGGGATCGGCAGCCGGGATCACGCCGGCGCGCCCAGAAGCCCGTCGAGCTCGCGGTAGTCGGGCAGCGAGGTGTCGATGGCCCGGCCGCCGCGCAGCACGATGCGGTCGGCCTGGCTGCGCGACAGCATCTCCGACATGAAGCGGGCCGACAGCAGCACCAGGTCGGCCGGCGCGCCCAGCTTCAGCCGCCCGTGATCGGCAAGCCCCATCACTTCGGCCGGCACCGATGTGAACGACGTCGGCCAGTCGCCGAATGGATGATCGAGATGGGCGATGCGCGTGGCCTGGGTCATGACCTCGAGCATGTCGTGATCGCCGAAGGCATAGAACGGATCGCGACAATTGTCCGAGGCGATCGACACGGGGATGCCTTCGCTGCGCAACTCGTGCAGCAACGTGATGCCGCGCCAACGCGGCGTGCGTCCGGTGCTGCGGCCCTGCAGGTACATGTTGCACATCGGCAGGCTGACGATGGCGATGCCGGCCTGGGCGACGGCGCGCAGCGTCTCGGTCACGAATTCGTCGGGCTGCATGGCCAGCGAACAGCAATGGCCACATTGCAGCCGGCCCTTAAAGCCCAGCCGCTCCGCCATGTGGGCAATCTCGATCAGCGCCTTGGCGCCGAGATCGCCGCTTTCGTCGACATGCAGGTCCATGTCGAGGCCGCGATCCATCGCCAGCCGGAAGATGCGTTCCAGCAGCTCGCGGAATCCCGGCGGCAGCGCCTCGTGCGCGCCGCCGTTCAGGCGGGTGCCGCAGCCCAGTATGCCGCCGGCATCGGCCACGATATCGGCCAGCCGGTCGCCCTGCGCCTCGGCAAAGGCGTCCATCGGCATGAGGCTGGTCCCCTGCAGCTCGATCCGTCCCGCCCAGGCATCGCGCATCGCCTTGAAGACCGGCCAGGAAATCTCGGCCTGGGGCGCCAGCGAATCGACGTGCGTGCGGACCGCGACCGTACCTTGCGCCCAGGCGCACTCCAGCCCGAATTCCATGCGTCGATGAACATCGTCGGCCGTCCAGCGCGCCGAGCGATCGCTCAAGGTGGTCCCGGCGGCGCCCAGAAAGCTGCCGTCCGGATTGGGCGAGCGCGGCCAGATGTGGCCCTTGTCGAGATGGGTGTGCACATCGACGAAGCCCGGCCACACGAGGCCACCTCTAAGGTCGACCGCGCCGGCCGGCGCCGTGCCCAGCGGCGCGGTGGCTGCAATGCGACCGTCCCTGATCTCGATATCGCAGCGGACCAGGCCCTCGAAATCGGGTGTGCCCGGGAGGCTGCCCTCGATCAGGCAGGCCTGGGCGCGCGCGTCGGCCAGCCAGTAGTGCGGTCGATCGGCAATGTCGGCGAAGCCCAGGCGCTTCATGTCAGTTCTCCCGGCGGATGGCGCTCTCGTGCCAGCGCCGCAGCAAAAGGTGGGAGATCAGGCTCAGCACCAGGAAGATAACGATGCCGGCGCCCGACACCATCGCTAACGCGGCGAACATGCGCGGAATCTTCAGCTGGTATCCCGCTTCGAGAATGCGGAACGCCAGGCCCGAGGCGGTGCCGCCCGAGCCGGCGACGAATTCGGCGACCACCGCGCCGATCAGCGCCAGGCCGCCGGAGATGCGCAGGCCGCCCAGGAAATAGGGCAGCGCCGCCGGCAGCCGCAGGTAGCGCAGCATCTGCCAGCGGCTGGCACCGTAGAGCTGGAACAGATTGATCAGATTATGGTCGGCGGAATTCAGACCGAGGATGGTGTTCGACAGGATCGGGAAGAAGGCGACGATCCAGGCGCAGATCAGCAGCGAGAGCAGCGTGTCGTTGACCCATATGATGATCAAGGGCGCGATCGCCACGATCGGCGTCACCTGCAGGACGATGGCGTAGGGAAACAGCGAATACTCCAGCCATTTCGACTGCGTGAACAGAATCGACAGCGCGCCGCCCACCAGCACCGCGGCCAGCAGCGCGAGGCCGGTGATCTGCAGCGTGATCCAGAGCGAGCCCGACAGGGTCCCCCAGTCGGCGATCAGGGTGGTGAAGATGCGCAAGGGTCCGGGCAGGATGTAATAGGGGATGCCGGCCTGGCGCACGATGAATTCCCACAGTGCGAGAACGATCAAGCCGATCGCGATCGGCGCCAGGATCTTCTGCCAGCCGGTCGCGGTGAGGCCGAGCCACCGCCGCTGCTCGGCAAACACCGGACGCGCCTCGGCGTCCGTGCCGTCGGCGAGCGGCGCGGCTTGTCGCAGGGGCGCGGGCACGAGCGTGTCGGTCACGCGGCGATCGCTTCCACAAGCTTCGCCGAGACGGCCCGGCAGGACGCCGCATAATGCGGCGAGGTGCGGAAGGAGGCGTCGCGCACGAGCGGTGCGTCGATCGCCACATCGGCGATGACGCGACCAGGCCGCGCCGCCATCACCATGACGCGCTGCGACAGGTAAACCGATTCGAAGACGGAATGCGTGACGAACAGCACCGTGAAGCCCGCCTTGGCCCACAGCGCCAGGAGGTCGTCGTTCAGCTTCTGGCGCGTGATCTCGTCGAGCGCGGCAAAGGGTTCGTCGAGCAGCAGCACCTTGGGCTCGGTCACCAGGGCGCGCGCGATCGAAACCCGCATCTTCATGCCGCCCGACAATTCACGCGGATAGGCGCGTCGGAACGAGTCGAGCCCGACCGCGGCCAGGGCGGCCTGGGCACGCGCCGCCGCTTCCCGCGTCGCCACCTTCTTCAAGGTCAAGGGAAGCATGACGTTCTGCTGCGCCGTCGCCCACGGCATGAGGGTGGCTTCCTGGAAGACGAAGCCCACGTCGCGCAACGGGCGGCCGTGCGCGTCGTGGTCCGAGGTCGGCCAGTCGATGCTGCCGGCGCTGGGCTCGCCCAGGCCCGCGATCATGCGCAGCACGGTCGACTTGCCGCAGCCCGACGGCCCCAGCAGGCTCACGAACTCCCCGGCATGCAGGTCGAGATCGAGGCCGGTGACGGCGGTCGTGCCGTTGGAATAGCGCTTGGCGATGCCGCGCAGGACGATCAGCGGACGGTTGGCGGTTGCGGCCACGGTTTTCGCCGCATTGCTCGCCGCCCAGGCCATCACGCCTTGCCGACGCCCTTGTTGACGAACTCCAGGCTGTATCCCTTCCTGGGGTCCATGCCCTTGGGCACGATGCCGACGTCGGCCATCTGTTCGTAGAAGCGCTGCCAGCGGGCGTCGGTCATCGCGCCGATGCCCAGCGTGAGCGCATCGCCCGACAGGACCATGCCGCTTTCGTTCATGACCTTGATCGCATAGGCGATCTTGTCGTCGGTCATCTCGGGGTTGTCCTTCTTGATCAGCGCATTGGCCGCTTCGATCGCGGACCCGCCCTTGAGATACTGCGCCCAGCCTTCGAGACTGGCGGTGACGAAGCGCTGCACGACGTCCTTCTTCTCGGTGACGAGCTTCTTCGAGGTCGAGAAGGTGGTGTTGTAGTTGTCGTAGCCGGCATCGGCGATCAGCAGCGGCACCGGATCGGCGCCGGCCTGGCGCATGGCGTAGGGCTCCGACGAGATGAAGCCCTGCTGCACCAGGTTCTTGTCGGCCAGGAACGGCGCCAGGTTGAAGGTGTAGGGTTTCAGCTGATCGTCGCTGTAGCCGTACTTGGCTTTGAGGAAGGGCCAGTAGGTGACGCGGCCGCTGGCGCCCACCAGGATGGTCTTGCCCTTGAGCTTCTCGAAGCTGTCGTTGCCGGAGCCGGCATGGGCGATCAGCACCTGCGGATCCTTCTGGAAGATGGCGCCGATGCAGAGGAACGGCAGGTCTTCCTTGGCGTAGTTGAGTGCCTCGAGGCCGCTCGACATGATCATGTCGACCCGGCCGCCCATCAGGAGCTGCGACCCGCCGACCTGTGGACCGCCTTGTCGCAGGTCGCACTCGATTCCGTACTTCTTGTAAATCCCGGCCGCGACCGCCTGGTAGAAGCCGCCATGCTCGGCCTGCGCCCGCCAGCTGGTGAGGTAGCTCACCTTGTCGAGAATTTGGGCGCTGGCGGTCCGGCCCGGCAGTTTCACCAGGACCGACCCCGCGGCGGCGCCGGCCAGGCCCAGCGTGGCCCGGCGAGACAGTCGATATCGGGTCATTGCCATTTGAGGCCTCATCCTTCCCTGCCGCATAAAACGCAATTGCTATGCCACCCGCCTTCCGGGGCAGGTGAACCCGGGCATGCCTATTTCTTGTGCAGGGGCCCGTCGCGCAGGGCACTGAGCGGATAGCGGTGGATTTCGTCGAGCAGCTTCACCAAGCGGGCGGCGGCATGCTCGACCAGGAGCCTGCCGCGTTCGGCATCGGCGTCGGTGGCATCGCCGCAGGCGCCGGGCAGGCTGAGATCCTGTGTTTCCCAGCCGAAGCCGATGCTGCCCTCGGGGGTCAGGATCTCGTAGTCGCCCTCCATGTCGAGCGAGCGCGGGCGGAAATTGGCGAGCTTGTCGCGCCGCACCAGCTCGGGATGAAGATGCAGCATGATCGAGGTCTCGACCGAGCCGCCATGGATGCCGTGCTTGAGCTCCGCCGCGGGAAACAGGCCGGGCGGCCGGCCGAGCGCGTAGGTGCTGGCCGTGACCACGAACATGTCGCGGCGCACGCGCAGGTCGCGCGCCACGATGTCGGCGATCTGCGGCTGGCCGCCATGGCTGTTGAACAGCACGAGCTTGCGCACGCCGGCGCGCGCCACGCTCTCGCCGATTTCGGTCCACAGCCGGATCAGCGTTTCGGCCGAGAGGGTGAGCGTGCCGGGGTAGGCGATATGCTCGTTCGACTTGCCGATCGGCATGGCCGGCAGCACCGTCACCGGCAGGTCGGCCGGCAGCAGCTCCATCGTGCGCGCCAGGATCCCGCGATTGATCGCCGTGTCGACCTCGACCGGCAGGTGCGGGCCGTGCTGCTCGATCGCCGCCACCGGCAGGATGGCGATGGCGCTCGCCATGTCCGACTGCTGGAAATCCTCGGTGGTCATCTCGACCCATTGGCGTCGCAGTCGGGCTGACATGGAAACGCTCCTCCCGTGTTTTCGCAGTCCTTCACTGCAAGCCCCTTGCCACGCCACCCTGCCGCGCACGCCGTTGGCGCAGTGATTGCATCGCATGCCGTGGCCGCGCCGGTACGCCCCGGCGCGGCTCTGCGGGGAGAGTTGCAGTGCAGGCGAAGTCTTCGAGCGTCCCGGCCGAGCCCTATCCGTTCGAATTGCGGCCGGCCGAGTGCGCCCTGCTGATCATCGACATGCAGCGCGACTTCCTCGAGCCGGGCGGCTTTGGCGAGATGCTGGGCAACGACGTCTCGCAGCTGCGCCGCGCGATCGAGCCCAACCGCCGGCTGCTGGCGGCCTGGCGTGCCGCCGGCCTTGCGGCGATGCATACCCGCGAGGGCCATCGGCCCGACCTGTCGGACCTCCCGCCTTCCAAGAAGGTGCGCGGCCGGCCCAAGACCTCGATCGGTGACATGGGCCCGATGGGCCGCATCCTGGTGCGCGGCGAGGCCGGCCACGACATCATTCCCGAGCTCTATCCCGCGGCGGGCGAGCCCGTCATCGACAAGCCCGGCAAGGGCGCCTTCCACGCCACCGACCTGCAGTCGATCCTGCAGAATCGCGGCATCAACCAGCTCATCGTCACCGGCGTCACCACCGAAGTGTGCGTCAACACCACGATCCGCGAAGCCAACGACCGCGGCTACGACTGCTTCGTGCCCGAGGATTGCGTGGGCTCGTACTTTCCCGAATTCCAGGACATGGGCCTCAGAATGATCAAGGCGCAGGGCGGCATTTTCGGCTGGGTGGGAAGCTCGGCCGATATCGTCGCGGCGATCGGCAAGGGCTGAGCGCGGCGCTGCACGGAACTGCATAGAGCCAGGAGGAGAGCGAGATGGCTGTCACGACCGCGGACTTCAAGCCGAAGCTTTGGGTGCCAGGCGACTGGAATGCGTTCTTCGGCTTCGGCACCAACATCCTGGTCAACATGCTGGTGCTCACCGGCCTGCTGCGCTTCGTGCTCAAGATGCCGGACGAGCTGGTGTTCGGCCGCATCCTGCCGGCTACCGGGCTGATGTTGTGCCTGAGCACGGTGTACTACGCCTGGCTCGCCTACCGCCTGGCCAAGGAGACTGGCCGCAGCGACGTTTGCGCTTTGCCGTCCGGCATCAGCGTGCCGCACATGTTTGTGGTCGTGTTCGTCATCATGCTGCCGATCCTGATCACCACCAAGGATCCGGTGCAGGCCTGGGAAGCCGGCCTCACCTGGGTGTTCGTGCAGAGCTTCGTGCTGATGGGCGGCGGCTTCATCGCGCCCTTCATCCGCAAGATCACGCCGCGCGCGGCGCTGCTGGGCTCGCTGGCCGGCATCTCGATCACCTTCATCTCGATGCGGCCGGGCGCGCAGATGGTGATGACGCCGGTCATCGGCCTGGTCTGCTTCGCCGTCATCCTGGTCGATTGGTTCGGCGGCGTGCGCTACTTCAAGGGCGTGCCGGGCGGGCTGGTGGCGATCATCGTCGGCGCCGTCATCGCCTGGGGCTCGACCTTGTTCGGCTTCAACTATGGCGGCCTGACCGCCGACGGGCTGAAGGCAGCCCTGTCGAGCTTCGGCTTCTCCTATCCCATGCCGGCGGTCGGCCACGTCTTCGGCGGCTTCCAGTTCATCGGCGTCATCCTGGTGACGGCGATTCCCTTCGGCATCTACGACCTCGTCGAGGCGATGGACAATGTCGAGAGCGCCGCCGCCGCGGGCGATTCGTTTCCGACGACCCGCGTGCTGACCGCCGACGGCGTGGTCAGCCTGATCGGCTGCCTGATGGGCAACCCGTTCATCAACGCCGTCTATATCGGCCATCCCGGCTGGAAGGCGATGGGCGGCCGCATCGGCTACTCGGCGGCCACCGGCGTGCTGGTGATCGTGCTGGCGTGGTTCGGCGTCATCGCGCTGATGATGGCGCTGATCCCGGTCGTCGCGATCCTGCCCATCCTGCTCTATATCGGCATGCTGATCGGCTCGCAGGCGTTCCAGGAGACGCCGATGCGCCATGCGCCGGCGATCGTGCTGGCGCTGGTGCCGCAGATCGCGGCCTGGGGCAAGTTGCAGATCGACAGCGCGCTCGGCGCCGCCGGCACCTCGGCCGCGGCCGTGGGCTTCGACAAGCTCGACCAGACCGGCGTGCTCTACCAGGGCCTGGAGATCCTGGGCGGCGGCGCCACCCTTGCCGGCATCATCCTGGCCGCGATCACGGTGTTCATCATCGAGCGCGACTTCATAAAAGCGGCGGCCTTCGCCGGCGCGGGCGCCGTGTTCACCTTCTTCGGCCTGATCCATGCCGAGGCGCTGGGCATCGGCCGCACGCCGTCGATGGTGATCAGCTATCTCGGCATTTCGGTGATCCTGCTGGCCTGCGCCAAGTACGCCGGCCTGGCTCCCCTGCCGGGCGAAGCGTCGCGCATGCACGGCCACGGCGATCCTGCCGCCAAACCGGCCGAGTGAGGAGGTAGCGCTTCTGTCGATGAGGGGGATGGTGCCCGCTGCTGGACTCGAACCAGCACGGCCCTCTCGGGCCTCGGGATTTTAAGTCCGTCGTGTCGCGTTGGGAGTCCAGTAGATTCAACGTTTTACTGAGGTCGTCGGACACCGGATCGGCCTGATTTTCGGACACGCGGAGCCGGGGATCGGACACGAAATAATCGAGCCTGGCTCCTCGCCCGGCAAGGGCGACCCGGGTAAGAAGGATCTTAGCTCCTGGGAGCCTTGCACATAAGCCCGATTTCGCGCTCGATTTTTGTGCAGAAGCAGGTCTGTCGGAAACTAAAGCTTCGGCCGACTTGCTTCTTTATTTCGACCGGCTGTTGACCGTGCGAATTCATCCGTATAGGTGGTCTGTTGCTCGAAGGTCATTCGAGCCGTCGTGCCCTCAGGGGTGAAGGGAGGTCGATTCCTCCGCGACGGTACCGCGATTGAAGGAGCAACCGATGTTAGGTGTAGTTGAAAGTGTTAGTACCAGAATTGTTGCGGGTAGCAACAATGAGGCCCATCTCAGGCTCGAACGTCTCGACGCCGCCGCGGCCAAGCTCGTAAGCGAGATTCATCGGAACGAGTCCTCGTTGAAGTCGGCAACCGCCAACTTAATCGTGGCCGGCGTGCAGATGGCCGCTATCATGGAAGCGGACTATGACGCGCGGGACAAGTTCGCCGAGCCGTTCGGTGTCCGGGTCAAGGGTCGGGATCAAGAATATCGGATGATCGCCGGAGTGCTGTTCCGCAAGCGCGATGGACAGCCAACGACGGTGCGGTCGCAGATATCCCGATGCGGAGCAGCGATCTACGTCGCCTGTCAATTGTCCAAGAAGGTGACCGACCTCGCCGAGTTGAAGGCTGAAATCATCAAGGCGGGCTGCGTGGTCGGTCTGTCGAGGCGACGCAAGGAGCTACTACAGCACGAGCGCAATACCAACCGGCGAAGTCACGTGACTTGACGTTCTCCATCCCGGATCGGCCGACTCCAGTCGTGCTGATGCCAGATGGCAGCATCAGCAAGTTGCCACACGAACTGGCTCTGATGGTGCTTGAGCAGATGGGGATCGCGTCGTGAGGCGACCGAGCACCCGTTGGCCGGTCTCCCACGGCAAGCCGCTAATCCTGCTGCCCACCCACGAGGCGGTGATTGAGGATCGGCCCCTGTTCAAGGATCAGGTCTTCGACGCCTCCGAAGTGGACCGCGTCCTGATCCCGGCCGATAACAACTGTAAGCTAGGAAGCCACTGGTCGAAGGGACCGTGGATCGGCGCACCCATCTATACGTTAACGCTGGCCGAGCGTTCAACCTGCCCCAGGACGTGTCCTGTTCGGGAGGCGTGCATGGGTAACCATATGCACTGGCCGGTCCGGCTGATCGTGAACGATGCCCTTTACGAGAAGTTGGAATCGGAGATCAAGTTGCTCTCGGCCCTGTACGAGATGTTTACCGTCCGACTCCATCAACTCGGCGACTTCGCCGACGAGACCTATACCCGGTTCTGGCTTAATAAGGTCCATGCCATACCGGAACTCGCCACGTTCGGGTTCACCGCCCATCTGAAGTCGTCGAAGATCGGTGCGTTAATCGAGGAGGGCAGCTATCTGTGGGATCGCTTCCGCATAAGGTTCTCCGCTGAGACCGACGAGCGATCCACCACAGTGATGATCGCTCCTCCGATTGGTCGCCATCGTGCCGGAATTACCTGTCCGGTCGACGCGGCACCGCCCAAACGGGATGGCAAGCCGCGCGATTTGAAATGCGGTAGCTGCGGTCTGTGCCTGACCAGCCGTGAGCCAATCGTGTTCAAGTTGCATTAAAAAATGGCTGCTCAGCTCAAACGATGGCAGCGCCGGGGTCGGACAGCGCTAACGGCCAGCGGCGTGTTGTCGGAGCGGCTTCCCGAGCCTGAGCGCGTGCAGGTCATTTACTGCGAAGAGCTTCGACTGAGTTCGCCAAGCATCTCGAAGAAGCCCTTGCGGATGGGTGGTGGACCGGGAGCGCGAGCGCGTAGTTCGGCGAGCGCCGCCGGCAGTCCCAACCTAATAGCGGCGGACACAATCTTACCTAGGCGAAAGCCGGTGCGGTAGTGTGCAGCGCGCACTTGCTCGATGACGGCGTCCTCGACGCCACGGATCGTCCAACGCGTTATGGTCATGCATGACTCCCAAAATGATTTCCTCCGTATTTAGCCCCGGTTGTCAGCCGACGGCAGACACCTTGTTTTCAGTCGGTGCCACTGATCGGGCAGTGGCAGTGGCCCGAGGGCGACGATGATCGCCGATCCCCGGTACCTGTAGTCGATGGTCCGGCCTACGGTTGGCTGCCGGCGGCGATCCATGCAGCGCGCTCCCTCCAGATGTGCTTCCCATTCTCGACCCGGCGCCGCTCTCGTAACCGGGTGAGCTCGCACCTGAACCTGCGCAACGCCGCGATGTTCCTGTGCCTACCATTTATGCCATCCGGACGTATTCGTGATGGAGTCCACCGAGAAGGGGGATGGCCGCGACCGATCCAGCCACCTGCACGGCGCGGCCATGAGGAGCGTCCTTTCCGAATCTAGACGTCGGTTGCTTGGAGCTC
>Ga0210399_10000256_pt1 | contig 43117 bp, 38 predicted proteins | sample IncBWC14MmetaG_FD_150865 | JGI IMG/M metagenome (GOLD analysis project Ga0210399, IMG submission 150865) | Forest soil microbial communities from Barre Woods Harvard Forest LTER site, Petersham, Massachusetts, United States - Inc-BW-C-14-M | ecosystem: Environmental > Terrestrial > Soil >... | reverse complement strand
TCGGTCCGACAATTTCCGAGCGATTTAGAGAGCAATCGACGACCGGTCTGAAGACCGGCCACTGCAACCGCTGTCGGGTCCGGTGGTCTCGGAGGGCCGCGCATCCCCGCCCAGCGGGGGGGGGGGCTTATCGTTAGAATGGTTATATTATAATATATATATTTACAATGTTAACAATATGTGCTATAGTGGAACGTGACACTTCGAGATCACGCTCTCCCGCTGCGGCTTCCATTTCCGATTACCCCCGCAGGAGAGCACGCCTCCTATTTTGATACTCTTGCAAACTGTCCACTGCGTAGCTCTAGCCGTTTGACAATCCTGCAAATACGACGTGCTCTCGAAGGAACGACAGACACGTCCGCCCGTTCTTCGCTCCGCACCATCTGTTCTGGCGTTCCCGCGCTCCAACCTGCAAACCTCCTAACGTCTTTAGAATCCGCACTTACAGAAAAAACGCCCATAACTCCTTTACAATCCGCACTTCCAAATCGTTACACTTAAAACCCTTTAGAATCCGCACTTACGAAAAAGGTGGGGGGGAGGGGTACATCGCAGAACTCCAAACCCGTCGCCGTCATCCAACGTCCCGTCGGCTCACTTTCGGCTTTCAACTGTTGACTGTCGACTGTCTCTTGAATTTCCGCACGAAATGGGATGTATTGGGAGCCGCGCTCGATGGCACAGTCGCTTCCCGTGTGCCCAACGGTCCGCGCAAGACTTCTATGCCTGATTACGACAACGGCGGCGATACGAAAGCTCCCCACCCCGGGTTACGCCGCTTGATCTCCCGCCGCTTGATCTTCCGCACGGACCACAAAGCCATCGGCCTGCGGTACCTCTGGCTGGCGCTCTTCAGCGTTTTTCTGGGCATGATCATGTCGCTGGTGATGCGCATTCACCTCGTCTGGCCGGGCGTCCATTTCCCGTTCCCCTCCGGTCTGGACAGCTCGCCGGACCGCTACGCCGCCCTCACGTTGCTCCATGGGTCGTTAATGGTGCTTATGGTTCTGACCGCCGCGCCGCAAGCCGGATTCGGTAACTACCTGCTGCCTATCCAGATCGGCGCCCGAGACATGGCCTTCCCAACCCTCAACCTGCTCGCGTTCTGGGTCACCGTAGCCTCGCTCGTCGGTGTCACGACCGCCTTCTTCTTGGCGCCGCAAGCAGGTCTCACCCTCTGGATCGCCAGCGTCGCGCTTTTCTGCGCCGCTGCCCTCGCCAACGCCCTCAATTTCAGCGTCACCACCATTGATCTGCGCGCAAAGGGCATGACCCTCCCGCGCCTGCCGATCAGCGTCTGGGCCTGGTTCATCAACGCCATCCTGAGCTTGTTGATTTTCAGCATCCTGTTAGCCGCGTGCGTGTACCTGCTCGCCGACCGCATTCTAGGGACACACATTTTCTCGGTCCCAGCACTCCTCTCATCTGCTGCGTTCAATTCTCCAGCAGTGGCATTGCCCGGCCTGTGGCAACGCCTGTTCTGGTTTTTCGCGCAGGCGCAAGTCTACGTCGCCATCCTCCCGTGCTTCGGCATCACCACGCACCTGATCGCGACCTTCTCGCGCAAGCCGGTTTGGGCCCAGCGCGCCGTCGTGCTGGCGTTGTGTGCCGTGGGCCTCTTCGGCTTTTGCATCTGGGGACAGCACACCTTCGCCAGCGGCCTCAATCCGTATTCACCGCTCGTTTTCGGCTTGCTGGCTTCCTCGCTCGGTCTGCCCGCGTCCATTCTGCTGATGAGCTGGTTCGGCACTCTCTGGAATGGCAAGGTCCAGCTGACAACTGCGATGCTCTTCGCTCTGGGTTTCGTCTCACTCTTTCTCGCGGGCGGCTTGTCCGGATTGTTCCTGGCGCGTAACGATCTCACTTCCACCGCAGTCAGCGACGACTTCATCACCGGACACTTCCACCTCGTGATGGGCGTCGCCGCCACATTCGCCATGTTGGGCGCCCTGTTCTTCTGGTTCCCCAAAATGTTTGGCCGAAGCCTCGACGAACGCCTCGGCAAGATCCATTTCTGGATCACCTTCGTCGGCGTCTATTGCGTCTTCATGCCGATGCACTGGCTGGGTCTGATTTCCCATCTGCATCTTTCGCCCGAAGTCATGCGAACGGTCGCCACCGCGGCCACATCCGCCATTCGATCGCTGGTCACGACGGCAACCCTGGTAACAATTGCCGCTCAAGGGATATTCCTCGTTAATTTCGTAAGAAGCCTGCTGAAGCGCGGTGAAGCCGTGGAGAAAAATCCCTGGCGCGCCACCACCCTCGAATGGACGCTCCCGTCTCCACCCCCAATCGGAAATTTCGTTGGCGCAGCCCCGGTCGTCTACCGCAGCGCCTACGAATTCGGTGCAATAGCAAACCGCACCGAGGATTTCGCATCCCAATCTCTCAAGCCGGACACCGAATCCCCAACCGAGCCCGGTGGAGGAGGTCCCAGCCTGCAACCCCTGCCGCCACAAGCAGGTTTGTAGTGGCCGGTCTTTAGACCGGTCAACAAGAGTTCGACAGGACAAACCAGCAAGTCTATGTTCTGAAAGGGTCAAAAAAGATTCACTCCAAGGAAAGAACATGCCGGGCACACACGTAGTCGACGACATCGAACTCATCATCGAAGACATCGGCGGAGGCGGCGGAAACAAGCCACCAGCAGGCGACGACGATGGCGGTGGTGGCGACGGCGACCCGCATAAACGCCGCAAGCCCGCGCCCACCTCGCCGCGCCGCTACCACACGGCCGTCGTCCTGGCGATGCTTTCGATCGTGATGTTCTTCATGGCGCTCGCGGTCACATTTCTCGTCCGCAAGATGGGCGGCGACTGGGTTCCGGTGCGTCTCCCGTTCATGGTTTGGGTGAACACCATCGTTCTTCTCGCCAGCAGCGGCACGCTGGAGCTGGCACGACGCAAACAAGCCGCCGCCGACCTCAAAGGTTTCCGCAGACTCTGGGAAGTCACGACCGCCTTGGGGATCCTGTTCCTGATCGGCCAAATCGTGGCTTGGCGCGAACTCGTGGCCAAAGGCTTCTATGTCAGCACCAATCCCGCCAGCAGCTTCTTCTATATTTTCACTGCCGCCCACGGTGTTCACCTCATGGGTGGCGTCGGCGCGCTGTTGTACGTCCTGTTCCGCAATTTCACGAATAAGCCGCTGACCCAATCGGTCGCCGCCGAAGTCACCTCCCATTACTGGCACTTCATGGACGGCCTCTGGCTGTTTCTGCTCGCGCTGCTGTACCTGGGGAAATGAAGGAAAGAAGTAAGGAAGTAACGAAGTAACGACGTAAGGAAGAAGCCTGAAGAAGAGGGAATTGAAAGATCGCGCTTTCGGTAAAGAGAAGACGTGTTGTTAGCAGTGGAGAAATTCGGAGATGGCCTCGGTAACTCGACCGATCTGCTCGGCCCGGAGTTCCGGATACATGGGAAGCGAAAGCACTTCCTTCGCGGCGCGCTCGGCATGAGGAAAATCGCCAACCTTGTGCCCCAGCGAAGCGTAGATCGGCTGCAAATGTAACGGCAAGGGATAATACACAGCGCTGCCGATCTTCCGTTCACTCAAAGCGCGGTGTAATGCGTCGCGTTTCTCCACGCGAATCGTGTACTGGTGAAAAACGTGCTCGTATCCTTCAGGCGTAATAGGCGGCATCACGCCAATCATCTGCGAAAGCAGCCGCGAATATTCCGCCGCGTGTTTCTGCCGGGCGCGCTGCCAGCCGGGCAAGTGTCGCAACTTGACGCGTAGAATCGCCGCCTGCAGCTCATCCAGCCGGCTGTTCCACCCCGGCTCGCTGCTCACATATTTTTCAGTTTGCCCGTGATTCCGCAACGTGCGGATTCGCGCGGCTAATTCCGCGGAATTCGTGACCACCATGCCCGCGTCGCCATACGCACCCAGGTTCTTGGTTGGATAGAAACTCAAGCATGCAACGTCGCCGATCGAGCCCGTCGGCCGGCCCTTGTAAGTCGCTCCAATCGCCTGCGCGTTATCTTCAATGAGCGGCAAATTGCGCGCTTTCGCGAACGCCACGATCGGACCCATGTCGGCGGCAAGACCATAGAGATGGACGACCACAATCGCTCGCGTGCGTGAAGTCACGCGGCGCTCGAGTTCGGCGGGATCGATGTTATAGGTGCTCGGATGAATGTCAGCGAAGACTGGCTTTGCGCCGAGAGCGCTCACCGCGCTTCCAGTAGCGACGAAAGTGAACGGCGGGAGGATGACTTCGTCGCCAGCTTGGACGCCGCAGGCGCGCAGCGCGAGGATCAACGCGTCGGTGCCGCTGGCGAGCGCCACTCCGTGCTGGACATTGCAGAGCTTCGCGATTTCCTGTTCGAGGGCGGCGCCTTCGCGTCCGAGGACGAAATGCTGGGAAGCCAGGACGCGCTCGACTGCTTCGCGGATTTCGCCTCCGATGGAGGCGTATTGCGCGGCCAGGTCCAGTTGCGGAACCGCTTCCTGCGTAGCGACGTGCGGATTTACGCTCATACGGAAAGTGTATCCCAAAATCGGGCCGTGGCTTTGAGGCCTGGGCTTTGAGGCCCTGTGGGTTTTGGGGCCTGGGCGTTTGGGGCGCAGCAGTGCTGCGCCCGTACGGGAATTGGTGGGAGGAGTGTGCGGGGAGGATTTGCGGGAGGGTTTTTGCGGGAATTTTGCGTGTTCCAGGGATCGCAATACGTCTCGCCACCAGGCCAACTCACCGGCCAGGTTGACAGCGTCAGCAGCACGAAATCGCGGGCCCCTGGAGATGTCCAATGAATAAATCGGGTATCGAGTTGGCAACACTCGATTTCTTAGGGATTTGCGTGCTGTTAGCATTTACACAGTGGGGAACATTGTCCTGGGGGACATTCACACCTTCTCGGTTGCCCAAACCACGTTTGTAAAAATTGACGGATGAATTTGGAGGAAGCATGAAGATGCTTAGCGGGGGTGTGTTGCGCGCGGCGCTTGGGAACTCGCGTCGGACAAACGATACGAAGGTGTTCAGCGCGTTGCAGGTCCGGATTGGAAAAGAAATTTGCCTGCGTCTCGCAGGCGCGATGATGATCATGACGATGGTAATGGGATTTGTTGCCGCAGGTGCCCGGGCACAGGATGTGGCGTCCATCACTGGAACGGTGACGGACAAGACGGGAGCGCCCGTTTTCGATGCGAGCGTGAAGCTGATGGATGCGCGCACGGGCGCGGTGTATGAATCGCGGACAGGAAGCTTTGGGGCGTATCTGTTCGCACGAGTTCCAGCGGGGCAAGGATACACGTTGACCATAAGCCAGGATGGCTTCAAGACCGTGAGCATCTCGAAGTTAGTGCTGGCGGTGACGGAAACGGCGACGTACGACGTGACTCTGGAGCTAGGCAACGTTTCGCAGACCATCCAGGTGGTCGCCAACAGCGGTGCGTCACTCAATACGACGGATGCCACGATCGGAAATGACATTGATACGCGGCGGGTGGCGGAGCTGCCGAGTTTGTTTCGCACCAATGCTGCGGCGCTGTTGCAGTTGGCGCCCGGCGTTGTTGGCCATGACGACGGCGGACTCGAGGGCGACAGCCAGCTAGGCTCGGTGACCGGCTCACGCGCGGACCAAGGAAACATCACGCTCGACGGAATGGATGTGAACGACGAGACGATCGGGCAAGCGTTCACGGCGGTGGGTTCGGCTCCCATTGATTCGATCGATGAGGTGCATACGATCGTGGGAAACGGACAAGCGGGTTTTGGACGGAGCAGCGGCGGCCAGATCAACCTGGTGACCAAGGGCGGTTCAAACCAGTGGCATGGTTCCGCGCACGAATACAACCGCAACACGATTTTCGCGGCCAATGATTTCTTCAATAACAAGAATGGCGTGGACAGGCCACCACTGAACCGGAACCAGTTTGGCGGGAGCATTGGAGGGCCGATCCGAAAAGACAAACTGTTTTTCTTCTTCAACTACGAAGGACGACGCGATGCACTGTCCGAGCAGGTGCAGCAAGTGGTGCCGAGCAATACCTTCCGCAGCGGGCAATTGAACTATGTGGATGTAAATGGAAATATCCAAACAGCGACGCCGGCACAACTTCAGGCGATCGATCCTCAGGGAGTCGGTGCAAATCAGGCGTTCCTGAACTTCGTAAACAGCCGGTATCCGGTGGGGAACGATCCGGGCCTGGGAGACGGCTTGAATACGACCGGATTCCTCTTTAATGCGCCCGATCATCGCAAGGACAACATCTACACCGGCCGCCTGGACTACAGCATTTCGTCGAAGCACAAACTGTTCGGAAGAATCCAGGAGGACCGGTTCAACGATGACCAGACGGCGCCCCAGTTTCCGGGGGATCCCAACCCGCTGGTGAGCAACATCGACCACTCGCGTTCGTGGGTCGTAGGGGAAACGTGGACGATCTCGAACAATCTGATCAACCAGGCATTTGGCGGGCTGACGCGTCAAGTGGATGATTTCCCGATAAACTACGCGCCCACGGCTCCAAACATATTCACGACGAGCCTGATCGCCGATCCGTATGGGGATATTCGGGGGCAGGGCCGGAATGTTGCCGTGCCGGAATTTCGTGACGATATTTCCTATACGCACGGGAAGCATAGCCTGACATTCGGAACGGACATCAAGCCCATTCGGGTGCAATCGACAAACCAGTCCGACGTGAATTTCGTGGGGATCGGTTTGGGCGGCAACATCCTTGCACTGGACGACTCCACACGTCCGGCGGACATTTCCAGCGATCCGGCGGCGCAGGCGGAGTGGGACAACGCGTTTCCTTTGCTATTGGGCCGATACAGCAGCACGAATTCATTCATAGCCTACGACAAATCGGGTACGCCACTGGCGCCGTACTCAACAACGCAGCGAAACTTTCACTATAACGAGTATGAATTTTACGGTCAGGATAGCTGGCGAGTGCGGCCGGATTTGACGGTGACCTACGGGTTGCGATGGCAGTATCACAGCGTGCCGTTTGAAGCGAACGGATTCCAGTCGGTCCCGACTACGAACATCGACCAAGTCTTCAACGCGCGAGTTTCGGCGGCCGCGGCGGGAATATCGGGGAACGATGCGGCCCCGCTGGTCAGCTATAACCTGGGCGGAGCGGCCAACAATGCTCCGGGTTACTACAAACCGGATTATCACGATTTTGGCCCCAGGCTCGGGATCGCCTATTCGCCATCGTTCTCGGATGGATTGCTGGGAACGATATTCGGCAACCGCAAGATAACGGTGCGAGCGGGCGCAGGGATTTATTACGACCGGGTGTTAAGTACGCTGTCGTTCGAACTGGACGAGCAAACGTTCCTGTTCGACTCTAATCCCACGTTGTTCTACGGAGACCCCGCGGGTGGCAGCGATCCCACGACGAACCTACTGTTGAGCCCACGGTTTACGGGACTCGGGGCTACGCCACCGGCGCCGACAGCGCCAGCAGTGACGCCGCGCCCAGTAACGCCGAACGTGGATGCCTCGGGAAATCCGATCGGCCTTGCGGTGCTTGGCGGTTTCCCCAGCTTTCTGCAATTCGACAAGAACTTCAAGACGCCCTACTCGGATACCTTTTCATTGGGAATTCAGCGAGAACTGAAAGGCAACGTCGTCGTGGAGGTCAACTATTTCGGCAGACTGGGCCGGCGATTGATCGCGGATGGCGATGCTGCACAGACGTTGAACTTCAAGGACCCCACATCCGGGCAGTTCTTAAAGAACGCGTTTGGCCAACTGCAAACGCAAATTCAAAAGGGCTTGCCGGTTACTGCCCAGCCGTGGTTCGAAAATCAAATGACAGCAGCGGGCTTTCCCTGCACAAACTTCGCTCCCAACTGCACAGATGTGGTGGCGCAGTTCTTTTCAAACTTTGTCACGGTGGGAGACCTTTCGAGCACGATCCTGGAACTTTCCAGAGACGGGCTGCTGAACCCCAACGTCGGGCTCTATGCGCAGACTGGCGCCAACGGTTACATCGGAAACTACGCCTCGTCCTCGTATAATGCTTTGCTGGCGAGCGTTCGAAAGCGCTACTCCAACAACTTGCAGATCGACTTCAATTATTCCTATTCGCACTCGATCGACAACCAGTCGAACATCATCAACGATGCGAACCAGTTCACATTCAGCGGGCAGGGACTGGTCTGCGATTTGACGAACCTGCGGACGTGCCGGGCCGATTCGCTGTTTGATGCACGGCACATCGTCAGCGCGAACTATGTCTATGATCTGCCGGTCGGACATGGCCATGGCTTTCTGGGTGGGGCGAGCAGTTGGGTGAACACGATCGTGGGTGGATGGTCGACCTCGGGCATCCTAAGCTATCGCACGGGCTTCCCGTTCACGACGCACACCGGGACGTTCCCGATCAACTTCACGCAGGACGCGCCGGCCGTTTTCGACGGTGACAAGCAGGCGATCCGACAGAACATACACACCGATCCAACGACGGGCGCGATCCAGTTTTTTGTGGATCAGACGGCGGCGCTGGGCGCGTTCAACTTTCCATCCGGGGGAGACACCGGGACGCGGAATCCGGTACATGGACCGAGCTTTACGAACCTGGACATGGCGGTATCGAAGAACTTCAGGATGCCCTGGTCGGAACACCATACGGTGCAGTTCCGGTGGGAGGCATTCAACGTGTTCAACCACGTTAATTTCGCGGTGCCGGGCGATCCTAACGTGTTGACCAATTCGAATAACATCTTGCTGAACCCTTCGGGTTTTGGGGTGATTACCCAGACGGCGGGGAGTGCTCGGCAGATGCAGTTTTCGTTGCGGTACGATTTTTAGTTTGGCGACGAAGATCGGAGAAAAAGGGCGGACCCGGTGATTGCCGGGTCCGTTTTTTTGGGTTGGGGTATTGCACACGAAGCGGTGACGGATGGGCGGGAAAAGACCGCAGGGCTCCGCGGACTGCGCCCTTCGCTGCAAGAGGCCGTGGGTTGCCGAGTCGGATCGGCGGGCGGGGCAAGCCCCGCCCCTAAGGGTTTGCGGGTATCGCTCGCGATGGTTGGGTAGGGTTAGAGAGTGCGGGTTGGGTAGGGTTAGAGGTTGCGAAGGTGGGCGAGGCGGAATGGTGAGCCCAGGTTCTCGCGGAGATCGGTCCAGTGTTCCTCGGGGATGGATAGAAAGACTTCGACTACTTTGGGGTCGAATTGGGTGCCGGAGCAGCGGCGGATTTCTTCGCGGGCGTGAGCCAGGGGGAGCGCCTTGCGGTAAGGACGGTCGCTGACCATGGCGTCTAGAGAGTCGGCTATGGTGAAAATGCGGGCGCCTAGCGGGATTTGTTCGCCCTTTAGGCCGCGGGGGTAACCGGAGCCGTCGAAGAATTCCTGGTGGGCTAAGACGATCTCTGCGGCGTCGCGCAGGAATGGGATGCGGATCAGCATGTTGTAGCCGATTTCGCAGTGCTTGCGCATGATCTGCTTTTCGTCGTCGGTGAGGGGGCCGGGTTTGCGGAGGATACCGTCGGGGATGGCCATTTTGCCGATGTCGTGGAGGAAGGCAGCGCGCGCCAGGACCGGGAGATAGGGATTCGGAACGGGCATGGTCTTGGCGATGGAGATGCAGAAGGCGGTGACGCGCTGGCAGTGGCCTTCGGTTTCGGCGTCCTTAAGGTCGAGAGCGCTGCCCAATGCTTCGAGGGTGTCGTCGTAGGATTGCTCGAGTTCGGCGTGCTTGGCGGTGAGCTGGGCGGTGCGTTCTTCGACGAGTTGTTCGAGATTGCGCTGGTAGGTGCGGTTTTCCATCACCAGGCGGCGGTGTTGCAGGGCGCGGCCAACGCCGAGGAAAAGCTGATCTTTCTCGAAAGGCTTCAGGATGTAGTCGTAGGCGCCGCGACGGATGGCTTCGAGCGCAGTGGAAATGTCGTGGATGGCGGTGACCATGATCACCGGAACTTCGGGATCGTATTGACGAAGCCAGTCGAGCAGTTTGATGCCGTCCATTTCGGGCATGATCATGTCGCTGAGGACGAGATCGGGCGTGACGCGTTTGACCTGGTCCTGCGCGGCGCGGCCGTTGCTGACCGCGGTGCATTGATAGCCCTTGGATTCGAGCATGGTCGAAACGACTTCGCGGATGGCTTCTTCATCATCCACGACCAGTATGTTTTCGAGGTCCACTATGGTTGGCTCCCAGTAGTCATTATACGGGACGGCACAGGGGGAATGTGGGCTGCTTGCCCAGTCAGAAAATAGCGTGTTAGCGTCATGGTAACGCCAGTCAACAGGCTCCAGAGCAGTTTGAGACACAGCCCGCGGATGATTTGGTGCGGCTGTGGCGACTCCGGTTGGGAGGCAACACCAAGTGGTGGGAAACCAGGGCCTGCTCGGCATCGCTTTCTTCGAGGCCACAGCATTCATCGTGCTGCTGGTCCTGTTTTTTCTATTCCGGCGCGATCATCCGGCCAGTTATTTCCGTTTGTGGTTAACCGGCTGGGTGGCCCTTACGTTTTCCTCCATCCTAGAGTTGAGTTTGGCCTTAGAGCAGGGTTTGGCGTTGCGAGAAACACCGCAGCTGCGGCTAGCGGCGGTGGCGGTGCATGCGGCGGCGCTGGTGGTGTTTCTATTGTCGGTGATGCAATTCACCGCGGGAGTGCAAAAGCGCAAGTGGCCGGCGTTTCCGTTAGCGATGGTGGTGGTGGCGGGAATCTGGTGGTTCGAGCGGGCCCCAACAGGGCAATTCGGAGCGCTGCGTTGGGAGACCGCGGCGCTTGAGTCGATCATTTGCCTGTGGGCAGGCTGGCTGCTTTGGCGCGCCGTCGCGTCGCACAGAGGACATGGTGTGCGGCTGCTGGCGGGAGGATTCCTGGTCAACGCATTGAATGGCATGGACCGGCCGCAGTGGCCGCATCATCCACTGTTCCTGCTGCGCTTGAGTTTTGACCATTTGCTATTGGTGGCCTTCGGCGTCGCGATGGTGGTGCTGGTTCTGGAGAGGGCGAGGACCCGAAGCGAAGAGCTGAACGACAAAATGCGGCGCTTGACGTTGTTGATCGCCGCGAGCACGCAGACGTTGTCGGTGAACGAAGTGCTGGATCAGGTGGTGGGGCACTTGGTGGAAAGCCTGGGAGCAACCCATGGGCTGGTGCGAATCGCGGAAGGACCAGCAGACGCCGTGCAATTGACGGCGCGGGCATCGGTTGGATTCAGCCAGGCGTTTTTGCAGCAGCATGGCCAGGTGCCGGCTTCGGAACCGTGGATGAAGCGGGTGATGGAGAAACAATGTGTGTTTCTTCGAATCGAAGATGAGCAGGACCCAACCGCACGCCAGCGAATGGTGGAAAGTGGAATGTGCGAGATCGTGGCGCTGACGCTTCCCGGGAAAGATGGGCCGCTGGGAATCATTATCGTAGGTTCCACGCAGCATCTGAAGTTTCAAGCGGACGAAATTTCGTATTTGGGGAATGTGTCGAATTTGTTGGGGTTGACGCTGCAGAACGTGCGGCTGTTCGAACAGGTCGCGACCGTGCAGCAACAATGGGCGTACACGTTCGATTCGATCGGTGATCCGATTCTTGTGCATGACCGGGAGTTCCGGATTCTGCGGACCAACCAACGGCTGAGCGATCTTTTGGGCCGGGAAGGGAGCGCCCTTGTGGGCCGCGCGGTCGCCGATTTACTAGCACGGAAAAGCGTGCGCTACGAGAGTTGCCCTTACTGTGAAGGAGTAGCCGGAGAGGGTGACGAGACCGATCCATGGCTGCCAGGATATTTTTTGGCGTCAAATTCCACGTTTACCGATCCGCAGGGCCGGCAATTGGGCACGGTCCACGTGTTGAAGGACATCACCGAGAGAAAGCGGGCCGAGGAGAAATACCGGACGCTGGTTTCGAACGTTCAGGAAGGGGTGTTCATTTCGACGCCAGCCGGGAGGTTTCTGGATTTCAACGACGCGCTGATGCGCATGCTGGGATACGAGCACCGCGAAGAGTTGCAGAATGTGGATATTCCGGTGATGTACGTGAATAGCTCCGACCGTGAGAGATTGAAGAAGCTCTTGCAGGAACATGGCTCGGTGGCCGACTTTGAATTCGAGATCCGGCGGAGGGATGGTGAAGTGCGGACGATGATGGAATCGTCCATTGCGGTGCGTGACGCCGGAGGCATGGTGACGGCGTTTCAAGGATTTCTGCTGGATATCACCGACCGTAAACGCGCAGAGCAGGAAATCAGGCGGCGCAATCGCGAGTTGATGGTGTTGAATTCGATCGCGCAGACGCTTACCGAGTCGATGGACTTGAATGACTCGTTGTACCGGACGCTGCGGCAGATCGCGGAGTTGTTTAGTCTCGATGCGACGTCACTCTATTTGTTCGATGAGCAGGGTTTGACGCTGCGACGAATTGCCGCGGTGGGTTACCGGTCCGAGTATGCCCGGAATTTTCCGAAAGTAAGCGTCCAGCCGGAGCTTTTGCAGCATATCAAGGCGGTTCACGCCACATTTTTGTCGGCGCAAGGATTGCCGCTTCCACCGATATTCCGGACGGTGCAACAGAAGGAAGGAATCGCATCTTCCTTTTTGGTGATCTTGTGGTCGAAGGACCGCGTTGGGGGAGTGCTGGCGGTTGGCAGCCGGGCGCCGCGGGAGTTTTCTCCGGCGGACATCAATTTGCTGATAGCGGTGGGGAGCCAAATCTCCAATGCGATCGATCGCACGGTGCTGTATGAAGAGACGCGCCACGCTTATGACAATTTGCGGCGGACGCAGGAGCAGTTGCTGCACAGCGAAAAGATGGCGGCGGTAGGGCAGTTGATCGCGGGAGTGGCGCACGAGTTGAACAATCCGCTGACGGCGATCCTGGGATACAGCCAATTGCTAACGGCGAGCGCGGACGTCGGTCCACAGGGCATCGAGTATGTGGATAAGCTCTACAAGCAAGCGCAACGGACGCACCGGATCGTGCAAAATTTACTGAGCTTTGGGCGGCAGCACAAACCGGAGCGTGTGGCGGTGCAGATCAATCAAATCCTGGAGGATACGCTGGCGTTGAGGGACTACGATCTGCGGATGAAGAATATCCGCGTGCACCTGGAACTGGCGGCGGACCTGCCGGTGACGGAAGCGGATCCGCACCAACTACAGCAAGTGTTTCTGAATATGGTGAACAATGCGGTCGATGCGGTGCTGGAGGGCTCGAGCGACGGTGATATCTGGGTGCGCACGAGCGTAAACGGAGATCGTCTGACCGTTGAGATTACCGACAGCGGACCGGGCGTACGGGAGCCTTCGCGAGTTTTCGATCCGTTTTATACGACGAAACCGGTGGGCAAGGGAACCGGGCTGGGGCTGAGCATCTGTTACGGAATCGTTACCGAGCATGGGGGCACGATTCGCGTGCGGAACGTGCAGCCGCATGGCGCGTCATTTGCGATCGAGTTGCCGTTTCAGGCCGTCGGCAAGACGCAGGGACTGGGCGCCGGACGATTGGCGGCAGCAGCGCGGGAGGGGCGGATACTCCTGGTCGATCGAGATAAATCGGTGCTCGAAGCGGTCGGAGCGATTTTACGCGGACGCAATCACAGCGTTCGAACCGCCACGACTCTCGGCGATGCACAGCATATGCTGCAGGAGGAAGAGTTTGACCTGATTGTGGCGGACATGCAGGTTTGTCGGACGGCAGGGGAGATGGGGCTGCACGCCTGGCTGGCGGCAAATCGCCCGGCGCTGGCTTTACGCGTAATCCTGATGCGTGCGACGACGCCGTCGGCTCCGCTGAGCGAAGAGATGCGCGGCGCTCTACAGGTATTGCAAAAACCGTTTAAGGCAGGCGATTTGTTAGCTGCGGTGGAAGCTGCGTTAAACGACGTCCATTCCGTTCCCATCGAGCGTTGAGGCCATCTGTACGGCCATCGCTGCTTGTTCACCAAGTTCCTTCAAGGATGTTTCCATCTGCACGGCGAGCTGGCTAACGATGTGGCTGAGGCTGTTCAACTGGGGAACCGGCAGGAGGCCGTAGCGGAAGCCAGCCCGGATCAGTTGATAGCGCCAGGAGAATTCCAAGCTCAACCAGAGACGCTCCAATTCCTGACGAGACCCTACCGCGGGCGATAAGGCTGCGACCGCGCGAGCCAGACGCAGCAAACGCTGAAAGTCCTCGCGAAGGTGCGTCAGATAGAGGAGCGCGACCCTGCGGCGCTCTCGGCGTACTCGACGGACAATCTCCGGCGATCCTCGCTTCGCCAGGAACTCTATATCCGCGGGTGACGCTGCCTGCTTGATGAGCGCGACATAGGTGGCGTGCCGACGCCCAGATTCTTCCAATGAGGCAAGATTGAACTTACCGCGCGCACTCTTGCCGGGAGCGCGGAGAGCCCACCCGAGCACGAGCAGCAGCGCAGCAACAATGCCGCAGAAAATGAAGAGGGTGGCGGTCATGGGCGGGAAACCTGCGCTCTTAAAAATCTAGACAGCACGTCGTTCAGGGCGCGTAACCGGGAATTTACATCGGTTGATAGTCGGTTGTAGGTGGAAGGAGGCAACATCGTCGGTTTGTCCGGTACCGGGGCGGGACGGCGCAGGGCCACAGCCCAGGCCATCTGAACGCCGGCAAAGACCACCATTTCCATGTAGTTCCAAACCACATCGGCGTTGGGGAAGTGGCGGAGGAAAAGCACTTGAAGCAGGGTGTTTGCCACGACGATCGTACACGACAAAACGCAGAATCCGCCCATAAGCGTTCTGTAGAGGGGATCTATGGGAATCGAATAGAAGCGCACCAGGAACAGGCAAGAAATCAAGGCAACCGCGAAGGTGAGATGATAGCCGCGATTGAGGATCATCAGGCGCCATCCTGGTGACTGCTCCGCGCTCGTCAACGCATAACCAATCACAATGACGGCCGCAACCGCGACCAGTCGCCATGCGAGGGCCCAGATTCCCGCGTATTGCCGCAGAACACGGTGCAGGATCTCCGTAGCGGCGAGGGCCTGTGCGGCCAGGATGATCGGCTCCGACAGCCACGACGATTCGCGGGCGACAGGCGAGTTAAAGCCAAACTGTGAGTAGACGAAATAGAGAAAGGCGGCTTGGCAAAGATTGAGCGCAATATAAAGGGAGAACAGAGGAATCGTGCGGAAATGACGTCTGGTGACGACATAGAACAAGACGGTGAGCTGAACGATACTGCTGATAGCCCAAAGTAGAAGTATCAAAGGAGGTAAAGTCGCCATCGGCGGGAATCGTACCACGATCACCGCCCTTGTGAACTAAATAAATATTAATTACCGACCGTTACGAAGAGTTCCGATTCCTTTCGCGGTCGGGAGTGCCCTACTCGACGTATTTTATCGACGGAAAAACTCCACAGCCCGCCGTACGGCGGGCTGTGGGAGAGCTTCTCTCGAAGTTAGTGAAAGGTTGTGAGGTGCCAATGTCCGGTCGATTCGGATATCTAAGCTAAACGGATAGAACGGACTGCATCACCGGGGGAGTAGGAGCTGGCATGGGGGAACCGGTGGCGATCAATGTTGATTGGTTGAGGACCGGGGGAGTAGGAGTTGGCAGAGGGGAACCGGTGGCGATCAACGTTGATTGATCGAGGACCGGGGGAGTGGGAGCTGGCATGGGGGAGCCAGTGGCGAAAAGCACAGGGTTCGAGTCGGCGTTACCGTTCGAAGTTACGTTGACGGAATCAATAACAGGGAGTACGATCAGCAGCGACAGGGCCAGTAGAACGAAAGCGTTAGTGACATTCTTGTTCACGGGGAAATTCCTCCTGCGTAAAGATTGGGAGGAGAGAACACGAACGGAACGCCAGGGTGAGAAACGTTCTGCTTTCGGAACGTGCCTGCGCGTGGGATAGGACAGCGATGGAGACGATCACGCAATTGCAGCAAAATCGTCGCGTCATCCAGGATTTCACGTTAACAACGCTGGCGGCGATCCCGAGCGCGTTCGCGCGGCTCACCTATCTCGCATCTCTGCGGGATCTATCGAGCGGGCGTTACGGTCATGCCGGATTAACTGCGGTTTACCCTGCGGAAGCGGTCCAGCAGGCGCTGGAACAATGTCATGAAGAGATTTTCGAGCGGATTCTGGAGTCACCCTTGGAGGAGCAGGAACGCGATCTTCGAGCCCACCTGGAAACGATGGAGCCAGGTCTGGGTGTAGCGGTGTTGCACTGGCGCAAGTTGGAAGCTTACAGGACGCTGCTGCCGGTAGACGCCCCGGACTATCTTAAGGATCTTTTCTGCTCGAACATCCGCGCGCTGCTGGAGATTCTTGAAGGGGAATGCTGCAAGGCTCGTTGAATCGCGTAACGATACCGATCACGCGCCCAACCACTTCGGCTTCGTCCGGGGTACTCCAGGATTCCGGCAGGCAGCGAGACAGCGGATGGGGTTGCATGACCAGGTGCGACCCGGCCTGATGGAACCAGCCGCACCGGTAACCACCCCGGACTTCGACGAAATACATGGGCCGGTCGTACTCGCTGGTCCAATCGGTTTCCTCGATGCGTCGCATGGAGACATCCACCAGCACAATGCTGCCCGGCCGTAGAAGCGGCATCATGCGCCGGTCATTCAAGCCGATGTAGCCATAGCGGTGCCGTTCATTTCCACCCGTCAAGACACCTTCGAATTTGCCCCATTTCTCAACCATGCGAGACAGAAACTCGGTCCGCTTGGGGTCGAATGCCGGATCAAAATGCACGGGGATGCGCAGCGACGCCGGGGACGCCATGAGATGGCTCTGCGGGGAGTGAAAGGTGGCTGCATCGCCGAAGAATTCGTCGATGGGCACCTCATACCATCTGAAGATATCTAAAGGATTTAGGTGATAGACAACCGCAAGGGTGTAGATTTTGTGCAGGCTTGGGACAACGCCGCGGTTTTCTATGTCCGCTAAACGGCTGATGTGCAGGATGAACTCGGATCGGCCGCGTTGCGCCGCAAGTTCAAAGCTCGATCGCTCGACATCACGATACGTTAAACCAAGTCGTTCGCGGACCTGCCGCAGACAGAGGCCGGGGATCATAGTTTCCTCAGGTGGGCTCAGAGCGCAAGCAGAAGGGTACAACGAAATTACCATTTTGTTAAATATCCGGAACAAGCTCTAGAATCTCTGCCACTGTCCGGTGGTCTTACTACATGCCCCGCCGCACTGATCATGACATGGAAGATGCGCTTCGTGCTCAGGCCCGACTGCGCGTCCGCCGCCCGGAAAAAAGCGAGGCGCATCGCACAGGGCGAGGTGTTCTGTAATCTGTTATTCTCAAAAGGTGATAGCGATTTTCAAGAAAACGATTACATATTGCCTCGTCGCGGCGGTGCTAGGGTTTGCGTCGTTCTCCGTCGTGGCGATTCTGGAAGCGCAACAAGTGACGGCTCCCGCGAAGCCGGGCCCATCCGCCGCGGCGGCCAATGCGGATTTCGCTGCGGCCGCCGACGAAGTCCTGCAGCAAATGAGTGAGATTACCGGTCTTAAACTGCGCACGCCCTTGAAGAAGAGTCTGCGTTCTCGTGAACAAATCCGCGCCTACGTAATCAATGAGATGAACGAGGATAAAGATGCTGCCGAGCGATATGCCGGGCAGCGCAGCGCCGAAGCATTCGGCCTGTTGCCCAAGGGATTCGACCTGGATTCCTTCATGGTCGATTTGCTGACGGAGCAAATTGCAGGGCTTTACGATCCGAAGGCGCACGAGTTTTACGTGGCCGACTGGATACCCGCTGCAGATCAGAAGATGGTGATGGCGCATGAGTTGACGCACGCTTTGCAGGACCAACATTTCCAGATCGAGGATTGGGCGAAGGCGGCGCGGCCGAACGACGACGCGGAGCTGGCGCGCGAGGCGGTTCTGGAAGGTAGCGCGATGGCGGCCATGGTCGATTACTTGCTCCAAGGCACCGGGCGTTCGCTGCAGGACCTCCCGGACATTGACCCGTCCATGCTGATCGGCGACATGGAGAGCACGCCGATGCTAAAAAAGGCGCCGCCATTTTTGAAGGACGCGCTGATTTTCCCATATCTGGATGGACTGAATTTTTCTGCGGCGGTGTTGCGGCCGGACGGTTGGAGCGCGCTGTCCGGAATATTCGCGAAACCTCCGGTATCGACCCAGCAGATCTTGCACCCAGCGTTGTACAAGTACGGAAAAATCCCACCTAAGATCGCAGTGCCTTCGATGGATAAGGATGTGGGAGCCGAGTGGACCAAGCTGGAAGACAACATCATGGGCGAGTTCGGATGGAAGGAAGTGCTGAAGCAGTTCCTGGGCGAGGAAAGAGCGACGCCGGTCTCGTCCGGCTGGAATAGCGACCGCTACGTGGTGTATGAGCAAAAGAAAACCAAGCGGCTTCTGCTGATCACGCGATTGGACCTGACAACGGAAGGGGACGCAGATCACTTCTTTGCGGCGTATTCCGAGGCGCTGGAGAAAAAACACGAGCGGCGAACAGGTGAGAATCACCAACATGAGTCGTTGTCGTTCGACACCTCCGAGGGAGGTGTGTTCTTGCGATGCGTGGGTACTGAGTGCGCGACTCTTGAGGGTGGGGATCGCGCATTGTTCGAAGCGCTCAGCAAGCAACTACATTGGGACGTGGTACCTGCGAAGGACGTAGAGAAGACCACTGCGCGTTAAACACCGACTCGCCGTATTGGCGCGCTGCCATCTTCGGCGAAGTTTACCGTTCGCTAAGATTATATCGGCGGCGCCTTTGCACTAAGCTGCACGTTGGACAGCGAGAACCGTCAGATCGTCGGTCTGCCTGGTTCCGGCAGTAAAATTCCCCAAGTCTGAAAGGCAATGTGAAAGCAACTCCGCGGGCCCGCGCTTGTGTTGCGCGTGGGCCACTGTCTTCACGCGATGCATGCCGTACTCTTCGCCTTGCGGGTTGCGCGCTTCGGTCAGGCCGTCGGTGTAAATGAGCAAGCAATCGCCACACGCAATCCTGAAACGAAACACAGGGAAATTCGTGTTGGTGAACATGCCAAGGGGAACGCCGGTAGCGCCTTGGGATAGGGTCTCGGCGTCAGAGAGATGCAAAAGGGGAAGATGCCCCGCGCTGACGAGTTCAACAGCGCCGTCTGGCGATGCGCGGCCCACTACGAGCGTGGCGAACTGTCCGGCCAGCGTACTCTCCGAGAAAATGCGGTTGGCCGCTTCCACCATGCGGTCGAGCGGCAGATCGGCGTCGGCAAGACTACGGAAGGTCGCGTGGAGATGGCTCATAAGCATGGAAGCGGCCACGCCCTTTCCAGAAACGTCTCCGAGAAGAAACAGGAGCGCGCCCTTGGATTCGAAGAGATCGCAATAGTCACCGCTCACCAGGCCGGCGGGCGCGTAGTGGTAGCGGATTTGCCACCCAGCAGGAGAAAAATCTCGAGGCGGCAACAAGGCTTGCTGAATTCGAGCGGCCAGCGCGAGGTCGCTCTCGAGGGCACGGCGCTCTTCGCTCGTCAAATCATCGAGGCAGAATTGAAGCAGCGGATCGGCCAGAAGGCGTTCCGCTTCGATCGGGTCATGACAGGTTTTGCAGAGGCCATAGGTGCCAGCGTCCATACGCGCGAGCGCGTCATCCACATCGCGCAGTAAAGAGGATAGGAAAGCGTCCGCGGCCGGCGACTGCAGCGCGGATTCCAGGCGTTTGTGACGCCGGAGAAGCTCGGTGCGAAGGTAAGCTTGCTGAGCGGTGGCCATTGGATTTCCTGGTGAAGTCTGCGGTGTTGCCGCTGAAGTATCCATCCGATTTCCTTCTTCAAATGCGAAGTTTGCGAGGGACCACCGCGCCACGAGCTGGCTTGCAGACGGCGAACCCGGTACCGCGCGGTTCCAGCAATGGGAGCGAGCCCGCAACGCTGGCTAAGGCCATTCGATGCTGGAGACGGGCAACGCGATTCAGAAATCGCGGGTTCAGGCGAGCAATACGGGCTACGTCGTAGGGGTCTCGCAAACTGCGGCGAAGACGGTTTAGCTTCGCCATCCCCAGACGGGCAAACTCCATCGCGCGGGGCAGGTCCTTCGTCCGGCGCTGGTAATAGAGGGCTAGCTGCTCGCAGGCGTGAATGCTGTCAAGTGGATTGCCGGTCGTCTCGGTTGCGAGTTCATGCCAAAGGAGGGCAGCAGCGGCGTGGTCGCCCCGCCGCTTGGCAAGGAGCGCCAACTCGCGACGCGCCTGCGGGCGAAATTGGGCGGGGAGGCCAAGATCGAGCGCGTGGGAACAGGCTGCGTGGGCGCGATCGGAATCACCGCGGCGCTGCAGAAAACGCGATAGGCCGAATAGATCGAGGCTATCGACGCTGTCGTCGGCGCGATTCGCCGCGGTAAGCAGTGCGTCGATTCGGCCCATAATTGCGGCCAATCCCCGCAAGTCCATCTGATTGTGGCGCACGACTGCGGCCAGCGGCGCGGCGGGTCCTCCGCGAAGGTAGTCGAAATAGTGCTGCGGAATCAGTGAAGAAAGCACATCTTCTTCGCGGTGCCACCCGAGTCTCGGAGCGTCCAGGACGTCGCGCTCCAAGTCTACAAGTCGCACCGAGCCGAGGCGCAGCTTCCAGAGCGCGCGAGCCGGATGCAACAAATCTAGGTGAGCGGCGAGACGAGGTGTAGCGATCGTGCGCGTCATGGTGAAGCGATTTTCGAGCAGCGGCCAATCGAACGATTTTCCGTTGAAAGTGATGAGAACCGGGCGTTCCGAGAGGCGCGCGGAAAGTTCGTGGAGGATGGAATGCTCTTCATGGAAGTCGCGCATGAAAAATTGCTCGACTTGCAAGCCGGCGGAATCCCACCATGCAAGGCCGATCAGGAATGCATAGGTTCCCGTGCCGCCGGAAAGACCGGTCGTTTCGGTGTCGAGGAACAGCCATTTGGCTGGATCGGCAAGCGCGGCTTGCGTGCGTTTGGAATGCTCGACATCCCGCGTGCGGCAGAGCAGTTCCAGAGTCGCAGTGGAGGGCTCAGCGAATTCCGGCGTGGAGAACCAGTTACTTACCGATACGTGCTCGCCGTAGTGGTTCGAGGCAATCGCTGCTCCCAGCATGCCGGAGAGCGCGTCTTCTTCCTCCGGTGCGCGTCGCGTGGCTGGACGCGACGCCATCCCGCGAGAAGGTTTCAGCGCCGCGAGTCGGGAAAATTTGTCGGCAAGTCCAGGCATCTACGCACACAACCGATCGAGGATGGCGAGCGCCGCCTCTTTCGCGCGGGGCGCCAGGTCGCCGGCCGGTCCGACGCAGGACGGGCAACCCTGCTCGCAGGCGCATTCCATGATCAGTTCACGCGTTTTCGCGACGAGCAATTCGTGCGCGCGAAACAGCGGCTCGGAAAAGCCAATGCCACCCGGATAGGCGTCGAACAGGTATAAGTTCGGCTCGAAAAATTCCTTGGCATTCACGGCAACCGCTTCTTCCATGCGCGCGGCGATGAGCGCGTCGCTGCCGTCCCCGGATGTCGGCGGACGTTCGCCGATGGCGGTACCCAGATCACGGCGGTCGCACATCAGCAGCAGCGTGGCCACCGATTCGAGCGCGTGCAGCAGGCCAAACATCCCGCTTTGCCGTTCGCTGATCGTGAAGGGCAGCGAATCCAGGAGCGGCCGCTCCAACGTGATCCAGTACGACGTCGTGTGCATTTCATTTTCGGGAAGCTCCAGCTTGCCCGAGCCGATATTTTCGTTGGTGAAGAATTTAATTTTCTTGAAGCCGACCACCTGCGAGCGCACCAGCACGTCGCCGTGGGAGCGTGCTGCGGGAACCTCTGGATTTGATTCTTTCGCGCGGGCCTGTTCGGCGATTTCCAGCACGCGCACCTGCGTGTAGCGAATCGCGTCGGTGTAGTAATCGACGTCTACTTGCTTCACGTACGCCTTGCATTCCTTAAAGTCGAAATGCTCGACATGATATTGCTGCGCGCCGTGCAGGTAGATGGCTTTTTCGTGCACGGTGGTAAGCGCGCTGGAAAAATCGACTTCGCCGATCACTTCCGGCTGGCCGGTGATGTCAATGATGATGAAATTGTCGCTGCTCACCGAGCGCAAGCTCACGGTGTCTGCCGGATACGCTTCCTGGGTCCAGTGATAGTGCTCCCCGGCATGATGCAGAAAGCCCGCTTCCGCGAGGCGGGCGCACAGGTCAAGCACATCGACTTCGCCGACTTTTTCGTCGGGTGCGATCGGCAGCTCGAACGCCGCGCATTTCAGGTGATTGATCAGGATTTCCAGATTGTCGGGCTGAATGAAAGCGTGCTCCGGCGTATTGCCGAAAAAATAGTCCGGATGGCGCACAATGAATTGATCGAGCGGCGCGGAGGAGGCCACGAGCACCGCGCACGAGCTTCCACTGCGGCGGCCTGCGCGGCCAGCGCGCTGCCACGTTCCGGCGATGGTCCCGGGATAGCCGGCCATGACGACGGAGTCCAGCGACCCAATGTCGATGCCCAGCTCCAGCGCGCTTGTGGATACCACGCCACGGATGCGGCCCTCGCGCAGGCCGCGTTCAATCTCGCGCCGCTCGCCGGGAAGATATCCGCCGCGATAGCCGCGAATTGTTTCCGGCTTCCCGGGCAGATGGGGATTGGCTTTCTGCAGGTAAGTCAGCAGCAGTTCGGTGTGCAGGCGCGAATTGGCGAATACCATCGTCTGCAAATTGTGCTTCAGGAATTCCTGGGCTACGCGGGAGGACTCGTTCAGGTAGCTGCGACGGATGCCCAGCGCGCGATTCACCACGGGAGGATTGTAGAAGACGAAGGTTTTCTCCGCGGAAGGCGCGCCGTTGGCGGCGAGAACCTCTACATCTCCCTCGATCAGGCGCGAGCCCAGATCGCCGGGATTCGCGATCGTCGCCGAGCAGCAGACAAATTGTGGCTCGCGGCCATAAAAGCGCGCGATGCGGCGAAGTCGCCGCAACACATTGCACAAATGGCTGCCGAATACGCCGCGATAGGTGTGCAGTTCATCGATCACGATGTAACGCAAGTTCTCGAACAGGCGTGTCCAGCGCGCGTGATGCGGCAGGATGCCGGTGTGCAGCATGTCGGGATTCGTCAGCACCAGGTGGCCCTTTTCGCGGATGGCTTTTCGCGCGTCGCTGGGCGTGTCGCCGTCGTACGTGAACACGCCAAAGCGATTGTCCAGACGCTGGTTGACGTCGTGGAGTTCGGCGAGTTGATCTTGCGCCAGCGCCTTGGTGGGAAAAAGATAGAGGGCCCGCGTGTCGGAATTTTCCAGAATGGTGTTGAGGATCGGCAGGTTGTAGCAGAGCGTTTTGCCCGACGCTGTCGGCGTAACAATCACTACATTCTTGCCCGCATGCACCGCTTCCGCGGCGTCGGCTTGGTGCGTGTAAGGCCGGCGAACGCCCTTGGCCGCGTACGCTGCGATCAGATCAGCGTGTGTCCAGCCGGGGAAGTCCGCCCATCGCGCCTCCCGCGCGGGGAAGCGGCGCACCGCTGTAATGATCTCGCCAGTCGGATCGCGCTCCAAAAAAGCATTCACCACGCCGAAAGTACGCGCGATGGAAGTTGTCGGGTCGAGCGCTCTGGAGACTGCGATGGAATGAGGCATGCTCCTCCGTGATTCGCTTTTTGTTCGCTAACCTAGCATGTGGTGAGACTCTGCGCAAGGCGGAAGTGCACCCTGCGAAAAGAAAGCGAACAAACAGTAACGCCGGAGGGATGCGGACCTAGGAATTGCCGGAGGGTCCGAGGCGACCAGGATTTCGGAAAAAGACTTGGTGGGTTAGTGTCGCAACTGCAAAATCATCACCGCTCCCACAAAGAACAACACCGCCGACAGGCCGAACGCAGCCTGCACCGAGAACGCGCTCCACAAAAGGCCCACCATGAGGCTGGATACAAAATCGCCCCCAGCGTTCACGGCGGCAAGCGTTCCAAATGCCATTCCGTGCTGATCCTTGGGCACTAACTCCGCAGCGAGCGAGTCTTCCAGCGCTTCTTCCGTGCCGATATATAGCCCCGCCAGTACTGAAATGACGGCGAGCAGCGCGAGCGACTGCGTGCCTGTGCACAGCAGAAGCGCGGTCACTACAGCCAGTCCATAGCCCGCAGCAAGCACGGCTTTCCGCGGCCGGATATGGTCGCTCAGCCATCCGCTGAAATACGCCGAACCTGCATAAAACACGTTGTGCAGCGTGTACAGCGCCACGGCGATGCTGGCCGCGCGCGCGGCCCCATGAACAGGTGCAAGCGCCCGCGACGCGTACAAAATCAGCATCGTATGCGAAAAATCGCCTGCGCCAAATATGCCTACCCCAACCAGCACTCCCCGAAAAGGTGCCGGCAGCACCCGCAACCCCGCCGTAAACGATCGCTGGGGGCGCGCCTCTACCGGACGCTCGCGCACCAACAGCCAAAACGCCGCGACCGCAACCAGCCCGGGCAGCAGCGTCCACAAGAAGACCTTACGGTAAGAATGATTCGTTTGCTCGAGCAGCCACAGAGCCGTCAGCGGCCCCGCAATCGCGCCCACCGTGTCCATCAGGCGCTCGAATCCAAACGCGCGGCCGTACGCTCCCGGCGGAACGTCCGCAGCCAGCAACGCCTTTTTCGCGGGTGATCGCACGCCGCGCCCGAGCCACGCCAGCACCCGCCCAAAGAGCACTTGATAGGCCTGCGTTGCGAACGCGAACGATGCCGTCGCCAGCGCCGTAATCGCATAGCCGAACACCGCGAGTGGCTTGCGGCGCTTGAGCCGGTCCGTGTAGTGGCCCGCGCCAAGCTTGGTGAAGCTAGAGAGGCCGTCAGCGATCCCCTCGATCGCTCCTAGCCAGGCGGGTCCTGCGCCAATCGCCGCAAGAAATGCGGGCAGAACCGCAGTCGCGGTTTCATGACTCCAATCGCTAAACAGGCTGGTGAGTCCGACCCCGAGGACGGTTCGATTGAGCCACGATTTGCGCTCGGTGGGTTCGGTCAAGGTTAGAGGCGTCGTCGGCACAATTTCACTTCAACTTGGATAGAATTGCAGGCTCCCAAGCGCAAACCACGACCACCAAGGATATCGCGAACAAAGATGAGAGCCGCCATCGTATCGGACATTCACGGCAACCGGCGCGCCTTCCAGGCAATTCTCGCTGACGTGCGGCAGGTCGCGCCCGACCTCATTGTCCACGGAGGCGATTTGGCCTCCGGCGGAGCACACCCGGCAGAAATCATCGACCAAATTCGCGCTTTCGGCTGGCTCGGAGTCCGCGGAAACACGGACGAGATGCTCTGTTCCCCGCAAAGCCTGAGCGAATTCGCGGCTACCGCGCCCCCGCAGCTCGCAACCATTCTCGCCATGGTCCAGGAGGCGATTCCGCCGACGGTCGCGAGCATCGGCGAAGACCGCCTGCGCTGGCTAGAAAGCCTTCCGGCCCGCTACTCCAATGAAGCCTTTAGCCTGGTCCATGCGAGTCCCGGCGATCTCTGGCGGGCTCCGATGCCCAACGCCAGCGACGACGAACTACGAAGCACCTACGCCGCTCTCGCCGCTCCACTCGTGGTCTATGGCCATATTCACGTTCCCTATATTCGCTTCCAGGCCTGACCGTAGCGAATACGGGGAGTGTCAGCCAATCCTATGACGGCGATACCCGCGCATCTTATCTGGTAATCGATGGAGAGAACCTCACGAATCGCAGGGTCGTGTACGATGTGCAAGACGAAGCCGAAGACCTGCTGCGGTCCGGTCTACCTCATGCCCGCTGGATGGCCCGGATTCTGCTCGCCGGAAAATACTGCCCGCCAGAATAGAACCAGAATAGAAAATGTTCAGCAGAAAGTACGACGTTGCCCGCGCCGTTATTTCTTCGCGGCGCGGTACAGAATTACGCGCACCTTCTCGAGTGTGATCAGCCCACCTTCCACCATCTCATCGAGCCGCGGTAAAATCTGCTCGATGCGTTCGGTAAACTCGACCGCCTCCAGAATGATCGGCAAATCTTGCGACAGCCTAAGAATCTTGTCGGTGTGATAGATACTCGATCCCCCATAGCCCGCTACTCCGCGCAACACCGTTACTCCCGAGAATCCGTCCTTGCGCAGCATTTGGACGATAGCCTCGTACAGCGGCTTTCCGTGCCATTTGTCGGACTCCCCGATGTGAATGCGCATCAGTGTCCGCTCGCCTTCAAATTTTTCGTGCGTCATATACGGCTCCTAGAAGCGGTTTGCCAGGCGAATGCCGGCAATCGAAAGAAGCAGCCCCACCACTACACTGGCGGCGACATACGTTGTCGCGGGCAGCCATTCGCCATCTTCCAGCATCTTCGCCGTTTCCCATCCGAAACTGGAAAATGTGGTGTACCCGCCGAAAAATCCCACGGTAATGGCCATACGCCAGTCCGGCGAGATAACCATGCGATTCAGCGTGAATTGGCCGATCAGACCAAGCAGGAAGCACCCCGTCAAGTTGATCAGCAAGGTGCCGTAGGGAAATGTGCCGCCCGAGCGCACCTGCACGATGCCCTGCAAGCCATAGCGAGCCAGTGTGCCCACGGCTCCGAAGACCGCAATCAATGTCAAACGCAAGTCCGCTCCGATCCCTCGCCCCGGCAGGGAGCCAATGAAGTCCGCAAGCAAGCGCTGAATGTAGCCGCAGGCCAGCCAAACAAAAAGACTCCTGGCGCCGCGCGGCAGCCAGGAGTCATTAGTTCCGGCAAACTCTGTCCGGGACGGTTGTGGCGAACCCCATCGCCTTGGAAGCTGTCTTTCGCCGCATAGTGTAGCCGCGTTGCTTCCACTCCACAATAGCGGCGGGAAGGCCCGAAGAGCCGCACCGTGTTGTTGTCGTGGTTCGATTGTTGTAGCCGCGGTCTCCGAGACCGCGGGGTTTAGATGACGATGGCGCCCATTCGTGCGCAACGAGCAGGCGCGCAGCGATCGTCGCGTGTTTCACTCATCGGATGCGAGTGGCTTTTCGCCTAAACGCCGCCCTCAGAAAGCAGGAGCGCGGCTACAATTCCACAATCGGTGCGAGGCCTGCCGCGCTAAAAGTGAAAGTGGTAGCGGATTTGGACGAAGATCTCCCGCGGATTCAGATAATGCGTTCCGCCGAAAGTGAAGCTGTTGTCGAGCAGCACGCGGCGATTCGCGACGTTGATCCCGTTTACGCTCACCGAAAATTTCTCGCCAAACGCTTTGCTCAGCGTCAGATCAAACGTCGTGTGCGGTTGCAGATGGTCGTTCGGGTCCGGGGGGGAATTGCCGTTCGTGAACCCCGAAGCGTAATACACATCGGTCGAAATGAAAGATTGCCATGGCAGCGTATATTGCCCGCCGATATGCAGAGTGTTTCGCTGGTCGTGATCGAGCAGCCCAAAGCCATCACCGAAAGAGAAATCCGTCAAACCTCCGTTGATGTTTCCAAAGCCCAGTGCCAGCTGGTTGGAATAGGTCAAGTAGAGCTGCGCCCGGTTGTGGATGCGGGGTGACCGCAGCGTCAACTCCCAGCCATTGACGCGCGCGCCCTGAATCGTAATCGGGAAAAAGATGTCGGAATTGTTGAAATTGTTGTGGTCGAAGAAGTTTTGGGCGCGGGTCAGAAAATTATCGGCATCCAGCGTCCAACCCCGAAAGGGGATCGTCACGCCAAACTGGTGCTCTTCATCCCGCTCGCCATGCAGAGGCACAAAACCCAGATTTTCGCTGGTCGCGAATTGGATGAGCGGCCCGGAGATCGTTTCCAAAGGTGGCGCCTGATAAAAGTGTCCGTAGAATCCGCGGAAGACCCAATTCAGCTTGGGAATGCGGACGGAAGCGCCAAATCGCGGACTCGTCGCATTTTCCACCACCTCCCCGGAAAAATGTGTCTGGCGCACTCCGGCATTCAGCGTGAGCCATGAAGTTGCACGAAACTGGTCCTCCACGTACACCGCTTCCAGGCTGCCATCGGGACTTACGACAACGGGTGGCGAGAGATTTGGCTGGCTCTGGTCGTTAAAAATCAGCCCGAACTTCTGATCGTCTTGTTGAGCGAAACCATAGAAGCCCGCCCGCAGGTTGTTTCGTTCCTTAACCCAGGCGAGCGTCGCCTGCCCGCCTTCATACTTCGAGGAACGGTCTTGCGTCGCTGAACTTGGGAGATCGAGCGGACTGCTTTCATAGTTCGCGCTGTTGTAGTGAAAGAACGGCGAGACCGTTAGCAGCAGCCCGGGGCTGAACGTGTGCACCCACGAAGACGTAACGAACGAATCGTTTTCGCGGTTGGCATCGTGCAGATACTGGCCTTGCGTATTGGGGTCGTTCGGATCGAATGGAACTTGGTAAAAATCGCGGCGGGCTTGAGCGACAAAGCGCAACTGATCCGACGAATCCAGGTTGTAAATCAGCGACGTGAACCCGCCAAATCCGTTCGCGGCATCGTGAATCACCGCGGAGGTCGGCGTTTGAAGTCCAAGATTGGTTCGATTTCCGTTGACACTTGCGTAATAGGCAAAGTGGTTGGTGTGCCCGCCGAAATTGAGTTGGTCGTCGGTCTGATAAAAATTCCCCGCACTCAGAATCAACTCGGCTTCATTGTTGCGCTCGAAGCCCGTGCGCGGAGCCGCGTTGAAGATTCCATAGGTCCGGTCACCGTAATCGGCGGCGTAACTGCCGCGTTGCATTTCCACAGTGTCTATATCTTTCGGATCGATTTGCGGGCCAAGGTTGCTGGCGATATTGGTATTTGGAATCGGCACGCCGTCGATCAGCCAGCTCACTTGATGGCCGCCGCGAATGTGCAGTTGATCGTGCGTGACGTAGGCTCCGGGCGTGTAGTCCGTGATCATCGCCAGGCTGTTAGTGCGCGAAGCGCCAGGCGTCTCGATGATCTGTTCGCGATCGACCAGCGTGGTGGGCGTCACCGATTCGCCCTGCGCGGGAGCCGAGTCCGAAACTGTAACGGACTGCACCTGCGCCTCAATGCGCAGCTCAAAATGCAAAATCGGAGCCGTCCCGGACAGCACGCTCACGTTTTGCTGCCCGGTCTGGAAGCCCACCTGCGAGACGGTTACAACGTAACTGCCCAGCGGCACCGCGTCGAAGTGGAACTGCCCCTCGGCATCGGTCTGGAACGTTTGTGTAAAAGCGGATTGTTTTGCTTGTAGGGTAACCGTCGCATCGGAGACCGGGCGATGTTGCGGATCGTGCACGATCCCGCGCACGGTTCCGAAGACGATTCCAAACGCCATACTTCCTAGTAAAAACAAAACAGCCAACAACGGTATTGCGCGTCGCATGAAATCTTTTTCTCCTCCGGGAGATGAGTACGCGCGACGTCAAGTCGCGGCCGGTGTGGATCGGACAATCGAGGGAAAATGGGCGGTCCTTAGAGGGCCGCGTTGTCCGTTCGAGGAGGAGGCGAGAGAGGTTCAATCGTGCGAGGGATTTCGATGGAATGTACCCGCTCGACGGCGCGAGTAACGATGGTCGCGGAAGTAGCGACCGTCGTCGTCGGCAGCACAAACGCCACCGAGGTGACCACCGGCTTGTCCGGATCCTGACAACAGGACATCGAGCAGTCCATCATCCCGCTCATATTGTGGCCATCATGGCCGCATTCTTCAGCAGTTGTGGAACTGTCGGGAGCCTTCTTGTGATGGTGCTGTGGAATATTGCAAAAGTCTTTGGTACAGCACGCCATGGCGCGACTCGACCAGGCGGCAGCCGCGAACGGCACATAAAGAAAGTCGACGGCCAGCAGGCACACGAGCGCGGCGAGAACTCGGCAGCGATTTGGGGTGTGGCGGTTCACAGGCTCCATTCAACGTACCTAGGATCATATGCCCATTCGACTCCGGGGCAGCGCGAAAATTGTCGTTGGATTGTAATTTTACCGCGGATTGACGCACAAAATACATATTTTCCCATCGGAAGTGACCAGGACATGCACCCACTGTTGCTGATGTGTAAGAGCACCGAAGGCCGCTCAAGTGCCACCCCCATCTTGACTTGCGGCTGGTCGCATCGCAGACTTTCCCTATGGCCCACACCTACATGCTCTTCGATTTTGGCGCTGACGAAGAAAAAGCCCAACAAGCGCGCCACAAACTCGAGGGATGGAAGCAGGCGTTTCGCCTCGACAAAAAACTCCTGGTGAAGTTCGATCGTGGCGAAGCCGGGGATCTCACTCCCGAACCGACGGAAGACGCAGAGGTCCCGAAAAAAGCGGGCGAGACGAAGGCAAAACCGAAAGCCAGGACCAAATCTTCTGAAGAGGCCAACGCCAAAAACGGCTCCGTAAAGCTAGTTGTCCGCCTCTATTTCTCTGCCCACGAAAAACTCTCCGAGCAGCAATGGCTTGACCGCATCCCGGCAGACGAGCTTTTCAAGGCCGCGGATCCAAAGATCATCCGCGAGGGCCAACCGGAGTTCGCGGACGTGCTAAAACAGTTCGATTCCCTGGAATAGACCCTAACCGCCAGTGAATCCCATCGAAATCCGGTGCGCCCTTAACCCACAGACAACGGCCAGCTTAGGTGATTCGCACATTCGAAACCGTTTCCGGTATAATTGAGTTTCCGCGGTCTATCGACCCCACTTCAAGACGAGGCGCAACTGAATGGCAGTGCAAACTCGCGTCAAAGTGGCAAAGCTGGACACTGTTAAATTTCGCGGCCTCGACCGCGATACCCTCGTTCGTCTTTACCGCACGATGTTTCTCTCCCGCCGCCTGGACGACCGCGAAATCCAGCTGAAGCGTCAAAACAAGATCTACTTCCAAATCTCCAGCGCCGGCCATGAAGCCGTAACGGCCGCAATGGGGTTGCTTCTTCGTCCCGGCGTGGACTGGGTTTACCCCTATTACCGCGATCGCGCGCTGTGCCTGATGCTGGGCGTCACGCCGCTCGAAATGCTGCTGCAGGCGGTCGGCGCGAGAGATGACCCAGCTTCCGGCGGCCGCCAGATGCCCTCGCACTGGGGCCACGCGAAATGGAACATTGTCAGCCGCTCGTCCTGTACCGGAACTCAATTCGTGCAGTCGGTCGGCTCAGCAGAAGCAACTCTGTACTACGAGGATCGTCAAAAGGCGCTCGCCCAAGCCAAGAAAGCGCCTCTGGGCAAGCACGTTCACTACGACAGCAACGAGATCGTCTACGTCTCGGCCGGCGACGGTGCTACCAGCGAAGGTGAGTTTTGGGAATCGCTCAACGTCGCCTGCTCGAAAAAACTTCCGCTGCTCTACGTCATCGAAGACAACGGTTATGCCATCTCCGTTCCTATCGAAGTGCAAACCGCCGGCGGCAGCATTTCGCGCCTGACGCGCAGTTTCCCTGGCTTGCACGTCGCCGAGTGTGACGGCACCGATCCCCTCGAAAGCTACGCGGTCGGCAAGGAGGCCGTTGACTATTGTCGCCAGCGCCGCGGCCCAGCGCTGATCCACGCGCACGTAATTCGCCACTACTCGCATTCGCTCTCCGACGACGAAAAGCTCTACAAGACCGCCGAAGAGCGCGAAGAAGAAGCCCACCGCGACCCGCTCTCGAAATTTTCACTTTTTCTGATTCGCGAAGGCCTGCTCGACCAAAAAGAAATCGAAGCCCTCGAAGCCGAGGTCGATCGCGAAGTCCGTGAAGCCGGCGACGCGGCATTAGCGGCCGAGCCGCCCTCGATCGAGTCCATCCGCGTCAACGTCTATTCGCCCGACATCGACCCCACGTCCGGCAGCTTCGACGCGCAACCCCAACTCCACGGCGCACCGAAGACCATGGTCGAAATGGTCGCGGCCACCCTCTCCGACGAAATGTCCCGCGACGAGCGCATCACCGTCTTCGGCGAAGACGTCGCCGATGCCAGTCGCGAAGATAATCTCAAGCACGTAAAAGGGAAGGGCGGCGTCTTCAAAGCCACTTCCGGCCTCCAACGCAAATATGGCGCCGACCGCGTCTTCAACACCCCGCTCGCCGAAGCCAGCATCGTCGGCCGCGCCATCGGCATGGCCGTCCGCGGTCTCAAGCCCGTCGCCGAAATCCAGTTCTTCGACTACATCTGGCCCGCCATGATGCAGATCCGTGACGAACTCTGCGTCTTCCGGTGGCGCTCCAACGGCAATTTCAAATCGCCCGCGGTGCTGCGCGTAGCCATTGGCGGCTATCTCACCGGCGGCGGTGTCTATCACAGCCAGAGCGGCGAATCGATCTTCACGCACTGCCCAGGCCTTCGCGTAGTCATGCCCTCCACCGCGCTCGATGTCGCCGGACTCTTACGCACCGCCATCCGTTGCGACGACCCGGTGATGTTCCTCGAACACAAACATCTCTACCGCCAACCGTACAACCGCTCCGAATATCCCGGCTCCGATTACACGGTCCCGTTCGGCAAAGCCCGCGTCGTGAAAGAAGGCACCGACATCAGCATCATCACCTACGGCGCCATCGTGCACCGCGCCGAAGTCGCCGCCGCCCAACTCGAACGCGAAGGCATCTCCGCCGAAATCATCGACCTCCGCTCCCTCTCGCCCTACGATTGGGAAGCGATCGCCGCCACAGTTCGCAAAAATCACCGCGTAATCGTCGCCTACGAAGACATGCTCAGTTTCGGCTACGGCGCCGAAATAGCCGCCCGCATAGCCCAGGAATTGTTCGACGAACTGGACGCCCCGGTCACCCGCGTAGCCGCCATGGACACCTTCTGCGCCTACCAACCCAAGCTCGAAGACGCCATCCTCCCCCAAACCGAACGCCTGACCACCGCAGTCAAGAAACTCCTCGAGTACTAGCCTCCGCAACCCGGTGCGCTGAGCTGTTGTATTCGCAACCCTTGCATCCCGCAACCCCTTGTAGGGGAGGGGCTTGCCCCTACCGGCCGGTACGCTGCCGCACACGACGAAACGGGCACAGCTTCGCGGCATGCAGAAGAGGCCTTTTCTTTAGGGGGTCGGAGCATTTAGCTCCGACGTAAAGATCATGCTGTCAACGGGCTTCAGCCCCTGAGGAAAGCCTTTTCTTCGTTCGCTCCCAGCCTCGAGGGCCTTAGTGTTCCCACGCCCAAAAGGAAACTTTTTCCCCTCCAAAACCGTATCTAATGGTAGAAATACCGAGTTACAGCTCTGTGGAGGTGCAGCGATGATCTGCGTCAACTGTCAAAAGCGCATCACCGACGGCTCGAACTTTTGCTACAACTGCGGCGCCAAGCAACCCCCTTCCCCATCGTTCGGGGCGGATTGGGACGCCGGCGGGAAAAAGCACCTGGTGCGTTCCAGCACCGACAAAAAGATCGCGGGAGTCTGTGGCGGCTTAGCCGACTATTTCGATGTCGATGCGACCATCATCCGCATTTGCTGGCTGCTGGCATTCTTGTGCGCAGGCACAGGCCTGTTGGCCTACATCATCCTGTGGATCGCGCTGCCCATCGCCCCAACCGGCATAGTCCAGGCGTCATCCGCTCCGGTAACATCGCAACCCATCACCCGCTAGCAAACGGCAAAGTTGAGTCAGGCGGTTGGTTGCCCCAAAATGCCTTAGTCCTCGCGCCCGCGACCCGCTTGCGGCTTCCCACCGCCTCGGCTCTCGCCTCCTCGCGGACCACCCTCAAAAATCGGATGATCCAACGAAATCAGTCCTGCCCCAACAGTCGCCAGCACCAAACACGCTGCCGCCAGCGTCAAAGGGAACTCGTAATCCCGCACCGCATAAATCCCATGCAAACTGTGTACTTTCCAGATGGCCACACACATCTCGGTTGCCAGCAGCAACCCTGCGACCCGCGTAAACAGCCCCAACAAGAGCAACCCGCCGCCAAACGTCTCCAGAATCCCCGCGACGTACACAAAATGCGCCGGCAAGCCATGCTCTACGAAGACGCCCTGCAAATTGCCGTGCGTGTGCGTCAATTTGGGATACCCGTGGTACACAAAAATGATCCCCAACACCACGCGTAGAACCAATAGCGATAAAGTCTGAAGCCTATCGAAATATCTCACCAGGAATCTCCAAGCTCGTTATAAAACGATTTCCCAAGCACCACTCTCACTATCGGCAACCTGTAGCCGCCCTCCGTCCTTTGGAGGGCGGGGTTTAGAGTCAAAACAGGCATGCCCGTAGCCGCGATCGCGACTCGACCTCCAAAAAATTCTCCGACGACGCGAATTGTAGCAGAAACACTTTCCCGGCCTCGGCCCTGACGGCGCCATGGAATCGGTTACAATTGTTGACGACGCGGAATCACTCCGTAGGAACACCCCTCACGATGTTCGTCGTGAACGTGTGTCGGCGGCTGCGTCAGCAATCGTTTGAAACGCGGGGAGCCAGCAACAGAGTGGGAATCGTTCGGACTTTTAACGACATTTTCGGTGCTACCGAATGAAGCGTAAGCTGCTGATCGCGGTGCCGCTGCTCATTTTGGTTGTTGTAGCGGCTTGGCTGCTGCGGCCCAAGCACGAATCCCTCGGCGACGCGTACATCAGCGAGCGCAGCATCACGCTTTGGAGCAGTGTGGCGCAGGTCCGCGAGCCCGTCGACACCCTCCACTATGGCGACCACGTAGACGTCCTGGCCCGCCGCAACGACAGCGTGAAAATCCGCACCGCCGCCGGAGAGATCGGCTGGATCGATGGCCGCCAGCTCCTCGAGCCGGCGCTCTGGAGCCGCAGCACCAAGCTCCTCCAGCAAGCCCAGGCCATTCCCGTCCAGGCCCACGGCCGCACTAAAGTGCAAACTAATCTTCGCGTCCAGCCGGGCCGCACCGAGCCCCGCCTCTATCAGTTTGGGCGCGGCGTCCCGGTCGAAATCGTCGGCCGCGCCGTAGCCGATTGGACTCAGGTCACCGACGACAAAGAGCCCGTGAACGATTCCGGCGACAAGGACAAGAAAGAAGACTGGTATCTCGTTCGCGCTGTAGCTACCCGCCCGCCAGGTGAATCCGCCGCGCGCACCGCCGAAACCAACACCACCACGCAGCCAGGCGATCAAAGCATCCCCATCGCAGGCTGGGTCGTGGCCCGCTTCGTGGAGCTCGATCTTCCCGATCCCGTCCGAGAAGGCCTCGCGTCCGCGAATGTCCGGGCGGTGGCGTGGTTTGAGCTCAACCGCGTGCCCGACTCTTCCGGCGGAAAGCCCCAATACCTCGTGGCCGGAACGCGTGGCCCGGACGGCCAGCCTTGCGATTTCACGACGCTGCGCGCCTATACCTGGAATGGAAGGAAATCCCGATACGAAACCGCGTTCATCGAGAATAATCTGTGCGGCCAATTGCCTGTGCGCCTCGGCAAAGGCCCAAACGGCGAACCGGAGTTTCGCTTTCGAACCCTGGACGATAACAAGCAAGAGCGGGTATACCGGATGATTCAGACCGTAATCCGCCGCATTCGCGAACCCGGCGAGGCCCCGTCAAAGCCAAGCCGCGGTAAACCGCCAAAACCCGCGAAAGCCGCCGCGCGGTGAACGAATCGAAATCGCCCCTTAGGGTAAGATGGTCCGAGGCACGTCTAGTTGGAGTGTGACGGTCGGGGTGTAACGGTAGAAGTGTAAAGGTTGGAGTGTAAAGAATGACGCTGCACATCAGCGAAGCCGAAGTTCGCGTCTTGCTCACCATGCCGATGGCCGTCGATGCCGTCGAAGAAATCTCACGCAAGCAGGCGAGTGGAGAAGTGGTTCTTCATCCGCGAAGACGCTTTGAGTTTCCTGGAGGAAACTTCTTTCACTACATGGCCGCGGCGGATTATACCGCCGGCTACCTGGCTATGAAGCAGTACACGTACGTGCGCGGCAACCTGCGCTTCTTGGTTCCACTCTACGAAATGGCGACCGGCGAACTCCTGGCGCTGATCGAAGCGGACTACATGGGCCAGTTAAGGACCGGAGCGGCCTCGGGTGTCGCCACCAAATATCTCGCGAGGCGCGATGCGCGGGTCGCCGCCATCATCGGCACCGGTGGCCAGGCAAAGACCCAACTCGAAGCGATTGCCACCGTGCGCAAACTCGATTCCGTGAGCGTTTTCGGACGTGACCCGCAAAAGCGCGAAGCGTTTTGCCGGGAAATGAGCCAGCGCATCGGCGTTTCTGTGCGCCCGGCGTCGTCCGCTGCTGAGGCCGTGCGCGGTGCTCACATCGTTTGTACCGCCACCACTGCCGCTCAACCCGTGGTCAATGGCGCCGACTTGCACAGCGGCGTGCACATCAACGCCATTGGCGCGAACCACGCACACAAGCGCGAACTCAACGACGAAGCGGTAGCGAGCGCTGATGTGATTGTGGTCGATTCGGTGGAGCAATCGCGGCAGGAAGCCGGCGACCTGATCATCGCATTTCACGGTGACGAATCGTGTTGGACCGGAGTAAAGCGTCTGCCCGACGTAGTCGCCGGCAAGACCAGCGGCCGAACCAGCGATACCGAGGTTACCCTCTTCAAATCCAACGGCATCGCCTCTTGGGATTTGGCGGTAGCGATGAGAGTCTACAAAGCTGCCCGCGAAAAATGCTTCGGCAGAGAACTCCCCCTCTGGGCCGAATCCACGCCAGACTAACGTCAAGCCGCGCTTCAGTTGGTAAGAAGTGCTCGCAAGGCAATACTGGAACTCATCTCATAGATGCATTTCAGGGGGTCGGAGCTTTAGCTCCGACATTTAAAGACACGCAAAATCGGGCTTTAGCCCCTGAGGAAATTCTTCTCTTCCTGTCTTGACTATCTATGAGATGGCTCTAGTCAGGTTTGCGGAGCTTGCGCTTCAACGCCTCATGCAGCCGCGCGCGCACATCTTGCGGCAGGTCTATCGGCTGTGAATCGCAGAATATTTCCACGGTCAGCTTCGTCTGAACCACGATAATCGCGCACTCGGGGCAATCCGCGAGATGCTTCTCGATCTCCTGCTTGATCGCGGCATCTACGTCACCATCGATGTAGTTCGAGATCTCGAGGATGACGCGGTCGCAGTTCAATTTGGTTTCCTATCGTGCATGTAGCGATCCAGCTTCTGTCGAAGTTTGAGCCGCGCTCGCAATAGCCTCGACTTGACCGCGGGAACTGAAATGCCCAGGGTGGCAGCCGTTTCTTCCGTGGACAGTTCTTCGATATCGCGCAGGACAAAAACCGTTCGGAAGTCCGGGTCAAGTTGATCGATGACCTGGTCCAGAATTCCGTGCAGTTCCGTTTGCGCGAACCGTTGTTCCGGACTGGGTCCCCAGTCTTCGATCTCGCGCGGCATCAAGTCATCTTCGCCTTCCACCGGCTCATCGATCGAAAACTGATTTGGGCGGCGCTTGCGCAGGCGCATCAGCGCCTCGTTGGCGGCAATGCGCACCAGCCAGGTGTAAAACCGGGAGTCTTCCTGGAAACCGCTGAGGTGGGAATAAGCCTTCATGAACGCGTCTTGCATCGCGTCTTCCGCATCTTCGCGGTTGCGCGTGATGTTCATGGTCAAGCGGAAGATCTTGCGCTCGTAGCGATTCACGAGCTCCTCGAACGCCGCCGCGTCGCCGGACTTCGCGGCCGCAACGAGGACGGGCTCGTCCTCGCGGACGACCGTGGAAGCGAGCCGATGTGGGCGGGATGTGCTCAATGCCGTAAATTTCGATGCGTCAAAAACTAGGTTCGTCGCGTTGACGCATCCGCTTATAACGGTAGCACAGTGCGCAGAAGTTCCCATATCCGCCCACAGGTTTGGATGAGGTGCCTTGGTAGCACGATTCAGGAAATACACGAATTCTTTGTGTACCATGCAGCCAGCCCCTTATTGACGATGCTTGGGCTGCGGGGTAAAGTGGATTGTAGGCGTTTTATAGATGGGCAACGCTTGCTCGTGCCTTGCAACTGCCAAATTCTAATACTCAATTCATGCGCATCTTTCGCGGTTCGCTATCGCCCACATGGCAAGTCATACTGCAAGCGGCGTATCTCATTCACGGTCATGCGGTTGCGGATGCTTTCTAGGTTCAGGTAAGAACATGCGAACACTGCCCGACCATCTTCGCAAGGGAATGAAGCTGGTGATTGTCGGCTGCAATCCTACGGAGTCCTCCGTCCGCGTTGGGCACTACTACGCCGGCCGCGACAACCCGTTCTGGCCGATCCTGTTTGAGAGCGGCGTCGTCCCCGAACCGTTCGATTATCACGACGATAAGCGTGTCATCGAGTTTGGTATCGGCCTGACCGACCTGGTCAAGCGCCCGTCGAAGACGGTGGAAGAACTTTCCCGCGCTGACTTCGCCGAAGGCCGCATCGTGCTCTCCCAAAAGCTCGAGGAGTTCGCCCCACGCGTAGTGGCCTTCAACGGCAAGCTGACCTACGAACAGTTCGCGCAGCGCAAATGCAAATGCGGCCTGCAGAAGGAACCGCTGTATGGCGCGCGTGTGTACGTGCTCCCGGCGACGCCCAGCCCGGAAGGGGACAAGAAGAGCGAAAAACTGGTGCATTTCCGGAAATTGGCGCAGCTGGTAAAGAAAATCGAGAAACAACGCGACTACCCCGGAGCCGAAGAGGAGTCGTGATGAGCACCACTCCGCAGACCGTCCAGCAACATCCCCCCGTCCTGGAAAAGCACGAAGACGGCGTTGCCACGCTGACCTTGAACCGCCCTGACAAACTGAACGCAATCAGTACCGATCTGGCTGTGGCGTTTAACGAAGCGCTGGGTCGCCTCTCCACGGACAAAAACATTCATGCGGTGATATTGACCGGCGCGGGAAGGGCGTTTTGCGCGGGCGGCGATTTGGCGGAGATCTGGAAGGGCCGGCAGGAAAACAACGTTGCGGATCTGGAGCCCTTACTACGAGCGGGCATGCAGGCGGTCCTGAAAATTCGCACCATGCGGCAGCCGGTGATTGCCGCCATTAACGGCGCAGCGGCGGGCGCGGGCATGAACATCGCTCTGGCGGCGGACGTTCGTTTCGCCTCCGACGCGGCCGTGTTCGGGCAGAATTTCGCTAAGGTGGGACTGTTCCCGGACTATGGCGGAACGTTCTTTTTGCCGCAGTTGATCGGGCCTGCCAAGGCTGCGGAGATGTTCTACACCGGAGAGATGATCGACGCGAAGACCGCATTGCAGCTCGGCTTGGTGAATCACCTTGTTCCCGTGGATAAACTGGAGGCCGAAGCGAAGGCCTTCGCAAAAAACATCGCGCACGGACCTCGTACGGCGAGCCGCTCGGTGAAGCAGGTTCTGTTTGGGAATCAACGCGTGGAGCTGACCAAGGCGCTGGAGTACGAAGTCGAAGAACAGATGAAGTGTTTCGCGTCCGAAGATTGCGCCGAAGGGCTGCGCGCGTTTTTCGAGAAGCGCAAGCCGAAGTTCCAAGGCAAGTGACAAAGTTCTTGGCGTCGCACGCGACGACCTGTCATCCTGAAGCGGTCCGATAAGGATCGCTGAAGGATCTCAGCGTAACGCCTGGCTCGGGCGATATCCTATAAAGAGCTCTCTAAACTGTGGCAATTTCAACGGACAACCTCGAAATCACGCCAGCCGAAGTAAAGCAGCGGCTTGACCGCGGCGAAAAGCTCGTGCTGATCGACGTGCGCGAGCCTTGGGAATTCAATATTTGCAGCATCGAAGGCGCAAAGCTGATTCCCATGGGCACGGTGCCGGCGAACCTGCAGGCACTGGATTCGGACGATGAAATCATTGTCTATTGCCATCGCGGCATGCGGAGCCTTGACGTCACCGTGTGGCTGCGCGGGCAGGGCGTCGAGCGGGCGAGATCACTGGCGGGCGGCATCGAGCGATGGTCGCTCGAGATCGATCCGAAAGTGCCTAGATACTAGGGAAGACTGCTTCGTGTCTCGCTACATTCTGCGATGGAAGGTTCATGGCGAAAAAAGTCAAATTCCTGCAAAAGCCAACGTGTACTACCTGTCGCAAGGCGAAAGCCTTCCTGGAGAAGATGGGAGCCGAGCTGGAGCTGCGCAATCTGGATACCGAGCGTTTGAGCGAAGCGGAGTTGGACAAGCTTATCGGCGCCCAGGACCATAGAAAGTTTCTGAATACGCGCAACGAGATGTATCGCACAAGGAAGATGAAGGACAATTCGCCGGGGCGGGCGGAAGCTATCAAGTTGATGGCCAAAAACCCGAAACTGATTCGCCGTCCGGTGGTGATTCGTGGCGACGAAATCGTCCTTGGTCACGATGAAAACTCGCTTCGGAAGTTAGTGTCATGATCCTGCCCGCGACGCTGCTCGCGAATCGGTTCCGGTTCGACGTGGTGCGCGCGTGGAAATAAAGATCATCGCCCTGATCGGCGCGGACATCGTGGGCCGCGATATCGCGTGCCTTGCCGCGCTCGCGGGATACCGGGTCATTCTCGAAGACGTTTCCGATGACCGGCTCGGGAAGGCTGCCGATTGGATCCTGGAAAAGCTTGAATCGTGTGTTGTTTACAACCCGGTGCCCGCAAGAATTCCCCGTGACGCGTCCGAGACTCTCGTTTTGGTGCATACCGTGGAAGACGCGATTCGAGATGCGGATCTGGTCATCGAGACCCTTCCTGACGAAATGGAAATGCAGATCGAGATCTTTACCATCCTCGACAAGTTCGCCAAGCCGAATGCTATTTTCGCGAGCACCGGCTTACTCTCGATCGCAGAACTCGCCGAAGTGACTTTCTGCGCCGATCGCTGCATTGGCATGCGGTTCCCTGGGAGTATCGAGGAAGCGAACGTGGTTCAGCTGATTAGGAGTTCTGAAACATCCAGTGAGACCATCGCCGTTTGTACCGAGGTCGCGCGCCGCATGGGAAGGGAAGTTGTCGTGCTCGACGATCGAGCCGCGAACATATCCTGGGAATCGGAGCGAAAACTTGCCAATGCCAAAGACTAGTCTCCGTAATAGCGGCACGACCGCAAAACGCAAGGAAGCCGAGACGCTTTCCAAAGAGCTGGCCAAGAAAATCGAAATCCAGCAGGGCGATCTGACCGAGATGGAAACCGATGCGATCGTGAACGCTGCGAACAATGATTTGCTACTCGGTGGCGGCGTTGCCGGCGCAATTCGTCGCAGAGGCGGCGACGAGATTCAACGCGAGTGCAACGAGATTGGGAGCATACCGGTCGGCTACGCCGCGATCACTACGGGCGGCAAGCTTGCGGCCAAGCATGTGATTCACGCGGCGAGCATGCAGCTTGGCGGCAGCACCACCGCGGAAGCATTGCGCAAGTCCACGGCACACACGCTGCGGATCGCCGCTGAGCACCGACTGAAGAGCATCGCATTTCCAGCTGTCGGAACGGGCATCGCCGGATTCCCGATGAAGGAGTGCGCGGAGATCATGCTGCAAGAGGCGGTGCTGCATTTGCAGAATGGAACCTCGCTGGAGAAGATCTACTTCGTATTATTTGACCTGGAAAGTTGCGAGATTTTCCAAGGTGTCTGGAAACTGATGCAGGAGGCGACGCTCAGCGCTTAGACCTGCTTTAGATCGTGACAGTGTTTGCGCGTCGGGCTGAAGCCCGGCGCTTTCTTTTTTGCCCAATCGCGTGATGCCATAACCCTGTAGAATGAACACTTCCTACGGCAAATAAACTGCCGCAGCGCAGCGTCGGCTGTAGTCCTTGGTGCCAGTATATGGTTCCGGTCCTCAGGTTCCATCTCAATCCCTCAACGCATCGACGCCCTTACGTTTGTATAGTTCGATTAGCTTGTCCGCGGCGACTTGTATCAGCCAGTTGATACTGCGTTGTTCTTTATCGGCAATCTTCTGCAACGCCTCAATGGTTTTAGCCCGCAATCGAAACGATCTAGGATTCGAACGCATCACTGCGCCTCCGACACACGGCTACAGTGTAACACATAGTAGCTACAAGTCAAGAGTTACGAAGTACTGTTGGGGTACTGATCACGTCGAATCTGAGTGTGAAGACACCGATCCCTCCAAGGAGAAAGATGCCCGCGAAAGTTTGGTTTGGGAAACGCTCAGGTGGGTTTTGCCCCTGTGGCTGTATCCTCTTTCATTAGCCCAGAATCTCGGATCGATCCCGCGGAATCCGCCGTAAATACAAGGCGACCCATCGTGATCAAGCACGGATCACGGGACGGTGATTGGCTCGAAATACTCTGGAATAATGACTTTGGTCTTAGGCGATGCGGCCGTAACTTCATCTGCAAATTGGTGCGCCGCCACCAGGGACTGTTCTCGCAGTGGTGCATAGCCATACCCATCCCAATGCGTAGGCATGACCAATGGTGGATATCCGAGTGCACGCATCAATCGGCCAGTGTAGTCGAATATCTCCGATCGCTCATTATTGGCTCCGACAAGTGCGATATCGGGCCGCAGACCCTCCATTTCACGTTCAATGTAGTTCATTGAGCCCATGACGAGAACCTGGTGCCCCGCCAGCCGAAGCAAGTAAGCCATACTCTGGCCTTCGACGAAGTCGCCAGCCTTCAGCGGCGCCTTCAATCCGGGCGGCGCATTGCCCGCCAGGCGGCTATTAAAATAGTGTTTGTGAAACAGTGCGGTATGAATGCTGGGAATCACTCTCAACGAAAAGGCCCCAAACTCATAGTCTTCTCCTCCGCGAACCACGACGAGTTGCGCGTCAGGCACATCATAGGCGCGGGCAAGGTTGGCGACCGTCTCGTTCCCGATGATCGTTGCACCAGTTTTTTTCGCGATGTATGGCGCGTCCAGCGCGTGGTCGAGATGACCATGCGTGACTAGGATGTACTCCGCGCGACGTATCCTTGCATCGATTCCTTCCGTGTCGGGCGCAATCATGGTTTGAGGGTCAGAAGGTCGTCCCGTAGTGGCCGGGCTTGGAGGATGCCGGAATTGGGTGATGTACGGATCTATGATTAACAGGGTCTTGCCATCAGTAATCTGCCAGCCGGCGTTGCCCAAATACGCTAGACTAATCTCAATTCGGGCAGGTGCTGAGGGAGCAATCAAGCTCGAGAGAGACTGGGCCCCTGCGCTGCCAATAATGAAGGTGATGGCGAGAGCAACCATATGTAGTGCTCGCATGTGAACCTCCGGTAGAAAAGGCTCGTTTGGTAGGGCCTCTCCAGTGAACTTGTCACCTGGTGTTTTGATTCTGCTTTCCGTCTGACCGACAAGATACGCGGCAACAATTCAACCGGCAATCCCGACCGTGCCTAAGTAAACGTGGAAGTGACTGGGCCCAACGATTCCATTCGGACTGCCGTGCGCTAACTCCCGAATAGTCTTAGTGTTGTATCGGAAGCGCGAGTGAGCAAGCTGCACACACGAGCACGGTGTGTTTGCGCGCTTTCGATACAACGACTTGAAGGTGGCCCCTGGCGGTTGCGGCGGATGCGGGCT
>Ga0210399_10000255_pt1 | contig 43124 bp, 36 predicted proteins | sample IncBWC14MmetaG_FD_150865 | JGI IMG/M metagenome (GOLD analysis project Ga0210399, IMG submission 150865) | Forest soil microbial communities from Barre Woods Harvard Forest LTER site, Petersham, Massachusetts, United States - Inc-BW-C-14-M | ecosystem: Environmental > Terrestrial > Soil >... | reverse complement strand
GATGCAGCGCGTCTTCCGCGCGCTTGCGCTTGGTGATGTCACGAATGTTGCATTGAATAACCCTTGTCCCACCATTCAATCCATAGACGTTGCTAACAAACTCCACGGCAATGGACCGGCCGTCTCTGGTTTCAAGCGGGAGAGATTCATAGCGGATATACTCTTTTTGCTGCAACTCTAGAAAAGCCAGCTTGCATTCCTTGGTGTCTTTGAACGGTCCAATCTCCCAAAGTGGCGTCCCAATAAACTCGTTATAAGAGTAGCCCAACATATTAACCAGGAATGGGTTAACGTCTGTTATCTGTCCTGTCTTCGCGTCGAGAATCAGGATTCCATCTTGGGCGGTTTCGAAGAGCCGACGATATCGCAGCTCCGAAGCTCGCAGCGCCTCTTCCGAGTGCTTGGACTGCGTTTCTTCCTCCACGGCTTACCTCGTGTCGCGATTCCCGCGATCATGCCGCACCCTCCACGACAGGCAGGCAAGGCTGATATTTCTGCCAGAGATGCGGCCAGAGTGAATTGGAACGGAGAGCGAAGAGCTCGGCGGCTAATCAACTGAGCTATAGGCCAGATCAAAACACTGTGCGTGGTAATACCCTATGGGCTCTTGTCTCGTCTCCCATTCAGACCGTTCTCCGTGGTCAGTATCAAGCATCGGGCGTGTGAACACTGGTCAAAATTGACCAAGGATCTGGGCGAGCCATTCAAAATACTGGCGCAAACGGAGCCAACGAAAAACCCGCCAAAGGCAGGGTTGCTATAGTAATTAGCTCTTGAAATGCGCCTACCGAGGATCCGGTCCCTGCAATCCGTCAATGCGCCTCCGGCAACAGCAGCGTGGTTACTGACCGGTGTGCTTAGGTGAACCAATCACAGCTTCTCCCCAGTATCTGTCGGGCGGCTGCTTAGCAACCGAAACCGGTGAATTATGCTGTGCTCATTCTCTGCGACATCCGCTGGGTCTAGCTCGCCCCACTCCTCAGTTGCATGGCGGGCCAAGAAGCACGTAGTCGGCTCTTTCTCTCTCCCCAATGCATCTCGCGCAGCAGGCATGGCCACAATTCGCCCAAGGGGGAAAAGTGGAAACAGGGCGGGCCTCTTCTCTTCAGCCAATACGGAGCCTCGCCTGCATGGGTCGTCTGAACCAATTGGAATTGCCTGCCGGAAAGGGGCGGTCGGCCGGCAGCGCCCCCCTGGCTAGAAGGTTTGTGAGAACCGAGCCTCCAGGAATTCACCCACCTTCGCCGTGGCCTTGAACTGCGGGATGGGCTCCAGTTCCTTGAATGCCGAGGTAAATGCATTCGAAAGACTCCAGATCGTTCGTGGCCGGAATTCCTCGTATTTCGGCTCGAAGTAGAGGTCATGCACGCTGCGGGCGAGGTGCTTTGGGGCTTCGAGTCTGCCCTCGACAAACACCTCGTAGATGACCACTTTCGCGGTGACATCCGTCAGTTCACTTCGCTGCCATGCTTCGACCTGTTTGCGCATCGGCTCGAAGTTCCGCTGCATGTGGTCCACTCCGACCGAGATGCAGTCGATGAGTGAGAACGACTTCGAGTGTTTCGCAAGCACGGGTGTAAAGTCTCCGGCGAAGGCCATATTCGAAAACACGAATACGCGATGTCCGGCTTATTGGTCTTGTCGTGCCAGTTGCGCAAACTGATTGAGAAATTGGCAGCCCTGCGAAGACGGTTCACCACATTTGGCCGGCCACGCCGTTTAGGCGGCAAACAACGCAGGGACATCGCCGCAGCAAAGCGGTAGTCCGCCGAATCTGTCCGCGAATTCTCGTCGCAGAAATTGCAAACTTTTACCTGTTTGTTGCGGCCGAAGACGTACTAGCGCACAGACATCACAGCCACTCGGTTACCGTCGGTCGGTGGCTCTGGTTCTCCCATTTGCCACAATGGCAGTCCGACCAAGAACTCCTGGTTGGCCAAAACCAAAAGCAGAAGAGGAGACTTTATGCAAAACGGAAGTATCATGCGGTCCACGCGTTTGCGCGGTCCCGATGTTTGGGAATTTAGATGGCGAGAGGCAGGAGCTGATGGCAAGCGGAAACATCGAAGGATGGTGATCGGCTCGATCGCACAATTCTCCGACAAATCGTCGGCGCTTCTCGAGGTCGCGGCCCTGCGCCGGAAAATCAATCTGAATCACCCGCATCTGACCCCGCAAGCTGTTACCGTCTCTGAGTTGGTGAGCCACTATCGCCAGCGCGAACTGGCCACGGACCATACTTGGAAGACGCACTCGACCAAAGTGACCTACCAAGGCTACCTAAATAAATGGATTCTGCCGCGCTGGAGAAATTACACGCTTTCCGCGATCAATGCGGGAGAAGTCGAGCTATGGCTAAGATCCTTGCCCTTGGCACGAGCCACCTGCGCCAAGATCAGAAACCTCATGAGCGTTGTTTTCAACCATGCGATTCGCCATCAAGTCTATTCCCATAATCCGATCCGGTTGGTTCGGCAAAGCGCCAAACGGAGGAAGATTCCCGTGGTGTTGAGTGCCAGCGAAGTCCAACGACTCGTTTGCTCACTCAAACGATAAGGATCTCGCGATCTTGGGAACGAAGCACAAAGACGGTTTCGAGCCGTACTGGCAAGATGAGAAGGACTGGCTCTGCATCGTCGAATTCTTGCCCACCGATAATCCAGAGGCCCGGCTCTTTGCCGCCGACATAATCGGGTACCTCGTCGGTTATGCAAATCTCACGAACACACGCTCCCTGGCACTCCTCGCCGATCCTGACGCCAGCGCGTACGAGCTTCTATTCTCCTTTTCGTCTCGTGAGGAGAAAAGCGAGTTCCTGAACTTGGTCCGTTCAAATGAGGACATGGGGAACGACTACATCACTGAGCTTACGCCGCCCACCACTGAAGAAATTAGGAATGCTCGTCCACTCGCAACGGTCCTACCCCATGATGCCCTCACCCATGCCATGCTGATTGCAGTGACCCTGTGTGCGCGTATAGAAGATGATCGCGCTGTGTCGTAAGGCCGGTGCACAATCGCTTCCTGCATCTGGCAAGTACAGCTATGCTACCGCTCAAATCACCGGCTACCTTACATAATCCGATAAGGTAAGGTTTGTCGACAAACCGCACAGAATCGTCGGGGCAGGTTCAGAACTCGAGGCGTGCCTGAAAGGCGATCATCCGCGGACTGCTGTCCCCGCCCAAACCAACGCCCAGCAGGCCGGTGGGCGGTGAAGTTGTATAGGCAAGCGTTCCAAACCCTGTCTGCGTGGACGGCCTTCCTGGAATCCCCGCTAGCGTCATGCTGGGAAGCCCAAAGTTCGGATGGTTGAACACATTGAAGAACTGGGCCTCTACTCTGAGCTTTACCCGCTCGCTCACCGGAAACCATTTCGTGAGATAGAAGTCATTCCAGACAAAATCGGGGCCGCGAAGGGCGTTGCGGCCGAGGTTTCCGAATTGGCAATGCTGTGGGTCGTCGCCACCGGCGCACTGTCCAGTACTGGGATCAACGGCAGAAACGAACGCGGCCGGATTGAGCCACTGGAGGGTGCCCGGTTGCGTTACACCAGCGATGGGATGATGCTCATAGAGCGGGACACCCGTAACGACGCTCGCGAACTGCGGTCCACTGCCCTGCACAATGCCGTTTCCGTTGGCCGAATACGGTGTGCTCAGAACGGAGAACGGCACCCCGCTGTGCCAGAACATGGTTCCGGAAATCTGCCAGCCGTTGAGCACGCGCGCCAACTGGTGATTCCGAATGTGGAGGGGCAATTGATACACATATTGCGCGTTCAGATTGTGCCGGATGTCATAGTCGCAAGGACCGTAATCGCGGGCGAGTTCTCCGGGCAGAGGGGAAAGAATCCCTCCCGCCGAGAACTGAAGGAATCCTCCGTTCGAGACCGTATCCATGCAACGGCTCCAGGTGTAGTTGACCTGTCCCTGCAGGCCATGTCCCAGGCGCTTCATGGCGGTGAGCTGAAGGCCGTTGTAGTGACTGTTCTCCCCGGTGGCAAGCTGGGTCACCGCGCTGAACCGCGGATCGGTTGGCTGCATGTAGGGGAATGGCGCAAAGCACCCCTGGCACACTGTCTGGTATCCGTTCACTTGGGTCAGATAGGGCTGGTTCACAGCGCGGGTTCCCACATATCGCGCCAGCAAACTCGCTGTGGTTCCGAATTGATGTTCAAGTCCCAGGCTCCACTCCATGAAGTACGGCGCATGCAGAGTGCCAGTGGGCACCGCTGTGATCGCGACGGGTGGGAGACACGTTGCGGGATCTGCCTGCGGGGATGCGCACGAAAGCTGGCCTTGAGGGAATCCCGAACTAAACCTTTGATTTGCGGCGACAGTTGCATCCACTGCACTGTTCGGCACTCCGGGAGCGATGGCAGTCCCGCCCACTGTACCCAGCAGACCTCCCTGGAAGGTTTTGTCGTAAGGAGGATTGGTGCCAATCAGGTCCGCCACACTGCCCGGCAAAATATCGCTGAAGATCCCGAAACCGGCCCGCAGCACAGATTTTGGCTCGAACTGCCATGCGATCGCGGTTCGCGGCTGCAGAATGGCCAGCGGTGTGGACGAGAACAAATTGCCGAGATGAGTCTGGATGGCCGTATTCAGTGGCTGATTCACATCATGCGAGATCGAACTGAAAGAACCGCCAAGACGCGCGATTTGATCGTGGGGATTGAGCGGGTTTGAGTTGAAGGTGTCGCGCACGCCGAATGTCCAGGCAAGCTTCCGCGTCACTTTCCAGGTGTCCTGGGCATATAAATCGAGATTGAGGAAGCGGAACGGTTCGTTCGCCGACAGGGGAAAAGTTTGGGTTGCAGTAGATGCGACTCCATAGATGAATTGCGGCAACGTCGTGTAGGCCACGGTTGGAACTGTGCCCTGCCCGAAGTCATAGTCATTCAAGCGAAAGATTCGGGTGTTCGTGCCAAACCGGAGTTCGTGAGCGCCGTGGCTCCAAGCGAGGTTGTCATTGATGAAGAAGCGAGAGGCTCGCCTGCCTTGCACCCACGTGTTGTCGAGCCCTCCAATTGTGGTGAAGGGTGCATTGGCACCACTGCCCTGCAACACAATCGGAAATGCCGCGAGCGTGTTCTGAAAGTTGGCAGGCCCAAACAAGCTTTCGTACCACGAGAACGCCGGATTGAAATAGTTCACCAGGTTTTGTGAAAAGACGTGGGTGTAACCCGCCGCGAACGAGTAGAGGGGCTGAGGAGAGACGGCATCAAACAAAGAGTTGATGGGATCTGTGTAGGCGGCTTGTACGCCCGTGTCCGACTGAAAACGAAACCAAGTCGTGTCTTTCTGGTTGATGTTGTAGTCGAGGCGGACCGTCTGTACCTGTTCGTGGTCATCGCTGGAGTGCGAAACGCTTTGCCGGTTCGCGCAGCCGTTTCCATTCGGCGGTCTGCCCGAAGCCGAAGTGCTGTCCGCGTTCAACGGACATCCGAGCACCGCGAGAGACGTTCCGCCCGTGTTCCCGTACAGAGAAAACATCTTCTGATAGAACGGGACCAGTTGCGGCGCCGGCGCATAGTTTGACCCGGTTACGGAGTCGGTTCCACCCAGCGGAAGCTGCTGCAGCACATATTGCTGAAACGCCGCGCTCGGAACCGTCGTGGGCGTCACGATAGGCAGGGCGATCCGAACCCATTCGCTGTCGAAGAAGAAGAACAGCTTGTCGTGCACAATCGGCCCGCCCAGGCTCCCCCCAAAATGATTCACCGTCGCTCCGGGCTTGTGATTCCCTGGAGTCGCATTGGTAAAATAGTCCGCTGCATTGAGTCGTGCCCCATTCCACAGTTCATAGAGATTCCCGTGAAACTGATTCGAGCCGGACTTGGTGACGTAGTTGACCTGGGATGCTCCATATCGCCCTTGATCCACGGCATACGAAAGAGTGTTGACGGTAACTTCTGAGATCGAATTCAGCCCCAGCACGAGGTTGGTGGAGAGGCCGCTGTTGAGGTTAGTGAGCGGGTCGTTCGTTTCCAGACCGTCAACGATGTAGCCGTTTGAGAGGGCGGGCAAGCCGTTAAACTCCACGTTGCCATACCCGTTTGTGCCGCCGACGAAGTCGTTGCCGCTGCCCGCAGTATTGATGAGCGCTCCAGGGGCAAACTGTAGAGGGTAGGTTAAATCACTGCCTGGGTTTGGCAGATTCTCCATTGCCGGCGCATTCAGGGTCGTGGAGGTATTGGCATCTTCTGGGTTGATGAGTGGAGCCTCACTGTTTACTTCGACCGTCTCATTGGATCGGGCGACTCTAAGGATGAAATCCACTGTCTGCTTCTGGCCCAGGCTCGAAACGACATTGTTATTTTGATGCGGTTCGAAGCCTTGCGCCTCCACTTTTACCGAGTAAGTGCCCGGCTTTAACTGCGGGAAATTGAACCGGCCTGCGTCATCGGTCTTGGCGCTACGCCTTAGTCCGGTCTCAGGGTTCGCGATCGTCACGGTGGCATCCGGCACGACGGCATTAGTCGTATCCCGAACTTGGCCGACGATGGCGCTGGTGGTTTCTCCTTGTGCCAGCGCTTGAGGCGGAGAGAGCGACGCCACAACCGCGAGAATGAGCACCTGCCGAAGGAGGTGCGTCATGTCTTTAGACTCATTTCGTTTTCCCTGACGGGCCTACGGATATCCAGAAGCCCAACTCCATATTGATTAGCTAGCGATTATCTTTCATAGTTAACCATAGTTAATCACAATAGGCAAGCTAACAACGAGGGAAGAACAGGGACAGTGCGTGTCTTCGTCTGTCAAATTCATTTGTGTCTACGACTTCTTGGGCCGCGTGCAGGCTCTCGTGACCAACACGCGGCAGTTAAGTGGTTTGCAACCAACCCACAGCTGGAGCTGGAGTCAGTTAAGAGGCTCCATCATCGACTCGAGGGATCGAAGGCCATTACTTCTGTCCTTGATTGTTGGAGTGCCCACCTCCATGTTCCGAGCGGGTCAGGGTAAAGGCGAAGACTTTGTTGTTTCCGGTTCCTTCGATTTCCTTGTAACCGGATCCCCAATAGAGGGTGCCGTCTACGATCGATGGCCCATCGATGACCGAGCCCCCGCTCGCGAAGCTCCAGAGAATGTTTCCAGTTGCCGTGTTTAGCGCGTACATCTGTCCTGAGTTAGAGCCCACATACATGACGCCGTTTGCGACGCTTACCGAGCCCCGGTCAATGGTGCCTGGGGTCGGATCTGCAGCCTGCCAAAGGATCTTTCCCGTAGCGACGTCGAGAGCACTCCAGGCTCCCCACGTAATCTGCTGTCCCGAAGGCACCAACGTGTAAGGGAGGAGATCGCTATTCGCGATCGCGACATAGATCCTCTTACCGTCAGTCGCTGTGCCCCACTCGATACCTCCGAGTGAAGCACCTGGCCCAACCGGGGTGCTCCAAACGATGTTGCCGTTATCGGGGTTAAGCGCCCAAAAGATGCCGCTCTTCTGGCCAAAGCCGACAATATTGCCCACGAGATTGGGTCCTGATCCTCCGAGGTCGAAATCCGGACTGTTGGGCACAGGACAATTCGGGTTTGGTCCGGAAGAAGTTAGACATGCCACCGTCCAAGTATCAAAGCCTTGCAGCTTCTTTGCCCACTTGATACGTCCTGTCCTCAAATCCAACGCGAGAGCGGCGTCAAAGAAATCGTCAGCCGCAGTGCAGTTCGCGGTAGGAGTTGCGTTCTGGCAAGCAACCACATCTGCAGGAACGGTATAGTTGTTCCCAGTGCCGATGAAGAGCGTGCCGCGCTTCGGATCAATCGCAGGCGGTTGCCACACGGCGCCGCCGCTGTATTGGTCTGTTTGTCCAGCGTTGTCCGGCATGTCGAAGGTCTTCCAAAGCATCGCACCGTTTCTAGCGTCGAGCGCCACGATGCTGCCGCGGAAGCTGCAGCACGGATACGCAGGATTCGTCGCCAGAGTTTCCTCACTTGAAGAAATGCCGATGTAAACAACGCCGTCGAAGACAACCGGAGATCCTGTAATGATTGCGGCAGGATGACTATCCACCTGGGTGATCCACCGGAGTGCTCCTGTTTCTCGATCAACTGAGATCACGTTCGCGCCGTTATGCACCTGGTTGGAACTGAGAATGTCTCCGATAATTAATTGATCTTTATCAACTGCGGGACTAACCCGGGAGATAGCTCCCGCGACGCCATCATACTCGGAGATCTTGTGAGACCAGATAAGATGGCCACTATCCTTCTTGACCGCGAACAGATTGCCGCCCCAGTCGGGGAAGTAAACGGCATCACCATCAACGGTAGGAGTAGCAGAAACATCTCCACCGGTCGTGAATACCCATTTTGGTTTCAGGCCCTTGACATTGCTGGGACTGATTGAATGTTCGGCTGGCTGGCTCCATGTGTTGCTCAGATTTTGACCGGCTATTCGCCATTGGCCAGCCCTGGATTCATCGGACGGGCCTTGCGCGTTCAGCGTCGAGGCAAATAGTAATAAAAGAACATTAATGACTGCCCCCTTTGGAAATGAGAGGTCACAATTCTTCAGATTCATATTGCATTATTCTCCTTGAATTTCGGTTGAGGTTACGTTCTCTGGCTCGAAAATGCGCGCAGGTAAAAAGGTCTCGTGTCGTTCTTAAATACGTCGCAGCAGTTAGCACGATTCTCATAGTCGGCACGGACGTTTGCGGTCTTGGACTTGGTGGAATGAAACACGATTCGCCATATTTCTTCGCTGAGACTTTGTGGAACTCAACTGCTCTGAGCACCCGTTCTGTGTTACTTGCTATCTCAAGACGTTATTCGTTCCCATCATTTCTGAACACCTCAGAAACCACAGAATTAAGCCTAGATTTTTCTACAGGTGTACTGGTGGATGGGGTGAAACTCAGCGGATTGCGATCAGTCCAGACGGGAAGCTTTGTGTCTTGAGCGAAAAAGTGCTTTTACTCTTGAAAATAGAGACCGTCGGATTGGCTTGTTTTTTCCGAAGACGATTCCGCCGGGGACTGTCAGCTTAACTTCGGTTCCTGAGTTCGCGGAACTCAGGAGTACGAGCTTAGCAGCGATGCGAGCGGCACGCTCTCGCATACCTTGCAGTCCGAAATGCCCATCCTTCCCCCGATCCGCGATAGCGGGGTCAATTCCCGTGCCATTATCACTTACGCGCAGAACAAGGTCGTTAGCGTATCTGAGTTCCACTTCCAAGCGGCTTGCCCCGGAATGCGCACAGGCATTGTGTATTGCTTCGTAACCGATGCGATAGATTTCATCGCGGACCAGGGGATGCATCTCTCTGGAATCGCCAAGTACAGAGAGAGTCACCGCGGTGGAGCTCGGAATGGCGGCATCTTCGATCATGCGCCGGAGAGCTTCACCGAGGTCGTTCTTCTGCGTCGTCGCGGTGCGCAGCGAGTTCAGGGCTGTCCGTCCTTCCTGCGTGGCTCTTTCAAGCCAGACGGACAGCTGTTCCAAGGCGCGACGCATGCGGATGGGATCGGTGGACGGCTCTAGCGCATCATCGGCAACTAGCTTACTGCCTTGGATGGTTTGGAGGAACGTATCGTGGAGGTCCCGCGCCATACGCGTGCGTTCTGCCAGTCGCTCATCGAAGCGGGCGCCGATGGCCCTCGAAATCTGCAGCACACGCTGTCGGTAAATAAACCATGCGATGAGGATGCAGGACACAACGCAGAGAATTCGGAACCAGTTCGTCTGATACCAGGCTGGGGCGACGCTGAAGTCCAGGGTTGCACCCACCTCGTTCCAGACGCCATCGTTATTACACGCGATCACCTGGAACCGGTATCGCCCCGGCCGAAGGTCGCTATAGAAAGCTTGCCGCCGTGTACCTGGCTCCTGCCAGCCCGCATCGTGACCTTCCAGTTTGTAGCGGAAGTGTACTCTCTGTGGGACGGCGAGACTTAGCGCCGTATAGTCAATTTCCAGATCACGGATAAGCGAAGGGAGTCGAAGAACCTTTCGAGGCAAGTAGCTCCTTCGGTTAGCAACGACTTGTTCGATATGCACCTGCGGCGGGGTAGGATTTACTTTCAGTTGGCTTGGATCAATCATCTGGAGGAGAGTATCGTTCACGAACCAGAGTCGTCCGTCCAGAGACATTGAAGAACTGGGCTGGGCAGGCTGTGGAATGCCGGGCTGGGCGCCATCCAGCGCGTTGAAGAGCCTTATAGCCACTTTGCTTTCCGGTCGCTGCCACCAGTGCTCAAGTTCCGACTCTGCGATATTCAGGATCCCGCATTGTGTTCTCAGCCAGAGAGCGCCTTGATTGTCTTTGATTAGGGCAATTATCGAAGAGCAAGGTAGCCCATTCTGAGCGTCAAGTGTCTTCCAGATCCCATCCTTCCATCGAACTAGTCCGTTGCTGGTTGCCACCCAGATCGAATTGCGAGAATCGACCACCAAACTTTGCGTGGTGAATGATTTGTCTCCACGCCCCAACGAGATGGTCTCCATGTGTCCGCCGCGATATCGGGCCAGCACGTCACTGTTAGAGCCTATCCAGATACCGGTTTCTTGGTCGGGGGCAAGCCATGAGGCCTTCGGAATACCTTGCACCGCAATTTCTTCGCGAACTTTGTGGTTCTTAATTCGGAAGAGTTGCCTCCGACCGAATCCGTACATCATTACCCATATGTTGTGATCGGAGTCCTCCGTGATGGCAATACACGATCTTTCAGGTGCCCCCAAGGCGCGTCCATCTGCTTGAGTGACTTCAAAGAATCTCCCGCGTTCATAGGTCAGCAGCTTCTGGTCTATTCCAAGCCACAACCGTCCGGTGTGATCCTCGAACAGCGCCGTGACTTCCTCTCCTGGCAGGCCTTGTCGCTTCCCAATTATCGAGACGTGGCCTTTGAATAGAACATCCAGATCTCCCCCATTACCAACCCACACCGAACCATCACGCCTTGCCAAGACAGAGCGGGTATTGGCAGCGGATAGACCTTCTCGCGTTGAAAAGCTAACTACAGGAGTATCTCTAAAAAGATCAACTCCCTGATCCGTCGTCACCCATAGATTGCCTTCTCGATCCTGATAAATACCGTTCACGGCGTCGCCCGACAGACCGTCGATGCTCCGATAGTGATCGACCGTGCCATCACGGATGCGATAGATTCCCTCGGCCTCAGTTCCGATCCACAGGGTTTTGTTAGGGTCAAGGAACAAACAGTGCCCTTTAACTGAGGCGCTGTCGAATCCGGGAACCACATAACTAGTCCATTTTTCGCCGGAGAAATGACGCACTCCAAGCCCAGGGCCGGCCACTTCCAGTGCGGCCCAAACCGACCCGGACGGTCCCGCAACGAGGTCAAGCACACCGGGGTTGCCCTTCAAATGCTTCAGTTCCTCTGCAAAATAGATCGTGGAAGAACCTGGCTTCCAACGGCAAATGACGTAGGATCCAATCCACAGGTTTCCTAGGCTGTCTTCAACTAAGGGGACACCGTATTCGACCGGAATGCCGTCAGCTTTTCCATAACACCGAAGCTCCTTCCCCGCGACCCGGCAAAGTGGCCCCTTCCCGTCGCTCACTCGATATCGAGTGACCCAGATTGTCCCTTCGTGGTCCTGAATGATATTGCTAATGCCTATTGGCGCGGTCGAATAGTTCAGCAATTTCCCATCTTTCAGTTGACTCAAACCGGCCCGTGTCCCGATCCAAAGGCTTCCATCGCGCGCTGACAGAAGGAAATTAATTCTGACATCCGGCAAGGGCTGGCCGTCACCAGTTGTTGCCGGAACAAACCTCACGCCGTCAAAATGGAAGAGACCTGCTGCGGTGCCGATCCACAGATATCCGTCTTGCGTTTGGGTAATTGCATTCGGAGTACCGCTGAAGACTCCATCTTGCACCCTCCAGGCGGTGTGTGCGTATTGGGAGATGTGGCGTGACGGGTCGACAGCCCAGACCGAGCTCTCTGCGAATAGAACCAGCAAGAGGAAGAAGACACGGCGCCACAGAAGGTTCAATCGCTTTGCCTTTGGAGCCGAGTCTGCACGCCACTTTTCGACAGGGTTCATGGTCAATCCTAAACTACCTCTTCCGGAAGATAATGCTTCCCGGAATCATTAGCCGAATCTCAGTTCCGGAACTAGACGAACTCCTGAGTGTAAGCTTGCCTCCGATGCGAGTGGCACGCTCCCGCATGCCTTGCAGTCCGAAGTGTCCTTCCTTTCCCCTATCCGCGATAGCCGGGTCAATTCCCGTGCCATTGTCACTTACACGCAGAGTCAGATCTTCCGCGTAACTAAGGGCCACTTCCAATCGACCGGCTCCCGAGTGCATACAAGCATTGCGAATTGCCTCATAGCCTATTCGGTAGACCTCATCACGGATAACTGGGTGCATCTCTTTAGCGTCGCCAACTACGGAGAAAGAGACTTCGATGGGACTCTGCATTCGACACTCTTCCGTCGCCCGCTGGAAGGCTTCCGCCAGATCGTTTGTATGCGCTGTCGCCGAGCGCAAGGAATTCAGTGCTGCCCGCCCTTCCTGCGTGGCTCTTCCGAGCCAGACTGATAGCTGTTCCATGGCTCGACGCATTCGGATGGGATCGGTGGACGGCTCCAACGCATCATCCGCAACCAGCTTGCTGCCTTGGATGGTCTGGAGGAAAGTGTCGTGGAGGTCCCGCGCTAAACGAGTGCGTTCTGCCAATCGCTCATCGAAGCGGGCGCTGATGGCTCTCGCGATCTGCCGCACTCGTAGTCGGTAGATAACCCATACGACGAGGATACCGGAGAGAACACAGAGAATTCGGAACCAGTTCGTCTGAAACCAGGCAGGGGCGACGCTGAAATCGAGGCTTGCTCCCTGTTCGTTCCAGACACCATCGTTGTTGCAGGCGATTACACGAAAGCGGTACTTTCCCGGGTGAAGGTCGCTATAGAAAGCTTGCCGCCGTGCTCCTGGTTCTTGCCAAACTGCATCGCGACCTTCCAGTTTGTAACGGAAGCGCACTTTCTGTGGGATCGGAAAGCTCAGTGCCGTATAGTCAATTTCGAGATCATGTGTAAGCGGGGGCAGAGGAAGATCGTGGCGAGGAGAGTAGTTCTTCCGGTCGGCGATAACTCCTTCAACATGGACGGGGGGCGGTAGTGCATTCCAACTCACATGATCCGGATCGATCGTTTGCAGCAGGACACCATTTGCAAACCACAAGCGTCCGTCAGGAGCTTTTGTGGCGCCCCCGAAAGGAGCACGTCCAGGTTGCACTCCGTCAAATGCGTCAAAAATCTTAAGCTGTACGGTAGTATCAGGCTGCCCCCACCAGCGCTGCATTTCCGTACCAGTAATTTCGACCAGTCCACATTGTGTGTAAAGCCAAGTAGCGCGGTTGTTGTCCTCTATGACTGCATTCACAAAATCGCAAGGAAGTCCGTTCTTTACTGTGAGAGTCTGCAGCTTTCCGTTGTTCCATCCGACAAGTCCATCGCCCGTCGCTCCTAATACTGAACCATCGGAGCTCACGATGATGTGGTTTACGCGAGAATTCTCTTCGTGCTTGAAGGGGAAGATTTCAGCGCCGCCACGCCGATATCTAGCAAGATCGCCGTTGATGAGACCTAACCAGATGCCGACTTCGGGGTCGGCCGCCACTCTGGCAGCGCCCCGCATCTGCGGCAACTCTTCTTGCACTTTGGGATACTGAACGCGAAGCAGCGTCCTGGGAGGTCCACTGGTCAAAATCCAGACGTTGTTGTCCACATCTTCGGTTATCCCGAAAACTACTCCGATCGGTCTGCCATCCGGCCTGTCGATCCTCGTGAATCTTCCGTTCTTGTAAATCGACATCGTGTTATCTATGCCGATCCACAAGCGGCCCGCATGATCTTCGAGCAGTGCCGTAACCTGACTGCCCGGCAAGCCCTTCCCCGATTGAACAGAAGACACTTGGTCCTGATGAATGGCATCCAAAGAATCCTCGCCGCCTATCCAGACGGTGCCGTCCCGCGCTGCAAGAACAGAATCCACTTCTGGCGTGGATAGTCCTTCGCGTGTGGAAAAGCTAGCAACTCGAACGTCACGAAAACAATCAAGGCCCTTGGACGTCGCAACCCACAGATCACCTTCACGATCCTCATAGAACCAATACACAGAGTCGCTGGAGAGACCATCAGCAGTGTAAATATGATCCACCGTGCGGCCCACAATGCGGTAAATGCCCTTGGTGGCTGTTCCAATCCAAAGAGCGTTTTCGCGATCCACGAACAACGCTTGAACCTTCAGGGTAGTGCCGTCCAACTCGGAATTGGCAAATGGCTTCCAGGCGTCTTGCGACAGTTGTTGTAATCCCAAGCCAGGTCCAGCGATATCCATGCCCACCCATACAGAGCCATCAGGGTTCGCAGCCAAGCCATTTACGCCGTCCAGTCCTGAATTCAATCCCTTTGGGATGTACGTGCTGGATGAGCCTGGTCTCCAGCGGACAACCGCTGTATCAGTGCCGATCCAAAGGTTACCCAAGGTATCTTCGACTAAAGATGAGGCGCCTGCGGAACCCGGGATTCCATCTGCCTTCCCGTAACACCGAAGGCCGGGGCCGATGACTTGGCAAAGCCCCCCGTCCACATTGCCTCCCAGCGCACGCACCAACCAGACGGTGCCATTGTGGTCTTCGATCATGGCATTGATGCGTTCCGGCTTGATCTCATAATCGATTAGATCTCGCTTGTCCCAGCGGCTCAGACCACCTTCCATCCCGATCCACAAACTCCCATCGCGTGCACCCAAAAGAGAAGTGACATTTGAGGATGGCAAGTGCTTTCCATCTGGAGAAGTCCACGGTACGAATCGAACGCCATCGAAGCGGAACAGACCGGCTTTCGTTCCGATCCACAGATATCCATCTGTAGTTTGTGTAATCGCGTTCGGCGCGCCGCTAAAGATCCCGTCCTGAATCCTCCATGCGGTGTGTGCGTATTGTGAGATGTGGAGCGACGGATCAACGGCCCAAGCCGAACTCACTGCGAAGAGAAAGAACAAGAGGGATAGAAAATGCCGGGACAGAATGTTCGACCTATCTGTTCTTGGGGCAAAGTTTGCACGACGCCTTTCGAGCAGGCTCATGACCCATCCTGAGCTCCTTCTCCCGAGGAACATACATGCACCGTGGGTGCCGCAGGATGGCCAAGTCTCCAACAGACCTGGGCGCGGACGCTGGGAAACGTTTGAGCCGCATTCCTGACCTTACGGGCTTCACCGCTTTCGCGGAAACTCAAAATCTACAGTTACCGTCCTACAGTTTTCTACAGGCCTTGAAATGCGATCAAATCTGCAGCAGCCCACGCCGCAGCGCGATGGTGACTGCATGGGTCCGATCATTGGCCTGGAGTTTATCCACCAGGTTCTTGATGTGGAAGTTAACCGTGGTCTCCGAAATCGACAGTTGATCCGCAATCTGTTTGTTGCGATAGCCATCTCGAATGAGTCGAAGAACCTGCAATTCCCGTGTCGTAAGCTCGTCGTCACCGAGGTGTTCGGCGAGGCGAGCCGCGACTTCGGGCGGGACATGACGCCGGCCCGCGTGAACCGACCGGATCACCGCCAGCAATTCATTTTTCGGCATGCTTTTAAGCATGTAAGCGGAAGCTCCCGATCGCATCGCACGCTGAATGTCGGCATCGCCATCGGAGGTGGTCAGCATGATGACTCGAGCCTGTGGAAACTCGCCACGAATTGCAATAAGCGTGTCGGTTCCGTCGGTACCCGGAAGGCGAAGATCCATCAGGGTGATGTCAGGTCGGTGACGACGAAATTCTGCTGCCGCCTCCCCGGCATTCGACGCTTGGGCAACGAGAAGCATGTCCTCTTGAGAGCCGATAATCGTAACCAATCCCTCGCGGAAGACTGGATGATCCTCCACGCTCAGGATGCGAATCGGCTTGGCCGGAAGCATTATGCTGGCCTCGTTTCGACAATTGTAATGGTTTATTTGACTTCTGGCCAAAGCCTGGTGATGAGACACGGAGATCAGCCAGTTGAGGGATGCGAGCCTGATCGGGCACCTCCTCATTTCCGATTGACGGCACTCGGGGTGATCTTGCTAGAACCGCTTGTCCAGGAGGAATCCAATGGATTGTTAGAGATGTGTCTCGCCGGACGAGTAGTCGGTCGAAAGGCCGAGATCCTTCCACTTCCTGTCTCAGCCGAGCTTTTCGAGAGCGCTCTTCTAAGCCACTGCATAAGAATCATTGACGAGCAACAGTCGTAGCGGCGGCTCGGCTTTTTTCCACACTGTTTGTCGTTGGGTACGTCGACACTGCAGAAAAATGCAGGGCCAATGCTGTGGTTTCCGAGGTTTTCAGAAGATCGTGAGACCTCTATCTTTCGTTATGAGCTAGTGTCGCGCGGACGAGTCCCAGGAGGGCCATGCCTGACCTGCAAACATCGAGGCCCCATCATCTAGAAGCCGATGAACTTCCCCAGAAGAGGTTCCTATTGCAACCATGATAGGACAGTCGCTAACCGCTGACTCGCGGACAACAAGAGCTGGACGAATCCTCGTCATCGAAAACGACAAAGCTCTGCAGAAGATCTTACGGCGAACTCTCGTCTCCGAGGGCTATGGTGTCGAGCTCGTCGCGAATGGAGCAACCGGGCTGGAGTCGGCCCGGAAGCAAACGCCTGCGGCTCTGATCATTGATTTGAGATTTCCCGCGTCTCAAGGCTGCGATCTGTGCCGGGAACTCATGCAAGCTGCCCCGGCCATTCCTTTTGTGGTTCTTAGTGCAAGCCCATCCATCGTAGACAAAGTGCTTTTCCTCGAAATGGGAGCTGACGATTACATAGCTGTCCCTTTCAGCCCAAGAGAACTGGTTGCCCGTCTGCGTGCACTACGAAGGCGGAGGCTTCAGTGCACATCCGAAAGCTTCTACGTTTTTGGCGACGTAATGGTGGACTTTATGAAGATCGAAGTGGTTCGTAGGCACGAACAGATTCAGCTCACAGTGAAAGAGTTCCGGACCTTGGAATTCCTGATCAAGAACGCGTGCCGAGCGATCAGCCGGGATGAACTTCTGAACAAAGTCTGGGGGTACGAGTGTTATCCCTGCACCCGCACCGTGGACAATCACATCCACAGGCTTCGACAGAAGTTGGAGAACGATCCGGCTAATCCCTCTCATCTAGTGACACTGCACGGTCTGGGTTACAAGTTTATGCCTTAGGGTAACGTTTGCGTAGGTGATTCCAACGCTCGTCATTACAATACAGATCCTCTCGCCTTTGAATAGCCACTGGTCGGCTAGGTGCCAAATAAAATATGAATTAGAGGCGTTCGCCTCTCATTCCGACCTGGACTCGGTTCGCGAATCCACTTATCGCGCCTCGAACAGTTTTCCACACAAGAATCATCATACCTGTAGAAAACCCTAGGGCCAATTCTGTGGATTCTGAGGTATGCAGAAGTGAAAAATGCGAATACTGTGGCCGTACGGCAATCAACAGAGTGGAAACGTGAGGCTGACCTTGCGGGTCACATGTCGCAATATGAAACTTTAATAAATGTTAATCATCAGGAACTTTTTCGCGTTTGTCGGAGAAGTGAGCCATTTTGGCTTGAAAGGATTGGTGGACGCATTTCGGCCGCCGTTTGAATGGGAGTTTTTCGTGATTCAGATCGAAGAAATTGGATGGCAGTCGCTACCCCTCATCTTCGCTGCTGGTTTGGCTCTTGGAATTGTTCTGTCGATGCATACCAGGAGCACGCTAGTGCAGTTCGGCGCGGAAGCAATGATTCCAACCCTGCAGTCGGCCTCATTTTTCAATGAACTCGGGCCACTCGTCACGGGACTGCTGGTGGCCGGAAGAGTAGGCGCGGGCATTGGCGCTGGGATCGCCAATATGCGCGTAACCGAACAGATCGACGCGATTGAGTCTTTGTCAGTCGACGCTTTCAAAATGCTGGTAGTGACGAGGATCGTCGCCTGCATTCTTATTTTGCCGATGTTGACCCTTTTCATGGACTTTGCCAGTTTGGCCGGAGGTTTTTTCTCTGAGTACCTCGTCTCGCACATCTCGCCGCAACTCTATCTCGATCGTGCTTTCAGAACGGTGGAATGGGCCAATTTCATTCCACCTACGCTGAAGACAAGCGTTTTTGGTTTCATCATCGGCACCATATCGGGCTTTTTTGGCTACACGACCAACGAAGGGTCTGAAGGAGTGCAGCGCGCAGCTACCAACAGCGTCGTTTTGTCCTCCCTCCTGATCATCTTGGCGGATGTCATCCTGGTGAAGGCCATCTTCTTCCTCTGTCCAAGGGACGCCTTATGAGCGATCCGGCCGCGGTTGAATTCGAACACGTATTTAAGGCCTTTGGAAATAGAAAGATTCTCGACGACGTATCGTTCAAAGTCAATGTAGGGGAAGCGCTCTGCATCTTGGGTCGCAGTGGCACGGGCAAAAGCGTCACTCTGAAGTTGATGATTGGCCTGCTCAAGCCTGACAGCGGCAGAGTTTGCATTGACTTGGCGGATATCGCTCATTCCAACGAGGAAGAGCTGTCTCGTGTTCGGCGCCATATGGGCTTTCTGTTTCAAAGCGCCGCTCTGTTCGACTCGTTCACGCTGGGAGACAATCTCGCTCTGCCGCTCCGCCGCTTGGACAAATCGAAATCTCCCTCAGAGATCGAACGAGCGGTGGACGAGGTACTCGAACGGGTGGGGCTTGATCTGGACAAAGCCAAGATGCCCTCTGAGCTTTCGGGAGGGATGCGCAAACGTGCCGGTCTGGCGAGAGCGCTCGTCCTTCATCCGACACTCTTGCTGGTCGACGAACCCAGTAGCGGACTCGACAGGATCACCGCCGCAGAGATCGATGACCTTCTTCTGAAAGTCAAAGAGGAATATCGTGCAACGCTTGTGATCGTCACCCACGACGTGCGCGGTGCACGAAGAGTCGCTGACCGCATTGCTGTACTTGACCAGGGCTGCCTGATTGGCTTTGGCACAGCAATCGACTTAGAAAAGAGTGATCATGACATCGTGCGACGACTAGTGTCGGAGTTCTGAATGAAAATCAACTACGCCGTCGTGGGTGCATTTGTTCTTTCTGCCGTGCTGCTGTTCAGCCTTGGCTTGTTCCTGATCGGCAACCGCCACAAGGCTTTTACTCATCATGTGGACTTCTTTACGAAACTAAATGATGTGAACGGAATTTCGCCAGGATCAGAAGTCCGCGTGTCAGGCTTCGAAGCTGGTCGAGTCAGCGGTATTGAGATACCGGACCGGCCATCGGAAAAGTTCAAGCTGAAACTGCACGTCGATGACAAGCTACATAACCTCATTCGCGACGATTCATTTGTGACAGTGGAATCCAATGGCCTGGTGGGAGACAAATTCTTGCTGATTCACGAGGGCAGCGATCAGAAGCAAGAAGCGGCTAGCGGAGCGACTCTGCTAGCCAAAGAACCAATCGAACTTTCCGCCGTCATCGCCAAAATGACAGGTGTCATGGACCAAGCAGATGCAGCGATTGGAGACATAAAAACCAAAGCCGATGGAACGCTGGATGCCATCACGACAACGGTCAACAACGCTAACGCACTCGTGACCAGTATTCAAAGCGGCAAAGGCGCTGTGGGAATGTTGCTCACCGACCAACAAACGGCTACCGCAGTGAAGAGCGCTGTGGGAAACGCTCAACAGGCTGCCGTCAATCTGAATCAGGTAGTGGTTCAAGCCAAGCAGGTAATGTCGGACTTTCAGTCGCGAGACCTCTTTGCAAAAGCTGAAGATACGCTGAACAACGCCAAGGATGTGTCTTGGCAGCTCGCCCAAACCTCGCAACAAGTACGCCTGACCCTGACTGACGCACTCGGTCCAGACCGCTCGGGAGAGAACGCAGCGGATAACATCATGGAAACTTTCTCGAACATAAACCTAGCGACCGCGAATATGGCGGACGATACCGAAGCGCTCAAGCACGAGTTCTTCTTTCGAGGATTTTTCAAGAAAAGGGGCTTCTACAGTCTGATAGACCTGACGCCGGATCAATATCGAAGTAACCCCTACTTCAACAGCCAGAAAAACCAACGCGCATGGCTCAATGCGGCAGATTCGTTTGGGAAAGACTCGAACGGCACTGAGGTCTTGTCTGCCGTTGGCGAACAACAAATCGATCAGGTCATCGGCGCCGCCAAAGATTCAGTGATGGACCAACCAATTATCATCGAAGGCTATTCCAACCACGCGTCAGCCGCCGATGAGATGGCCACCTCCAGGTCCCGATCTCTCCTCATCGCTCACTACCTGGAAAAGCGTTTCCATCTCAGCGCCCGGAATATCGGATTGATGCCGTTGAGTGACACCGCGCCCTCATCTTCCGGAAAAGACTCTTGGGACGGCGCTTGTATCGTCCTTCTCCCGGATATCAAAGGTACGAAGTGATGCGCGAATTCTAGTAGGAGCCACGTAATGCCAAGAAGTGCGATGCCTGCATATATCACCAGCCTAATCCGCCATTTTGAGGATCTCCGCGATGGTACACACGGCGGCTCCGTCAGTCGAAAGGACAAGGAAGCCCATTTCGAGAAGGCAGTGCAACTGTTGGCTCCCGTAGCCCGCCAGGTCCTCACTGAAATGAACACGAACTTGTTGATCGATACAGGGCAAGTCACCGAAACGGGACTGCGACGTTTAGCGGATGGAGGGTTGAACGCATCCTGGATTTTGAGCTGGCCTGAACAGCGAGCAGCCGGGATCCAGCCAATCGCGTTCCATGCCTATTTCGGAAGCGGTTTCCATCACCCTCATCTTCGCGGGACGACGGTTCAGGACTGGCCGCTGAACGTGTTCAGCGGCGAGGATGCCGCCGCCCAGCTATCCATACTCCGGGCCATCGCGTCCAGCGATCTGCATAATTTGGTCTATCGCGCGGACTATCGCATCGTGCCCGCAGTAACAGCAAGTCACGCTACCAATTCAGTTCGCAACGAAGGAGCAACAAAATGAGCAAATCAATAAAGCCTAAGAGAAAAGGACGAGGAACGTTTCAGTCCCTTTACATCCCATTATTGCTGTTCGCCTGGTGTGTGCACTCAGCGCAAACCCTTTCAGCACAGAATCAGGAGCATCGCATTCGAAATATTGTTCTGGTTCACGGAGCGTGGGCAGACGGTTCCGGCTGGAAGGGCGTCTACGACCTTCTGGTCAAAGACGGCTATAACGTCAGCATCGTGCAAGAGCCAGAGACAACCTTCCAGGACGATGTCGCCGCTACGAAGCGCATCCTTGCTCTACAAGATGGACCCTGCATTCTCGTCGCTCACAGCTATGGGGGAGCCGTAGTCACTGAAGCTGGGACTGATCCACAGGTTGCTGGTTTGGTGTACATCGCAGCCCACATGCCAGATGCAGGAGAGAATGAGTCTGACGACGGAAAGCGATTCCCCAGCGACCTCAGCAAATCTAACGCGATAAAGAAGGCCGCCGACGGCTTCATTTACCTCGACCCGGAGCAGTTTCGCCAATACTTTGCAGCCGACCTGTCGGCTGAGCAGGCCGCATTCATGGCGCGGTCGCAGGTGCTGAACAAAGCTGAAAATTTCAAAGCCGTCATCACCGCAGCTGCATGGCGAAGCAAGGCAAGCTGGATGTTGGTGGCTGGGAGCGACAAAGCCATCAATCCCGATCTTGAACGGTGGTATGCCACTCGAGCCAACAGTCACAAAGTCGAGGTCCCTGGCGCCAGTCACGCCGTCTATGTTTCCCATCCTAAAGAGGTTGCGGGTTTAATCGAAGAAGCTGCCTCGCACGCTCAGTAGAAGAAGTTTGCCGCGTCCGATGTCTGCTCCTGGGCCATAGTCAGGAGTATCGTCGCGAAATCTGGCGGGTCGTCAGCATTATGTATCTGGTAGGTTAAGACTTTCCATTGTTTATTTCGCGCGGGGAAAAGTGGTTGGTTGTCACATGCCGTACCCATTTGCCGCAAACTCTCGAAGTGGTATCTATTTCAGCGTTTCCAATTCTTCGCGACACGATTCCGAAAAATGCCGCAAAGGATCGATTGCGTTCGCGTTAATCATTGATCGTAGGTCGGCAAATGTCATATTGGGCTCGGGGTATGATCGTACGATCAGTTGCGCGACCTTTTCAGCTTCTTCGATGACCTTCGGCGACGACGCTGACCGCATCCGACTGATTAAAGCATATAAGGCAACAAGCCTCGTTAGATCAGGCGTGTTCGTTGTGATCGAGTCGATGTAGTCTTTCGAAGCTTCGTCAACGAACTCACGGTAGAGTTCTTGCCTACGACCCTTGTCGTTGAGAAACAGCTGTGTTCGAAGCTGGGCGCTTTGGCCAAGCCACGAACTGAAAAAGGACGTCAACCCACCGACAGCAGAACCGGAGAGAGCGGCGAGAGCGGAGAGAGAGGTGGGGTTCATAATTGATTTAGTCTTCGTAGCTGGCGCTTAAGCCACTTGACGGTCATCACCGTCGAGGATCCGCCATCCCTGTCATCTGGAGAACCGTCCTCACAACGCCAAGGTCTACTCGCCGGAACGTTCCGTTCGTCGCTCGTTGGCTGAGTTGGTCGTAACAGCACTTCGGGCAACCTGGATCCCGAGCTTTTGTATCCGATGTATCAAGGTCGTCCGTTTCATCCCGAGTCGCGACGCCGCACCGTTGGGTCCTCCAATGACCCAGTTGGATTCTCGGATTGCCCGAAGGATGTGTTCGCGTTCGACCTCTTTGAGCGTACTCAGCTGCGAACTGGGTGCCTGAACGGTTGCTTGTTCTAGCTCGGCAAGAGGAGGCTGAAGAACACTCCCGGGCGACAGAATCACCGACCGCTCAATGAAGTTTTGCAACTCGCGCACATTGCCTGGCCACGAATAGTCTGCGAACGTCTCCAGCGCGTGCGAAGGGATGGTGTCGATGCGCCGGTTCATTCGCCTGGCGTACTCGCCCACGTAATGACGCACCAGCGCCGGAATATCTTCGCGGCGCGCCCGCAAAGGCGGCACTAGGACCGGAAAAACATTCAGACGGTAATAGAGATCGATGCGAAATCGGCCCTGCTTCACCATCGCGCTCAGATCATGGTTCGTTGCGGCCACGAGCCGAACGTTCGTTTTCCTTGTGTAGCAGCTTCCCAAACGCTCGAACTCTTGGTCCTGCAACACTCGCAACAGTTTGGGCTGCAGAACTAGCGGGATGTCGCCTACCTCGTCCAGGAAAAGTGTGCCGTCGTCGGCCAGTTCGAAACGGCCAAGCTTTTGGGCAATGGCTCCCGTGAATGCGCCTTTTTCGTGGCCAAAAAGCTCATTCTCCAATAGATCTAGCGGAATGGCAGCGCAATTGAACTTTACGAACGGGTGACCCCGTCGCGAACTAGAGTTGTGAATCGCGTGCGCGATCAGATCCTTGCCGGTGCCGGTTTCTCCCTGGATTAGAACGGTGGAATCCGTAGGCGCAACATATTCGACTTGTTCGAGCACCGATTCGAGAGCAGGGCTGCCGCCGATAATCTGGTCCAATGTACGACCACAAGAGGCTTGATCACCGATTCCGAATCTGTCGTACGTTCCCACAAAAGCTCCAGTACAAACGCCCACATGGACCTCTGGCACACCCCAATGTGCCTGTCGTCTCCGGATACGGAAGCAGCCCTGCGCATCAGGAGAATTGTCTATTTCTCTTTTACAGAATCGCCCTCACAACCCCGCCATCGACTCGCAGTGCTGCCCCGTTCGTCGCCGAGGAGAGCTCGCTGGCTACGTAAGTCACCATCGCTGCGACTTCGTCCACGGTGGCAAAGCGCTTCAGTAGGGACGAAGGGCGCACGCGTTCGAAGAATTCCCTCTCGATCTCTGCCTTCGATTGTTTCTGCCGCTTCGCCATCGCCTCGACAAAGCCGCCCACACCTTCCGACTCCGTCGGCCCGGCAAGAATGCTATTTGCCGTCACCCCGGTTCCGGCTACCGACTCCGCGATCCCTCGCGCCACGGCAATTTGTGCAGTCTTCGTCACTCCGTAATGAACCATTTCCGGCGGAATCTGAACACCTGATTCACTCGAAATAAAAAGAATGCGGCCCCAGTTTTTCTTTAGCATACCTGCGAGGTAGTGCCGGGCCAGTCGCACTCCGCTCATTACGTTGATCTCAAAAAAGCCGTACCAGTCCACATCGCGGATCTCCGCAAATGGTTTCGGCTCGAAAATGCCCACATTGTTCACCAGCACATCCACTGCGGGAAGCTTCGCAATCACCACCTCTGCGCCGACTGAACCTGAAAAGTCCGCCGCAATGCCATCAACCTTAGCCGTTGTAGCATGCGATCGGATTGCCGTCATCGCTGCATCCACGCGCTCTTGCGTGCGTCCGTTCACGTAGACATGAGCACCCTCGATCGCGAGCGACTGGGCGATTGCAAACCCGATCCCTGCCGTCGATCCCGTTACCAGCGCAACTTTTCCAGTCAGTTTCGGATCCATGCGTCCTCCAAAAGCAGTGCGATCGTTCCTTTAAAGCGAGTCGGTTCGTGCAGAGATGACTGGAACTCCCGCGATTATGGCGCCCGCCTCACTCTCTTTTTCAAGCCAAAGCCGTGCAGAATATCCAAGGCAAATTCGCTCACGAAATTGTAGCCACTGCCGATTCCTGCCTGTGACAACACATTGTATGCACCGCCCTTCCAGATGTTGTGTTGTCCAGGCAGCCATGTGTTGTACAGCAAGCCCGCCGTGAAGGCCCCGCCATACATAGGGATTTGCGGCCGGAGGTCACGCTCACTTCGGTTGTAGGCTACAAAGTTTCTAGATATTGCATGGCGCGTGCGACGCCAGAACCCGTCGCAACGGCAGAAGTCATACCGAGGCTCATACCCAAGCAGAGCATTTCCTCCCGACAGTATGCTGTTCTGGATTACAAACTCTCCGTACCGCGCCGCGTAGCGTTTGCCATAGCCGTCAAACCCTCCGCCCCAATCGGAAGGTTCACCACGCGCCTGGTCAAGTCCAGCTGAAAACGCTCTTGCCACATAAGATCCAGCGGTGAGGAATGTCTGCCGTACATAAATTTGCCCTCGCTGCGCATTCGATAAGGTTTCGAGTTGTCCTTGCACGGGAATGTACGGACCGATAATCCACTCTATTGGCAGTCGGCCGAGTCTTTCAGTTTTCGATGGTGCATTCACTTGCGTCGTAGGACTCTCCGGATATTTGTCATCGAGATTCTGCTGCGCTGCTACGGGTAGCACGAACAAACCGAGTCCGAAAAACAATGCAAAGACCCGGGTGCAGGGGCGTGCGGTAATTCTGTATTGCTCCAGCATCGAGTCAGCAGGAGTGCCGGACGGTAGCCGCTCTTCTGTCGCAGTTGCGAATGCGCGCATTTGAATCCGATTGCGTCGAGCGATCATTATTTTCCTTCAGTCGCTTCCCATTTGATCCACTTCAGATCGAGCACAAAAATCGAGTAGAAGACCGGCACCAAGAGCAAGGTGATGAACGTAGCGACGGCGAGTCCGCCGATCTGGGCATAGCACAAGGGTTTCCAGAGGGGGCCCCCTTCGAGGGCGAGAGGAAACAAAGCCAAAATTGTTGCGCCCACGGTAATCATCACGGGTCGAATACGTTCAATCCCGGCGTCAGGAAGAGCACGCTCCAGCGGTTCGCCCTTTTCGTGCATCTCTTCAATAAAATCAAACAGCACGATGACGTGGCTGACGATGACGCCAATGAGGCTGGCTACTCCAAGGAATGCCATGAAGCCAAAGGGGGTACCCATGATCGCCAAAGCGATCAATGCTCCGATCGCTCCATAGGGAGCGGCCGCGAAGACCAATAACGGCTTGACAGCATTATTGAACTGGACCAGCAACGCCAGGTAGATTCCGACCAGAGAGATCAAGAGAACGCCAGCGAGATTTGTGAATCCCTCCACCTGCTTTGCCTTCTCTCCACCGATCTGCAATTGATAGCCGGGCGGGAGACTGCTCTTGAGAGCAATTAGTTTAGGTTCGATCGATGCGAGCACCTCCGAAGCTAGGACGCCGGGCGCCGGAAAACACAGAATTGATAAGGTGCGAAAATGTTCGCGACGCCGAATCCGTGCCGTGTCTAGAATGGTTCTTAGCGCCGCTACCGAAAGCAGAGGGACTTTGACGTTATCTTGCGAGGAGTAGACGTAGAGATTTTCGATCTGCGAAAGCCGCGCGCGATCCTGTGGCCGGAGGCGGACAACGATCGGGATGTTCTTGTTTCCCTCCTTGTAAATGCCGACCGTAGCTCCACTGATGGCGGCAGCGGTGGATGCGGCGACATCGGAGTTCGTGATGCCAACCACGTTGGCCCGATCCGGATCAATCTCGATCTTCATTTGCGGGCTTTCGGGACTCCAATCGTCCCTCAACACTGAAATTCCAGGCGCTTGGCGAACGAGATCCATGGCTTGGGATGCGATGGCTCGAAGAGATCGAATATCCTCGCTCTCGGTTCGCGGGTCGGAGTCTGCCTTGCCTGAAATGAGAACTTCAACTGGAGTTTCTACTGGATTTGTTTGCAGCTGCCGCACCGTAATCCATGCTCCCGGGACCTGATTATTGAGTTCCTCTTGAAGAGGACCAATCAGCTTTGGCGTAGCCTCCTTGTCTCGCACCTGCACAATGATCTGCGCATAATTGGTCTGAGTGGCTTCGGGAGAAATGGAAAACCAGAAACGCGGTCCGCCGCCGCCGACAAAACTTGTGATCGAAGTCAGCAGGTGATCTGTTCCCTTCTCTTCTTTTCGTCTTTCAGGAACAGCTTCAACGATCTTGCGTACCACCTGCTCCGCTTGCATTGCAGTATCGTTGGTCGCACTCAAAGGCACATCATTCGGCAGCCAGATGTCGAGGTAAAACCAATATTGGACGTCTTCAGGAAAAAATTGTGACTTGAGGTGGGAAGCAGCGAAGGCGCCGATTACCAAGAATACGAACGAACCGGCGAGAACGTACCATCGATGCTGAATCGCCCGGCCCACCAGCCGGTTATAGAAACCGTAAAAGCCCCGCTCACGCTTCTCTTCTATAGTCGACTCTCTCTTGGCAGGCGGTCGCTGAATGTAGTAACCCAGCAGCGGAACAAATGTCATGGCAACTACCAAGGCACACAGCAGCGCGGTCGTCATCACAATGGGGAGACTTTTGAGGAACTCTCCGGTGTTGCCTCTGAGCAAGAGAAAAGGAAGGTAGGCGATGATGTTCGTGAGTGTTGCGTAAAAGATGGCTGTGGCCAGCTTAGTCGGACCAAGCCACGCTGCCACACGACGCGGCAGTCCTTCCGCGAGACCACGCTTGATACCATCTCCGGCAACAACGGGAACATCGACCAACAGACCCAGCGCGATGATGAGCGTCGCCACCGAAACTTGCTGCAAGTCGATGCCCAGCATATAGGTGACGCCGAAAGTCATGGCGAGGGTAATCGGAATTGCCAGGGCCATGATGAGCGCAAGACGCCATTCCCAAAACCCGATCAGAGAAACGCCGACGACTAGGACGATCGCTTCCATCAAGGCACGCAGGAATAGATGAATGTTTTCCTTCACTTGCAAGGGCTGATCGGAGGTATGCGCGATGATGAGATCCGTCGGGAGAATCTGCTTCAGTTGTGCAAGTTTCTCAGCGACTGACTGACCGAACTGTGCGATCTGCTCCTGATCGCGCATATAGATCGCCAATGTAAGCGCACGGCTGCGCTGCCATTGTCCAGTCCGGTCTTGCCACGTGTAATAGTTCAGATACGTGGCAGGACTCTGGTAGCCGGGAGACATTTTCACTAAGTCCCGGAGGTAGACCGGGGCTCCTGCTGATGTCTTAGACACAACGACATTCCCAATTGCGTCTCGGCTTTCGAACTGACCGGAGGGATTGATAATGATCTCTCGCTGACCGGTCTCGAATTCGCCTCCCGGCACGATAATATTGTGGGCGCGCAAGACTGATCCGAGAGATGCCGGCTGCAGTCCGTACTCGGCTAATCGATCTTGCGAATATTCCAGGTAGACGACTTGGGGCAACAGACCTCGCCGCTCCACTTTTGACGTCTGTAGCGCGCCTTGAACCGTCCTCCCGATCAGGTCAGAAAAGTTGTCGAGCTCAGCGTAGCTGTACTTGTCTCCCGCAACACCGGTCAGCTTGACCCGAACCTCATGAGGATCGTGGATGATGATTGCCGTCCAGCCGTCCGGAGGCAAATCTGATCGCTGCAATTGCTTCTGAAAGAATGCTTCGACGAAGCGATTGATGTCGGTGTCATCTTTGTCCGAAACACCATCCACACCGATAAAGCCACTCCCTTGAATTACCTGTGGTGCGCGCAGGATTCCTTCTTGTTCTGCCTGTTGCTCGAACAGTTTCGCAGCGTCGAGCATTGTCGCAGGGGAAATGGACCGCGGGAATGAATAAACGATGGTTACAGACACATCGTGCGCAGCGTGTTTTTTCTTAGCTCGGACACTATCGATGGCGGCCGCAATCGCCTGCGCGCGAATATCGATCTCAACCTGGTCTGCCTTCGGACTAGCTACGGTCAGCATGAGTGCGGCAGTATCCCCGAAGTCGCTCTGGAACGAGATCGGGCCCGCACCTTGCGGCAGTTGGCTGTTGAGGGTGTTTACCTTCAGGTTGATATCACTAAATTGCTTTTTGACGTCCGAGATATTTTCAGCAAGCTGGATATAAACGTATGCGGCCCCAGGTAGAGAGACGGAACGAACCCCGTAGTCGGAAGCTGTGCCGGGATGAATGGTCTTGTTCTCGGCAACGGCATCCTCGATTGGACGAGTGACAAACTGCTCGACTTGCTGTGCGGTGGCACCCGGCCACGGACAATACGCCACGGCGACCCTTACTGGAATGTCGGGATCCTTCCGCTGAGGCATGCTCTGGTACCCAAACCAGCCCCAAACGAGCACACCCACGAGCAGCACCCACGAAACCTGTGGGTGCTCCACGAAGAACCTGGGGAGATTGTGGGTTTTTTCGATTCGATCCTGGTCGCTCTTATATGCCATGAATTTGTCTGCTTAAGGAATCTCTCGAATTGTGTCGCCATCTTTCAAAAGTTGAGCGCCCACGGAGACCACACGCTCTCCAGGCTGGACTCCCTCAACTGCAACTGAATTGTCATGGGTCGCTCCCAATTGAACCTTGCGTAAGCGAGCAACTAACGTACCTGCGCGCTCCTGCGCGACCATCACAGCGAATTGCTCGGGTTCCGAAGGGAACGGCACAATGGCGCTAAGTGGAATCGCGATCGACGCATGAGGAACTTCACCGAGGCTGATCGAAGCGATCATGCCTGGCTTCAAATGACGGTCGTGATTGTTGACCGTTACTTCAACCGCAAAAACTCGGTTTCGTGAATCGGCAGATGGGGAGATGCTTGTAACGCGCCCTTTCAACGGAGTGGCATCATTCTCGGTCTGGATTGTCAGTTCCTGCCCTAAACGTACCTGACTGAGAACATAGTCCGGCGCACCGAAGGTTACTTTTACGCGACCGATATCGGCGATAGTGAAAGCACTCGTGGACGGCGATACCAAGCTTCCGAAATCTATATTGCGGCTCAGAATGTACCCAGAAAAAGGAGCCTTCAAGTCGGAATCTCCAAGGAGCAACTGGGTTTGAAGGAGCGTCGCGTTCGCATTGTCCATTACGGCTCGCGTTGCATTGAAGGCTTCTTGAGCCTGGTCGTAGTCTGGCTTGGTAAGGCTCTGCGTCGAATACAGAACTTTTGCACGCTGGAAGTCCTGATCCGCCTTCGTGTGTTGTGCCATAGCTTGATCAAGTTGGGCTTGCGCCTGCGCCACTTGATTCTGGAGGTCCTCTCGGCGAATGTGTGCAAGCACGAGATGTTGTTCTACGAAATCGCCGGTTCCAATATCGCGTGTTCGTCCATCTGCCCCGCGTACCTGGGTTATATTCGTGACATAGCCCGAGGAGCGAAACATGAGGTCTACTTGCGCGAAGGGAAGTACAGACGCCGAGTAATGCAGTAAATCGCCCGTCATCTGAGGCGCTGCTATGTTTGCGAGCCGGACGGCCCTCGCCGGTTGAGAGGGCGGTTGGGATTCGTGATTACATCCGCCTAGCACTCCCACAATCGATAGGAGGACGAGAGCTAGCGGCGTATTGGATCTGTACCCCGGTATCAGGAAAGATTTCACAACTCTACTCCTCGCCCAGTGTTTTCTGAAAATCAGCACGCGCACTCCAATAAGCAAGAACCGCCTGACGGTATTGGCTCTCAGCATCGGCCAAGGAAGACTGCTGCTTCAGCAGGTCGCTCAGTAAAATCGACTGCTGAGAATAGGCCTCCTTTTGGTTCCGCATCTTCTCGCCCTCGGCATCACGGAGGGCCTCTGCGACCGCAAGGTGAGCATGAGTTTCCCGGAGATGTCTGAAGTTCGTATCCACATCCAAGACAATTTGTTCGCGCGTGTCTTCTACTGAGAGTCCTGCCTGCTTCTCGGTAAGTCTCGCTTCTCTTACTTTGTGGCCCTTCTCCCCCCAATCCCAAGGCTGCCAGGTAAACAACGCGCCAACCGAGCCGATATTTTGCGGTAGAAAATTGACATTTACCGGGCTGACGTAGCTTGCCTGAATGGCGATATCCGGGATGTAATTCGTCTTCTCGCTTCTCGTCGCGAGCTCGGCCTGATGCATTCGATTTTCTGCGATCTTCATCTCAGGACGATGTTCGAGCGCATCCGCCCGAGCCATGGGGAGGTCCTGTTCTTCGGGTAGAGTTGCGGCAATCGGTTCCACGGAAAACTCTGTTTGGACGCTGCGTCCTAACAGATGATTGAGGGACTCTTTGCTATCGGCAAGCCTGTCTTCGATGGTGGTCAGCTGATATGCCGCCTGGGCCAGTTGTGATTTGACACTCAATCGGTCAGCTTCGAGTGCAGCGCGTTCTTTGAACCGCCGCTCCGTAAGTTGCAGCAGTTCCTCCAGGTACTTCAGGGTTTCTTGCTGCGACTCATACTGGATCTGCTCTTGAAGAACTTGATAGTACGATTGGCGTACATCGTCCGTAAGCTTCTGTTCGCGTTGATTGAGAGACAATTGTGCTGCATCTACCTTGAGCCGCTGGTCCGCGATGGATAAATGGATGCGAAGCAATTGGGTCAGCGGCTGGGTCGCAGTGACTGAGGCTATCGCAATTGGACGAGCGGGCGTGTGAAGATCGGTGTTCGATCCAGGAATCGGCCCCGTTCCTGCGAAAGTGCCGAACTGTCCTTTGTTGACTGTGAAATCGAGCGGCGCGAGCAACTGCGCCACGAGCACGGACGTGTCCAACCGAGGATACAAGCGCGTCTTTGCCTCGGCTACTGCTTCTCGCTGTTTGCTCACGTCGAGTTCATACTGCTTAAGGTCTCGATTGTTTGAACGAGCCAACAGGATCGCTTGGTCAAGCGTGAGTACGGCTCCAGTATTCGTTTGAGCGTTTCCACAAGGTAGTAGACATAAAGACGTAACGAATACGCAGGCCATTCTCAATAGCCATAACTCCGTTGTGCGGATTAAGAGCTTCTCGTTCATAACTGCTGATCGATCGGCAAAGTAAAAGAAAACACGCAGCCGTGTCCCAGCCGGCTTGTAACGCACAAGGAGCCTCCGTGCGCCTTGATGATCGCGGTCGCAATAGGTAATCCCATTCCAGTTCCTTGAATCGAGTAGCGGTGGTGCTTCCCGCGATAGAATTTCTCGAAAATCAGAGTTTGTTCGGGACCATCAATCCCGCGGCACCGGTCTGCCACGCTCGTCCTCACAAACTTTCCCATCAACTCGGCTGTGAGGGAGATCGGCTGATCGACCGGCGAGTACTTGATCGCATTTTCCAGCAACTGGGTCAGTGCCTTCCTTGCCAGTCGAAGGTCGGCGCGCACGGCTGGCAGCGCTTGCTGTAATTGAACTGAGATCGAACGCCCGGCGAGCAGCATCCGGCACTCGTTTCTTGCGGCGGAGATGATCTCCTCAATGGCGTGACGCTTAAGATCGAGCTTCACGCCTGTTTCGAGTCGCGCTGTCTCCACTGCTTCACCAACTAACTGGTTCAAGCGGTCCGCCTCTTCATCGATCACGGTGAGGAGATCATTGCGCTGCGAGCGTTGCAAACGCGAATTTGTGAGTAGCGCCGTGACAGAGGCTTTGATCGACGTTAGGGGTGTGCGCAGCTCATGCGTTATCGCGTCAACGATCGCGGCCCGCAAATGGTCAGCTTCCTGATTCTGTTTCCCGGGATCAGGCCGCATCGAGCGGTTATTCATGATCCGTTTCCTTCTATATCGACCGAGTCGCTTTCTTGCAGCACGCGGCCATTGAGCTCGCGCTCGGCTTGCAGCCAATCGTCAAGCTCATTGCCCGGAAGGCTGCCGCGCTCGAGATAGATTTCATATGCGCGAAGCCTGATGTCATCACAATTTGGAGAATGTTTTACGGAAAAGTCATTCGAGTGAGACTGACTCGGGCTTGCACCAAAGCCCAAAGCCTTACTTCGTCTGCCCCTGCTCTGCGATGTCATATTGATTTGAATCCCTTCTTATTCGCCGACATTCCGCTTCGGCTTTCCGAACTCTGCCGCACTCCATCGGTTACTCGCGTTCGCCAATCAATCCGAGTTGCTGCTGAAGGGTTAGATTGTCTTCAATATGCCAATTCTCGGCGATGCGTCCGTCCACGATCCGGTAAATATCGGTGGCGATGAAATTGATGGTCTGACCTTTGCCTTCCATCAATCCAAAGTGGCCGGTGAAATGACCGCGGAAGTGCAGGTGCGCGACAACCCGGTCACCGGCGACGATCATCTGCTCAATCTCGCAGCTGAGGTCGGGAATGGCCGCACGCACCAGCTTCGAAGCTGCCAGCGGTCCGGCAAGTCCCTGCGGGCGTCCGGTCGGCGGCGTACTGTCTATGAAATTCGGCGCAAGCGCAGTGCGCGCTAGTGCTTCATCCCCGGTATTCCAGAAAGTGTCGTAACGTCGCGCAGCGATGACTTGGGAGTCAACTTGTGGTCTCGGCAAACTGCGATCGACAATCAGGATATGAGGCTCAATCAATGCGGCATCGGTCGCGAAGGTGTATGCGATCATGATGAACCACGCCAGTGCAAGCATTTGTAGTTTTCTACAAAGACGTGTCACTTCCATCCTCCTTGATCTTGGGTTGTAGAGAGCTTTTTCACACTCCCCGGGAGACCCGTAGCACTGGCCGGTCCTCGATGCAGGATCGGCGTATCTTCCCGGTGTTCCAACGCCCACCTTGCGATCTCATCCTTGCGCGCAAACCATACATCTTCATGGCTGGTTGCGTAAGTCAAGAAACGATCCAGCACGCGAACGCGGTTTGCATGTCCGTTGATCCGGTCGTGCATGCCGATCAGCATCAAGCGGCGCCGGCTCGCGCCCTCCTCATAAAGTTGATCGAACTCGTCGCGTAGTGCCTGCTCATATCCTTGCGGGTTATAGCCTTCGAATGGGTATGAGGAGATGTCATTCATGTGGAAGGTATATGGGACGATCACGAAGTCTTTGCCCTTCACCGGAATGATGAACGGTTCATCGTGGCTTGGTTCATCAATGCTGTACAGAAAGCCAAGTTCTTGCAGCGTCTCGAGGATGTGAACGGAACTGCGGAGCCAGTAGGCATTCCATCCAATGGCCGTCTGTCCGGTAATGCGGTGAATCGTCTCGACCGAGTCAGCGATGAAGCGCTTCTCTTCGTCGTGCGAAAGGTTGTAGGAGGCCGACCAGGTGCGGCCATGGGCAGCAGCCTCATGCCCGCGTCGCACGATCTCCTGGGCCAACTCTGGCGTTTGTTCAATCGCTTTTCCGATCATGAAAGAGGAAACCTTGATCTTGTGCTTGTCGAATAGGTCGAGCGCACGAGGGATACCCTCATAGTGTCCGTAGGCAAAGAAGGCGTTCGTGGGAAGATCCGGAAGACCATCTTTGATGGGTTCAGAGATTGGTCCACCGGCACCTGAAATGGGCTGCCCGCCCCCCTCGAACATAAGGGAAATGCTAATGGCCAGCCGAGCTCCGTTCGGCCAGAATCCTTTTGACGCCGATCTTTGCTGCATGTTCTGACTTCCTTTCTTAGAGGAGGCGAAGCTAGGACTGCCTAACAGAGCTAGCGTTCCGGCCGCGCTAGCTGAAAACTGTCTACGTGTAATCTGCATATTGTCTTTCGTATGTGAGCCACCGCAATTGTTGGTCAACAATACCTTCGGAGGCGTCCCCGATCGGGTGAATCACACGAGCCCAACATTGCGTTCAATCGTTTTAATCACCGCGTCCATTCGGCCGCTCAATACCTGCTGGGCTATCTGAGCGTATAACCCTTCATCGTTTGGAACGGAACGTGCGACGGGAGCGCGAGCGCAAGCGGATCCACGACAGCATCCACGACGACTGGTCCGTTCCTGTACGCAAGGGCTTCAGTAAGTCCCTCCCGAACGGCGCCGGGCTCTTCGATGCGAATACCCACACGTTATTCGCGTCCTGAATCTGTGAACACCTCAGAAACAATAGAATTCATCCTAGATTTTTCTACAGGTATGACTCTGATCAGTCGTTTTCCACACATGTTGTCGTTAGCACATCGACCCTGCAGAAAAATATAGGGAGAATGCTGTGGTTTTCGGGGTTTGAGAAGTTCGTGAAACCACCTAATCTTGCCCTACGTTGATTCGAAGCCTTTGCCCTCGAATCGCGCAATCTCAACGCGAAAAGAATTGGAGCGTGGCATCATGAGCAAGGAGAAAACCTCATCGGCGGTTCCGGCATCGGAAGCAACCCAACCCACAACTGACGAAAACACCCGTCACCCAGCAGCCGAGGTCCAACGACGATCCTTCCTAAAGGGCCTCGGTGTTGCGGGCGCGGCCATGTCGGCAGGTGCGCTCTTGGGAACCAAGGTCGCAGCCGAAGAAAGCAGCGGCTCACTGACCAAAGGCGATGCCGCGATCCTCCGCTTCCTAGCCGCCGCGGAAATCATCGAGAGCGACCTTTGGTTGCAGTATCAAGAACTCGGTGGAGTGCAGGACGACGAAGTCTCCAAGCTGGCGAGCAAGCTGATTCCCGGCTATCCCGCACAGCCCACCGGTGGAAATCCCGTGTACACGAAGGACCTGCTACCGCTCGACGGCGACATGTCGCAGTACATTCACGACAACACTGAAGACGAGTTGACCCACGAAGTCTTCATCAATTCATACCTGAAATCTAAGAGCGCCGATACAGTCAACCTCGACCGCTTCCGCACTTTGCCGAGCAGCAAAGCGACCGGCTCCAACCAGTTCGGGCGCCTGACAAACCTGACACAACTCACTGTCGACACTACCTGGTGGACCCGTTACCGCAGCCGTACTAAGAACCCTGACTTCGGCGACACTTTTCCTCCAGCCGTGCCCACGTTGCGGGTTGGGCAACATACCGCAATTCCCAGAACCGACGCTGACACCACTGATGCGAACTTTATGCAGGCAGTCGCGAACACCGCGGGCTTTCACTTTGCCTTCATCGAGCAAGGGGGAACTAGTCTTTACCCCGAACTTGCGCAGCGAGTCACTAACGCCGAAGTTCTGCGCATCCTGCTTAGCATCGGCGGAACCGAGATCTGCCACTTCCAGACCTGGCACGATAAGGCAGGGAATGCGCCTCAACTGAGCGTGATCGATCCGGTGACCGGCGTGTCTGTGACGTTCCCCGATCTGAATTCACCACCTTTCGGTGGAGAGAATTTCCAGACCAACCTGATCATGCCCGAACCTACGGCATTCCTCAGCCGCCAATTCCCCCCATGTTCAATCATTCGCCCAACGGCTACGAAGGGTGCCGCGATGGGCGCCTTAAAAGCGCTTACAGAAGATGGGCTCTTCATCGGCCAATCAGCGGAGTTCTTCCAGTTCTTGCGTGATTTGGCCGAAGACGCGGATGAGGCTCGACGAGATCGCTGATCCGCCGATGGCGGAAGGTGGCTTTGCCGTTCTCCGTCCTGCGGAATCCGATCACACGGTGCCAATGGGATTTCAAAACGACTTAGACCGAATATGGCAACACACTCGACACAGTTCGAAATGAGAGGAGATACCGGCCGTGACATGGATCTTGTCCATGCCTGCAAAAATGGAGATGTTGCCTCTTTCGAGCAACTGGTAAAGAGATACGATCGCAAACTTCTCCGAATCGCTCAAAGGATCACGCACAACGAAGAAGACTCGCAAGATGCGGTCCAGGAAGCTTTCTTGAAGGCCTACCAAAACCTGGCTGACTTTAGGGAAGCTTGCCAATTCTCAACTTGGCTGATTCGCATCACTCTGAACGAGTCGCTGATGAAGCTGCGAAAGCAGCGCAGCACTAGAGAGCTGTCCCTGGACGAGCATATTGGAGACGAGGGAGATTTCCTACCCAAAGAAGTCACCGACTCGGCTCCCGATCCCGAGCAACTCTGCTGGGCCTCTGAATTACGACACATCCTCTCGAAGGCTGTGGAAAACCTGGGCCCGATCTCGCGGACCGTATTTGTTCTACGGGACATTGAAGGTCTTTCAACCGATCAGACCGCCCTAGTGCTGAACATGAGTAACAGCGCAGTGAAAGCGCGGCTATATCGAGGTCGGCTGCAACTTCGCGACCGTCTGAACAAGTATTTCGGAACGACAAAGGAACCTAGGCAAATAGATTTCAGCTTTTTGAAAAGGCATGAGAGGAGCAATTTTAGATTCTCAATAACGACGTGACGAAGTCCAGCGCAAAAGTTGAAGGAACGCGAGATGGGTACAAAACAACAAGTCATACTGTCCAGTTTGGCGGATTTTCGGCGCGGCACGGACTTGCTCGACCACCCAGGCCTGAACAAAGGCACAGCATTCACGGACGAGGAGCGAAGCAATCTTGGTTTGCACGGCCTCCTGCCGCCTCACGTCGAGAACCTTGAGTCGCAAGTGGTGCGCGCTTATGAGGCTTACAAGCGAAAGGATGACGACCTGGAGCGTCACATCTATTTACGGGGCCTGCAGGATACCGACGAAGTGCTCTTTTACAGGCTTCTACTCGAGCACATTGAAGAAATGACACCCATGGTCTACACACCGGTAGTCGCGCAGGCCTGTCAGCAGTTTAGTCATATCTATCGGCGGCCCCGCGTGCCTATTCATCTCTTACCCGCTGCGTGGTTCCATCCCTGCACTCTTGCGGAATCGTGCTAACGCGGAGGTCGACGTGATTGTCGCGACTGACGGCGAACGCATCCTAGGCATTGGCGACCAAGGAGCCGGCGGGCTCGGAATCCCGATCGGCAAACTTTCCTTGTACACGCTCATCGGTGGGATTCGTCCTGAACGGACGCTGCCCATCGTGTTGGATGTGGGAACCAACAATGCAGAGCGACTCAACGATCCCGAGTACATCGGCTGGCGCCACGAACGGATGACAGGTGACGAATATTTCGACTTTGTTGACCAATTCGTTCAGGCAGTAAAAAAGGAACTTCCCGGAACCTGTCTTCAATGGGAAGACTTTGCGACCCCACATGCCCGCCCGATTCTTCAGCGCTATCAAGACCAGTTGCTGACTTTTAACGATGACATTCAAGGAACAGCGGCCGTGGCATTGGGAGCAGTGCTGGGCGCGATCAAAGTGGCAGGAAGAAGTTTGAAGGATCAGCAGATCGTGATGTTCGGAGCCGGTTCAGCCGGCATTGGCGTTGCCGATGGATTGCGTGCGGCAATGAAAGGTGAGGGCTTATCAGAAAGCGAGGCACGTATTCGGTTCTGGGTTGTTGATAGAAGCGGTCTTCTGCATTCGGAAAGAAAAGATCTCACTCCGGAACAGAGTGTCTACGCCCAGCCGACGGAGCGTGTGTCGGAATGGTCGCGAACTTCGAACGGTCAGATCGGACTTGCCGACCTAATTGGAAATATCGAAGCAACAACCCTCATCGGTCTGTCTACTGTGGGCGGAGCTTTCACGGAAGCCATTGTTCGTGAGATGGCACGCAAGACTCAGAGGCCGATCATTTTTCCGCTGTCGAATCCAACCGACAAATCTGAAGCTAAACCGGAAGATCTGATTCGCTGGACCGCTGGGCGCGCTCTCGTGGCCACGGGTTCGCCCTTTGCATCCGTCAGCTATGGCGGTCGAAGCATTCCCATTGCACAGTGCAACAATGTCTTCATTTTTCCAGCCATGGGCCTTGGAGTTGTGGCGTCTGGTGCACGGCGCGTGACGGATACCATGATGCTGGTGGCGGCGCGAGCGCTTGCGGCAAATTCGCCGGCGCTCACAAACCCCTCTGCATCTCTACTGCCTCCTTTAAGTGACATTCGTAGGGTGGCGGCAGAAATCGCTGTAGTGGTTGGCGTGGAGGCGCAAAACGAAGGGCTTGCTCCGAAGATGACCGAAGAGAAACTGCGTCAGCGAGTCGTAGCAACGCAGTGGACTCCTGCCTACCCGTCATTCGCTTCCACCCAGAGTTGACAGATGTAGAAGACTGGGGTTTCCGTGCGGGACATTGCAAAGTTGATCTACTGCCGTCTTCAACAAATGACTCGTTCTGGATTCGACGCGAAACTCGGTTACATGCTGTTTCGGCTGACGCTTGGGATTAATTTCTTGCTCCACTCATTTGTCCGCTGGGGCAATCTGGGGCAGTTCGCTAATGGACTTGTCGCGGATTTCGCGCATACGCCCCTGCCAGCTGCGAGCGTTCGGATGCTTGCTTACGTCATCCCATTCTGGGAGCCGATTGTGGGAGTTCTGCTCATCCTCGGCCTTTGGATGAGAGCAGCCTTAGTCTTAGGTGTCCTGCTCCTGGCGATGTTCACGCTTGGCTCTGCCTTGCGCGACCAGACGACGTTACTGCACGTGCAATTACTGTATTCGATCAGTTTCTTTGTTCTGTTTCTTTACCGCGAATCCTACGACGTGTTCGGTATCGATGGCATCGTTAAATGGCGTCGCGGGCATTTATTTGAAAAGGAGAATGCAAACCATGAATCTAATTCGGATTAGTCTGTGCGTGCTTGCTGCCGCAGTGCTTAAGCTTGCGGTATTTTCACAATCGGTAGCTTATGATGCACGGCCGAGACCGGGCTCGCCAAAAACTGGCTGGAGCGGGAACTTCTCATCCAGCGAGCCTTATTCGGCAGGTCCGCAAATGGGGGCATGGATCACCAAGGCGGGCATGATCCACTCGCGGAGCGAACTTGCCGTGGGCGCAGTCAACGGAAAGATGTATGTGCTGGGCGGGTACGCGGAAGGCAATGTCGCTCAGACACTCAATGAAGAGTACGACCCCGATACGGATATGTGGTATGAACGCGCGCCACTGCCACGCGGCGGCAATCACATTGCCGCGGTCGGCTTGGACGGCAAGCTCTACGCCATCGGCGGCTTCAGCGAGCAAAACGCAAATGCATTCGCTGATGTCTCCGCCTATGATCCACAAACAGATAAGTGGGTTCACAAAGCACCGTTACCACAGCCGCTTGGATCAATGGCCGTCGTCGCTGTTGACGGAGTGATCCACGCGGTCGGCGGCGCCACGGGGAAGACCGCGCAAGACCGGCACACGGTTGCCGTGCATTACATCTACGATCCTCAGACGGATCAATGGACCGAATCCATACCACTACCGTTCCCTCGAGAGCATTTCAATCTGATTGCCTTGAGCGGCAAACTCTATGCAATTGGCGGAAGGATAGAGAACTACGCCCAAAATGTCGCCACAGTATTCAGCCTTGATCTGCATGACAAGAACCCCAAGTGGCGAACCCTGCCACTGATGCCGATTCCCAGAAGTGGAACGCAAGCGGCCGTTCTGGACGGAAAGATCTTCCTGTTCGGCGGGGAGAAGTTTGGTGGTGTGTACAACAACGCGGAAATGTTCGATCCAGTCAGTGAGCGATGGACCGAATTAACGCCGATGCCCCTCGGACGACATGGTACCCAGGCTGTCACCTTAGGAAACATGATCTTCGTTCCTGGCGGGGGTCCGCTGAACGGCGGTGAGGCTCAGACCAATGCGAATCAGGCATTCGTGTATCCGTGAGCGCTATAGAGGTGCTCATCGATGTTTATGAAACGATTAACTTGGTTTTGTGACGCGGGGCGGCGCATTCTCAGCGGCGCGATATGGGTAGCCATCTCAACCGCTGCGTTTGGCCAGTTGCCTCCTGCGCGCCCGACTGTCGTAGGCAATCTTGAACTGGTCGCCTCTATTTCAGGCGATCAGCCGGCCGGTATAGCTATTAGCAAGTCTGGCCGAATCTTCATAAGCTTTCCCCGGCATGACGGCGATGTTCAGTTTACGTTAGCGGCGTTAAGAAACAACCGCCCAGTTGCCTACCCAACAGCTGAGCTGAATCGGGCAGATGTGAGGCGTCCAGCCGATACTTTGTTTTCGGTTCAGACATTTCAGGTGGACGAGTCCGACCACCTTTGGATGCTCGACACAGGAACGTTTCAGTTTGGGAAACCACCGGTTCCAGGAGCGCCGAAGCTTCTCGAGGTAGATCTCGCGTCCGATAAGATCATGCGTACGGTTCAACTGCCAGCTGAGGCGCTAGTTGCCAACAGTGCGCTTAAGGACTTCCGGCTTGATTTTAATCGCGGCAGAGACGGCGTCGCCTTCATCACGGATAGTGCGCCGAACGCTGAGGCTCTCATTGTCCTCGACCTCGCAACCCGACGGACAGTTCGACGGCTCGTCGGCAGCCCAACCGTAAGCGCACATCCCGGACGCACAGCCATTGTGGGCTACGAGCCGCTCTTGGTGTCGGGAGACGGTAACCACCAAGAGGGACCGACACCCTGGTTAGTGGGGTTGAATGCCCTCGAATTGAGCGCAGACAATGAGACCGTGTGCTTCTCGGCATTCACCGGGCGGCGATTATACGCGGTAAATGCAGACCTTCTCGCCGACTTTGCAACAGACAACGGTAAAGTCAGTGCCTCCGTCCGTAACCTTGGCGACATCGGAATGGCCGGCCATTTCGTTTTGGATGCGAAAGAGCAGTTGTACTTCATGGACATGGAGCAGAATGCGATTTATCGGCGTGAGTCGGGCGGACGCATCGCTCTAGTGGTGGTGGATCCGAGGCTGATCTGGCCAGACACGATGGCGATCGGACCAGATCAGTATCTTTATGTCACGACATCTCAGCATGATCGGAGAGCGGAGTTTCATGACGGCACAGAACTCCGGCGGCAACCATACGGTGTCTACCGGGTATTCATCGGTTCGGACCCCAGGCGAGCGTTGCGTCCAAAGACTCGTGCCGGCAAGGAGTAGTGGAAATGAAGGCTGTGCGATTCGATAACTACGGCGACATTGGCTACGTCTGTGTTACTTTCCCAAATCTTGCGGGCGAGCGTGTTTGATCAACTGGTCCGAACGGAGTTCCTGAGCATCCAGTTCTCCCTTCTCCTCTTTGTCCACCCTGTCAAACTCCTCTCCCATAAACCTCATCCATTCTTGCTTGGAGATCTTGCCGTTCTTGTCCGGCTCCATCAGAAGTAAGAGATCTTTGGCCGCATTCTCTCCGAGTGCGAGTATCCTGCGGCCTTGGCACACTCGCTTTCCCCTGCGCGACGACGACTTCGGGTATTGGCCAGGCAAAAGCCAACATCGCGATGACGAATGCTGCGGACAAGATTCTCTTGTTCTTCCACATCTTCCACCTCCGCTACGCCTCGGGTTTATCGACGGAGGAATTGGGATCATCTCCTCCTCGAGCGACGACCCCAATTCGACTCCGCAATCCGGATCAGAATTCAAAACGCAAGGCCACTTGCCCCCTTCATTTTTGAAATTCTCCTCGCTCCGAGAAATCTCGGCCTGCGAGAGGACCACCTGCTTGCTGGATCAGCCCTCCGTTGCGAAGGTCTCCAAAATCAACGACTGCATAGCCAACACCTTCGCGCAAGCTTTCGACTCGGTTCTTCGCGCCTCCGGCGATGGCGCGAATTGTCGTAGGCCGCGAGATGGATCGCTTTCATTTGTGACGCTCTCGCTCTCCCTCCTCCAGCAAATTTCGCATCACGAAAGGGCCGCCTACTTGCTGGATCAACCCACCATCGCGAAGGTTTCCAAGATCAATGACTGAATAGCCGAAACCTGCCAGTAAGGTCCCAACTTGCTTCTTCGCACCGTCGTCGTCTCCCGAAATAAACACTACTCTTCTCGCCCCATTGACGATTGGGTCCGCTTCTAGCTTGGGAACGGCTATGGTGTTTAGCGCCTTAACCACTCGGGCACCAGGGGCAAGTGCTGCAATGAACTGGCTAGCGGACAGGTTTCCGACATCGGCGAGTGTGAATTCTCCGGCCTTACCGTGAAGAGTATTTACCCCATCAATCAGAATCTGATTTTTCCACTCGGGAAGACTCGCAAGTGTTTCGGGCACGTTGTCCCAGGGAACAGCAAGAAGTACCATTTCGCAAGCTGCTGCTTCCTCCTTAGAGCTAGCCGTCGCTCCTGGTCCAAGTTGATTGACAATTTCTCGGAGGCTGTCGCGACCGCGGCTGTTGCTGAGCTTAATCTTGTGGCCTGCCTTCAATGCCTGTTTTGCGAAAGCTTGTGCGAAAGCTCCCGCTCCAATGGTTCCGATTTCCATACGCCATCCTTCCGAAGCTAGGCTTCTGAATAAAACAATTCCGGTCTTTCCCGGGTGAGAGATGTGCTGAATAGCTTTTTGAGAATCGCCAAACTCATAATCACGCGCGACCTCGAAGAGCTCCAGGTGATTTATGACGCGCATCAATGCGCCTTACCCAAGGGAGGTACTCTGAAAGTGGACAAGCTTGATCGACTGCCCTTGCTGCACATACACCGCAATCAATCGAAAGTGCGAACGACTCTCCACTCCATTCCGTGAGCTGACCGCTTGGCTTTCGGCCGTCAACACAGCGGTTGACCCGTACATCCGCACCTCAGTCTGACCAAGTTCGATCGAATGAAACCGCAACCCACCACTCCGCAGGTCTTGCAACACCTCCTGCTAGTTCAACACCGAACCATTGGGTCGGACCAGCATGTAATCGCTCGCGTACAGCCCTTCAAGAGCAGCGTAGTCCTGCTCCTTCAATGCGCGATTGAAAATGTCCGTGTGGATGCGCAATATCTG